>Ga0073906_1001259_pt1 | contig 40394 bp, 34 predicted proteins | sample Inofromicrocosms_FD_65485 | JGI IMG/M metagenome (GOLD analysis project Ga0073906, IMG submission 65485) | Mouse cecum microbial communities from Vienna, Austria - Inoculum for glucosamine and mucus D2O microcosms | ecosystem: Host-associated > Mammals > Digestive system > Large intestine >...
AATTATAAAACTATTTGATCCTCCTTTTGAAAAATCTGTTATAAATCCAGGATATATAAAATCATATCCACCTGGAATTCGTGAAAATGGTGGTCAATATACTCATGGTAGTTGCTGGATGTTAATTGCAGAATGTATTTTAGGATTTGGAGATAAAGCAGAAGAATTACTTGAAATTTTAAATCCTATTGAACATTCAAAAAATAGAGAAGAGGCAAAAACATTCAAACTTGAACCATATATTTTAGAAGCAGATTTATATAGTAATGAAGATTTAGTAGGAAGAGGTGGCTGGAATTGGTATACTGGATCTAGTAGTTGGTTTTATAAAGCAATTTTAGAATATGTTTTAGGATTAAAAATAAAGAATGGTTATTTAGAAATGGAACCTTGTATTTCTAAAAATTGGAAAGAATATGAGATAAAATACAAATATAAAACTTCTATATATAATATAAAAGTTAGAAATAATAATTCTAAAAATGTAGGTGTTAGTAAATTTATAGTTAATGGTGAAGATATAAAAGAAAAGAAAATTTTATTACAAGATAATTGCAAAATATACAATATAGAAATTTTTATGTAATAAAAAATTAAAAAAATTGAAAAAAAACTTGTACAAAATTGTTAAATATGATATATATGTGATATTGATACAGTTTCTTTTAGAAAGGCGGTAGTTTAAGTGGAAGAAATAGTTGAAAAAGAGAAAAAAACTATACTTGTAGTAGATGATGAACAAAGTATAATGGAACTATTAGTATTTAATTTACAAAAGGAAGGGTATAAAACGTTAGAAGCATATGATGGTGTTACAGCTGTAGAAATGGCTATTAATGAAAAACCAGATTTAATTTTATTAGATGTTATGATTCCAAAGTTAGATGGAATTTCAGTTTGTAAAAAAATTAGATATGCATTAAATATATCTAATATTCCAATACTAATGATTTCTGCAAAAGATACAGAATCAGATAAAATTGTTGGTCTAGAAATGGGTGCTGATGATTATATTACAAAGCCTTTTCAAATAAGAGAAGTTATGGCTAGAATCAAAGCAAATTTAAGAAAAGCTGAATTAAATGCAAATATAGATATTTTAAATAACCAAAAGAATGAAGAAAAGAAAGATGATATAATTAAAGTTGGAGATTTAAGTTTAGACTTAAAGAAAGTTGAAGCAAAAGTTAAAGGCGAAGTTATAAACTTAACTAAAAAAGAATTCGATGTTTTAAAATATTTAGCAAGTCAACCAGGTCAAGTTGTAACTAGAGAAATGCTTCTTCGTGAAGTTTGGGAATATGAAGAATATGTAGGAGCAATAAGAACAATAGATGTTACAATGAACAGAATTAGAGATAAGATAGAAAAAGATAAAGCAAATCCAAAAATCCTTATAACAAAAAGAGGAGTAGGATACTACGTAACAGATAAATAAAAATTAAACTCTGTATGAAATTTTCATACAGAGTTTTTTATATTATAAGAAATTGCTATGCAATTCCTATGATATGAAATCTTCTAATTTCTAGTTAATAAATTAATTATTATATATACTAAGTTAATTATTAACATTATCATAAAAAATGCTACTGCAAGTAATATAGGAATTAATGAAAGTGCAGCGCCGACAAAAGTAATTGCTAAAGCAAATGCACTTGATATTATTGCACCAACAGAAATTGGAATTAAACAAAAAGTTCCTGAATTATTGCAACTATTATTTCCACCACAAAGAGCTGGTATTAAAATATAAAGAATACCAAGTACGCCAAGAACTAAAGTAGTATAAACTATTGGTAAAATTCCAACTAAGAATCCACCATAAAATATTCCAGCAATACCTAGGGCTCCAATTATAGAAGAAATTATAGTAATAGCACAACAACAAGAATTGTTTTCTCTATTAAAACACATAATTATCACTCCTTTATAATATAATATATGAAAAATATAAAAAAGAGTGATAATAAATTTATTTATTTGCTTGAATAAATAACATCTAAAGTATATAATATATGAATAGATAATACGACAATCATTAGGGAGAAAAGGATGTTAAAAAGTATACAATTTAAAATTGTTATTTCATTTTTACTTGTTGGATTAATTTTTATAGTTTCTTTAGGAATAACTAATTTATATAATTTAGAAGTAATGAGAAATGAAATTTCTATGCAAACACAAATAAATAATATTAATAATATTATAAATTCACAAATATATAATACAAAAGTTATTTCATTATGCATAATTCTTGGATTTATATTGTTTATGATATTGGTTGGTATATTTGTTGCTAAAGTAATTATTGCACCAATTTCTAGTTTAATAAAAAGTGCAGAGCATGCTACAAAAGGTGTAAAATATTTGGGTGATGGAAAAAAGAAAAATGAAATTAGCGATTTAGTTTCAGCATTTGATACAATTAATAATGAATTGAAAGAAAATCTTAATGAAACAACAAGGCAAAAAAAGCAAATGGAAACAATTTTACTTCATATGACAGATGGAATTATAGCATTCAATATTGAAGGAAATGTTACTCATATAAATCCAGCAGCAAAAAAATTCTTAAATTTAAAAGATGAAAAGAGTTTTGAAGAAATATTTAATAATCATAATGTAGATGTAAATTTAGAAAAAATTATATACTTAGAAAATTGGACATCAACAAAGCAACAAATAAATGTAGAAGATAGAACTATTAATTTGTTTTTTGCACCTTTCAAAAACGAAAATGAAAAACCAGCAGGGCTAATAGTTGTTATACAAGATGTAACAGAACATGTAAAACTAGATTCTATGAGAAAAAGATTTGTTGCAGATGTATCACATGAATTAAAAACACCAATTACATCAATAATGGGATATGCAGAAACTTTAATAGAAAGCGAAGTGGATACAGAAACTAATAGTAAATTTTTAGAAAGAATTTCTAGTGAAGCTAAAAGAATGGCAACGCTTGTTAGTGATTTGCTTACACTTTCTAGATATGATACAGCAAAAGCAAAAGTTAATAAAACAGAGTTTGATTTAGGAGAACTTGTAAAATATACATTTGAAGGGTTAGAATTTGAAATTAAGAAAAAAAATCAACATGGAGAATGTTTTGTAACTTCAAATGTACCTCTTGTATATGCAGATAAAAATGGTGTTGAAAGAGTGGTTATAAATATACTTTCAAATGCGATAAAATATACTCCAGAAGGTGGAACAATAAAGGCATATGTTGGTTTTGTATATAATGACGCATATATAAAAATAATAGATACTGGAATTGGTATTCCAAAAGAAGATGTAGATAAAATTTTTGAAAGATTTTATCGTGTTGATAAAGCACGTACTAGAGAAATGGGAGGTACTGGACTAGGTCTTTCTATTGCAAAAGAAATATTAGATCAAAATGACGGAATTATTGATATAAAAAGTGAAGTAGGAAAAGGAACAGAAGTTGTAATTAGAATTCCTACGAAGCAAGGTAAAAATAAAGAATAATTTGAATACAAATGAACAGGAGAGAATTAAATGAGAAAAGTAAGAATATTTTTAGCAACTTTAATAGCTATATTACTTTCTTATTCTAATGAAGCTTGGGCAACAACAGAAGGAACTTATGTGCCAGATAGTGGAAGTGGAATAGAAAAAATCATTTTAATTGTAATAGGTATTGCAGCAGTTGCTTTAGTTTTATTCATTGGTTATAAAATGGATAAAAAAGAAGAAACTAAAAAAAGAAGAGAAAAATTTATAGAAGATGATGAAGAATCCGCTAATAATATTGAAACTTTTATAGAAGATAATGATGATATTTATTCTGCAATCTATAATTCTGTTACTCCTGATGATTTAGAAAACATAGTATCAGATGAAATACAAGAAGATGATGATATTGATTATACTGAATCAAATGAAGAAGAATTAATTGAAGAACAAGAAGATAATGAAGATGAGGAAAATCAAGCGGAAGAAGAACCACTTATAAATAGAAACGAAAATATTGAAAAGATGATAAGCGTTTTTGAAAATGCAGATGCTACAATGGTATTTAATTCTCAAGAATTAAAAGAAAAAAGTGATGAAGAAAAAATAAATATTGTTAAAGGTTATGACTACGAAGAAGATGATGACTTATCAGAACTTGAAGATACTATAAAGGCTGTAACAGCACATATAAAAAGATATACAAGAAAAAAATACGTAGAAGAAACCAAAGTACCTTCAAAGAGATATACAAGAAAAAAGAAAAAAGAAAAGCCAGCAAGTAATATAAAAAGATATACTAGAAAGAAACCAGTTGTTCAAGAAATAGAAGAAAAAGTGATAGAGAGTGAAATCATTTTAGAAGAACCAAAAGAAGAAGTAGTAGGGGTTGTAAAACCAAAAAGAGGAAGACCTAGAAAAGCAGATCAACCAGTAAAACCAAAGAGAGGAAGACCTAGAAAAGTAGTAGAAGTAGAAAAACCAAAAAGAGGAAGACCTAGAAAAACTGATAGCAAGAAAACTACAAAAAAATCAACAACTAAAAAATAGTAATATAATCTTGAAAAAAATAGAAATCTAATATATAATTTTTTATATTTTAGTTACAAAGAAAGGCGTTAAAATGAACGAAAAAGTTAAAGATATACTTGAATGGGGATATTGTATTATAATTGCTTTAGTATTTGCTTTATTATTTAGATACTTTGTAGGAACACCAACAATAGTAAAACAAAGATCAATGTATCCAACATTAAAAGAAAATCAAAGACTAATTTTAAATAGAACATTTAGAATAACACATAAAGACTTTGAACGTGGAGAAATAGTAACGTTTGAAGCTCCAACAAAACAATATTCAAAATGGGAAGCAGATCAATCAAATCCAATAGCAATATATGAAGATGAACCTAAAGGTTTAATAAGTAAATTTATTTATTATAGTCTAGAAGTAACTAAAAAAAGTTATATAAAAAGAGTTATTGCATTAGCAGGAGATCATGTAAAAATAGAAAATAATACTGTATATGTAAATGGAGTAGTACAAGAAGAAAAATACTTACAAGCAGATGTTGTTACTGAATCAGAAGTATTTTATGATTTTATAGTTCCAGATGGATATATATTTGCTATGGGGGATAATAGAACTAAGAGTACAGATTGTAGAGTATTAGGATGTATACCATTAGAAAAAGTAGAAGGAATTGTAACTTTAAGATTTTGGCCTTTTGATGTGTTTGGAAAAATAGATTAGGAGTAAAATAATTGGAATTTAAAGATATTATTGGTAACTATGATGTTAAAGAATATCTAGTAAAAAGCATAAAAAATAAAAACATTTTACATAGCTATCTATTTCTTGGAACAGAAGGAATAGGAAAGTTAGCTATAGCAAAGGAATTTGCTAAAAAAGTATTATGCTTAAAACATACTGAAGATGAAACATGTACATGTAAATCATGTACATGTTTTAATGGAAAAAATCATCCAGATTATTATATAATTAATGAAGAAGGCGAAAGTATTAAAATTGATACAATAAGAAATATCACAGAAAAAGCCTTTGAAAAGCCAATACTTTCAGATAAAAAAGTATATATAATAAATGATTTTGAAAAGATGACAAAAGAAGCACAAAATTGTTTATTAAAAACATTAGAAGAACCACCAGAGTTTGTTATAATAATTCTAATATCATCAAATGAAAATATTATATTAAATACTATAAAATCAAGGTGTATGGCAATAAAATTTCATAATATTGAAGATGAAGAATTATTAGAATATGCTAAAAATATATTAGGTTATGAAAGTATATCAGAAAATTTACTTAAATCTTTTGATGGAAGTATAGGAAAAGCAATAAAATTAAAAGATAATAAAGAAAATTATGATAAAATAGAAAATCTAGTATCAAATCTATCTAATAAAGATATAGTAGATATAATGTTAGAAGGAAGAATATTATATGATAAAGAAAATATTCAAGATATACTAGATTATATTATTGTGTGTTTATATTCTAATAAAAATGTAAATGGAAAATATATAAATTGCATTAAATATATAAATGAATGCTCAAGTAGGCTAAAATCAAATAGTAATTTTGATATGAGTATAGATAACTTGCTTTTTAAAATGTGGGAGGAATTAAATTAAATGAAAATTGTAACAGGTGTTAGATTCAAAAAACCTGGAAAAATATATTATTTTGATCCAGAAAATTTAAAATTAGAAAAAGGTATGGAAGTAATTGTTGATACTGCCATGGGAGAAGAATTTGGAGAAGTTATAATACCTACAAAAGAAGTTGAAGATGACAATGTTACAGAACCACTAAAGAAAGTTATTAGAATTGCAACAGATAAAGATAGAAAAATGCGTGCAGATTATAAATCAAAAGAATCTGATGCATTAAAAACTTGTCTTGAAAAAATAAAAAAACATGGGCTTCCTATGAAACTTATAGATGCTGAATTTAAATATGATGGTTCAAAACTTATATTTTATTTTACAGCAGATGGAAGAATAGATTTTAGAGATCTTGTAAAAGATTTAGCAGCTATTTTTAGAACAAGAATTGAACTTCGTCAAATTGGTGTAAGGGATGAAGTCAAAAGATGTGGTGGAAATGGTATTTGTGGAAGACAACTTTGTTGTTGTTCATTTTTAGGAAATTTTGAAACAGTTTCTATTAAAATGGCAAAAGAACAAAATATATCATTAAATCCATCTAAAATTTCAGGAAATTGTGGAAGATTAATGTGCTGTTTAAAATATGAACAAGAAGTATATGAAGAAAAATTGAAAAGCTTACCTAAAATAGGTGCTATAGTTAAAACTGGAGAAGGTACAGGTGAAGTTGTGTCTTTAGAAACTCTAAAAGAAGTTGTAAGAGTTAAATATCAAGATGGAGATGAATATTATTTCAAAAAACATGATGCAAAAGATGTAGTTGTTATAAAAGATGCAGAAGTTGACTCTGATGCTTTAGAAGTTGATTCAGAAGAAGATTTGGCAGAATTAAGAAAACTTGAAAAACTAGAGAAAGATGAAAAAAAGAGTCCATCACAAGATGATATATAAAATTTTGTGATTATAACTTTTGCGCAATATTCTTGCGCTCAAAAACAAAGGAAGATTTGAATTTGAGAGGAACCAATAGATGAAGACACTTGTAACAAATGCATTTGTATTAGATATGGTAGGGGATACTGCTAATATAGAAAAAAAAGATATACTAATAAATAACAATATAATAGAAAAAATTGAAAATAATATAGATAAAAATATAGAAGTTGATGAAAAAATAAATGCTAAAAATATGCTAGTAATGCCAGGACTTATAAATACACATACACATTTAGCAATGAGTATTTTTAGAGGATATAAAACAGATAAGAAATTGATGGATTGGCTTGAAAAGGCAATTTATCCAGTTGAAGATAAGTTAGAGCCTGATGATATTTATTGGAATTCATATTTATCTTGTTTAGAAATGATAAAATCTGGAACAACAACTTGCAATGATATGTATTTTGGAATGAATAAAACAGTTGAAGCAATTGAGAATACAGGACTAAGAGCTGTTGTTGCATGGTGTATAAAAGATGATTCTATAAAAGACAAAATAGAAAAGACTAGAGAATATGCTGAAAAATATAATAAAAAAGATAGTAAAATAAAAATATATGTTTCAGCAGATGCACCACATACATGTAATCCAGAAACAATAACCAAATGTGTTGAGTTGGCAAAACAGTTAAATACTGGTTTACATATACATTTAGCTGAAACTAATGCACAAGAGAAAAAAATAAAAACAAGATATGGAAAAAGAAGTACAGAATACTTAAATGATTTAAATGTTTTTGATGTTCCTGTTGTTTTAGCACATGGAATATATGTTTCAGATAGTGATATTGAAATATTAAAAAACATTAGAGGTGGAATATCTCACAATCCAGTAAGTAATTGCAAACTATCTTCTGGAATTTGCAATGTAGTAAAACTAAGGAAAAATGGAATAAATATAGGACTTGGCACAGATGGAATAGGTAGTACGTCAACAATGGATATGTTTGAAGAAATGAAAACAGCTGCATATTTACCAAAAATAAATTCAATGGAATCAGGTTCAATTTCACCTTATGATATTTTGAAAATGGCAACAATAGATGGTGCAAAAGTTTTAGGTATGGAAGATGAAATAGGGACATTAGAGCCAGGGAAGAAAGCTGATATGATTTTTATAAAAACAGAAAAACTTCATTTATGTCCAGATACTGATATATGTTCTAATATTGTGTATTCTGCAAATGGTGCAGATGTTGATTCTGTTATGATAGATGGAAAATTGATAATGCAAAATAGAAAAATGATTAATATAAATGAAAAACAAGTAATGCGTCAAGTTAAAAAAATTGCAAAAAGGCTATTATAATCTATGAAAATAGAAAAAAATAGATATTATCAATAAATTGTGAAAGGAGGAGTTTAAAAATGGCATTCAAAATTAATGAAAACTGTATTTCATGTGGAGCTTGTGCTGGAGTTTGTCCAATGCAATGTATTTCTGCAGGTGAAGAAAGATATGTAATAGATGAAAGCGTATGCATTTCATGTGGAACATGTGCATCTGTATGCCCAAAAAATGCTCCAGTAGAAGAATAACATATTGATTAAAATATGTATACTTATGAGTGTTAGAGTTTTTTAAATGTTTGTAGCATTTAGAAGGCTCTTATTTTATTATATGAAAAGCCTTCTGAAACATTTTTATCTTTTTATTGTAAAATAAAATGTATAAAGGTATAATTTTTGTATAAAAATAAATTTGGAGATACATATGATAAATAAAAAGGAATTTAATTTATTATTACAAGAAATTTTTCAAATAGAAAATAAAATACAAGAAGTAAAAATAATAAATCAATTTGATAAAGCAAATGAATATGAAGTAGCATTAGAATTAATTAGGCTAAAAGCTAGAGATATCAAGCTTGATGATGAAGATAAATCTAATGGTTTTGATGAATTGTCTTTAAAAGTTTTATCAAAATTAATTTTATTAGATTCTGATATAGATTATTATCTTTTAAAAGCAAGTAATATTATTGAAGTAAATATTGAAGATATAATAGATCCTAAAGAAATAGAAAAAATAAAGAAATCATGGGTATGCTTAGAAAAAGATATTGAAATTTGGAAAAAATCAAATCACAATCCAATAGAAGAAATAGAATACAATAAACATCTTGGAAAGATAACACTTAATAATATTGTTTATCAGCTACAAGTTGAAGGAATTTTAGACTTTTCAAAAGTGTGGAAATATTGTAAAAGAGAGTATTTAGCTAATGCTGTTAAAGAAACTCTTTTTGAAGGAGCAAAAGAAGAATTTCATGATGGAATAAGAAGACGTCGCTTAATAAATCTTGCTAAAAATTTATCAGAGAAAGATATATATGATTATAAACTTTGGAAACAAGTTTTAATGATAAAAAAAGTAAGAGCCAGAGATGATCATATAGAAATGATTGGAAGCATACAAAATAAAGATGATAGAAAATACGATATTGAAGAAAAGAAGAATCTAAATAAAATTAAAACAGATACAGATGAACAAGATTTAGAACTATATTATGAAGATTCAATATTAAAATCAATAAAAAAATGGTTTTCAAGTATTAATGAATCTGCAAATCAAAGAAAAATGGAATTTACATGGGCAAGCGATAAAGGTCCTGCGTTTAAAATTGAGTTTCAAGATGGATATGAGAAGTATGCAAAAGAAAATTTAGATAAAGAAACAATTGAAAACGCACAAAAATTAATAATTGCAACAGATGGAATTTCAAAATACAATATTGAAAAAGATTCTAATTGGAAAAAATTAGAAGAAATTGAAATTTTAGAAAATCCAAATTCTTCAGGAGTAAGCTTGAGTCCAGATAAAACATATAATTTTATTGGAAAAGAATCATTTTTAGATTGCAAAAATTTGAAAAGAATATCATTTGGGAAAATTCAAATGATAGGAGAAAAAGCATTTAAAAATTGTACATCACTTACAGAAATTACATTTTCAAAAAATATAATTAATGTAGGAAAAGATGCGTTTTTAGATTGTAAAAATCTTAGAAAAGCAACATTTTTAGGAGACTTAGAATTATATATTTTAGATAGACCCCAAAATATATTAAATTGTTTTAAAGGAACAAATTTAGAAGAAATTATTTTTGCAAATATAGATTCAGCATTTAATTTTGCAATTACAGACTGTCCGCATTTGAAAAAAATTCTTGTATCAAATATTTCTAATATATCAATACCATTTAAAGTTTGTAAGTATAGGTTTGGAAGACAAGAAGGAATAGTATCGTTTGTTGGAGAAAAATCATTAAACTTATGGAAAAAGAGAAATAGTAATATAAGATTTTTCGAACTTACAGAAGATGATAAGAAAAAATATAATATAAATTAAATAAGCAAAAAAGATGTATTCATTTTAATTAGAATACATTTTTTATTTTATATGTTGATATTCTGCATTGACAAACACGTGTTTGTGTGCTAATATGTTTCTACATTATTATAAGGGGGAATATTATGTTAGATAAAAATATTGAAAAGATAGCAATAGTTAACCAATATTTAGTAAAACATAAAGATGAATTTAATAAAGATATAGGGGGAATTATTAAAGATATACGTATTTCAAAAAAAATTTCTATAGAAGAGTTTTCTAGTATGGTTTCAACATCTAGTTCATACGTTTGTCAAATAGAACAAGGTAATAATGGATTGTCATTAATAAAATTTCTTTTAATTTGTAATGCTTTAAAGGAAAAACCAAACCATTTTTTAGATAATTTCCTTTACTATGATGATGATAATGAAGATATACTTTTTAAAGAATTGCAAAATGATAAGAATATTTCAAGGAATTTAATAAATTATATGAGGAAAAAGGGGTAAATTGTTATTTGTGTTAGTAATTTTGATTAATATTATATTATTCTACAAAGCTTCAATATTTATCAAATAAATATTGAAGTACTGAAACTGTAACAACTAAAGTTTAACAGTTTCAGCAAATACGGCGGAATACCGAGAACTTTGAAAGAAGAAAATGTATTATAAAAAATATAAGCTTTACAATTAAAATTACTCACATAAATAGCAATTTATTTAATAATATGATAAAATCAAAAAAAACATTTGAGAGGTAGAAATGAGAGAAGAGTTTTTAAAATTATTAAGAAGTACAAACAGAGAAGGAATGGACAAACTAATAGAATTTATAGAAAAAACAGACTTTTTTAAAGCACCAGCTAGTACAAGATTTCATGGTAATTATGAAGGTGGTTTATTAGAACACAGTATGAAAGTATATGAAATTTTAAAGCACAAAGCCAAAAATTCAATTATAGACTTTAATGTATCAGATGAAAGTTTAATAATAATTGCATTATTACATGATATATGCAAAGTAAATTTTTATAAGGTGGATTACAGAAATGCCAAAAATGAATTTGGAGAATGGGAAAAAGTACCTTATTACACAGTAGAAGATACAATACCATATGGTCATGGTGAAAAAAGTGTTATGATGATAACTGAATATATAAAACTTACAAGCGAAGAAAAATATTGTATTAGATGGCATATGGGATTTACAGAAGCAAAAGAACAATATACAACTTTAGGATTAGCATTTAAAAAATATCCTTTAGCATTATTAGTACATGAAGCTGATTTAGAAGCTACATATTTTTTTGATATTTAATTGATATAAATTTTGCTAAATGTTATAATTTTTTTATAATAAAAAAGAAAGTTAATAGGTGCGTTATGGTTACTATATATGATTTATTAGAAGTTGATGAAAATGCTTCAAAAGAAGAAATACAAAAAGCATATCAAAAATTAATTTTAGAATATGCTCAAGATCCAAATCTTACAGCAGAGGAGAATGCAGACAACGAACTTATTATGAATAAAGTTAAAATAGCATATACAATATTAATGGATGATGCTAAGAGAGATAAATATGATAAGGATTTAGCTAAAAAAAGAGCAGAAGAATTACTACAAAATGTATCAACTGCAAGTGAAGAAACAGAAGAAGAGTCTATTACTGGAGAAAATGAAGAAATTGATGATGATGAATATGATGATGATACTTATGAAGATAATGAGAGAGCAAATGTACAAGAGGTAGAAGAAGTAGAATTATCAAAAGAAGAACAAAAAAGAGTTCAAAAAGCTGCTCAAAATGAATTTAAAGCAAATCTAAAGAAAGCTCAAAAAGCTGAAGAAGAATATAATAAAGCATACAACGAGGCTTATAACAATTATATGAGAAAATTAGGATATAATGTTAAAGAACCAATAACATTAAAAAGAGTTATGAATGTTGTTATATTTATTGTTGTAACAATAGTTGTGTGTGTAATTGCATGGTTAATTCCACCTATTAGAAAAATACTAATAGATATATATAATGAAAATATTATTATAAGATCCTTGGTAGATATTGTAGGAATGCTATTTAAGTCAATATTTAGTATATTTAAAAAGTAAAGAGTGGTGATAAAAATTAAAAAGTCTTCAAAAAAAAGTATAGATTGGACGAATTTAAGATTATGTTTTGTTGCAATTGTTGCTATTTTTGGATTTATAATAGTTGCAGGACATTTAGCAATAATACAATTTGTTGAAGGAAAAGACTGGAATGAAAAAGCTTATAAACAACAAGTAAAAAATAAAATATTAAATCCTAGTAGAGGAACAATTTATGATGCAAAAGGTGAAATTTTAGCACAAAGTATTTCAGTAGATACTATATCATTAAATCCTAGAGAAGTAAAAGATGCTAAAGGAAATAAAATTAAGAATGATGTTATAGCAAAGGGATTATCAGAACTCTTTGAAATTGACTATGAAAATCTAATGCAAGATTTAAATTCAAAGAAATCTGTAATTGTAATAGCAAGAAAAGTTGAAAAAGAAAAAGTGGACAAATTGAAAGAATGGATGAAAGAAGCTAAAATAGCAACAGGAATTAATATAGATGAAGATTCTAAAAGATATTATCCATATGATAATTTAGCATCAAATTTAATTGGATTTTGCGGAACAGATAATAAAGGACAAGTAGGTATTGAACAAAGATGGAATGATATTCTAACAGGAACTGCAGGAAAGATAGTTACAGCTGTTGATGTTAATAAAAATGCAATATCAGATGAATATGAACAATATATTGCAACAGAAAATGGCAGTAATATTTACTTAACAATAGATGCAAATATTCAAAACATAGCAGAAAAGTATCTAGAGCAAGCAATGTTTGAAAATCCTACTGCAACAGCTGGAAATGTACTTATAATGAATCCGCAAAATGGTGATATTCTAGCAATGGCAACAAATCCAAATTATAATTTAAATGAACCTTCTAATTATACAAATCTAAAAATCACACCAGAAGAATGGGAAACAATAGAAAAAACTCAAAGATCAGAGATGCTTCAAGAACTATGGAAAAATAGAGCTGTTTCAGGAACATATGAGCCAGGCTCAACGTTTAAATTATTAGTTGCGTCAATTGGATTAGAAGAAGGAATTGTTGAAACTGATACAGAAAATAATTTTTTATGCGAAGGTTCATATTTAGTTGCTGAAGAAAATGGAGAACCACGTTATATTAGCTGTTGGAGAAGAGAACCACATGGACATCTTTCTTTAAGAGGTGCATTACAAAATTCATGTAATCCAGCTTTTATGCAGTTAGGACAAAAAATTGGGCCAAAAGTATTATATAAATATTTTGATGCATTTGGATTATTTGAACCATTAGGAAATGATATTGCAAGAGCTTATAAAGGAACTTTTACAGAATTAGATTCAATTGGTCCAGTAGAACTTGCAACAACTTCTTTTGGACAAAGATTTGAGATTTCTCCTTTACAATTAATTACAGCTGTATCAGCAATTTGCAATGATGGAGTTCTAGTTAAACCAAAAATAGTTAAGCAAATTGAGAATACAGATACTAAGAGTATAGAAGTTATAGAAACAGAGAGAGTAAGACAAGTAATTTCTAAATCTACTTCAGAAAAGATAAAAAATATGATGCAATCAGTTGTAACAGATGGAACAGGAAGACATGCAGCAGTTCCAGGATATTCAATAGGAGGAAAGAGTGGTACTTCTGAGCCAAGACCTGGTCATGAGGAAGATGGATATGTAGCATCATTTATAGCTATTTCACCTATAGAAAATACACAAGTTGTTTGTTTAGTTGCTTTATATGGTATAAAAGATCCTGAACATCATCAAGGTGGACAGCAAGCAGGACCATATGCTTCATTAATATTAAAAGAAGTATTACCATATTTAGGAGTAACATCAGATTCTAATAATGAAGAAAATATAGAAGAAGCAGAAAATAAGCAAATTGCAGTAATAAATGTTAAAGATATGACTATAAGTGAAGCTTATAGCAAATTGTTTTCACTTGGGTTTAATGTTGTTTACAATACTCAAGAAGATCCGAATGCAGTATTAGTTGCAGATCAAATACCAAAAGCAGGAATAGCTTTATCAGAAAATTCGGTAATATGTTTATATACATCAAGTGAAACAGATAGAAAGAAGGTTCAAGTTCCAAATGTTAAGGGAATGACTGCAGAACAAGCAGCTAATTCATTGAGAAGCCAAAACTTAAATATTTCAGTTGATGGAACAAATGGTATAGTTATAACACAAGAGCCAACTTTCGAAACTGAGGTTGAAGAAGGTACAGTTATAAATGTTGTTATAAAAGAAGAATTAAAAGACGGACAATAAAAGAGAATAAATTTAATTTTAAGAGCATACAATTACTTTAAAGAAAGAGGTGATTGTGTGTTCTTTTTTTCTAAGATGCAAGCAGCAGGAAATGATTTTATAATTGTAAATAATTTAGAAAATAAATTTGAATATAGTTTTAAATTATTAGCTAAGTTTTTATGTGACAGACACTTTGGGGTAGGGGCAGATGGAGTACTAATATTAGATAATGGAACTAAAACTAAATATAGAATGAGAGTTTTCAATCAGGATGGAACAGAAGCAGAAATGTGCGGAAATGGAATAAGGTGTTTTGCAAAATACTTATATGAAAAAAATATAATGAAAAAAGATGAGCAAGAAATTGAAACATTGGCAGGAATAAAGAAAATAAAATTGATTGTGGAAGGAAATACTGTTGTATTTGTTCAAGTTGATATGGGAAAACCAATATTAAATTTTAATGATATTCCAGTGTATTATGAAGAGAGGGAAGATACATATTTACAGATAGAAAATTTAAAAGTATATCCAATATCTATTGGAAATCCGCATGCAGTATGCTTTGTATATAATATTGATGAAATTGATATAGAGAAATATGGAAGATTAATTGAAAACTATAAATATTTTCCAAACAAAACTAATGTTGAATTTGTGCAAATAAAAAACGAAAATACTATAAAAGTTAGAGTTTGGGAAAGGGGAGTCGGAGAAACACTTAGTTGTGGCACGGGAGCATGTGCAGCTTCAGTTATTTCAAATCTGTATAAATCCACAAAAAGTGAATTAACTGTGGAATTAAAAGGTGGAAATTTAAAAGTAAATTATGATGGAGAAAAAATATTAATGCAAGGAAGTGCAGAATTTGTGTATGAGGGTGAAATGAATATATAAATTGTTATTTGTGTGAGTAATTTTAATTGTATAACTTATATTTTTATATAATACATTTTCTTCTTTCAAAGTTCTCGGTATTCAGACGCATTTTAAAGTAGAATTAAATTTTTAAAGAAAACAGCGCCCTCAAAGCAAGTTTGAGATTCCCTATTTTCTTTAAAAATATTCTACTAATAAAATACTTTGTTTACATTCGAACTTTTCTCTCAGAAAATTATTATATAAAAATATTAAGTGCCAAATTTAAAATTACTACAATAAATAAAATTTGTGACAGCCTAGAATTTAAATAACTGCTGTAAATTTATTGTCTAGCAAATATTTGTGTCTTAGGCTATTTGAAATTATTATTTGGTGAGTAAATTTTTTGCACATATTTATTAAAGCTTTGTAGAATAATTTAAAAATTTAGAGTGACGCGCAGTTTGGGAGCGAAACGAAGTGAAGTCGACCAGCAAGGAATGATAAATTTTTAGAATTATCTACAAAGCATAATTAAAAGTTGTAGAAAATTCACTCACACAAATAATAATTTATTTTTCCCCAGAAGCAATCATTTCATCAATTAATTGTGCTATAACTTTTCTTTCATCATATGGATATTTAACACCATTTTTTTCAAGATATAAGTCATGTCCAAGACCAGGAATAACTATAATATCTCCAGGTTTTGCAATAGATATAGCATATCTAATTCCTTCTGTTCTATCAACAACAATTTTATAAGGCTTTCCAGTTGGAATAATTCCAACTTCAATTTCCTTTAATATTTTTAAAGGGTCTTCTGTACGTACTTGATCAGACATTAATACAGTATAATCAGCTAAACGTCCTGAAATTTCGCCCATAATAGGACGCTTTGCGGCATCTCTATCGCCACCAACACCCCAAGCACAAATAATTTTTCCTTTTGCATAAGATTTTACAGCAGTTAATATGCTTTCTAAACTAGATGGGGTATGTGCATAATCTATCATAATTGTTAAGCCAAGTTTATTATCAACTAATTCACTTCTTCCTAAAACTTTTAAAGTTTTAAGAGCTTCTCTAATTTCATCAGGTGTAACACCAAAATATGAAGAAACAGCTATTGCACCTGAAGCATTATAAACACTAAATTTTCCAGGTATGCATGCTTCAATTCTTTCTTCTTTTCCATTAAACATTATTGAAAAATCAATATATGAATCAGTAATTACAATATTGTTTGGATTTACTTTAAAATCTGAATCGTTTTCAATAGAAAAAGTTTTTATATCTTTTTTTGGAAGTAAATCTTTAATTTTTCTAACTGTTTCATCATCATTATTAATTACAGCATGTTTTGAAATTTTTAATAATTCAAGTTTACAATTAAAATAATCTTCCATTGATGGATGCTCTTTTGGACTAATATGATCTTCTGTTAGATTTGTAAATAAACCAACATCAAATTCACATCCAGTAACTCTATCAAGTTTCATTGCTTGTGAAGATACTTCGATAACAGCAACATCAACATTTTTTTCTACCATCATAGCAAGATGTTTTTGAATTTCTATGCTTTCAGGAGTTGTTCTGTCTGTATCTTCAATTTTTTCATCGTTAATGTAAACTGCAATACTACCAATTAGACCTACATTTAAACCATGATTTTGTAAAATAGATTTTACCATAAATGTAGTAGTAGTTTTTCCTTTTGTTCCTGTGATTCCGATAAGTTTTAATTTTCTTGAAGGATTATCGTAAAATTCACAGGCTGTTTGTGCTAAGGCTTTTCTTGTATTTTTAACCGAAATTGCAGGCATACCATCAGGTATATCTAGTGATTTTAAATCAACTTCAGGTTCAACAATAACTGCTTTTGCACCATTTTTTATAGCATCTGGAATGAATTCAGTACCATTTTTTGTGAATCCATTAATTGCTATAAAAAGCCCTCCTTCTTTGATTTTTCTTGAGTCAGAATGTATATTAGTTATATCTAAATTTAGATCACCAACTTTGTTTATTACTTCTACCTCAGAAATTAATTTATTAAGTAACATAGTCATCCCTCCAATTCTTAAAAGGTTACTATGCATGAATTATATAACTAAACTAGACTTTTTGTAAATAGAATTGAAATAAAAAAAACACTTGCAGTTTTTTGGGAGACGTGCTCCCAGAAATAATGCAAGTGTGAATATAGCAGACTTGAATTCATGTCTGTAAGGATTTTAGAAGATTTGCGCAAGCCCAACGATAATAAGCAATATGAACAGCGTAATCCACTTGTGTTCCCACATCCAGCTGAAGACCAAAATTATAGGTGTGAGCAGAATTGCCCAGATACCGATAATAATAGGCCATAAACACCGAAAAGCAACAACCATAAGGATAAGGTACAACAACCACATAATTGTGAGCCTCCTTTTCAAAAAATCTATAACGATATATAGATATTATAACATATTTTTTACAAAATGGAAACAGATATATAAAATATAAAAAAAATCGACTTTTTTTGTAGACATTTTTTTCAAATTTATATATAATATTAAAAAATGCTGGGAAACTATCTCATTGCATTTAAATATTTTTAGGGGGCAGTATTTATATGTATGAAAGAAGTGCTATCGTATTAGAACGATATTTCGATAATTTACTTAATTATAGAAGAGAATGTAATTTAAGAGATAATTACAATAATTACTGTGGACTTGTTGAAAAACTAGAAAAATATCAAATTAACTATCAAAAAGAACTTGCTGCAGCTCAAGAATACAATAAAAGTTTTGAAGTAATTAAAGAAATTCAATTAGCCCAAAAAAAATTGTATAAAAGAAGTGCCAAATTAGAATATGATAGAAACTTATTATTTAATAACTTAGATGGAAAAGTTGAAGATATAAGAAGATGCATTGAAAAAATTGAAGAAGATGTTCAAGAAAATAATGCTGCTATGGTAGAAACAAAAGAAAGATTATTAGGCGCACTAGATTCATATAATGAAAAGAAATTTGAATTATCAAAATGCAAAAGATACAAAAAAATGGCAGAAAATGATTATAATGAGCTATATGAAATTGCTAGAAGCAACTATGAGGGTATAACATCAGAAGATGTATCAAACTTAAAGGCATTTGCTAAATTTGATGATGAAGAAGATATTATACAAACATTATTAGAAAATGGTAAAAATGAAAAAATACCTTTTAATACAGAAGTTATTAAATGCGTAACTAGATTTGGATTAGAGACAGCAAAAAAGGAAGCAGCATCTTATTTAGTTATATATGATAAAATGACAAAACTATTATCAGATATAGAGAATGGAACAGCAAAAATAAACTTACATAAAAAATATGCTAGAAATGAAAAAGCTAAAATTGATTTTGTATTAGCAGTTAAAGAATATGAAGTTCAATTTTTAGATTATGAAAGAATGACAGTTATACATGGTACAAAATCTCATAATAGATTAATGGGTGAAGCCTGCGAAAATTTTGATACAGATACTACTCAAATAGATAATTTATATGATTTACTATTAAGAGAAATTTCCAATAAAGCAACAAAGAAAGCTTATAAGGAGCTTTATAATAAATCATATCTAACAGATATTAGAGATAAAGAAGAGAGATTTAAAAGAGAAAAGAACCGTGTAAACTTAAATACAGCAACATTAATAAACTCAAATTATTGGAGAATAGAAGGAATAAGAGGAATATATTCTACATTTTATGAAACTGTTTCAGAAACTTTTGGTAGAGATATTGCTGAATTTGATATTCCAAGAGAATCTGATGAAGCACCAGCTGTAGTAGAATCTCCTAAACCAGTAGAAGAACAAAAAGAAGAAGTTATTGTTGAAGTGGTTGAGAAAATTCCTTTCCAAATTGATGGATATGAAGAAGATGACGAAGATATTGATGATGAATATGCAAAAATGAACTTTAAAGATTTTGGAGAAACTGTTGAGGAAATAGAGGAAGAAGCTGAAACAGAAGAATATATGTCTACATTTGATGATGATGAAACTTCAAATAATAATATAACATCAATAGAAGAATTAATTAGTAATGTAAATAGTACAAACAATATAGTAACTCCTGATGTAGAAGAATTTGATATATTTGGAGATAAATATAAAGAAATAGATTTTACTGAGGCAAATGTTGTTGCAGCAAAATCTAAAGTAGAAGAAGAGATGAATTTTTCTGATAAAAAGATAACAAGAAAAATAAGTAAACCTCAAAATAAAAGTGTTTTTAAAGAAATCGCTTTTGAAGAAAATGGATTACCTTATGAAGAAGAGGAACAAGAGGTTCAATTATTTGATGATTGGAAAAAAGCTCAAAGAAAAAATAGTGGTGGAATTGAAGATTTTGAAATAACAAAAGAAACTGCTAAAAAAAGTGGAGGTCTATTTAATAAATTCAAAAAAGGAAATAAAAAGAATAACTTTACAGATGATATATGGTAAAATAAAAAATGCGTCTTAATTTAAGACGCATTTTTTGCGATTTACATAAAAAGGAATAAATAAATACCAAAAAAGACTTGATATGAAATTGTATAGATGTTATAATTATTATGATATATTGTGTAGAAAGGTATTAAAATGAATCAAATTCTAGTTTCTGAGAAATTATATATAACACCAGAACTAAAAAGGAAAAAAAGGATGTATAAAATTGATTTCTTTATTTCCATTTTTTTAGTGTGCATTTTATTTTCTTACTATATATATGCAGAATATGATAAAAACAAAAATGAAGAAATATCAAAAGAAATATTATCTAATTTATCTTTTGAAGATAATGTTGCTGATGATACAACAATAAAATTTGCAAATAATGCAATTGTAGTTATATTAAATTCAGAAGATCCATTTCAAGTTGTATATTCAGAACCAGTAGAGGATGAAGATCCAGTAGATAATAGACAATGGAGAGAAACATCTAATGGAACAAGATATTATCCAATAGCTACAATAAATATTCCAAAGATAGATTGTGAATATCCAATTATAGATAGAACAACAGATGAATTACTTAAAATATCTCCTTGTAAATTTCATGGAGCAGATCCAAACCAAGTTGGAAACTTTTGTATAGTTGGACATAATTATAGAAATGATAAATTTTTCAGTCATGTACCAGAATTATCAATTGGCGATGAAATAGAAATAACAGATCGTATTGGTGATACTGGAACACTTACATATAAAGTATATGATAAATATGTTGTAGATCCTGAAGATACAGAATGTACAACACAAAGAACAAATGGAATGAAAGAAATAACTTTAATTACTTGCACAAGAGATAGTAAACAAAGAGTTATAGTAAAAGCAAGAGAAGCAGAATAAAATTATAAAGAAATAATTTAGGCTCCAAAATATTAAACAAGTAAAGTTTAATGTTTTGGAGTTTTTTGTTGTTATAACACCTACTTTTTGCGAACATACATTCTTTTTTTAAGAGAAAATAAAAATAGGAATTATTATCGATTATTTATAAAAACATATAAAAACACATATAAAAATTAGATAAATTAATTTTTTGACTTAAAAAATGTAATATATTTGAAATACAAAAACGCATACTCTTACAGTTACAATAAGTTGGAATTTTTATCAAAATTTAACATGGAAAATAATTAAAAAAGTAACTAATAAAAAAACCATATATTGCAGTAGTTTCAAAGAGTTGGCAACATAACAACTATGAATTTGACATTACTTTTTAAAGTGTTAAAATCTAATCATGAGTTGAATACAAAAGATTATAAAAATTTTGGGGTTCTATAATGGAGGAGCAAGAAATGAAAGTAATTAAAAGAGATGGCAGAAAAGTTGAGTATAATAGCGATAAAATAGTAATAGCTATTAGTAATGCAAACAAAGAAGTTGGAGGAAAAGATAAGATATCAAGATCCTCAATTGAATTTATAACAAAATATATCGAAGGTTTAAACAAACCATCAATGTCAGTTGAAGAAATTCAAGACATTATAGAACGTAAGTTAATGGAGTTTGGGAAATTCACATTAGCAAAAAAATATATATTATATAGAGATAAGCATGCTTTAATTCGTGAAGCAAATTCAACAGATGAAAGCATATTAAGTTTAGTAAGAAATGCAAATAAAGAAACAATGGAAGAAAATAGTAATAAAAATGCTGTATTAGTTTCAACACAAAGAGATTTAATTGCTGGAGAATGTTCAAAAGATTTAGCTGATAGATTAATGCTTCCAGAAAGAATTGTTAAAGCTCATAATGATGGAGTTTTACATTTTCATGATAAAGATTATTTTGTACAACCAATGCATAACTGTTGTTTAGTAAATATAGGAGATATGCTTGATAATGGAACGGTAATGAATGGAAAAATGATTGAAAGTCCAAAAAGTTTCCAAGTTGCTTGCACAGTTATGACACAAATAATAGCAGCAGTAGCTAGTAGCCAATATGGTGGACAATCAGTAGATATACGTCACTTAGGAAAATATTTAAGAAAAACTTATGACAAAACATACAAAAAGAGATTTTTAGGATATGTTGAAAAAGGATATTCTAAAGAAGAAGCAAGTGAAAGAGCAAGAGAAGATGCAGAAGAAAGAAGACAAGAAGACTTAGCTTCTGGTGTGCAAACAATTCAATATCAAATTAATACTTTAATGACTACAAACGGGCAAAGCCCATTTGTTACAATATTTATGTTCTTAGATAAAGATGATGAATACATTGAAGAAAATGCATTAATTATTGAAGAAATTTTAAAACAAAGATTACAAGGTATAAAGAATGATAAAGGTGTATATATAACACCTGCATTCCCAAAATTAATATATGTATTAGATGAAAATAACTGTTTAAAAGGTGGAAAATATGATTATTTAACAAAACTTGCAGTTAAATGTTCATCAAAAAGATTGTATCCAGATTATATCTCTGCTAAAATAATGAGAGAAAACTATGAAGGAAATGTATTTAGTCCAATGGGATGTAGAAGTTTCTTATCTCCATGGAAAAATGAAAAAGGAGAATATGTTTTCGAATCTAGATTTAATCAAGGTGTTGTAAGTATCAACTTACCACAAATAGGAATTATAGCAAATGGTGATGAAGAAAAATTCTGGAAACTATTTGATGAAAGATTAGAACTATGTAAAGATGCATTAATGTGTAGACATGAAGCATTACTTGGAACAATGTCAGATGCATCACCAATTCATTGGCAATATGGAGCTATAGCAAGACTTGCAAAAGGTGAAAAAATTGATAAATTATTAAATTCTTGTTTCTCAACAATTTCTTTAGGATATATAGGTCTTTATGAGCTTACAAAATTAATGAAAGGTGTAAGCCATACAGATCCAATAGGAGAAGAATTTTCAGTTAGAGTTATGCAACATATGAGAGATTCAGTAGATAGATGGAAACAAGAAACTGGACTTGGTTTTGCATTATATGGAACACCAGCAGAAAGCTTATGTTATAGATTTGCAAGAGTAGATAAAGAAAGATTTGGAGACATTGAAGATATTACAGATAAAGGCTATTATACAAACTCATATCATGTTGATGTTAGAGAAAAAATCAATGCATTTGATAAATTAAAATTCGAATCAAAATATCAACCAATATCTTCAGGTGGAGCTATATCTTATGTAGAAATACCAAATATGAAAAATAATTTAGAAGCATTAGAAGAAATCGTTAAATTTATTTATGATAATATTCAATATGCTGAATTTAATACAAAATCTGATTACTGTCACATTTGTGGATTTGATGGCGAAATTATTATTAATGAACAAAATGAATGGGAATGTCCACAATGCGGTAATAAAGACCACAGCAAAATGAATGTTACTAGAAGAACATGTGGTTACTTAGGAGAAAACTTCTGGAATGTTGGAAAAACAAAAGAAATTAAGTCAAGAGTACTTCACATTTAATCAAAATACTTAAGATGAATATGAAGTATACAAAAGTTAATTAGTTACAAAGGAGCCGTTTGAATTATTATAATTTGTATATAAAATTTAATTCAAACGGCTTAACTTATTATTAAACAGCGAGGTAGAGTTATGAATTATGCAGATATAAAAACAGTAGATATACAAGATGGAACAGGAGTAAGAGTTTCAATTTATGTAAGTGGATGTCATTTTCACTGTAAAGGATGCCATAATAAAGAGGCATGGGATTTTAATTATGGAAAAAAATTTGATGATAGCACAATTGAATATATATTAGATGCTATGAATTATGATTATATAGCAGGGCTTTCAATTTTAGGGGGAGAGCCATTAGAACTTGTAAATCAACAAGGGTTAGTTAAACTTGTAGAAAAAGTAAAGGAAAAATATCCTAAAAAAACAATTTGGTGTTATACAGGTTATGATTTTGAAAAAGATGTTTATGGAAAAATGTATAAAGAATATGATTTCACAAAGAAGTTATTAGAAAATATAGATATAATGGTTGATGGAGAATTTATTGAAGAAGAAAAAATGGCAGATTTAAAATTTAGAGGTTCTATCAATCAAAAGAAAATTGATGTAAAAGCTAGTTTAAGAGAAGGAAAAGTAGTTCAATTAAAATTTGGTGATGAATCAAGATATGAAAAAGCAGAAGAAACAAATAATCCAAAAGTATTGTTTTTCCATGAATTTAAATCAGAAGATAATAATGAAACAGAAAAAGAATCTGAAGTTGTTGCTAGTGCAAGACAAGTAATTTCTGATAATGAAAAGATTACATCTATTAAACCAGCTTATGAAATCTCAGAAGTAGAAGAAAAAATTGTGGCAAAAGGTATTAATATTAAAGAAAAAAATAATTTATAAAATTGCCGAAAGGTAAAAAAATGGAGGTATAAATGGATAGATTAAAAGTCTTTTCATGCAGTGAATCTGCAGAAAAATTCACAGATGAAGTTTGTGATTATCTTAAAATTGAGAAAGGTAAAATTAACAAAATGAAATTTAAGAACGATAATAATTTCGTTCAAATTTTAGAATCAGTTAGAGATAAGGACGTTTTTCTAATTCAAACAACACAGCCACCAGTAAACGAAAGAATAATGGAATTGTTAATTACAATTGATGCTGTAAGGAGAGCATCTGCAAAGAGAATTACAGTAGTAATACCATACTATATGTATTCAAGATCTGATAAAAAAGATCAACCAAGAATTCCTGTTACAGCGAAATTATTTGCTAACTTAATTGAAGCAGCAGGAGCAAATAGAGTGCTTACATGTGATTTACACAATAATGCTATACAAGCATATTTCAATATAAATTGTGATGTTTTAACAGGACAAAGTTTACTTCAAAAATATTTTGATAGTAAAAATATTGATAATAAAGTAGTTGTTGCAACAGATGCAGGAAGTTCAAAAAAAGCATATAAATATGCAAAACATTTTGGATGTCCAATTGCACTAGTAGATAAACGTAGAGATGGTAATGATGATAGAGCAATAGCAACAAGCGTTATTGGTGAAATTTTAGGAAAAAATGCTTTAATTTTTGATGATGAAGTTGATACAGCAGGTTCAATAATGGAAACAGTTGATGTAATAAAGAAATTTGGAGCAAATAAAGTTTATGTTGGATGTACACATGGAGTACTTTCAGGTCCAGCAATTGAAAGAATACAGAATTCAGAACTAGAAGAATTAGTTATGACAAATACTATACCTTTACCAAAAGAAAAACAAATAGATAAAATAACAGTTGTATCAATTTCAGAACTTTTTGGAGAGGCAATAAAAAGAATTCATGAAGAAACTTCAATAGGAGAATTATTTGAAACAAATTAAGTATTGACAATTTACACTAATCTAATGTATAATATTAAACAGTTAAGCGAATCTAAAGGATTAATTACATATAAAAAATAGAAATCAATCCCACAAGATCAAGATGTTTATTTTTTGAGCTTCGGAAGGAGGGGAAAACATGTCAGAGGTAAAAGTTAATAATGGAAATATAGAAGATGCTCTTAAAAGATTTAAGAGACAATGCGCTAGAAATGGAGTTATTCAAGAAGTAAGAAAAAGAGAACATTATGAAAAGCCTAGTGTAAGAAGAAAAAAGAAATCAGAGGCTGCAAGAAAAAGAAAATATTAATATTAAAATCAAGATGGACAATTCGCATGAATTGTCCATCTTTTTTGTGTTTTATACATAGCTTAAGCTATTGTAAGTCTTCATGTTTCTTAATGGCAGATTTAACTACCGAAGAGATATTAGCTTTTGGAATGCCACTAGCTAACATGTCATCAAGTAACTTGGAAAGATCGTTAAGCTTAGATGCAATAGAATCAACATGGTCTTGCTTCTTATTACTCATAATGTCATTAAAGTCGATAAAGTTCGTATCAGAAGAAATATCAACTCTATTACAGTAATTATAGCTACTCTGCCCATATTCTACCCCAATGTCATAGCCAACGTTATTGAACTTGATAAGAATATGATGTCCATAGTCTGACCCCAAATCGCTTGGAATTAGAGAAAAAAAGTTTCTGCTTGCATAGTTGTCGATTCCCTCTAAGAAAAGTGATAATAAGTCTACGTTCTCTAAATCTTCCTCAGACAATTCTTCTGAAATATATTGCCAGTAATCGCTATGGAAAGAAGAGTGTATAGCAGTAAACTTTTCTAGCCAAAGAATATATTGTGAATTAGACACAAGTTCATTTGCTTTTTCCCGATTCTTAAAAAAGTTACTAAGAATAGAATCGAGAATTGGATCTTTTGTGTCTTTCTGAACAGTTGTGAAATTAGCTTTCATCTAATTACCTCCAAAAAATACTTATTTTTTTAAAAGATATTAATGCAATTGATTTCCATCAAACAATGTACAAGTTAACATTATTATATCACGATTTTATGTTAATTTAAAGTTATTTTCCAACAAAAAGCTCTACAATAACTTTTCCATAAGCAATACTATCAACAACAGCAATACCAGTGTAATTGTACTCATTACTTAGAATATTTGCTTTGTGAGACTCAGAAGATATCCAAGCATCAAATGCTGATTTTATATCAGAATTCCCAGCAATATTTTCACTAGCAGTTTTATAAGAAATATTATTTGATTTTAACATTTCAAAAGGTGTTCCATATGTTGGTGAAATATGAGAAAAATAGTTGTTTTGTACTAAATCATTAGCCTTTAATTTTGCAACATTTTGCAAGCTTTCATCAATTTCTAGATGTGGTAAATTATTTTTTGTTCTTTCTTCATTTATTATAGAAAGCAATGTTGTTTCATCTGATGTTAAATTTACAGTAGAAACACTTTCAATGTTTTCACTATTAGTAGTTGCAGCTTTTTGCTCATCAGCTAAATTAATGTACTTACTATGAGCTGTACCAATCTGATTTTCTTCATTTTGAATAATATACCAGTCTCCAATTTTTCCAAAAATTCTTACATATTCATTTCTATTTAATAAGTCTATTGATGTAAAATCTATTCCAGCTCCGCTTCTCATATTTAAGTAATCTGTGTTAACAATACCAAGAGAATGTTCAACAGACTCATATGCATCCATTCCAAAGCTTTTTGCAAATATTCCAATAAGTAAGATTAAAATTACTGAACATAAAATAATTGTAACTTTATTTTTTAATAAAAAATCTTTCATAGGCTTCCTCCTTATAATGAGATTTTAGACAGATAGGGAAATTTTAAACATAAAATTATTATTTGTGTGAGTAATTTTTTACCTATATTAAATTATGCTTTGTAGATAATTCTAAAAATTTATCTTTTCTTGCCGTCGCTAACGCTCCAAACTGCGCGTCACTTTAAATTTTTAAATTATTCTACAAAGCTTTAATAAAAAAGTGCAAAAAATTACTTACACAAATAGCAATTTTTTGTATAAAAAGGTAATTTTTTGTGTTTACAATAAAATTTGCATATGATATAATTTTTTTGAAGTAAGATAAGATGAGGAGTTGTGTATATGAACCAAATATTAGAGTATAACCCAGTAAAAAATTCAGGTGGCGGATCATCTGGTTCAGATAAAATTGTTAGAGTATTTGCTTTAATACTTATTATTTTTGCATTATGCTTTATAGTAATTGGTGCCTATGGTTTTTTTAAGAAAAATAAAACAGAAAATGATAAAGTATCACAAGCTCCAATTGAAGCCAAAATACAGATTGAAAAATTAGATACAACAGCAATGATAAGTGTTAGTCATGATAAGGCAATTGAAAAAATTATTTATAAATGGGATGATGATAAAGAAACAACGGATAAAGGGGATGGCTCTTCTGAAAAGAAAATTGAAGTACCACTTCCAGCAGGACAACATACATTAACAGTAAAAGTAATTGATGTTGATGGAGCAGAAACAGTACATAAAGAAACAATTAATTCAGAAAACGGAACAGATATTATTAATCCAGTGATTGAACTAGAACCAGATGGTAATAAATTAAGAGTAATTGCAACAGATGAAACTGAAATTGCTTATGTAACATATAAATGGAATAATGAAGAAGAAATTAAAATTGAAGAAAGAGATGAAAGTAAAAAGAAAATTGAATTTGAAATAGAAATATTAAAAGGTGAAAATGATTTAACAATTATTGCAGTTGATGCTAATCAACAAACAACTACAGAAAATAGAACATATAATGGAGTTACAAATCCAGAAATAAAAATAATTGTTTCATCAGATAAAAAACATGTTGATGTAGAATGTTCACATGAAAAAGGATTAGAAAAAGTAATATTAACAGTTAATGGACAAGAACAAGAAGTTCCTTTAGAAGAAGATAAAACAAAATTAAGTTTTGGATTTGATCTACCAGAAGGAAATGTATCATTAAAAGTAAAGGCAACTAGCGTTGAACAAACTGTACTTGAAGTACCACAAGAAATTATTCCAGATGAAGTAGAAGTACCTGAAGAAGAAAGACATATGAATGAAAACATAATTATTAATATTGAAAGATGGGAAGATGACCATAAAAAGGCAAAAATATCAGCAAGTTATGTAGAAGGAATAAAAGAAGTTGCTTTAAATATTAATGATGTTGACTATTCTGTTGATTTACCAGAAGAAAATCCAACAGAAATAGAAATACAAGAATTACCATTAGTTGAAGGAAATAATAGAATAACATTTACTGTTATTGGAGTAAACAATACAGAAAATGTTAAAACAGTAGAATTACAAGGGGAATAATCATATTATTACAGGGAGTTTATATGGTTCAAGATATATATATAATTGATAATAATAATGAATTAATTGAAAATTTGAAACAAAGTTTTAAAAGAGAACTTGATGAATACAAATTTACATCAGTTAAAACTTCTGATATTGAAGTTGCACTTAGAAATATTCCAGCATTAATAATAATTGATGAAGATACTGCAAATGCTAATATAGTGGAATTTTGTAAATCAATTAGATCAAATGAGGATAATAGTATTACACCAATAATAGTTGTAAGTTCTAATAGAGATAGAGAGCATATTGTAGAAGTTTTAAAAACAGATGTTGAATATTTTATAAAAAAGCCTATTGATGAAGAATATTTCTATTATACAATAAAAAATATAGTTGATTTATTATCTAAAAATAGAAGAATTAGTCCACTTACAGGATTGCCAGGAAATGTTCAAATACAAGCTGAAATGAAGAAAAGGTTATTAAATAAAGAAAAATTTGCAATTCTTTATTTTGATTTAGACAATTTTAAAGCTTATAATGATGTTTATGGTTTTTCAAATGGAGATGAAATAATAAAATTTACTGCTAGAACAATAACTAAACATATACATCAAATACCAAATAATGATAATTTTGTAGGACATATCGGTGGAGATGATTTTGTTGCAATAATTAGCCCAACTGATTATGAAGAAGTTTGTAAAAATATTATTGCAGAGTTTGATAAATATACAGTAGATTTTTATAATGAAGTTGATGCTGAGAGAGGATTTGTAGAAGTTGCAAATAGGCGTGGAATAATAGAACAATTTCCACTAACTTCACTTTCAATTGCAGTGTTAGAAGTAGATTCCAAGATTTATAAAACAACTCTTGAAATAGGAGAGATAGCAAGTCAAATAAAACATAAAGCTAAAGCTATTTTAGGAAGTACATATGTAATAAATAAAAGAAGATTTTAAACAAATACTAAAGCCCTTGAATATCAAGGGCTTTTATGATATGATATTAATGTTACTCGATATAAAATCCAATTTAAGAGAAAGGAAAAAGAATATGAAACGGATACTCGGTTTTCTGTTACTCGTAGTTGTAATCATTGGAGGGGTTGTATGTTGGAGGATGGTTGTTCTTTGTTAAAGCAATCGTAGACTTAATCGAAGCAATTAAGGCTGGTTTTGTTGCAATGGATATTGCCATAGCCATACGAAAGATGGTTATTGGTGTGCCTATTGTAGAAGTTATAGCCGTGGTGCTGGGAACAACTGGAGTTGCTATGATAGTTTCTGAAGATTAGTTTTATTAAACAGAAAGGTAGGTATCATATGAAAAGACGGCTGATAGGGATCTTGTTACTCATAGGTGCCATTGCCATTGTAATTTATATTAGCGGATGGCTCTGTTTCTTGGAACCTATTTTTGATATAATTGCATATGTCAAAGTGGGAGTTACAGTAAAAGATGTTGTACTTGTATTGTGTAAATTCTTTTTCTTTCTTCCAATGTCATGCTTTTGCGCATTAATATTAGGTGTCGCAGGAGATGCAATGCTCTTTGATAAATAATCTTTTGTTGGTATGCGCCCTCAAATTCTAGAAATAGTTTTTGAGGGTGTATTTACTTTTATACTAAGTTAAGTATATAATATGTGTTAGTAATTAATGGAGAGAGGCAAAAATGTTAAGAAACAAAAGAACATATTTAATACCAATAATAGGATTCGCGTTTATAATTTTAGTAGCTTCTATTATATTATGCTTGCCAGTTTGTAATTATAAAGAAATTACATTTAGAGATGCCTTATTTACAGCAACATCTGGGCTTACTACAACGGGTTTTACAAAAGGTCCTTTAGTAGAACAATTTAATTTTTGGGGACAAATTATACTTGCAATATTAATGGAAATAGGAGCAATGGGATTTATAATTTTTGTATCTTATTTTTGGAGTATAAAAAATAAGAAAATGAAAATGTCTGATATATTAGTTATAAATGATAATATTAGTAGTGATAGTTATGGTCAAATAAAAGAACATTCTATATTTATTGGAAAAATAATGTTAGAAGTACAAGCTTTTGGAATAATATTACTAGCTATAAGATTTATCCCATTATTGGGATTTTTTAAAGGAATTTGGTATAGTATTTTTCATACAATATCTGCATTTAGCAACTGTGGATTTGATTTATTTGGCGGAAGTAGTTTAAGAATATTTGCAAATGATATTTATACACAATTTATAATGATTGCTTTAATGTTATTAGGAAGTATTGGAATACTTGTAATTGAGGATGTAAGAAATAATAAAAGTAGAAAATTTAGTAGATTGAAGCTACAAACAAAAATAATATTAACATATTCATTAATACTTTTAGTTGTTCCTACAATTGCAATAAAAATATTAGAACCTAATATTTCAATATTAAATAGCTTATTTATGGTGTCTACTTCGAGATCAACTGGATTTTCTGTTGTAGACTTACCAAACTTTACATTTGAGAGTAAATTTATTTTTATCATTTTAATGTTCATAGGAGGTTCACCAACTTCAACATCAGGTGGTGTAAAAATGGTAACAATTGCTGTACTAATTTCAACTATTGTTTCAACATTAAAAGGAAAAGATGAAACAATAATGTTTTGGAAGAAAATACCAAACTCTGCAATAAGAAGGGCAATCACGATTTTTATGTTATTTGCATTAATAATAACAATAGCATGTACTGTTTTTTATCATTATAATAGAATTAATTTACTAAATATTATATTTGAAGCAGTGTCTGCTATTAGTAACACAGGTTTAACAATTACAGATTATAGTACAGTAAATATTATTGGAGAAAATATATTATTATTGTTGATGTTTATTGGAAGGGTAAGTCCACTTTCATTTGTATTAGTATTTATAAATGAAAATAGTAAAGATAAATATATAGATTATCCAAGTGAAAATGTAATATTATAAGTAAAGGAGAATAAAATTTAATGAAAAAACAATGTGTAATAGTTGGATTAGGAAAATATGGAATAAGTATTGCCAAGAAATTATCAGATTCAAAGTTTGAAGTTTTAGCTATCGATAATGATATTAAAATAGTAGAAAGAGTTAGTAACTATGTTACAAAAGCAATATGTATAGATGTAACTTCAGAAGAGGCATGGAATAAAGTACCATTAAAAGATTTTGATGTTGGAGTTGTCTGCTTTGGAGAAAATGTTACTGCTAGTATACTTTCTTGCATGGCATTGCAAGAAGCAGGTGTAAAACATATTATAGCAAAAGCTGGGGATAGATATCATAAACAGATACTAAATAAATTAAATATAGATGAAGTTGTTTTTCCAGAAGAGTTTGTTGGAGAATTAACAGCAAAAAAAATACTTGATATGGAACAATAAGGAGGAAAAAAGGATGAGTGAAAAATTAGTAGGAGCAATGATTAGTGCCTTTGGAGGTTTAACTTCTATTGCTTATGGAAAAGAAATATTAGTGTTTATAATATCATTATTACCAATTCTTGAACTAAGAGGAGGCTTGCTTGCAGCAGCTTTAATAGGATTGGATCCAGTAAAAAGTTATATAATAAGTATAATTGGAAATGTTTTACCAGTACCATTTATTTTATTATTAATTACAAAAATATTAGCTTGGATGAAAAAAAGCAAAATTAAATTATTCAATAAAATAGCTAATTGGTTAGATGAAAAAGTTGAAAAGCATAAAGGTCAAATTGAAAAATTTGGATATCTAGGAGTCGTACTTTTTGTAGGAATTCCACTTCCTGGAACTGGTGCTTGGACTGGTTCATTAATCGCATCTGTTCTTAATATGGATAGAAAGAAAACATTTTTAGCAGTTATGGTTGGTATTTTTATGGCAAGTATAATTATGATGTTGCTTTCATTTGGTATTTTAGCAAATGTAATTCATTAGAGTAGACACAGTCTTGAAAAATTAAGAAAATTATGCTATTATAGTATATATTTGTTAGTAAAAGAGGTATAATTGTGTCAAAAAAAGAAAAGAAGTTTGAAGATTATTTTAAAATAATAAAACATAAAATACCATATTGGGATGAATTACCAGAAATAGATTTATATATGGATCAAGTAATTGCCTTGATGGATAAATATTTATCGTTTCACAAAACAGATGAAAATTCTGTAATTGTTACACATTCAATGATAAATAACTATGTTAAATTGGGAATTATGCCAGCACCAATAAAGAAAAAATATTCAAGAGAACATATTGCATATCTAATTATGATATGTACATTAAAGCAATGTTTGCCAATTTCAGAAATTAAACATTTAATAACTTTAAGAATTCAAAGAACTTCTGTTGAAGAAACCTTAAACTTTTTTAGTGATTTATATGATTCAACTTTTAATACTGTTATTGCAATTGGAAAAAAGTTTAGTTTAAAAGAAGCTGCAGATGATGAATTTCTTTCAGATACAGCACTTTATATGGCAATAGGGTCTAGTGCAAGTAAATATATAGCAACACAAATATCTGAAATAAACAAAGAAAATAAATAAGAATATAAATAAATATTAAAGTCTCAAATCTAAGTAAAACTTAGGTTTGGGGCTTTTTGTTGTTTGAAAAATGATTTTTTTGGATTTTCAAACAGAAATTTCCATGTAAATGATTCAAAAAAAGTTTTAATATAAGAATAGATAATATTAAACGAGGTAGTATGTGATATGCAAAAGAAAAGTAAATTAATAAAAAAGATGTGTATAGCTACAATTCTTATATTTTCAATACTTATAAGTACAATGCCTTATAAACCTAAAATTGTAAATAAAGATTATAATGCAAAAAAAGTAAATGCAAAGATTTCTGAAATGATTGAAGATACTTCTTCTAAAAGTAATATTACTATTAATAAAATAGATAGTAAAACAGAAGAACCATTAGAAGGTGTTAAATTTGAATTAACGCCAATAGAAGATAATATTATAGATAATATGAAAGAAGTGGAAAAATATTCTGTTGGTTATTATATTTCAGGTAATTTGGTAAAATTAGAAACTTATTATGGAGAAACATATGCTATTGTATCAGATTCTAGTTGGGATAATATAAAAGGCTGGTCTCTTAACGAAGATGCGAATGATATAGCATATGTTAATGGAGATATAATATATGTAAATCAAGATATACAACTTTATGCAGTAAGGTATGAATTGCAATATTTTTATAAGGATTTAGTAAAGTCAGAATCTGAATTACCTTTAAATGCACCAGAAAACTTACCTACAATAACATATATAGGAAACGCAGGAAAAGTTCAATTTGTGAAAGAAAATTCACCAATTACATTATTATATAAATTGACTGCAAGAGGAGATGCTGGTTTAAAATATAAAATTCAAGATACTGGTGCTGAATATGCTTTTGGTGATCCATTAAGTGGAACAATTCCTGAAAGTGGAGAAATAAATTGTTATGTTACAAAAGATTTTTTGCCATCAGACATAAATTACGATGGAAATATAGTAAATACTGCTCAAATTATACCAGGTACTTATGATAGTTCTACATCTTCATCAACAAAAATAATTAAAGCTGAAGATAATACCCCTAGTTATACAGTTACATATTCAGATAGTACACCAGATGGAACTGTATTTGAAACAAAAGCTTTTACTGGAATTAAGTATGGAGAAAGAACACCAACATTTACAGGAAATTTAAAAAGAGATGGATATGAATTTATGGGATGGGCACCTGCTTTATGTGAGACAGTAGAATATGATATGGACTATTTTGCTACTTGGATGAAACGTGCAGAATTATTTGCAGTAATATTGCCTGTTCAGAGTGAAGCTAATGTTGGAGATACAATATCGTGGAAAGTCGAAATATTTAATAGCCAATGGGCTGATGCTTATAATGTAAAACTTGAAGGTATATTAAATAATGGAAAAGTAATATTTAATGAGGAAAATATATTTATAGAGGCTGGAGGAAAATTTGTAAAAACAATTGAATATGTTGTTACAGAAGAAGATATTGGAAAAACTTTAAATTGTGAAGCTAAAGTTACAGATTTTGGTGATGAACAGAAAACAGCTACTCCACATATATGTAGTGGTTCTCATACTACTGGAATAATTATTTTTCCGAAGGAAACTAAATTAAGCGCAACTAAAAATGCAAACAAAGTACCAGGACTACTAAAATCATTTAATTCTGAGCGAGCTGGAATTTTTAATGAAAAAAGTTATGCTTTTATAAAAGATGAAAATGGAGTATATAAGTCAAGTAACCAAGGAATAGGTAGTTCAGAGTCTCGTTCATATATACCAATAGATTTAAGCAATTATAGTGGAAAATATACTGTTGAAATAAATGCTAGTATTTCTTCTGAACAAAGGTATGATTATGGTTATGCAAAATTAATTGAGCAAGAAGGAGATAAGGTTGACTTTGGAAAAGATTCAATAATAATTTTTGAAAGAAGTGGAAATGTTCAAAATGAAACCTATCGAATAGAATTAGAAGGTGGAAAAAAATATAATATACTTTTTGGATATGTTAAAGATAGTAGTGTAGATGATGGTGATGATGTATTTACAATTAATAGTGTAAAAATAATATTTAATTCAGAAGGTTTAAAAGAAAAAATTTCACTTGTAACAGATAGTACTGGAAAAATAGTAACAGAAATTCCTAATGGAAGATATATATTAACTGAAGTAGAAACAGCAGAAGGCTATAAAATATTAGAACATCCTATAATTATAGATGTTCAAAATAATGAAATAAAAATAATAGAAAATAATAACTTAGATAATATTACAATTTCAAATAATAATGAATTAAAGATAGAAAATACAACATCACGAGCAATTGTGCATTATTATTTAAAAAATAGTGAAGGAGGTTATACACAAACAAAATTAAAACAAGATAAAATTATAAAAGGAATAGAAGGTTCAGAATATAGTATAGAACCATTACTATGTATACAAAAAGATGGAACAGATTATGAACTAGAATATGAAATTGAAAATGGAACTAAGAAATATATAACCCCAGAAAATCAAACTGGAATTTTGGGAATGGAGGATATAAATGTAAATTATTATTATCAAGCTAAAAAAAGAATAGTAATAAATAAAATTTGGGTTGATAACAACAATTCTTTAGGAATAAGACCAGATTTTATAAATGTAATACTAAAAGCAGAAGTAGAAAATGAAGATGGAAATATAGTTGCATATCCAATTAATAATTTAGAAACTAAAGTGGAATTAAATATTTCGAATAATTGGAGATATGCTTGGTCAAATTTAGAGACATATGATGAAAAAGGAAAAGAAATTAAGTATTGCGTTGAAGAGCAAGATGTACCTGAACAATATTATAGTGTTATATCATTTGAGGATTACGAACATTATAATATAACTAATTATAAGTATGGAAGTATTAATATTGTGAAGGTAGATAGCAAGAATAATAATATTAAACTTGGTGGAGCAGAATTTAAATTAGAAAAGCTAATAGAAGAAAATGGAGAAGTAAATATCGATGAAAATTTTGAACCCATAGTTCTTATAACATCTACAGAAGAAGAAAATTTAGGTGAAGTTATTTTTGAAAAATTAGAATATGGAAAATACAGATTAACAGAAATAAAAGCACCTGATGGTTATAATTTACAAAATAAAGCTATTGATATTGAAATTACAGAAGAAAATCCAGATTTTGTTGGAAATGTTATAAACAAGACCAAAACAGTATTACCAAGTACTGGTGGAAATGGAAGTATTGTTTTAACATTGCTTGGAGTATTTTGTATAGCAATAGCAATTAAAATAAAAAAATAAGGAAGGACAAAAGAATATGATAAAATCCAAAAGAATGATAGCATTACTTTTAGCTGTAATGCTGATAATTTCAAGTATGTTTACAGTGGTAAATGCAACAGGAGATAATACATCAGAGATAGAATATGGATCATTAACAATTACTAAATTAGATAATGGTCGTTTAGATGAAGAAGGAAATAGATTACCACTTGAAGGTGTAAAATTTAAAATTTATAAAGTAGATAATGATTATGATGCTATATGGAATATTCCTGAAAAATATTCACAAGAAGGATATGATGCATCAAATGACGAGAATTATTATACTGCTGAAGCTACAACAGGAGTAAATGGAACAGTAAAATTTGAAAATTTAAAATTAGGTAGATATTTAGTTGTAGAAGAAGAATCTCCAATTAATGTTGTATATAAAACAGCTAATTTCTTAGTAGATATTCCTACAACTAATGCAGATGGTAGTGGATTAATTTATGATGTTGAAGTATATCCAAAAACAGAAACTGTTTATGGTGGAATTGTTTTAACAAAAGTAAATCAAAAAAATGAACCAATGCCAGGAGTAAAGTTTATATTACAAACAAGAAACTATAGAATGGCTGATGAAGGTGCAAGTTTAGGATTAATGGAAAATAATCCTAAATTAAGATTAGCTCAAAATGATTGGAAAACAGTTACTGAATTAAAAGGCGAGGAAAGAGTTCCTAAAGAATTAATTACAGATGAAAATGGACAAATTACTCTTCAAGGATTACCTGAAGGAGAATATAGATTTATAGAAACAGAAACTTTAGAAGGATATATTTTAGATAATAGTCAAGTTTATGAATTTGAAGTTTATTTAGGGGAAAATTCAGAAACAATAGTTGAGCCAGAAGCAATAGAGGTAAGAAATGAAAAACCAGGTATAGAAAAAACGATAACATCAGTTTCAAGAAATGAAAATGATACTAATGTAGTAAAAGATGGAAATAATAGTATTGATATTGGAGATATAGTTTCATATAAAGTAGTATCTGATATTACAAGTTTATATGAAAAGTTAAATACACTTAAAATAACAGATACAATGGATGATGGACTAACATTTTTACCAGAAAGTATGGTATTAAAAAGTACTATTCATTTTGATGAAGAAGACATAGAGGATATTGTAGATGAAACACCATTAGAAGAGATAGCAGAATCAGGTATGATTACTTATACAGAACATTCATGGGAATTAAATTTTGTAACAGAAGATACCAGATTTGGAGAATCAATAATACCATCAAAAGTGACCTTGGAAATTATATATGATGCAAGATTAAACAATGATGCAGTAGCAACATCTGCTAGTAATAATAATAAAGCAGAAATAGAATATTCTACAATTGTGGCAGAAGATTATAATGGCAATTTAAATACACCTATACCAACAAATAAAATTGAAAGTTCAGCAAAAATATATACAGGTGGATTTAATATTGAAAAACGTGCAATTTCAAAAGATGGAGAACTTTTAGGTGGTGCAGTATTTAAAATTGCAAATTCAGAAGAAGATGCAAGACAAGGTAAATTTATTAAAGATGCAAATGGAAAAGAAATAGTATTAACAACAGGTAATGGAGAAAATGGTACAGACCTTGGAAAAGTTTCTTACAAAGGTTTATCTTATGGAACATATTATTTACTAGAAGTACAAGCACCTACATATACAGAAAATGGTGAAACTAAATACTATAATTTACTAAAAGATCCTATTAAAATTGCAGTTGAAGAGGGAACATATGAAGGATTAGCAAATGTTATTGTTAATAAAAAAGGAACTTTACTACCATCAACTGGTGGTATGGGAGCATTAATATTTGTAGTAGCAGGTGCTATATTTATAACAGCGGGTATAACATATTATAGAAAAAATAAAAAAGAAGAAGTTTAAAATATTTGAACCACTTAAAATTCTATAAGTTTAGATAATTTAAGTGGTTCAATTTTTGGGAGTTACTAATGAAAAAGAAACTAATAGAAATATCATTTATTCTTATAGGAATAGTATTAATAGCATATCCAATAATATCAGCATGCATGGCTTCTCTTAATCAAACTGTTGCTATTTCTAATTATCAAGATGTTATAAATAATTTATCACAAGAGGAAAAGGAAAATGAATTGCAAAAGGCAAGAGAATATAATTCTGAGATGGAAGGTATAATATCTGTTGATATTTCTATGACAAGTAATCAAGAAGAAAGTGTAAGCTATTTAAATGTTTTAAATATTGGCGAAGCTATGGCATATATAAGTATTCCCAAAATTAATGTATATCTTCCTATATATCATGGATTATCTGAAGAAGTATTGCAATCTGGTGTAGGACATTTAGAAACTACATCTTTTCCAGTAGGAGGGGTTGGTACACATGCAGTTCTTGCTGGGCATACAGGACTTGTGAGAACTAAGATATTTGATGACATAAATAAATTAGAGGAAAAAGATAAATTTTACATAGATGTTCTAGGAGAAACTCTAGCTTATGAAGTTGATAAAATAGATGTTGTTTTACCTGAAGATACAGATTGCATAGTAACTGATTCTAATGAGGATTATGTTACTTTAATTACTTGTACACCATATATGATTAATACACATAGGCTTTTAGTAAGAGGAAGCAGAATTGAGCTTGAAGAGGAAGAAAAACAAGAGAAAATTCAAAAATCAAATATAGAAGATATAAGTTCAAAAAGAAAAATAAATATTATAATTAGTATTGTGAGTTTCATTATTATAACAATAGTTCTTATGATGTATATTTTTAAAGGTGGAAAGAAAAAAACTAAAAAAGGAGGATAATATGAAAACAAAATTTAAAAAAATAATCGCGCTAGTTATTATTGTTATTGGAATTGCTCTTATTATATATCCTTTTATGGTTAAAAATGTTACATCATCTAGGATAAAGACGTCTATAGATAATTTTATTGGGATAACAAAAGAATTAGAATTTTTAGATAATTCAGAAAATAAAGAAATTGTAGATGAGTTTGAAAATGTAGAATCTAATTATAATAAAAGAGAATATACGAAAATCGAAAAAAATAGTTCATCCAATAAATATAGTGGAAAAACCACAAGAGTTTATAGTAGCGAGAATGCAGAAGATGATATTATAGTAGAAGAAAATGCAATTTCTGAAATGAAAAATAATTTACTAGAAGATTTATACAATGAAATGAAAGAATATAATAAAAAACTTAATGAAGAAGGACAGAATATTGTAGATGCTTTTTCTTATGAAACTCCAAGCTTTGATTTAACTAAGTATGGTTTAAATGAAAACATAATTGGAATAATAAAAATACCAAATATAAACCTTGAACTTCCAATATATTTAGGTGCAACTGCAGAGAATTTAAATAAAGGAGCAACTCATCTTTCACAAACTTCCATTCCACTTGGAGAAGAAAACTCAAATGTAGTAATTGCAGCACATAGAAGTTTATTTAAGAATGAATTTTTTAAAAATATTGATAAATTGAACATTGGAGATAAGGTTATAATTCAAACATTATGGGATGAATTAACTTATGAAGTTACAACAAAAAATGTAATATCACCATCAGATTCTTCAAAAATATTAATACAAAAG
>Ga0073906_1001271_pt1 | contig 40154 bp, 37 predicted proteins | sample Inofromicrocosms_FD_65485 | JGI IMG/M metagenome (GOLD analysis project Ga0073906, IMG submission 65485) | Mouse cecum microbial communities from Vienna, Austria - Inoculum for glucosamine and mucus D2O microcosms | ecosystem: Host-associated > Mammals > Digestive system > Large intestine >...
ACCCCTGGGCAAGCCAATGGAGGATTTCATCGGAGCAGCTGTAAAAGTGCTCGTTGATAAACCCCTGCAGCTTTTCCACCTGTGCCTGAACCTCCGGGGCATCCGGCGGGAGATGGCGCAGCCCGCCGAACTCGGTAAAGAGGGCCATCATCCGCAGGGTGAGCTGCCGGTTGTCCGCCCCAGTTCTGTCCTTTGTCTTTTCCAGGAATTCCTGGTATTCCTTTGTCTGACCATAGGCTGCCTTTGCCTCGGCAGCGTACTGGTCGATTTTTTTGGTGTCAAACGCTGAAAAATCCATGTGATTCACTCCTAACAGCTTGATTCCACGGGCCAGGTCCAGCAGGTTTTCGATGTGCTCCTTTTTCAGCTCCAGCAGGGCAATCTGCTGCTCCAGCGCCTTGGCGCGGTCGAACCGGGGGCTTTCCAGAATATCCCGGATGTCCTTCAGGGGGAATTCCAGCTCCCGGAACAGCAGAATCTGCTGGAGCCGTTTCAGCGCCGTGTCGTCGTACAGCCGGTACCCCGCCTCGGTGACCTTTGTGGGCTTTAAAAGGCCGATAGAATCATAGTGGTGCAGCGTGCGCACGCTGACCCCGGTGATTTTGCTTATCTCGTTTACCGTTTTCAACCATTTTCCCTCCCGTGTGTTGATATGTCCTTGATCAAGGTGAGTTTAGTATACACTATGACGCAGCGTCAGAGTCAAGGGATTTTTTCATTGAAAAAAGAAAAGCTTCCAAGCCGGGCGTGAGCCGCGGCCGGGAAGCTTTTTCGCATGGTCGGGAAGATTTTAATCTGCCGTGGTACCGAATTTTTTCGGAGAGGGATAGCGGTGAGGGCTGGATGCAAAGCCATCCTGGTATTTGATTGTCAGATAGAGGATGCCGCTGTCGGTTTTCAGCTGAACATAGCAGATGCCATCTTCGTCAAACCGGTCGGTGATGTCCACTTTACTGTCGTGGTAGTAGACCCAAACAGAGCCATCTTCTTTGTACTCCACATTTGGCGCATCCAGATCGGCAAGGATTTCCTCCTCTGTGAGAGAGCGTTCGACTCCGTCGTCGTCGATGGCGACGCCTCCTCCCTTCACCTCATGGGAAGTGCCGTCCTGGTCCTGGAAGGTGAAGGTATACCCCATGTCTTGGAGATACAGTATCGCGTCGGTCAGGTCGCCGTTGATCCACAGCTGAACGGTGCGCTGGATACCGCCCACATCCGCGGCATAGGCCACAGTGGCCATCCCCATCACCATGATTGCCGCCGCGCAGGCGGCCGCCAGACGGCGTACCTGAATTCTCTTAGTCGTGTGCTTCATTTTCGTTACCTCCGTCAGACAGCTTTCAGAGGCATGAAGCTGGGAAAACACCCTTTGATACCGCTGTTTATTCGTCATCGTTCCATTCCTCCTGAAGCATATTTTTTAGGAGCGCTCTTCCTCGGTTCAGCTGGCTCTTTACCGTTCCGGCGGGGCGGCGCAGAATGACCGCAATCTCCTCGATGGCATAGTCCTCATAGTAGAACAGGTGGATGACAGCCCGGTACTTCTCCGGCAGGTTCATGACCGCCTCGAACAGATGGCTGTCCTTCGGCTCCTCGAATGCCAGGTCGTCCATGTAATCCTCCCACTCCACCGTATTTTTCCGCCAAAAGGAGGAGGTGATATCCTTTGCCCGGTTGATTGCCACCCGGAGCAGCCACGCCTTGAGGTGCTCCTCGCTCTCAAACTCCTTGTCAAGGGAAAGGTATCGGATCAGAGTATCCTGTACCACGTCGTCGGCGTCGGCCCGGTTGCGGCAGACGCTGAACGCCGCCGAAAAAATCCGGTCCCCGTATTTCCGGAATGTATCTTCTGCTGACAGTCTCATAAAATCGCTCCTGTTACTCATTGAAGGGCCCTTCACCAACTATACGATTCAGGAGGGAAAAAGGTTGCGCCAGAGATTGGGTTTTTGAAAAAAATTTTTAGGGGACAAAAGGAGCGTCCGGGTTTTCCCAGACGCTCCGGCTTCAGCTCTTTACCTCTGCCCCTTCCGCTTGCAGCCACTTCCTGAATTCCTCCACCTGTTCTTTTAGGGGAACAAACCGCTCATCGTCCCTTGGCTCAAGGCCCAGGCGCTTCCATTTGTTTGCCCCCATGGCGTGGTAGGGGAGGAGTTCAATCCACCTGCAATGGAAGAGGGATTTCCACAGCCCCGCCAGCCCTTGGGCGTGGTCCCGGTTCCGGTTGACCCCCTCAATCAGGATACAGCGGAGAACCGTCTTTCCGCCCAGGCGGTCAATCTCCCGCAGGTTTTCCAGAATGGGCTCCAGGGGCGCGCGGGTGTTCTCCCGGTGGCGGGCGGGGGAGGTGTCCTTTACATCAAACAGAAAGTAATCGACACAGCTTACCAGTCTTTGGCAGTGCTCCTTTCCGAAAAAGCCGCAGGTCTCCAGGGCGGTGGACAGCCCCAGCTCTTTGGCGCCCTCCAGCAGGGCGAAGGCCGCCTCCGGGCGGAACATGGGCTCCCCGCCAGAAAGGGTAAGGCCGCCTTTGGCTCCGTAAAAGGGGCGGTCCTGCTCCACCTCCCCCAGTATTTCCTGTACGGTCATTTCCCTGGATACCGGTTCCAGCGCCTTGGAGGGACAGGCCGCCGCGCAGGCTCCGCAGCCTGCACACCGTTCCCGAAGAAATACATGCTCCCCGGCCCGGTCTACATGTGCCCCCGCCGGGCAGACCTTCATGCAGGCCATGCAGCCCACACACTTCCAGGGGGTGAAGAAAATCTGCCTTTTCCCGGCTTCGGGGAAGCGGTTGGTCTCCGGGTTGTGGCACCACCAGCACCGCAGGGGACACCCCGCCAGAAATACGGTGGTGCGGATGCCCGGTCCGTCATGGGTACACAGCCGCTGGATATTTGTTACCTCAACCTTTATGGATTTTATCATAGTGTTTCTCCGTGTTTAAAGTTGCTGGTAGGTGGATTGAATCACCATATTCTGCCACTGCTTATCCAGACTGTTGAAGCGGGCGGACCAGCCGGAAACCCGCACCGAAAGGTTTTCGTACTGCTCCGGGTGTTTCTGGGCCTCCAGAAGGGTCTCCACATCCAGAATGTCCGGCTGGAAGAACAGCCCGCCCACTGCCAGGAACCCCTGGAGAAGATTTTCCAGGGCCTCGGTCCCCTCCTCGCCCTTGAGGACCGAGGGGAGCAGCTTCACGGTCAGGGCGGTGCCGCCGGGGAGCTTGGTCAGGTCCAGCTTGGAATAGGACTTGATGACCGCCGTCGCCCCCTTCAGGTCGGTTCCGGGGGCGGGGTCGATGTTGTGGGAAAGAACATCCCCCGCGTGGTGGCCGTCGGGGGTGGCCATGCGCATGGCCGCCCACTTAATCTGCCGCCCAAAGGTGCTGATTCCCGCCGGATGGAGGTATCCCTCCAGGGCATGGCAGGAGGCCACATGATCGGTGTAATCGTCGTAGACCCGTTTCATCATGGCGTCGGCCTCCGGGTCGTCGTTGCCGTAATAGGTAATCTTATTGCGGAGGGATTGGCGCAGGGCCTCGTTTCCCTTCCAGTCGCTCTTCATCAGGTCCACCAGCTGGTTGAGGGTGAGCTTTTTCTGCTGGTAGACAATCTGATTGATGGCATGGAGGGAGTTGGCCACATCCGGCAGACCGCCGGGATGGGGGGAATAGACGGTGTACTTCGCCCCGCCGCTCCAGTAGTTTTTGGCCTTGGCGATGCAGTCCTCGGTGAGCAGGGAGGCCATGAGGGCGATGTTGCCGTGGCCCACGCATTCAGGGGCGCGGTCAAAGACGTTTTTCTGGAGATACTCGGCCCCTGCCTTTGAATACGCCTCAAAGAGCTCCTCAAAGCTATGATACGGCAGGGCGGATGGTTCCCGCAGGTGCATTTTCAGCGCCTGCTGCTGGAAAATCCGCAGCAGGTCGTACCCGTCGTACCGGAAGCAGGTTTTTCCGGGAATCTGGAGCTCCCAGCAGCCGTCATTGGTGAAGTTCCGGGCCTCCCGCAGGGGATAGCCGAACTTGGTGAGGGCCTCCAGCACAATCGGCTCGTTGTACACCGCCAGAATGCCGCCGCCCAGCTTCAGCACCTCGGCCACGCGACGCAGCAGCCTGGGGTCGGTTTCCGGGCTCAAGCGCACCGAGATGGGGAAATCGGAGATGCCCAGCTCCTCCACCACGTCCAGTACCAGATAGGTCACAAGGTTGGTCACATCCTTCCCGTCCTCGTCGATGCCGGAGAGGATGATGTTCTGATAATTCTGCCCGTCGCCGGAGTCAGGCTGAATGTCCTCGTTGGTCCCGTTGACCCACTCCGCCCCCTTAATCCAGAAGTGGGCCAGGTACTCCCTGGCCTCCTCCAGGGTGATTGCACCGGAGTCCAGGTCACTTTGCAGGAAGCCGCCGAGCATTTTGTCAATCCGTCCGATGCCCGGCCAGTTGCCGCAGAGACGTTGGAAGTCGAACAGGAACCAGAGGGCCTGTACCGCCTCCCGGAAGTTCCGGGGCGGATTTTCCGGGACATTTTTCAGGTTTTGGTATATCTCCTCATAGCGTCTGCGCACCGGCCCCAGAGAGGTTTCAATCCTCTGGGCCAGGGCCTGCATATAGCGGCTGTGCCACAGGGTGGCGGCGTCTATACAGTCCATGAGCGACTGTAAAAATTCCAGCTTGCTTTCCCGTTCCGGGTCTCCCAGACCGGCGGAGTGGACAGCGGTGCTCTGCCAAATCTCCTCCCGCAGGCCCTTATAGCCGATTTTCAGCGCTTTTTCAAAGCCCAGGGTCAGGTGGCTGGTGCTGTCGCAGAAGAATTTTTTGGAGTTAGGTTCCATGTACTGGTTTTCGGGCAGGCAGACGGGGATATAGTGCTTTGCGGCTCCGCCCAGGGTGGAGGCACCGGCCAGGTATTCCCCTTCGGTGAGGCGGATGGGGGCCTTCCGGGCAATCAGGCCGATGGCATAGGCGTGTTTGCGGACGGGTGGGAGTTTTTGAAAGGCTTCGGGGTCTTCCACTAGGAGGTAGGGGGTATCCTTGAGCCAGCGGCCCCATTCGCCGGTGAGGACCCGGTGGGCCAGGGCGCGGGTGGAGGGGGAAAGGCGCTGCGGCCGTTGGCCGTAGGGGCAGGAAAAGAAGTTATCCATGGTAGAGCCTCCTAAATTTAAAGTATGAAGGGACCGCTGCTTTACCCCTTCAGTTTATCACCTTTTCCGCAGAAAAGAGATTGATATTTGCACAAAAAATATGTATAATCAAACAAAAGCGAAGTAACGGAAAGGCGGGAGTAATCATGGGCGGCGGCAAGCTGGAGATCAACCTCTGCACCGGCGGCAGGGGGTATATTGAGGGAGACGGGACGGTTCACTGCAAGGTGCTGCCCTTTCTGTCGGTGGCCCAGTGCCTGGAGGGGACGTATGAAATCGGGTTAGACGGCGGGGAGCCGGTGGCGCTGGAGGAGGGCGGGGCGTTTATTACCCGGCCTGACCAGGCGCAAAGAATTGTCCACCGCTGCCCGAAATCGGGGGGAAACATGACGGCCCAGTGGCTGTTTTTCGCGGCGGTTTACGATGGATTTTTGGACATCGGGAGATGCCTGCGGCCGCCTGTCATCCTCACCCCGCGGGAGGCGGGCCCCTTTGGGGAAGTGATCCGGCTTTTGGTGGAGAACCAGAAGGCTGCGCCGCCTGCAGGGGCCTCTCCCCTGGGGTGGGAGCTGAGGAGGGAGGCCCGGCGGCAGGAGCTGGCCTTCCGGGCGCTGGAGCTGCTGCTGGAGGTATCAGAGGTAATGTTTCCGGAGGAGAGCTATCAGGCCATACTGCCCGCGATCGCGCTGATGGACCGGGCGGAGGGCAGCGAGCGGCTGCGGCTGGAGGGGCTGGCCCATGCCTGTAATCTGTCGGTGACGGGGTTTACCGGGCTTTTCCGGCGGCTGACGGGGGATTCCCCCATGTCCTTTTACCAGAAGCGCAGGCTGAGCCGGGCCGCCGCGGTGCTGCTGACCAGTCAGGCGTCTTTGGGGGAGATTGCCCAGAGCTGCGGGTTTTACGATCAATTCCACCTGAGCCGGGAGTTTAAGCGGCGTTATGGGGTAAGCCCCAGGCAGTACCGGCAGGATTTTGAAGGGCAGACTAGGCCCCATGGGCATACTTGACAATTCTCCCAAAATCAGTATACTGTAACATATAAAAAAATCGGCAAAACTCACTAAAAACCGGTGCTTTTCCAAAATTTTTTGATAAACTTATAAAATCATCACAGCGGATGGCCTAAAAGGGGATTCGCAGAACGTAAAGGAGTACCGAATGTATATGGAAAACGGAAAAACCGCAAATTTGCCAAAATTATTTGTGGCGGGGGATTCCACTGCCGCCAGCTATTCCGGAGAGCGTTACCCGATGATGGGGTGGGGACAGGTGATTAACTATTACCTTCACGGGGTATGTGTGGTCAATCTGGCCCAGTGCGGGCGCAGCTCCAAGAGCTTTATCGACGAGGGTTGGTTTGCCATTGTGGAACGGGAGATTCAGCCGGGGGATTACCTGCTGGCGCAGTTCGGCCACAACGACGAAAAGTCCCAGGATCCCTCCCGCTATACGGAACCGGAAACCACCTTCCCGGAGTATCTTTCCAGGTATATCTCCCTGGCTAGGGAGCACGGGGCGCACCCTGTGCTGGTCACTCCGGTGGCCCGCCGGAAATTTGAGGACGGCAGGTTGGTCAATACCCACGGGGCGTATCCGGACGCCATCCGCGCCCTGGCCTGGCGGGAGCAGGTTCCCTGCGTGGATCTGACCGCCTTGAGCATGGAGCTGATGGAGAAGATGGGGGAGGAGAGCTCCAAAACCCTGTTTACCAAGGTCCAGCCGAAGGAATATCCGGGCTATCCGGAGGGGCATGACGACGACACCCATTTCTGCCAGAAGGGTGCGCTGGAAATCGCCGCCCTGGTGGGGGGAGAGATGAAAAAGCTGTTCCCCGGCGCGTTTTGAGATTCATTTTGCCTGAAATTGAAGAGGCGGCGGACAGGCCGCCGGGAAAGGCGTTGATAATGCAATGAAAGCACATGTGAGAAAACCCGCCCAGCAGCCCAAGGAAACCGCTCTGCTGTTCTGCCTGAAGCCGGAGAAGCGGGAAAGCGTCTGCCGGGTTTTGGACAGCTTTGGCGCAAAGGCGGTTATCGCAGGACCGGAGGATTCCTCCCAGACCCTTGGCGCGCTGCTGGGGATGGAGGGATTCCCCCGGCATGAGGGCAGCGGCAGCGAAACGCCGGAAGCCGCTCCCAGTGGGGACGGGAATGAAATTATTGTTTTCTCCGGGTTTGAACGGAGCCGGTTGGACGCGCTGATTGCCCGGCTGAAATCAGCGGGGGCGTCGGTTCCCTATAAGGCGGTGCTCACCGCCAGCAACCAGGGCTGGACCATGGCCCATCTGCTGGGGGAGATTGCCGCGGAGCACAATTTCTTTTCCAAGCTCAATCAGATGCGCCAGCTCACAAGGCAGCTCCTCCAGAGCGACCCTCAGCGGCTGAGCGAGTCCGACCGCGCGGAAGCGGTAAAGGCTGTCAACAGCGCCAACGCCATCCTGAAAAAGCCTGACGTATCCGACCTGGAGCGGATGGAGATGACGATAGCCGCGCTGCAGCGCTCCATAGCCATGATCATGGCCGCGGGGATGACGGCAGGCGCGGCAGGGGGAGAGGCCGGAGGTTCGGCGTCCACCCCGGAGGAAAAGCCAAATATAGAATAAATCCCCATCTGCGGCGGCTGTGCTGTCCGGCCCTTCCGGCGGGCCGCCGTGCATGGGAAAAGCGGGGCAATCGGTATCCAAGGGAGATGCTGTATTGCCTTTCGCTGTTTTTTAAGCGGAACACGGGAACAAAAACATCCATTTTATAGGCTCTGAGCCGCACGGCCGGTATCCCTGGCTTTGAATCTATCCGGAAAGGAGAGGCATCCTGAAATGCAGGAACGATGCTACAGGAAAGAAGAATTTGAGGACTATATAAGGAAGATTATGGAAACCTACCGTGCGGTGGGTCTGGCAGTCACGATTGTAAGCCCGGAAAAGACCAAATACCGCCATTTTTTTGGGTGGCGGGATGTGGAAAAACAGCTTCCCATAGATGAAAACACGCTGTTCGGCCTTGCTTCCATCACCAAGTCCTTTACCTGCCTTGCCATCATGCAGCTGCACGAAAAGAGAAAAATCAACATCAACGACCCCATTTCCAGGTATATCCCGGAATACCGGGGCCTTGGCCAGAACACGGCGCGGGTCTACCACCTGATGAGCCACAGCGCGGGCTTTTTCCCCCAGAAGCGGCTGTGCGCCGTGGATGTGGCGCGGGAAATGGGGCTTATGGACAGGGGTGACCTGGCCTACAGCGTCCCACTGGCGGAGGAGGGTATCCGCCGGGTGGCGGGCAATCTGGACCGTCAGGAGCGGTATATCGCCGGTCCCGGAGAGTTTTTGAGCTATTCCAATGACAGCTATGGCCTTCTCTCCGACATTGTCCGCAGGTACGGCGGGGAGAGCTCCTACGCGGAGTATGTGAAAAAGAACATCCTGGAGCCTTTGGGAATGGAGCGGAGCGGCTGCGACTTTCTCCGCCCCGCCGCGGACGAAAACACCTCCCTCCTTTACCGCTTTGAGGATGGGAACAGGACAGGGGACAGGGATTTCTACAACAACGCCTTTGTGCTCATGGGGGGCGGGTCGATGAAGTCCACTGTTGCGGATATGGAAAAGTATCTCAGGATGTACCTCCTTTCCGGGTGGGGGGAGATGGAGCAGATTGTTCAGAGCGAGTCCATTGGGCAGATGGTGATTCCCCAGGTCAACTACCGCTACGGGTGGAAATATGGCTTCGGTCTGGCAATCACCAGGCTGGAATCCTGCCGGGTGATCGGCCACGGCGGAAGCCTGCCGGGGGTTTCCTCCTCCTTTTTGTGGTCGCCGGAGCTGCAAAGGGGCGTCGCCGTGCTGTGCAACACCAGCGGCGTGCCGGTTTCCAATATTTCCATGGCGGCCATGCGCCTGATGGCGGGGCTTCCGGTGGAGGAGCCCTTTGACATCAAGGAGAGGCTGTGGGCCCCCTTTGACATTGAGGCCGCCTGCGGAGTCTATTCCTGTGAGGAGGGAGCGCGGGCGGAGATTGTCCGGCTGGGCAACGGTTTGGGACTGAAGGACCCGGGCGCTGTCTTCCCCCTGAAAATGGCCGCCGGAGACGAGCTGGTGTTCCTAAATAGGATGGCGGTGCAGGACCTGAAGGTGTTCCGGAGAAAGGACGGCAGTGTGTGGGGCCTGCGGAGGGGCGGCAGGGTTCTGCTGAAGGAGTGACGGGAAATGGATATTAATCTGAAAGAGATCTATGACCAGGTAAAGGAACGGATTGGCAGGGTGGATTTTTTCAGGCTGTGGAAGGGCTTCCACCCCTTTCGGTTCGCCCTGTATACAGACAGTCAATGCTATTTTGACGGGAGCTATATTGAACGGACGGACGATTTCTGCGCCAACACCTCCATCCTGTTCCAGGGGGAGTATATCGCAATCTGGAAGCTTTCGGAGACGCCAAAGGATATAGACAGGCTGGCGGCGTCCTTGATACATGAGATGTTCCACGCCTTTCAGTCGGCCAGTGGGGAAAGCCGGTTTCCCGATGAACGGGAGGCGGTCTTTCGTTACGGCTATTCCGCGGAAAACTTGTCCGCAAAGCTGCGGGAGGCGGAGCTGATCCGCCAAATCCTGGAAGGTGAGGGGAATGCCGGAGAAACGTACCGGCAGCTGCTTTCCCTCCGCCGGAGCAGGGCGGAGCGCTATCCCTATGAGTACGCCTATGAGGCGGGGGTGGAGCAGATAGAGGGGACGGCAAACTATGTGGAGGCCAGCGCCCTGACCCAGCTGAACCCGGAAAAGGGAGAGGCCGTCTGGAAGCGGATACTGGAGAGAATTTCCCGTCCGGAGAATTATTTTCCGGTGCGGATTATTTCCTATCAGATTGGGGCGGCGATGATTGCCTGTGTGAAAAGCTGCTCTGATACAGACTGTGAATCCTTTGGAAAACAGCCCCTGGCCCTGGAAATTTTGCCCAAGGCCGGGGACAGGACAGAGCCTCTGCCGGTGGACGGTGAGGCGGAGAAATGCGTAAAGCAGTATCTGGAGGAAACCCATGACCTGGTGCAGGCCGCTGTCCAAAAAAACGACATAGTGCTCAGCGGAAGTTTCCCCCTGGTCAGTGTCAACATCTGGGATGCCAGGAGCGAGGGCAATTATGTGACCTCCAACATTTTTTTGATGTACCGGGACAAGGGAGAGAATAAAACCATTTACGGGGATTTTGTCATTGAAACGGACCGGGATTATAACATCCTGACAGTGTACAGAAAATAAACTCAGAAAGGATTTTTGATATGCGTTTGAGAAAAGATGTGCTGCGCTTTCCAGAGGGGAAAACCAAGGCCTTTACCCTGAGCTACGACGACGGGGTGGTCCAGGACCGGCGGCTGGCGGCCATGTTCAACCAGTACGGGGTGAAGGGGACCTTTAACCTGAACTCCGGCACCTTTGAGCAGGAGGACCAGTACAGCCACCTGAAGGTAAAGCACACCAAGATTTCCGCAAAGGAGGTACCGGAGCTGTACCGGGGCCATGAAATCGCCTGCCACACCGTCACCCATCCGGACTTGGCTGCCCTGCCCTCCAATACCATACTCTATGAGGTTTCCCAGGACCGGAAAAACCTGGAGGAGTTGTCCGGTAAGCTTATTCGCGGAATGGCGTACCCCTTCGGCACCTTTAACGAGACGGTGAAGGAGGCGCTGCGTGCGGCGGATATTCTCTTCTCCCGCACGGTAAACAGCACCCATAATTTCTCCGTCCCGGAGGACTTCCTGGAGTGGAACCCCACCTGCCACCACGACGACCCCATGCTGCTGGAGCTGGCGGAGCGGTTTCTGGAGCCCGACCCCGCAAACCGCCCGAAAATAAAGCTGTTCTATGTGTGGGGCCATTCCTATGAGTTTGACAACAACCAGAACTGGGAGGTCATGGAAAACCTGCTGAAAAAGGTTTCGGGCCACGGCGATATCTGGTACGCAACCAATATTCAGATAGCCGAGTACATAGAGGCGGCCTCCCGCCTGCGGTATTCCGCGGACGGGAACATGGTGTTCAACCCCACCTGTCAGACGGTCTGGCTCAACGTCCTGGACCGGGAGTATGCAATTCACAGCGGGGAGCTGGTCAGGATTGACAGGGAATGAGCTTTAAGCGCCGAGTTGGTTTAAAAATGATGCCGTCGAGCAAGAGGAGAAGGGCGGCCGGCAATAAAAAACGCGGTGGATCATCTCGGTCCGCCGCGTTTTGTCTGCCTGCACAAAGGCAGAGGCCTGCCTGAAACAAGTATCTCAGACAGGCCCCTAGGCGTTTCCCCGCCTGAAAATCTATGGAAAGCGGCGGCCTTTGCCGGAAGGGCTGCTAAAGGCGCGCTGTGCGCCGCCTGTTCCGGGCCGTCCGCGAATTTTCGGCATACCGTCTTAGTGGGCGGGGTAATATATTGTATGTTAGAAAAGGGAAAATCGTGACTGAAAACATCGAAAGGAAAAGAAAGTCTGTTACAATGTTGTGAACTTTTCTGACGGATGTTGACCTTTGGAGTCAGTTGGTATAAAATATACTAGATATAGTATTTCAAAAATATACAATATCATCCTGCAAAGATTCATTTGAGATTATAAAGCATTTTTACAAGTTGAAAGCGGATGTTTGCTCACATAAAATTGCCATCAGTTGTCCGCAGTGAGAAAACGAATCCCTGGACGCTGAAAAATTCCAAAAAAACTCCGGATGAGCGGAATCGGACAAGCTTTTTTACCGGCGCGTCTGTCAGATCGGACGCGTCAGACGGCTGCCGGTGTACGGCACGGCCGAAGGGAAAGTATGCCGGGGGTCCGTGACCGGAAGCCTTTGAAACAGACCCTTGTCCCAGCGAAAAAAGTGGGAGGTGTGGAGGTTGACAAAGATCTCTCCTTCAATCCTTGCCGCTGATTTTTGGCGGCTGGGAGATGAAATCCGAAAAGTTGAGGCCGCCGGAGCGGATATGCTTCACATTGATGTGATGGACGGCCTTTTTGTACCGAACCTGTCCTTCGGCATGCCGGTGGTGTCCAGTGTGCGCCCCAATACCCGCCTGCCGTTGGACGTGCATCTGATGTTGGCAAATCCTGTGAAATACATTGAGGCGTTTGCCAAAGCCGGGGCGGACAGCATCACCGTCCATGTGGAGGCGGATTCCGACCCGGCCCAGGCCATCGAACAGATTCACCGCCTGGGCAAGCGGGCGGGACTTTCCCTGAAGCCGGGCACCCCTGCCCAGGCGGTCTGCCCCTACCTGAAGGACCTGGACATGGTCCTGGTGATGACCGTAGAGCCGGGCTTCGGCGGGCAGAAATTCATGGGGGAGACCATGGAAAAGCTCTCCGGCCTGTCCCGGCGCTGCCAGGAGCTGGGGTATGCCGTTGATTTTGAGGTAGACGGGGGAATCGACCCCTCCACCGCCCCCATTGCGGTCCAAAACGGTGCCAATATCCTGGTGGCCGGTTCGGCGGTGTTCGAACAGCCCGACTATGCCGTCGCCATCGCCCGCCTGCGCGGATAGGAGAAGAGAGAGGAACGGCAAGGGACCCTGTAGGCCCCATTGCCTGTATATGGTGCGGCTGTGATCCAAAGCCCACTATTTCCAGCACTCCGCCAGCTTTTGCAGCGCGTCCTGGGGGGCCAGCAGTGTTCCGTGCTCCTCACAGTACGCCTCCGCCAGCTCCCCGGTTCCTGCACACCGCCCGTGCCGGAGAAGCTCCCGGCGGCAGGGGTGCCCGGCCGGGTCGCTGAGGGGCTGCGGAAGATGGCAGACAATGCGGTATTCCTCTCCAAGCCGGTAGAGGGCGCAGCGGCATCCCTTAGGAAAGGGCTTTTCCGCCAGGGTTCGGGCCGCTTGGCCCAGGGGCTCCAGGCGGGGAAAGGCGAAGACAAATATCTCCTCAGGCCCTTGCTCAAAGCACCCTCCGCCAGCCGGCTCCAGTACAGTGAAGACGATGACGCACCCCCCCTTCAAAACAGGGAACAGTTCGATAAGCAGTCTGGAGCTTTCCGGACAGCAGAAGCCGGTCTGCCTCCGGGCGGATTCCAATACCCCGGCCAGAATGCGGCGGGTTTTCAGGTCGCTGTAGTCCATCTGACTGTAGGTGACGCCAAAGGAGTCCATATCCTGCGGGGAGAGTATCACCTTGAGCCTCCCCTTCTTCTGCGGTACAAATCGCATGAACCCATTCCCCCTTGCGTATGAATAAACAGATGGCCTGCCGTCACAGCCAAACAGATTTTCGCTTTGCTTTGGGGCAGGCAGCGCGATATAAATTCGTAAGTAAAAGGAGGCCGAATAAGCCGCCATGATATCAATATTGAGACGCGGAATCAAGCCGGAGCAGAAAAAAGAGCCGGCTTTGAACCGGGACATCCAGGTCTTTACGGAAAACGTAGCCATTAGCCGCCTGATTCCGGAGACCAAGGACATTGACTCTATTTCGCCGGAAAAGATCATTGAAATTGCCAGAATCGCGGAAATTGCGGACGAGCTGGACGGCAAACCCCTTTGGGAAAAGCTGGAAAGCAGCCGGGGAAAGGCCAGCGGCGTAGCCGCCGACGCCCTGGACGACGAGCCCTATCTTTCCAGCCGCCTTGTCCTGATTCTCCAGAGGCGGGAGGATGTGGCCTCCGGGCTCCGCCTCTGCGGGAAAGCCTTGGGGGTGGAGGCGGATAAGCAGTTTGCCGCTGTTTTCCACAGCCTGATTGCTTTCAGCACCAAAATTCCCGACGGGGAGGATATGCGGATACGCCGCCTGAACGGAAAGTATCCCATCGACCTGGCCGAACGGGAGAAGGGGGAGCGCAGCGGTGTGCTGTATATCGGGGCCGGGGCAATGGTCCACCTCCACAGGGCCGTTTTTGAGATGCGCCGCCAGACCACCGCCTTTGTCACCCTGGCCGGGGACTGCGTTTCCGCCCCCTTTAACGCCGAGCTCCCCCTGGGAATGCCCCTGAAGCGGGCGCTGGAGTTCTGCGGGCTTTCGGAGGAGCCCACCTATATCTGCACCAACGGTTCCCTGACCGCATCGCCGGTTCTGGACCCGGAGAGCGCCTTTGTAGAGGTGGACACCAAGGCCATCCTGGCCTTCCACCGGTACGACCACGCCCAGCCCGCGCCCTGTATCGGCTGTGGGCGGTGTATGGAGGTCTGCCCCCAGCAGCTCCCGGTGTTCTATCTCTATCAGGCTTCCCTCCACAAGCAGCTTTCCCTTCTGCGCCGCATGGGGTATGAACGCTGCTACGGGTGCGGCGCCTGTACTTACGCCTGCCCCTCCCACCTAGACCTGGTTCCGATGCTGCGCCAGGGGAAGGAGCTGGTTTCCGCCGGTCTGCCGGAGGACCTGATCCAGCAGTCCAGAGAGACCCAGGAGCAGCCGGAGCCCGCCCAGGAGGCGGAAGCGCCGGAGGAGGTCAACGCGGCCGGCACACCGCCCTCCGAAGTGCCGGAGCCGGTGACGGTGGAAGATGTCAAGGAGCCTGTCGGGGCCGTTCCGACGCCGGAATCCGCCGGCGGGGAACAGGAGCCGGTCCCCGCTGTTCCCGAAGAGGTTGGCGGGGAGGAAGCGGAGGAAATTGCCGCCATGCGGGAAACCCAGTTTGGCCGGGAGGTTTTGAGCACCGCGGAAAATCCGGAGCCGGAGGAAACGGAGCAGCCGCCCAATAAAGACATTGACAGAGACCAAATGAAAAAGCGTTCCAAAAAGAGACAATCGGAGAAGAAGCAGTCCCCCGAAAAGGGGGAGAGGGCCGCATCAGAGACTTCCCCAAGGGCATCGCAGAAGGATGTCGAATCCGCTGCCGGAGCGGCCCGCACCAGGAAAGCACCGGCCCGGAAGGACGCCCCCTCCGGCGGTGCCAAGGCCACTCCGAAAAAGGCAGCCGCCAGGCCGGTCTCCTCCAGGAAGGCCGCTCCTAAGGCGCCGGTTAAACGGCCATCCAGAGGGACACAGGCCAAGGAAAAGCAGGAGGTGAAAAAGCCATGAAGGAATTTATTCCCATCTCAAAAGCCCATAAAACGCCCAAGCGGTCCCTGACCAACCGAAAGCCGCTGATCCTCCTTTCCAAGGACAGCAGCAACGCCATGATGGGCGATGTGGTCATCGCCATGCTCCCCCTGCTGGTAATGGCCTGTTACTTTTATGGAACCCGTCCCCTGATGGTCGCTCTGTGGTCGGTGGCTGCCTGCAAGCTGGCCGACAGCGTATGCTGTCTGATTGCTAGGCACAAGCTGATGCTGGGGGACCTTTCCCCGATGGTGACCGGCCTGGTTATCGCCATGCTGCTGCCCGCCTCTGTTCCCTATTACATTCCCGTGGCGGCGGGGCTGTTCGCCATTCTGGTGGTCAAGCAGCCCTTTGGAGGAACAGGCAACAACCTCTTTAACCCCGCCGCCGCAGGCTTTGCCTTTGCCGCCGTGTGCTGGCCCCAGACCATCTTCCGGTATCCACAGCCCATGGAGAGGATGGAGGCCGCCGGGCCTGTGACGGTCCGCTTGCTGGAGGGCTCCGCCTACACCCTGAAGCTGGGGGGGATTCCCTCCATTGACTGGCAGGAGCTGCTGCTGGGCAACTTTGCCGGGCCGATGGGGGCTACTCACATTTTAGTCATGGCAACTTGTCTGATATTCCTGCTGGCACGAAAAACAGCCGATTGGAGAATTCCTCTGGGTTTTATCTCCGTTGCCGCGGTTTTTTCCTTCTTTTTCGCCAGAATTCCAACCTCCCCGTTAAACTCCATCTATTTTGAGCTGTTTTCCGGCTCGGTGATCTTTACCGCCATCTACATGGTCACCGACCCGGTCACCGCGCCGAAAACAGGCTGGGGAAGGTTTGTTTACGGCGGGCTTGCGGGGCTGCTTACCATGCTGTTCCGGTATTACGGGGGCTTTGAGCAGGGCGGAATGTTTGCCGTCCTGGTCTGCAACGCCCTCTCCTTTTCATTGGACCGGTGCTTTATCTCGGCAAAAGAATCTGTGAGGAGGGTGTACGGTGAGCTCGTCAACGCAAAAAAATAACCTGTTCCATCGTTTTGATGGGGTCCTTTGGGGGAATCCCGTCCTGGCCCTGGGGCTGGGGGTTCCCTTTGCCGTCATCGCCACGGTTTCAATGCGCAGCGCGGCGGTTCTTGCGGCGGCCATGCTGTGTACGGCTGTGCCTGTGTTTTTGGTCGCCTCCCTTTGCGCCAGGTATATTCCCCAGTGGCTGCGGGCGGTGGTCTATTCCCTGGTCAGCGCGGCAGCGCTGATCCCCCTGCGGGCGCTGCTGTTCTCCCTTTTCCCCGCGGTTTTTGATACCCTGGGCGTCTACTACGCCCTGATGGCCCTCAATCCCGCTGTCATGATTCCCGCCCTGTCCCACCGGGTGACGGGGGAAAAGCCCGGCTTTGCCCTTCTCAACGCTCTGTGTTATTCCCTGGGGTTCGCGCTGGTGCTGTTCGGCATCGCCCTGATTCGGGAGCCCGTCGGCAGCGGAACTATCTGGGGGCATCCCGTTGAGATTCCCTTCCAGCTCGCCCCGGCCCAGTACCCCTTCTTCGGGTTTATCCTGCTGGGGTATTTCGCGGCGGTCTACCAGTTCCTGGAGCGCCTGTTCGTTCTGGTGGCCCGGAAAAGGGGAAGGTTCCTTAAAAACTCCAAAAAGTCCCGCCGGGAAGAGGAAAAAATCCCCGATTCAGGCAGCCAGAAGGAGCAAAAGAAAAAATTGACCTGGTTCAAAAGAAACCAGGAGGAACAAGCGGAAGAACAAACCGGGCATAATGATACAGAGGGAATTACAAAAAAGCAGCTTGATAAATAGCAAATCCGCGAATCAGCCAAATCGCGAATAACTATTGAGGCTGTCCGAACGCTGCTTTTTGGGGAACGGATATTGTAAGGATATCGGATTGGAGGACACATGGACTTTTTTATGGATTTTATCCTGTTGGCCATGACGGCCATTACGTTGGAAAACGCGATATTTACCAGGGCGCTGGGAATCGGCAAGACGGTTTTCACGGTCCACCGGGGCCGCCAGATACTGGTCTACGGCGGTATGGTTACGGTTATCACCATGCTTTCCTCCATGGCGGGCTACTGGATGACCGGGCTGATGACCTCCCTGGGATGGGCCAGCAGCTACCGCTCCATTATCTACCTGGTGGGGATGGCGGCAATTTACGCGGCCTGCCACTTTGCCATCGGACTTTTGCCGAAGCGCATCTCCTCCAGGGCCAACGGATACCTTTCCCTGGCCACCTTTAACTGCGCGGTGCTGGGCTCGGTAATGCTATCGGCGATGCAGTCCTACAGCTTCGCCCAGTATATGGGCTTTGGGTTCGGCACAGGGGTTGGTTTTACTGCCGCTTATTGGCTGGTGGTGGAGGGACACAAAAGGACGGAGCTTTCCACCCTGCCCCGCGCCTTCCGCGGGTTCCCGGCCATGGTACTTTATATTGGCATTATGTCGCTGGCATTTTATGGACTGTCCGGCCATCAGCTCCCGCTGTAATCGGCCCCGGCTTTCCGGTATCTAATAAGGAAGGATGATGCAAATTGGCGAAGAAGCCAATGAAGATAAAACGGTATCATGGCTATCTGGGACAGCGCCGCAGCCCGGTGGTGACATTTTTCCTGATGCTGGTGTGGGCGGTGGTGGTGGCCACCATGGTGGTCATCGGGATTGCCATTTACGAGCCGGTGATGAACTACATCTCCCAGCGGCGGGAGGATTCCTCCCAGGAGAGCTCCTCCTCGCTGGAGAGCAGCTCCCCCGAAACGTCCCTGGAGAGCTCCTCCCAGCCGGAAGAACCGGAGGAGGTCCAGCAGCAGACACTGCGGGCGGTCTATCTGGCCCATTCGGTGCTCACCGACCCCGTTAAGCGGGAGGAGTTTCTGAACAACGCTGTCAAGAACGGCGCTACTGCCGTTGTGGTGGATATTAAAAATGAAAACGGAGCGGTACTCCACCGTTCCAATGTCAAAACCGCTTCCAATGCCCTTGCCATCTCCGACGTGGCGGTGGACCTGGGGGAGACGGTGGAGGCAATCGTCCAGAAGGGGCTCCGCCCCGTTGCGCGGATCTATGCCTTTGAGGACAGCGTGGCTTCCGCCAGTCTGCGGCGGATGGCCTGCTTCTACCAGAACGCCAATCTGCTGTGGTATGACAACGACCCCTCCAACGGCGGGCGTCCCTGGCTGAACCCCTACTCTCAGGAGGCGCAGGAATATGTGTTACAGTTGGCGGCGGAAAGCGGGGAGCTGGGCTTTGAGGAAGTGATTCTGGCAGGGCTCCACTTCCCAAGAGGCTATCAGCTGGACAACATCTACTTTGGGGAGAACATCCCGGAGAACGGCAAGGCCGCGGTTCTGGAGGATATCGCCGGGCGGATTCAGGAGAGGCTGGAGGCCATGGATGTGAGCATGTCAGTGATGATACGGGCCTTGGACATTTTGGAGCCCAACGGCTTCACCTACGGAGAGGGAAATCCGCTGGACCGGTTCCAGTGTACCGTATATATTGATTTTACCCCCGCCTATCTCTTCAACACCTTCAACAATCAATACCTGTTCGGGGGGACGGCGCTGGAGAACGGGACCGCGCCGCAGGCAGTGGTAAAGGCCGCCGCAGGCGCGGTAGCCCCCATGCTGGACAAAACCCGGCTGGAAAGCGGAGGATACCGGGCAGCTTTCTCCTGCGACACCGAAACCGGGCAGCTTACAGCGGAGGAAATTCTACAGACGGCAGAGGAACTGACGGCGGGTGGAATGACCGATATCTTTTTCAGCAGCGCCTTCTCCGTCTATCCCGATAAAGCGGATTACAGCGCGGGACTGGAAAAATAATTGGAATACTGAAAGGGGAAAAGACTACCATGATAAAGAGCTTTCCGGAAGTGAGGATTTTTAAGGAATCGGACCATCCTACGATGGGCAGGCAGGAACGCGGACAGGTTAAGGAGCGCAGCACGGCATCAAAGGCGGCGCCCTTCTGTGTGGCTGTAGGTATCATCTGCGCCGCTGTCGTAGGGCTGGCGGCGGTGCTGGGCACCTTTGAGGTTGCCCTGCGGGTACGGTATATCCCCAGGGGGAAGATAACGCTCAAGCCGTTTCTCCACCTTGGTGATTAATAAAAAAGAAAAAAGAAGGAGAATTGACCATGACAGAGAAAATGACAAAACGTGAGCGGTTGATGGCGGCATTTGCCCAAAAGGAGGTTGACCGGGTTCCTGTGGGCTTCTGGTTCCACTTCCCGGAGGGAAAGAGAGAGGGGCAGGCCTGCATTGACGCCCACATGGAGTACTACCACTCCAACAACCCCGACTTTATGAAAATCATGTGCGACGGCTATTTTACCTATCCGCTGGACTTTCCCGTTGAAAAGCCCTCCGACTGGAGGAAGCTGGAGCCGCTGACCGCCAATCATCCCTTTATCCGGGAGCAGGTGGAGCGGGCCAAGGCGGTGGTTCAAGGCTTGGACAAGGACACCTGCGCTTTCTACAACGTATTCGCCCCCTTTTCCTCCATCCGGTTCAAGGCGGGGGATAAGGTGGTGATGGAGCACCTGCGGCAGGACCCGGAATCGGTGCTGTACGCCCTGGATGTGATAGCCCAGAGCAATGCTTTGCTAGCGAAGTTGTGCGTCACCGAGGCGGGGTGCGACGGGGTCTATTACTGCGTACAGGGCGGTGAAAAGGAGCGTTTTACCCATGAGGAATACCGCAGGCTGATTACCCCCAGCGACAAATACGTGCTGGAGCAGGTCAACCAGGTGAGCAATAACAACATTCTCCACTGCTGTGGCTGGGCGGGGATTGCGAACCATCTGGAGAACTGGCAGGATTACCCTGCGAAGGCGGTGAACTGGGCCGTATACATTGAGGAGAGGCACAACAAGGTCCCTGCCCCGGCAACGGGGCGGGGATTTTGTTTCTTCCGGCAAATTATTATGCAAAACGGCTGTAAAAACAGGCTTGTCACTCTGTTTTTACAACCGTTTTCTTTTTATGCTGGTCCGTTGTTCGGAACGACATCTCCCGGTCCGCGAACCTGAGGAACCGGTTCATCGGGAATGTAGGTGAGGGGAACAGGTTCGTCGGGGATTTCGGGGTCGTCGCTGGGGTCGGGATCAGGGTCGCGAGGGGTAGGCGGAGGAGTTGTTGGATCCTCTGGAGTGGTGGGATTGTTGGGTTCTTCGGGTTCGGGTAGAACTTTGTCATAGCTGACTTTCTCGGTACTATCCCATTCACGATGAATAGTTTCGGTTTTAGTGGTTTCAGGAGTTACAGTAGTGGTTACAGTTGCAGCAGCTGCTTCAGTCGCGAGGTTAAGCGAGAGATTCATGTCAAATGCACGTGTACCTTTTTCCACACTGATAAAGGTTTGTGACTTATCATAACCCCCAGTTGCGGAAATAAGATATGCACCTTGCTTGATTTCCTGAACACCGCTAAGCCGGATAGCAACATTGACACCATTAAGACTACCAGGAAGATTGTTAAGATGAAGGGTATATGTTCTTTCATCTCGATTATTTTTGAAAAGAGAACTGAATTTAGAAGTCCCATCAAGCTCAAAATCCTGCTGATATTCGTTACCATCAGCATCTTTTACGGTAACGGTTACCTTTGTGTCTTTAAGTAATGTACCGGGTTGCACATCCAACTTGAAACTGATATCAGCTTCATGTTTTGTATTCGAGGCAGCAGACTGAATTGCTTCCTGTCCATTGGTATTAGTGGAATCAGTTGTTACTTTTGTAACAGTGACAGATACCTCCTTAACACTGCTGGCATTGATTAAGTCATTCAAGTCTGTTGTTGGAGTAGCTGTGCTAGCAATTTTAGAAAGCGTTTCCTCGCTGCTGGAGGTTAGATATTCATAAAGGGTTTTCAGGTTGTTTTGCTCAACGGTTGTCAGTTTGTTTCCATATTGCTCTTTGGAAAAAACATCCTGTTCCTTCAATGCTAGCTTAGTAGGATCACTATTACCGTAATGCCAAATAGAAGCCTGAGTAACCGACATTGCCATGCCAGCAGTCAGCCAACTAAGCTTAGATGTATCATTTGGAAGCAGTCACATCTTTTGCTCACTCCTTAGCAATTCTCTATTTTATGCCGTATGTTTTATGGAGTGTTAGGGTTCAAATCTGTTTTCCTCTATGACTGCCAGCGCCAGCGCCTCCGCCTCCGCTATCGTGGATACGCCCCCCGATGCGTTCCGGAACTTCGCCGCGCCCTTTACCCCTTTCAAATACCACGCAATATGCTTCCTAGACTCCCTCAAAGCCGTGTATTCTCCCTTCAACTCCGCCGCCAGCCGGATGTGACGCATCATCACCGCCATCCTTTCCTCCAGCGGCGGGTCGGGTAGAATACTCCCGTCTGTCAGATAAGTCCATATCTGGGCAAACAGCCACGGCCTCCCCAGCGCCCCGCGCCCTACCATCACCAGGTCAGCCCCGGTCTGGCGGTACATCTCCGCCGCTGCCTGGGGGCTGTCCACGTCTCCATTGCCAATGACCGGTATCGAAACCGCTTCCTTGACCTTCCGTATGATTTCCCAGTCGGCAGAGGGGGCGTACATCTGCTCCCGCGTCCGGCCGTGGATGGTCACCGCCGCCGCGCCGCTCTGCTCCGCCATTCTGGCGAACTCCACCGCGTTGACCGAATTGCTGTCCCATCCCTTGCGGAATTTCACCGTCACCGGGATGCGGGAGGGAACCGCCCCCCGCACCGCTTCGATAATCCGGGACGCCCTGGGCAGGTCTCTCATCAGGGAGCTGCCCGCCCCGGTGGCCGTCACCTTGGGGGCGGGACAGCCCATGTTGATGTCTATCACATCCGGGTCGTTTTTCAGCGACATTTCGGCGGCCTCCGCCATGGTCTCCGGCTCTCCGCCAAAAAGCTGTACCGCCATGGGCCGCTCCAGCCCGGTGATTTCCAGCAGCTTGGCGGAGTTTTTGCTGTGGTAGGTCATGCCCTTGGCGCTCACCAGCTCCCCCACAACATAGGCCGCGCCGTATTCCTTGCAGATAAGCCGAAAGGCGGTGTCCGCCACCCCGGCCATGGGAGCGAGGGCGGCGGTTTTTTTTATCTCAAGCTGTCCTAATTTCAATCCGGTTTCCTCCGTCTAAAGCGATAGTCGTATTGGTCCTCTGTGATTTTAAAGCCGATTTTCTCATACACCCGGTTGGAAATGGGGTTGGTCTGGTCCACAAACAGGGAGCATTTCTGATACCCGCTTTCCAAAACCCTCCGGCATGTCAGATACACGTTGGATTGTGCGTACCCCTTCCCCCGGAAGGCGGGAGGCGTGTAGACATGGTTGAGGGTAACGGTGTTCTCCATCCTCCGGGCTGTCACCACGCCGGAGACCGGCTGGCCGTCCTCTCCGCAGTAGAGGTAAAATCCCGATTTCATGGCGCGGCTGACGCTTCTTTCCGCGTCCTCTGTGCTCCTCTCCGAATGTAGCGCTTCCCGCTCAAATTCCTGATTCCACCAGGTGAGCAGGGGGATGTCCGCCTCCTCCGCCTCCCGCTGGGAGCCGGGGGCAAGCTTTACCGGGGTGAGGGCGGTCAGTTCCATGATATCCATGGAGGCGGCCAGAAACACCGGCGCTTCGTCCGGCGCGCGGTAGGTTTCAAAGAAGAAATCGCATACGGCCCGGTTCGCGGTGAGGCCATTGAATAAAAAGGGCTTCTGCTCTGTCAGGGTGCGGGCCAGCTCTGCCGCCGCCTTTCCCTGAAGCTCCCGGTCCGGGGTATGGGCGTAAACGCACAGGTTAAAGGGGTAGTAGTTGCAGAAGATAAGGAGGATATTCCCCGCATCGTCCAGAACGTTCCCGAACATTCGCTCCGGGACGCACGGCTTGTCCCGTTCAGCTCTGGCATTGCCCAGGACCAGGCAGGAGGCGGCCTCGTTGGCCAGCATGGCCCTTTCATTCTGTTCCAGGAAGTCGTTAACGGTCTGATAGAATGTCACCATAAGAAAATCACTCCTCGATGATAAGATTGCAGTACAGTATACCATAAAACCCGAAAATAGAAAAGTTTTTCCCGAAAAAAGCGCAAAAAAAGCTGGAAATCTGTCCACTCTATGTAAAAGGGCTGGGAAATTGCGGCATTTATCCCACCCGGATACATATTTTCAAAGGAAATGGGGAGATATTTCTTTATTTTTCACTAAATTATGGTATAATAATCGCGAAGCGATTATTATAGATTTTGATGCCGTTTTCCTCGCCCCTATCGGGGCAACCGGAAAACATGGCGGATTATACCATTTCGCTTCGCTCTATGGTATAATAGACGGGTACTCCAAAACATCAAACTGTTCGAGGTGAAAACATTGATTAAAAAACTTCCGCAGCCGAAGCCTTTGAAGAACCAATATCTTCGGCTCTTCCTCTATGCGCTGCTGCTCTCCACACTGCTGTTTCTCCCTTTTATCATCTGGGAAAAGGGGTACTATTTCTTCACCGGGGACTTTAACGTCCAGCAGGTGCCGTTCTATAAGCTGACCCATCAGGCGGTCCGCAGCGGGGACTGGTTCTGGAACTGGGAGACGGACCTGGGGGCGAATTTTATCGGCTCCTACAGCTTTTACCTGATTACCAGCCCTTTTTTCTGGCTGACCCTGCCCTTTCCCAACCACATGGTCCCCATGCTCATGGGGCCGCTGCTGATTTTAAAGCTTGCCTGCGCCTCCCTCACCGGCTTCTGTTACCTGAAGCGGTTTACCAAGGATGTCCGCTATGCCATGCTGGGGGCGATTCTCTACGGCTTTTCCGGCTTCTGCATCTATAACACTTTCTTCAACCACTTCCTGGAGGTGGTGGTGTTCTTCCCCCTGCTGCTCATCGGGATGGAGGAACTGGTGCAGAATGACCGCAAGGGGTTGTTCGCGGCGGCGGTGTTTATCAACGCCTTTGTCAACTACTGGTTTTTCATCGGCGAGGTGGTTTTCACCATTATCTACTTTGTGATACGCTGCACCGATAAGAAAACCTTTCCCGTGGATCTGAAAAAATTCGGCCTGGTGGCGCTGGAATCGGTACTGGGGGTGATTATCGCCGCGTCGGTGCTGCTGCCCTCGGTGCTGGCCCTGATGGGCAACCCACGGACAGGCCTGGACAGCCTGCAAAACGGCTGGAACATCTGGGTGTACTGGCAGGAGCGCCGCCCCATGGAGATTTTATACAACATGTTCTTCCCGCCGGACCTGGTGTACAACTCCTTTTTGTTCACCGACCAGGCGGCCAAGTGGTCGTCCCTCAGCGCCTGGCTGCCCCTGTTTTCCATGTCCGGGGTTATCGCCTATGTCCAGTGTACACAGCGGGACTGGCTGAAAAAGATACTGGCCATCTCCCTGCTCATCGCCATGGTCCCCGGCTTCAACAGCCTGTTTGTCATGATGAACCAGTCCTATTATGCCCGCTGGTTTTACATGCCGGTGCTGATGATGTGCCTTGCCACCGTCCGCTCCCTGGAAAACCGGGAGATTGACATGCGCCGCGGCCAGCGGTGGACGGCGGTCATCACCATCACTTTTATCCTGGCCATGGGCTTGACTCCGGTGTACCAGGATGAGGAGTGGTCCTTCGGCCTGGTGGACAACTGGGCCAGATACGCCATTGTCAGCGTCATTGCCCTGGCCTGTCTGATCATCACCCATATTGTGGTGGATCGCATCCGGGAGGAGGGGGAGGACCGCTTCCTGAAGGTGACGGGCATCATCACCTCGGCCATTGTTCTGGTCCACGGGGCCACCTTCCTGACCATGGGAAAGGTGCTCAACTCTCCCAAGGGGGACTGGATTGTGGACATCGCCCTGGACGGCAAGGACCGCCTGGAGATGCCGGACAGCGAGTTTGCCCGGTACGACTTTTACGACGCCATGGACAACATGGGGATGTTCTGGCAGCTGCCCAACATCCAGGCGTTCCACAGCATTGTCCCTGTCTCCATCATGGAGTTTTACCCGGAGGTGGGGGTAAAGCGGGACGTCTCCAGCAAACCCTCCACCGATTACTACGCCCTGCGGGCCTTCCTCTCGGTCAAGTGGCTGTTTATTGAGGAGGGCAAGGAGGAGCAGAACCCTATGCCCGGCTTTCAGTATGTAAATACCCAGAACACCTTCAACCTCTATGAAAACGAAAACTTTCTGCCTATGGGCTTTGCCTATGACTACTACATCACGCGGGAGGACTTTGACAACGCCTCCACCTCCGCCAAGTCCAAGCTGCTGCTCAAGGCGATGGTGCTGGATGAGGAGGCGGCGGATTGGAACAGCGACCTTCTCTGGGAGCTGGATCAATCCAACTGCGGCTTCAGCTACGAGGATTTTGTGGAGGACGTCAAGGACCGCCGCACCCAGTGTACCGATTACTTTGCCAAGGACAACTGGGGCTTTTCGGCCCACATTGACCTGAGCCGGGAAAACCTGGTGTTCTTCTCGGTGCCCTATGAAAAGGGCTGGAGCGCCACCGTCAACGGAGAACCGGCGGAGATTGTCCGGTGCAACATCGGCTTTATGGCGGTGCGCTGTCCGGAGGGGGAGAGCGACATCCGCTTCCACTATATAACCCCCGGCCTGATTCCGGGCGTTATCCTTTCCGTTATCGGTTTGATGCTGCTGGCGGGATATCTGGCCCTGTTCGGCATACGCCGCTTTATGGACCGCCGCCCCGAAATCGAAATCGGACAGGTGGTCCCCGACCAGTTTTCCGGTAGTGACTCCAAGAGCCGGGATGTCAGTGAAGCCAACGTTCTGGACGGACTACTCTCCGAGCTGGAGCAGTTCTCGCGGGAGGATGAGACACTTCCGGAAAAACCCGCCCAGCAAACAGAAAAAGAGAGAAATTCCGCCGGAAAAGGAGGACAAGAGGAATGATTGAAAATAGGGCCCCGGAAACGCTGTATCTGGTGATTCCCTGTTACAACGAGGAGGAGGTCCTCCCGGAGACCAGTCGCCGCCTGCTGGAAAAGCTGGCGGGGATGGTTGCGGCGGGAATGGTGACGGAAAAAAGCCGCATCCTCTTTGTGGACGACGGCAGCAAGGATAAGACCTGGGAGCTGATTTCCCGGCTCCACAGGGAGCACAGGCAGATCAGCGGCCTGAAGCTCTCCCGCAACCGGGGACATCAGAACGCCCTTCTGGCGGGGCTGATGACCGCCAAGCAGTACGCGGACATGGTAATCTCCATGGACGCGGACCTTCAGGACGATGTGGACGCCGTTGACCGGTTTGTGGAGGAATACTATAAGGGCTCCGACGTGGTCTATGGGGTGAGGAGTTCCCGCGAAACCGACACTGCCTTTAAGCGGGGGACTGCCCAGGGCTTTTACAAGTTCATGCAGGCCCTGGGGGTGGATATTGTGGACAACCACGCCGATTACCGCCTGATGAGCCGCCGGGCCCTGGAGGGCCTTGCCCAGTATAAGGAGGTCAACCTGTTCCTGCGGGGGGTGGTGCCGCTGATTGGCTTTCCCTCCGCCATTGTCACCTATGAGCGGCACGAGCGGTTCGCGGGGGAGTCCAAATACCCCCTCAAAAAGATGCTCTCCTTTGCCTTTGACGGCATCACCTCCTTCAGCGTCAAACCCATCCGGATGATCACCTGGCTGGGGGTGCTTATCTTTATTGCAAGCATCATCATGCTGCTGGTGCTGCTGGTTCAGAAGCTGTTCGGATACACGGTTCAGGGCTGGACTACCCTGATGGGCTCCATCTGGATGATCGGCGGGATACAGCTTTTGTGCCTGGGGATTATCGGGGAATATGTGGGCAAGATTTACGCCGAGGTAAAACAGCGCCCACGGTTTATCATCGACCGGCTTTTGAACGAACTGGAATAATTTGGAGGAAAAATGATGGCAGTTTTTTTGCGGCTGCGTTTCCCTGGGTGTTATTGGGATTGTTTGTGGCAATTAGCTGTTCTTTGATGGGAAAAAGGAAATAACCGAAAGGAATTTTGTATAGGGGGCGTGTAAGGGATATGAAGCTGCTGATAGTGGACTCCAACAGTATACTGAACCGGGGCTTTTACGGGGTAAGGCCGCTGACCAACAAGGAGGGTATCTTTACCAACGGGATTTTTGGGTTTTGGGGGATATTCCTGAAGCTGGAAAGTGAGCTGAAGCCGGACGCAGTGGCCTTTGTCTTTGACCTTCCCGCCCCCACCTTCCGGCACAAGATGTACGCGGACTACAAGGGCACCCGCAAGGGAATGCCCGAAGAGCTGGGGATGCAGCTTCCGTTTTTAAAAGAATTGATCACCGCCCTGGGCTACCCCATCGTGGAGCTGGAGGGGTATGAGGCGGACGACATTCTGGGAACGCTTGGCAAACGTTGCGCCGAAGCGGGTCACGACTGCTATATTGCCAGCGGGGACCGGGATATGTTCCAGCTTGTGACGGACCATGTGACGGTGGTGCTTGCCTCCTCCAAGGGGGGCAAGGCGGAATACATCCCCTATGATCCGGCGGCGATTCAGGAAAAGTATGGCTTGACGCCCCGGCAGCTCATTGATGTGAAGGCCCTGATGGGGGATACCTCCGACAACATCCCCGGCGTGGCCGGCGTGGGGGAGAAGACCGCCCTGGATCTGATACAGAAGTTTGGCAGTCTGGACGGGGTGTACCAAAACCTGGAGGCAGAGGGAATCCGCCCGGCTGTCCGGAAGAAGCTGGAGGCCGATCATGATAAGGCATATCTCTCCTACCGGCTGGCGGAGATCGACCGGGAATCCCCCGTTCCCTGCTCCATAGAGGAGCTTGCCCGCCGCCCCCAGGACCGTGCAAAGGCCTATTCCATCCTCAACCGGCTGGAGATGTACACCCTTATCAAGCGGTTTGGGTTTACGGCGGAGGATGCGGCACTGAGCTATTCCTCTGTGCCGGATACGGTGGAGCAGCCCCAGGAGGAGCGGGAGTGGCAGGCCGTCCTGGAGCCCTCCCCGGAGGAGGCCGCCCAGGTGCTGGCGGCACTGAAGGAGAAGGGAGAACCCCTTTCCCTGCTGGTGCGGTTTGAGGGGGACGAGCCACAGCGCCTCGGCTTTGATGGCGGGGACGCCGTATATGACATACAGGAAAACGCGCCGGAAAGGCTGCTGTCCCTGCTGGAAGGGGCGGCGGAGCTTTCGGTCCCCATCTTTACCCACAACTGCAAGGCCCTTTACCGCTTCGCCCAGCTCCACGGGGTGGAGCTGGGGGAGGTGGGCTTTGATTCGGCGCTGGCCGCTTACCTCCTCAGCCCCAACTCCACCGAATACCCAGTGGATAAGCTGCTGAGCCAGTACCATGCGGAGGGTGCGGCAGTGGCCGGGGAGCTCCCGGAGGAGAGGGCGGCGTTTATCCGGGAGTGCGCAGGCTTTCCCCGCCTGTGCGAAACGCTGGCGGAACAGATCCGCCGCAACGAACAGGAGGAACTGCTGCACGCTATGGAAATCCCCCTCTCCGAGGTGCTGGCCTCCATGGAGCTGATCGGCTTTGAACTGGACACAGAGGGCATCGCCCGGTTCGGGGAACAGCTGGACGCCGACATCGCCGCCCTCCAGACGTCTATCTGGGAGGACGCGGGGTATGAGTTCAATATCAACTCCCCCAAACAGCTTGGAGAGGTGTTGTTCATCAAGCTGGGGCTCCCGTCCGGGAAAAAGACCAAGAGCGGCTATTCCACCAACGCCGACGTCCTGGACAGCCTGCGGGGGATGCACCCCATCATCGGGAAGATTCTGCAATACCGTCAGCTCGCCAAGCTGAAATCCACCTATGTGGAGGGTCTGTTAAAGGTGGTTGCCGCCGACGGACGGGTCCACTCCTCCTTTAACCAGACCGAGACCCGTACCGGGCGAATCAGCTCGGCGGAGCCCAATATGCAGAACATCCCCGTCCGGACTGAGCTGGGCAGCAACCTGCGGAAGTTTTTCCGGGCCAGGGAGGGGTGTCTGCTGGCGGACGCGGACTATTCCCAGATCGAGCTGCGGGTGCTGGCCTCCATCTCCAAGGACCGGAATATGATTGACGCCTTCCTCAACGGGGAGGATATCCACACCATCACCGCCTCCCAGGTGTTCAACCAGCCGCCCCTCTTTGTCACGCCGCTGATGCGCAGCCGGGCCAAGGCGGTCAACTTCGGCATCGTCTACGGCATCGGGGCATTTTCCCTTTCGGGGGACATCGGCGTTTCGGTGGCGGAGGCGGACCAGTATATCAAAAACTACCTGAAAACCTATTCCGGGGTTAAAAAGTATATGGAGGACACCAAGGAGCTGGCGAAAAAGCAGGGCTATGTCACCACCCTGTTCCACCGGCGGAGGTATCTGCCGGAGCTGACCGCCTCCAACCGCAACACGCGGGCCTTTGGGGAGCGGGTGGCCATGAACACCCCCATCCAGGGGACGGCGGCGGATATCATCAAGATTGCCATGGTGCGGGTTTACCGGAGACTGAAGAAGGAAGGGCTGAAAGCCCGGCTTCTGCTTCAGGTCCACGACGAGCTGATTGTGGAGGCCCCGGCCAGCGAGGCGGAGCAGGTCAAGCGCCTTTTGAAGGAGGAGATGGAGGACGCGGTCCACATGGAGGTCCCCATGGAGGTGTCGGCCAAAACCGGAAAGACCTGGTATGAATCCAAGTAAAGGGAGGACAACCGTATGAGAAGCATAAACACCAAGGAACTGATCCCTGTGATACGCGGGCTGTGTATCCAGGCCTGCCAGCATTTGAGCGCCAATGTGACAGATGCGCTGAAGGACGCCAGGCGGCGGGAGGAATCCCCCCTCTGCCGGGAGATTCTGGATATGCTGATTGAAAACGCCGACTACGCCGACAAAAACAACCTGGCCTGCTGCCAGGATACCGGCATGACCGTCGTCTTTATGGAGATCGGCCAGGAGGTGTGCTGGGAGGGGGAACCGCTGATGGACGCGGTCAACGAGGGGGTCCGCCAGGGATACCGGGACGGATACCTCCGCAAATCGGTGGTGGCCGACCCCATTCTGCGGACCAACACCGGGGACAACACCCCTGCCGTCCTCCACACCGAGATTGTCCCCGGCGACAGAGTGACAATCACGGTTCTGCCCAAGGGGGCGGGAAGCGAAAATATGAGCCATCTGTCCATGCTGATTCCCGCCGATGGGGTGGCGGGAATCAAGAAAGCGGTGCTGGACGCGGTAGATTACGCGGGGGGGAAGCCCTGTCCGCCGCTGGTTATCGGCATTGGCCTGGGCGGGACGATGGACCAGGCGGCGGTGCTCTCCAAAAAGGCCCTGCGGCGGGACATCGGCAATCGGAATCCCAAGCCCCATCTGGCAAAGCTGGAGGAGGAGCTTTTAAAGGAGATTAACGACTCTGGAATTGGCGCTCTGGGAATGGGGGGAACGGTGACGGCCCTGGACGTCCACATCGAGGCTTACCCCACCCACATCGCCTGCCTGCCCCTGGCCATCACCTTCCAATGCCACGCCTGCCGCCATGCCCAGGCGCAGATTTAAAGAGAGGACGGTACATAAACATGAAGATAACACTGCCCTTTACCCTGGAAATGCGGGAATCGGTAAAAATCGGAGACGTCCTGGAGCTGACCGGTAACATCTACACCGCCAGAGACGCGGCTCACCAGCGCATCCGGGAGGCGGTGGAGCAGGGATTGCCGCTGCCCATCGACCTGCAAAATGCGGTTATCTTTTACTGCGGCCCCTGCCCGGCAAGTCCCGGAAGAGTAATAGGCCCCCTGGGCCCCACCACCAGCGCCAGGATGGACCCCTATGTGGAGATGATGTTCCAGCACGGGATGGCGGCCTGCATCGGCAAGGGGGACCGGGCCCCCTATGTGGCGGAGCTGTGCAAGCAGTACAAGGGCCTTTATCTGCTGGGGGTGGGCGGAGCCGCCGTCCTGTGCGCCAACGCGGTCAAGGAGGTGGAGGAGCTGGCCTATCCCGATTTGGGGACTGAATCCATCAAGCGGTATTATGTAGAGGATTTCAAGGTGGTTGTGGGGATTGACGCCCAGGGCCGGACCATCCAGGGGGAGAATATCCGCAGATACCGCAGAAGATGACAACAGACACGAAAGGAGCGGACTATCATGCTCACCAGACGGGAGATTGAAGGGGAGCTGAAGCGTCAGCTCGCCCTGGACTACAACTGCACATTGGAGGATCTTTCCGGTTCGGAGAATGCCGTCACCCTTTCGGAAATTGTGCCAGGGCGGCGGGAGTACCAGGAGGGGAAGTACTTCTTCACCATGGCAACCTTAGGGGACAGCGCGGTCATCATGGCCGACCGGCAGCTGCACCCTTTTCTCCGGGAGTTTATCCGGGATAAGCGGGGGTTCTGGCTGTTTGAGCACCCCAACCTGTGCCGGCTGGAGCGGGAGCTGAACCGGTACGGACAAACCCTGCGGGCCAGCCACCATATGTTTTTGCCGGACCCGGAGCCCTTGGAGCCGCACCCCTCCTTTGAGGTCAGGTGGATGGAGCAGGGGGAAATCATGGGGCTTTACGGAAACCCCGATTTTCCCAATGCCATCTGTGAGAATTTTAAACCCGAACGCCCGGATGTGCTGGCTGTCGCCGCCATGGACCGGGGGAATATCATCGGACTGGCGGGATGCTCGGCGGACTGCCCCAGAATGTGGCAGATCGGCATCGATGTACTGCCCCCTTACCGTAGGCAGGGCATCGGTGCAGCGCTGGTGGGGCTGCTGAAGGATGAGGTCTTCCGCCGGGGGGCGATTCCCTTTTACGGAACCAGCCTTTCCAACCTGGGGTCATGGAAAATCGCGCTGAAATGCGGCTTTTACCCCGCATGGGTGGAGATTGAGTCGGGGAAGAAGAGCACAGAGGCATGAGGCATGAGGCATGATAAAAAGCCAGGTGACCGGTTTTTCTGCATCCGGTTGTCTGGCTTTGGTTTTCGTTTTACATAAAAGCTTGGAGGGATGGATTCGGCTATGGAATTTGTCGTTGTCATTGTGGGGGCGGCGCTTTTGGCGGGAATCGTCAAATTGGCGGCGGACTGGATACTTTCCGGGGAAGATAAAAAGGCGAAGGGCCGCGAGGATGCCATTGCCCAGGGGACGGAGCTCACCGCCTGGCTGGTCCGCCGGGCGGAAGCGGAGGGTTTTGCACCCCAGGGGGGAGAGCTTGGGGAAATCCGGATTGAGGAGCTGGGGGCATACGGAGCAAGGCTCATCGGGATGGAAGACGGTGAGGAAAAGACCCCTGACGCGGGGAAGGACAGTCCGCCGCCGGAGGGGGGAGAGCATGTTGTGCTGGCGCTGCGGTGGAAGAATATAGGGAAGGATACCCTTCGGCGGGTGATTTTCGCGGTGGCGTTTTTATCGCCGGAGGGGGAGGTACTGCGTCCCGACGCCCTGGACCCGGAGCCGTGGCTGAGGCAGTTTGGGTGTGCGGCGGGGGTTATCTTTACCGGACACTTTGGGCCGGGGCAGGGACGGATGCAGAGGGATATGAGGAATCCGTTTCTGCTGTATCACGCGCCGGTGGGTAAGGCGGTTATACTGGGGGTAAAGGCGGAGCGGGAAGACGGCACAGAATGGGAGAGGACGGTTTTAGCCAGGTAAAACCGCAGGATTAAAATAAAAGTCCTTTTATTTGTTTGACACCTTCTGTAAAATCCGTTAAAATGGAAAAAGAGTATTGTCTATGCTTTATAAACAAAAATGAACGAGGTGGAACAGATGATGAACACAGATTTTATCAAAGGCGTTGTCGTACCGATTCTGACCCCCATTGACGGAGAGGAACGGATCGACGAGAAAAAAATGCGGGAACAGGTGGACTATGTCATCGACGGCGGGGTGCTGGGCATCCTGGCCTTCGGCAGCAACGGGGAGTTCTATGTCATCGAGGAGGATGAGATGGAGCGGGGGCTGAAAATCATGGTTGACCAGGCGGCGGGCAGGGTCCCGGTGTACTTTGGAATCGGGGCCATCAGCACCAAAAAATGCGTGCGGCTGGCTAAAATGGCTGTGGCAAACGGGGCAAGCGGCATCTCCGTCCTTCAGCCGATGTTCTTAAAGCCCACGGAGCGGGAGCTGTTCCTCCACTTTAAGACCATTGCGGACGCTGTCCCCCAAACCCCCATGCTGCTGTACAACAATCCGGGCAGGGTGGGGTATACCATGTCCGCGGGCCTGGTGGAGCGCCTGGCCCATGAGGTGGAAAACATCGTGGGCATGAAGGATACCAGCGGCGATATCACCCAGACCTCCGAGTTTATCCGCAGGACGCGGGACGTGAACTTCAAGGTGTTCGGCGGGAAGGACACCCTGCTGTACGCCTCCATGTGCCACGGCGCGGTGGGCGGTGTCTGCACAGCGGCCAACTTTATGCCGGAGCTGATTACCGACGTCTACAATAAATTTGTCGCCGGGGACCTGCATGGGTCTTTGGAGGCGCAGTTCAAGCTGAACCCGGTTCGGCTTTCCATGGACGGCGCAAGCTTTCCGGTGGCGGCAAAGGATATGGCCAACCTGCGGGGGCGGGATATCGGCCTGCCCTATACCCCGAACCTGGCGACGCCGGAAGGGCCGGTGTTGGACAAGATAAAGGCTGAGATGAAAAAGGCGGGCCTGATCGATTGATACAAGCTCCGATTAAAATAGCACAGAAAACCGGACCGAAAAAAGCCTGCGTATATGCTTTCGGTCCGATTTTTTCTGCAACTTATCAGGAATGGGTATAAGCTCGATTTTATATGGGAATTTGCATAAAATACCCCCTAATGGGAAATCCTATCCTTTTGAAGTCAGTCAGATTCCTTTGCCGTAAGTGCCGCAGAGGAACCAGAATCAGAAAGAGAGGGATTTCCCCGTGTTTAAACATGAAAAGATGCTGTTCCACCCTGTCGCTGTCGAAAAGCCCAATCCCCAGTATGCCGCGCTCCTCCAGGAGCAGATGGGCGGCGGCAACGGCGAATTGAAAGCGGCTATGCAGTATATGTCCCAGAGCTTCCGCATCAAGGACCCGGAAATTAAGGACCTGTTTTTGGATATCGCCGCCGAGGAGCTGGGGCACCTGGAGATGGTGGCCCAGACCATCAACCTGCTCAACGGCCACGATGTGGAGGCAAAGGCGGCTCCCGCCGGAGAGATTGAAACCCATGTCCTGCTGGGGCTTAATCCGGGGCTGATCAATGCCTCCGGCTACTCCTGGACCGGTGATTATGTCACTGTAACAGGTGACCTCTGCGCGGACCTGCTCTCCAACATTGCCTCCGAGCAGCGGGCAAAGGTGGTTTATGAGTACCTGTACCGCCAAATCGACGATAAAAAGGTAAGGGAAACCATAGACTTTCTGCTCAACCGGGAGGAGGCCCACAATGCCATGTTCCGGGAGGCGTTCAACCGGGTGCAGGATACCGGATCCAACCGGGATTTCGGCACCACCAAGGCCGCCCGGATGTATTTCAGCATGTCGGAGCCCTCTCCCGGAGGAAACACCTTTAAGGATGTCAAAGTGACGCCGCCGTCCTTCCGCCAGTGACACGTCAACAATTCGTTACAGATAAAGTCTAGGTTGAAGAAACCGTGAAAAAGGTTTTGCGGCCAGGGTACCTTTCGGCAAAGTACCCTGGCCGCGTCGTTTTAGCTCTGCCGTTGTCCCTTACGCCCACCACATGGCGCCGGTGTTTTCAAAGGTGATGACCTCCTTGAGGGTGGCGACCGCCTTGGAAAGGCCCTCGTTCTGGCTCATCAGGCTGTCCTCGTGCTCAATGCTGATGGCGTAGTCGTATCCGGCAATCCGCAGGGCGCTGATGATATCCTTCCAGTAGGAGGCGCTGTTGCCGTAGCCCACGCTGCGGAAAATCCAGGAGCGGTGGGCCTCGTCGGAGTAGTGGCGGGTATCCAGCACACCGTCCACGGCGGTGTTGTATTTGTCAATCTTGGTGTCCTTGGCGTGGAAGTGGAAGATTGCGCCGCCCAGGGCCTTGATCACCGCCACCGGGTCCATCCCCTGCCAGATCAGATGACTGGGGTCCAGGTTGGCTCCGATTTCCGGTCCCACAGCCTCCCGCAGCTTCAGCAGCGAATGGGTGTTGTACACGCAGAAGCCGGGGTGCAGTTCCAGGGCGATTTTATCCACGCCGTGGGACTTGGCAAATGCGGTAAAGTCCTTCCAGTAGGGGATCAGCACCTCATTCCACTGCCATTCCAGAATTTTGGTGAAATCCTCCGGCCAGGGGCAGGTCACCCAGTTGGGATACTTGGCCCCCTCGTGGTCTCCGGGGCAGCCGGAAAAGGCGTTTATCTGGTGGATGCCCAGCTTTTCCGCCAGCAGGACGGTGTTGCGCATCACACGGTCGTTCTTTTCGGCAAACTCCTTGTCGGGGTGGACAGGGTTCCCGTGGCAGGAGAGGGCGCTGATTTCCATGCCGTATTTCTGAATCAGACCCATGAATTCATTCCGCTTTTCCTCACTGTTCAGCAGAATCTCCGGGTTGCAGTGGGCGCTGCCGGGGTAGTTCCCGCAGCCAATCTCCACCATCTGGATTCCCAGGGACTGAAAGTATTTCAACGAATCCTCCAGGGAGAGGTTGGAAAGCAAAGTGGTAAATACACCTAACTTCATAGATCAATCCATCCTTTCTGAATTTGGCGGCGGCCGTTTTGGAAAGGCCGCCGCCCTTGGATTACAGAAAATCCGCAAATTTGGTTTTCAGGGTATCCATGCTCCGGGCCACATCGGAGAAGCCGTCCGGAACAGGGTTGTCGTTTTCAACGATTACCCATTCCGCCCCCATGTCCCTTGCCGCTTCCAGAACCGCCCGGATGTCCGCTTCCCCTTCTCCGATGGCACAGGGATGGCCGTCCCGGCTTCCGTCCTTCAGGTGGAGCAGACCGATCCTTTCCCGGTTCTGCCGGATAAATGCTCCGGTGTCCTCCCCAGCCACAAAGGACCAGTAGGTGTCCAGCTCCAGGGGACAGCAGGCGGATATTTTGTCAATCGGCTTCACCCCGTCCATTTCCTTGAACTCGTGGTAATGGTTGTGATAGCCGGTCTTCATCCCCAGCTTTTCCGCCTTTTCCTTTACCATGGACATGTAGCCGCAGAGGTGCTCCACCTCCGCCGGGGCGGCCGTGGGGGCAAAGGAGCAGACAAAATTTTTGACTCCCACCTTTTGGTAAAAGGCCAGCAACTGGTCTATATCGCCCGCCTCCATGCTCCGGAGGGCTTCGTGACAGCCCACTGCTGTCAGGCCCAGCTCCTTCAGGCGGTCCCTCAGCTTTTCGGGGTCCGCCCCAAAGCACCCGGCGAACTCAACCCCCTCATAGCCCATTTTCCGGACCTTTTCCAGGGCGGCGAACAGCGTTTCCTCGTCCTTGACCGCATCCCGGACGCTGTACATCTGCAATGCAATCTTCATGTGATTTCCCCCTTTACTGGAAAATATATTTGCGGATTGTCTCCACCGAAAGGGCGATGCTCTGGTCCTGGAGGCCCTTCTTTCTCCACACGTCGCTGTGGGGCTCGATGCTCAGCTGGCCGTCATACCCCACCCCGCAGAGGGTGGCGATAAACGCGCCCCAGTTGGTCTGGTCCATCCCGGCGGGCGGGTCGATATAGGGGAAGTCCTCTATCATCAGCGCGCCCTTGATGTGGACATGGTAGAAGCGGTGGCCCCACTTTTTGGTTTCCGCCAGGTAATCCCGGTGGGCGTGGATGCTGTGGGAGCTGTCGTACTTGATGCCCAGCGCGGGAATATGTCCCTGGACCAGTGACCAGGCGGGGTCGGAGTCTATGTAGTTGTTCCAGTCACAGTTATATGTTGCCACCTTGACGCCCCTGTGCTCCGCGTACCTGCAGATTGCTTCCAGGTAGCGTATGGCGGAGGTGATGTTGGAATAAAGGGAGAGCTCCTTGACATAGTTCACGCCGGTGTTGAACACCTTGGTTCCCAACTGGGAGCAAACGTCGATGAGCTTGCAGCTATTCTGAACCTCCTCGTTGACCAGGGTGCCGTCCTTGTTGACCTTATCGGTTCCCCAGCGGCCTATGGCTCCCACCTCTATGCCGTATTTTGCGGACAGTTTTTCCAGCTCCAAGGCGTGGGAGGTGAACTCGTCTACATCCTGGCCGACATTGATGCAGTATTCCACAAAGGAAAGCCCAAATTTGGCGGCGTTCTGGAAGCCCTGCTCGTTTGGTTTTTCAATAATGCCCAGTTTCACAACCGCGCCCTCCTTTTCTTAAAACATGACCGGCTTGCCGTCAGCCGCGCTCTTATAGATGGCCTCCAGTATCTGGGTGACGACAATGGCCTGCTCCGGCTTGACAACCGGCTCCCTGTCGTAGAGCACCGCGTCGATCCACTGGCGGGCCTCCAAATCCTCCGGATTGCCGCTGTAGTTCCCTTCAAAGAAGTCCACGCCGCCTGCCTTCAGGTTGATGGTCTCCTCGCATTGGCGGTTGTGCCGCACCGAGTTAAAGCGCAGCCCTTCCTTCATGTCCGCCCCGGCCTTGGTGCCGCAGAGGAGGGTCTTGGCCTCCTGGCTGTCCAGGATGTTCAGTGCCCAGGAGGATTCCAGCATAATGGTCGCGCCGTTCTCCATGACGATGTACCCGAAGGCGGAGTCCTCCACCGTGTACTTCTCCGGGTCCCAGTCGCCGAAGCTGTTGCCCTGCTCTTTCTGGTCCCCCAGCTTTTTAAAGACGCTGCCCACCACCATTTTGGGCTTGTAGTTGTCCATCATCCAAAGGGTCAGGTCCAGGGAATGGGTGCCGATATCGATGAGCGGGCCGCCCCCCTGCTCGTACTCGTTGAGGAACACGCCCCAGGTGGGAACGCCCCGGCGGCGCAGGGCAATGGCCTTGGCAAAGTAGATATCCCCCAGCTCTCCGGCCTCACAGGCCCGCTTGAGGAACTGGGAATCCGCGCGGAACCGGTTCTGGTAGCCGATGGTCAGCTTTTTGCCGGTGCGGCGGGCGGCGTCCAGCATCTTCTGGGCCTCCGCGCTGTTGATGGCCATGGGCTTTTCGCACATGACGTGCTTGCCGCTCTCCAGGGCGTCAACGGTGATAAAGCTGTGTTCCCGGTTGGGGGTGAGGACGTGTACCACGTCGATGGATTTATCCTTTAAGAGCTCCTTGTAATCCGTATAGACCTTCGCGTCGGGGGTGCCGAACTTATTGGCAGCCTTTTCGGCGCGTTCGGGGATGATGTCGCAGAAGGCGACCATCTCCACCTCTTTGATCCGTTTCAGGGCGGGCATGTGTTTTCCGTTGGCGATGCCTCCGCAGCCGATGATGCCGATTTTCAGTTTCTTTTCCATGATGTGTTCCTCCCTTTCGGTCAGTTGTTGTGTATCCGCCGGGTGGATTCCCGGAAGATCAGTTTATATCCGATGGAAATATTCTGCTGCCTGCGTCCGGGGTTTTCGATTCTCTCCAGCAGCAGCTCCATAGCCTTCCGCCCCATCTGGAGCTTGGATTGGGAAACGGTGCTCAGGCTTGGGGTGAGGACCCGCGCCATGTCGATATTGTCAAAGCCAAAGACCGCCGCGTCCTCTCCGGGACGCAGGCCCATCTCATACATCCGGCGGATCACCCCTGCCGCCATCAGGTCGGAGCCCGCGAATACGGCGTCCGGCGGCTGGGGGAGGGAGAACAGCCTTTTGCAGGCGTGGGCACCGGAGGTGATGGTGTAATCCCCCCGCACCCGGTATTCCGGGCAATCGGGGATGCCCTGCTCCTCCAGGGCCCGGTGGTAGCCCTTCAGCCTCTGGCGGGAGGGATAGTCCTCCGGGTGGACGATGATGGCAATCCGCCTGCATCCGCCCATGGCCAGGTACCGGGTGACTTCATAGGCGGCCTGCTCGTCATCGATGCCCACATAGGGCAGCTTTGCCCCTTCCACCCGTCCGCTGCACATCACGGCAGGGTAATGGGCGGAGATATCGCTCAGCTCGCTGGCGGGCAGGCAGGAGGAGGTAAACAGTATGCCGTCCACGCTGCGCTGAATCAGCATTTTGACGTACTCTCTTTCCAGGTCTGGGTTGGAGTGGGTGACGGAGCAGACAATCTGATAACCCCTGCGAAAGGCCGCCCGTTCCGCCCCCCTGGCCACGCTGGACAGGAACTCGTGGGAGATGGAGGGCAGCAGCAGGAGGATGCGGCGGGTGGAGTTTTTCCGCAGGCTGCGGCCCAAAGCGTTGGGCGCGTACCCCACCTGGGCGATAACCCGCAGGACATTTTCGCGGGTATCCCCGGCGACGGCGGGGTCGTCGTTGAGCACGCGGGAGACGGTTGCCACAGAGACATTAGCGGCTTTTGCCACATCCTTAATCGTTGGAATAGTCCTCTCTCCTTTCCGGAATGTAAACGATTACACAAAAATTGTAACCGATTACACTGAATTTGCCTACTGGCAAACCCCACAACTTTTAGAGCAATTTCTTGTAAATGTCTCCAGTACGGATCGACCCTAAAAAAGCTGCTTGACAAAAAATGTATCGTTCTTATAGAATAAATGTAGAATCATAAAAGAGGTGAGTGCTTATGTATATGAAATCTTCCACGGAATTACCCAATAGCTATAACGAAATTGCCAGACAGGCCCGTGAAACGGCAGAATCAATCTATATCACGATGAACGGAAATGGGGATACTGTTATTATGGGAATGGAAGCCTTTGAACGCCGTGAACAAATGCTTGCACTGAGGGAAAGACTATTGGTTTCCGAAAAAGAACGGCTGGCGGAAAATATGATTTCATTGGAGGATGCCGGGCAGCGGTTACAGAGGAATTTCGACGGGAAAATATAAAGTGCGCTTAGTTGAGGAATATGTGACACTTTATCGTTTTATGGCAGGCGAATGTATTATTGAGCATATATTCCACGGGAAGCAGGATTACCAGGGATGTTTTGCAAGATGGATTAGAGAGAATTCATCTGCAAAAACGGAGGGTTTACCATGACAAAGCTGTTGGCAAACGAAATTTTTGGGCACAATATACAACGCATCAGATGTTCCCGCGGGCTGACACAGGAACAAACTGTCGCAAAGCTCCAG
>Ga0073906_1001281_pt1 | contig 39931 bp, 32 predicted proteins | sample Inofromicrocosms_FD_65485 | JGI IMG/M metagenome (GOLD analysis project Ga0073906, IMG submission 65485) | Mouse cecum microbial communities from Vienna, Austria - Inoculum for glucosamine and mucus D2O microcosms | ecosystem: Host-associated > Mammals > Digestive system > Large intestine >...
TGGCCGTGCTGGGCAACTTCGTCAACCGGGCGCTGGTGCTCACCGAAAAATACTTCGGGGGCGTGGTTCCCGCCTGCGGCGCGCTGACCGACTACGACCGCGAGACGCTCGCCGAGGTGGCCGCCGTCAAGGCGTCGCTCGAGGCCGACATCGAGGGCTACCACTTCCGCGAGGCGCTCAAGGAGGCCATGAACGTCGCCCGCATCGGCAACAAGTATCTGGCCGACACCGAGCCGTGGAAGGTCATCAAGAGCGACCCGGCGCGCGTGGAGACCATCCTCTACGTGGCGCTCCAGATCACGGCCAACACGGCCATCGCCATCGAGCCTTTCATGCCCTTCTCGGCCGCGAAGATCCTGCGCATGCTCGCTGCGGAGAAATTTTCGTGGGAACGTCTGGGCGCCACCGATCTGGTCGCCGCCGGTCACCGCATCGGCCGTGCCGAGCTGCTCTTCGAGAAGATCGACGACGAGGCGATCCAGCGTCAGCTGGACAAGTTGGCTGCCACGAAGGCGGCCAACGAGGCTGCTGAAGCTGCGCAAAATATTGAACAGCAGAAAGATAGCTGTATATTTGACGAGTTCCAGAAGATGGATATCCGCGTCTCGACGATCCTCTCGGCCGAGAAGGTCGCCAAGACCAAGAAGCTGCTGAAGCTGACCGTCGACACGGGTATCGACCGCCGCGAGATCGTCTCGGGCATTGCCGAGCACTTCACCCCCGAGGAGCTGGTGGGGCGCCAGGTGCTGGTGCTGGTCAACCTCGAGCCGCGCGAGCTTAAGGGCATCCTTTCGCGGGGCATGATCCTCATGGCCGAGGATGCCTCGGGCAAGCTGCGGCTGCTCTCGCCCGGCGAACCCTGCACCAACGGCGCAGTGGTGGGATAATACGAACAACCTTATAAAACATACGATCATGAATCAGGTAGATTGGGGAGCCCTGGGTTTCGACTACTACAAAACCGATTGGAATGTCCGTTTTTACTATAAAGACGGCAAATGGAGCGAGATGGAGGTCACCGAGGACGAGTACATCCGCATGCACATGTCGGCCTCGTGCCTGCACTACGGGCTCGAGCTCTTCGAGGGGCTCAAGGCTTTCCGCGGCGTCGACGGCAAGGTGCGTCTGTTCCGCGTCGGGGACAATGCCCGCCGTCTGCGCGCGTCGGCCGAGCGTCTGTGCCTGCCCGTGCCCACGATGGAGATGATCGTCGAGGGGTGCAAGGAGGTCGTGCGCCGCAACGAGCGCCACGTCCCTCCCTACGGCACCGGTGCCTCGCTCTATCTGCGCCCCGTGATGTTCGGCACCAAGGTGGGTCTGGGTGTCAAGCCCTCCGACGAGGCGATGCTCATCATCTATTGCAGCCCCGTAGGTGCCTATTTCAAGGAGGGGATCAAGCCGATTAAGGTCGCTTTGGATCGCGAGCAGGACCGCGCTGCTCCACGTGGAACAGGCGACGTGAAGGTGGGCGGTAACTATGCGGCCAGCATCTACTCGGGCCACCATGCCCACGAGCTGGGCTACTCCAATGTACTCTATCTCGATGCCAAGGAGCATAAGTATATTGAGGAGTGCGGCGCGGCAAACTTCTTCGGTATCAAGAACAATACCTACGTCACCCCCAAGTCGCCCTCCATCCTCCCCTCGATCACCAACATGAGCCTGCGCCAGCTGGCTGCCGATTTCGGCATGAAGGTCGAGGAGCGCGAGGTGCCGGTAGAGGAGCTCACCACCTTCGAAGAGTGCGGCGCCTGCGGCACGGCGGCTGTGATCTCTCCCATTGGGACGATCTTCGACATGCAGACCGGTGTCCGCTATGATTATGGGCAGGAGGTAGGCGCGCAGAGTATGCGTCTCTACGCGGGTCTCCAGGATATTCAGTACGGCCGTGCCGAGGATACCCATGGCTGGACGACGGTGGTTCTCTGATCTGATCTATCTGCTGTATAAAGCAAGAGCCCTGCGAATCTCGCAGGGCTCTTTTCTTTACCGTGTTCCACGTGGAACATCCGTGTGCCGGTCGGGTCTACCTACCGAATTTCACTAGCAGCACGTTGACGTCGGCAGGCGATACGCCGGGGATGCGCGATGCTTGGCCGATGGTCGCGGGGCGGATGCGGTCGAGCTTCTGTCGTGCCTCGATCGTCAGCGACTGCATGGCGTGGTAGTCGAAATCGGCGGGAATGGCGATATTTTCGAGCCGCCGCAGCTTGTCGGCGATGAATTTTTCGCGCTCGATGTATCCTTTGTATTTGATCTGGATCTCCGCCTCCTCGATCGCCTCGGCTCCGATGCCCTGCTCGTCGATGAAGCGAGCCAGTCGGGGCAGCGCCGCCCGCAGCGATTCGAACGTCACCTGGTTGCGCATCAGCAGGTCGTAGAGCTTGCGGCCCTGCGTCAGCGGCTCCGATCCGACCGATTTCAGATAGTCGTTTATTTCGGCTGCTTTGACGCTCGTCCCGCGGGCGAAGGCCACGAGCGATTCTACGAGCGATTTTTTTTCTTCGAATCGGGCGTATCTTTCGTCGCCGACGAGCCCGATTTTGCGTCCGATCGGCGTCAATCGCAAGTCGGCATTGTCCTGCCGCAGCAAAATGCGGTATTCGGCGCGCGAGGTGAACATGCGGTAGGGCTCGTCGACCCCCTTGGTCACCAGGTCGTCGATCAACACGCCGATGTAGGCCTCGTCGCGCCGCAGCACCACGGGCTCCTCCCCCACTCGCGTGCGGTGGGCGTTGATGCCGGCCATGAGCCCCTGCGCCGCGGCCTCTTCGTAGCCGGTGGTGCCGTTGATCTGCCCGGCGAAGAAGAGCCCCCGGACGAGCTTGGTTTCGAGCGAGTGGCGCAGCTGTGTGGGCGGGAAGTAGTCGTACTCTATGGCGTATCCCGGGCGGTATACGTGTACGTTTTCCAGTCCGGCGATGCCGTGCAGCGCCTCCAGCTGCACCTCCCAGGGCAGCGACGACGAGAAGCCGTTGAGGTAGTATTCGTGCGTCGTGCGTCCCTCGGGCTCCAGGAAGAGCTGGTGCTGCTCCTTGTCGGCGAACGTGCGCAGCTTGTCCTCGATCGAGGGGCAGTAGCGCGGTCCGATGCCGCGTATGGTGCCGTTGAAGAGTGGCGAGCGGTCGAAGCCGCCGCGCAGCGTGGCGTGCACCTCGGGCGTGGTGTAGACAGAGTAGCAGGGCAGCTGCTCGGCCACGGGGTGCGTCTGGTCCGAGAAGGAGAATTTGGCCGGCGCGGCGTCGCCGTACTGGGGCTCCAGGCGCGCGAAGTCGATGGTGCGGCCGTCGAGGCGCGCGGGCGTGCCGGTCTTCATGCGGCCGCTCTCGAAGCCCACGGCGCAGAGCGAGGCCGTCAGACCGTGCGACGCCGCCTCTCCGGCGCGTCCCCCCTCGGCGCTCGCATCGCCGCAGTGCATGCGTCCCTCGAGGAAGGTGCCGGCGGTGACCACCGCGGCCCGGCATGCGAACTCCACCCCCATGCGGGTGCGGACGCCGCGGATCCGCAGCCCCTCGCCCTCCCCGCCGAAGAGAAGTTCCGTCGCCGCATCCTGCCATATGTAGAGGTTGTCGGTGCACTCCAGCGTGCGGCGCCACTCCTGCGAGAAGCGGTGCTTGTCGCACTGCGCGCGCGGGCTCCACATCGCCGCCCCCTTCGAGCGGTTGAGCATGCGGAATTGGACGGTCGTGAGGTCCGTAATGCGGCCCATCTGACCGCCCAATGCGTCTATTTCTCTGACTATCTGCCCTTTGGCTACTCCTCCGACGGCCGGGTTGCACGACATGGCGGCCATCTTCTCCATGTCCATCGTCACGAGCAGCGTGCGCGAGCCGAGCCGTGCGGCCGCCGAAGCCGCCTCGCAGCCGGCGTGTCCGCCGCCGATGACGATGATGTCGTAGTCGAGTATCATTTGTTCGGTTTCTGTTTCGAATGGAAGGTTTCTACCCACCGGCGGAACTCCTCGGCTCCGACCCGGCGGATCTCGTTGCCTGCCGGCATCTCTGCGCTGCGCCAGACGAGCAGGTCGAGCAGGCCAGCCTTGCGGGCCGACACCAGCAGCCGGTACAGGGGTTCTGCGGCGGTGTGCTCTTCCAGCAGGGCGATCCCGCGCTCGGGGTCGATGATGTAGAGGTCGTATCGGCAGGTGCGTTCGGGGGCGATGCGTCGCGTGGCGAAGCGGTAATGCCCCTCCCCCACCCGCTCGAAGCTGTCGAGCAGCGAGGGCCAGGGGCCCTCCTGCGTATGCTCGATCAGCAGCGAATCGACGATGTGGATCGGATACTGCTCCCGCCCGTCGATGTAGTATGTCCCCTCCGCGCGGACGGCTGACAGCCAAGTGTGCGCGATCCCGCACTCGTGGCGCGGCAGCGGCCCCGGATAGGCGCGGCGCAGGGCGCCGAGCAGCTCCGCCAGCGTGCGGCGGTTCTCCTCCCCGTCGGGCGAGACCGCGTCCAGCAGCTGCCGCCGGAGGTGCGAATCGAGTCCGCGCTCGACGAAGACGTCGCAATAGTCCCGGAATCGGCCGTCGACGATGGCGGCGTAGCGATAGAGAAAGAGCGTGTCGTGCTCGGTGAAAGGACCCCGGCGGCAGTAGAGCGTGTCGACCGCCGGCAGTTCGGCGAGCGTTATCCGGGTCATCTCGCCCCTTGCCGCCGCAGTCGCCGCCCCGGTCGTCGCCGCATCGCCCGTCTGCGGGGTGTAAGCGGCCGTTTCGGGCCCGTTCGCCCCGGCCGCGGGGATCATGCCGCCCGCTGCGATCCAGAGCGCCAGAAGGGCCTTCGGATGCGTTTTCATCGGCCGCCGCGATTTACTTGCCCATCTGCTCCCAGCGGGCGAGGTACTTGTCCTCCTTGCGGTGCATCTGCGCGTTGGCGCGGGGCGTCTTGTCCTTCTGGCCGCAGAGGTGCAGCAGCCCGTGCACCACCACGCGGCGCATCTCGCCGAGCGTCGTGGCGCCGTACCGGCGCGCGTTGTCGGCCACCGTCTCCACGTCGATGAAGATGTCGCCCGACACCGTGCGCGTGCCCTTGCGGTCGCTGTAGTCGAACGTGATGACGTCGGTGAAGTAGTCGTGCCCCAGGAACTGGCGGTTCATCTCCAGCAGCCGGGCGGCCGAGCAGAAGATGTAGTTGACATCGCCCAGCGCGTAGCCCTCCTCTGCCGCCGCGTCGCGCAGCCAGGCGGCCGTCAGCCGCTTCTGCGGCAGGCGGTAGGAGCAGTCGTCGGTGTAGTATCTTACGGCCATGCGTTGTGAGTTGAAAGTTGAAAATTGAGAATTGAAAGTTGAAAATGGAGCACTTTTTTTTCGGCCCGCAGCCAGCGGAGGGGGCGATCGAGGCGCAGCCGACAGAGCAGCCCTCCGCCGGGGGTGGCTGCGGGCTGCCGGCCTATGGCCGTCGTTTCATACGCGAACACCCTTTGCCTGCCCCGCCTCGCTTCTCACTTTTTACTTCTCACTTTTTACTTATTACTTTTTACTTCTTGAAGCAGTTCTCCGCCTTCATCTTGCGGGCGGGGTCGGGGGCGTAGATGCCGAATACGAGCTTGTACTCGGTCTTCATCGTCGTATTGTCGAGCGACATGCCGATGGTGCCCAGCGTCCCGTTCTTGGCTATTTTCTGCCCCTTTTCCACGGCGATCGTCCCCAGGTTGGCATAGGAGGTAATGTACTCGCCGTGGGCCACGAAAACGTCGTATTTTCCCGTGATGCGGTTGCGCTTGATCTCGACCACCTTGCCTTCGTAGATCGAGATCACGCGCGACCCCTTCTGCCCCACGATCTCGGCCATGTTCTCCTTGTAGCGCTTCACGCGCCCGCCCACCACCGGCAGGCGCAGCCCCGAGGTCTTCGACGAGAAGGAGGCGCCCTCCTTGTTGCCCTTCGTGAGCTTGCGCAGGGCGGCGATCGCGGCGTCGAGCTGCTGCTCCTGCTGCGTCTTGCGTTGCAGGGCCGTGCGCTCCTTCTGCGAGAGGTTGCGGATGTCGGCCTTGGCGGCCGCGGCGTCGCGTTGCAGCTTCTCGCGCTGCGAGGCGGCGCGCTGCATCACCGAGTCGAGGGCCCGGTGGCGCTGGGCGAGCTTCTCCTGCTCGGCCCGCACCTGCCCGCTCAGCTCGGCGATCTCGGTCATCTTGCGCTCGCGCAGGGCGGCCATCTCGCGCAGCGTGGCGATGCGCCGCGCCGCGTCGGCGAAGTCGCGCGAGGCGAAAAGATAGGTCACGAAGTTGTTGTTGCGGTAGTTGCGGTAGGCTTCGCGCGCCATCGAGGCATACTGGGCCCGCGCGCGGTCGAGGCGGCGCGAGAGCCCCCCGGCCACGCTGTCCGTGCGCGTCATCTCGTCGCGCAGGTCCTCGGCCTTGCGCTCGGTGGCCTCCAGCAGCTGGCTGCGGTCGGCGATCTGTCGCGAGAGGCGGCGTGCGCGCTCCTCGCTGGCCGCGCGGCCCTTCTGGAGCTTCGAGATCTCGCGCTCCTGGTCGGCGATCTTCTTTTCGAGGGCCTGGATCGCGCGCCGCTGCTCCTCGATGCGGCGGTCCTGCGCCGGAGCGGCGGCAGCGAGCAGCAGCAGCGCGAGGGCTGTCGTCACTGTTTTCATCATCTCCTTAGTCGTTCTTTTGCGCCGCTTCGGCTGCGCGGCTGCGTTCGAAGCGGCGGGCTATGGCCTCGGCGTCGTAGCCGTTCTCGGCCGCCTTGCGCCACCAGAAGCGGGCCATCGTCCGCTCGCCCAGCGCCTCGAGGATGTCGCCCATGTGGACGAGCAGCCCGGGGCTCCGCTGCCCGTCGATGACCACCGCCTGCTGCTGGAGCCGCTTCGCCTCGGCCGTGCGGCCCATGCGGAAGAGCACCCAGGCGTGGGTGTCGAGGTAGGTGGCGTTGTTGCCTTCGGTGAGTTCGGTGGCACGCTCGGCCATCTTCAGCGCCCGCTCCAGGTCGCGGCCCTCGAGCGAGAGGAAGTAGGCGTAGTTGTTGAGCGTCGCCGCATTGTCGGGGTGCAGCTCCAGGCTGCGGTCGTAGGCCTCGTAGGCGCGCTTCATGGCGCGGCGCGGAATCCCGCCCGGCGTCTCCACGGCCCGTGCCTCGTAGGTCGAATCGGCCGCCTCGACCTGCTGGTGCAGGGCATCGCCGATGAGCCCCCACACCACGCCGCGCAGCGAGTCGCCCGCGGCGTAGCGCAGCGAGCGTCGGTAGGCCTTCGCGGCCTTCGCGGGTTGCTTCATGTAGAGCAGCACGTGTCCCTTCGAGAGGTGGAACTCTGGCATCTCGGGGAAGAGCTCCAGCGCCCGGTCGACGTAGCGGTCCACCGAGTCGGGGTGCTGCATGTAGCTTTCGATGTCGATCACGTGGCGGAAGCTCTCGGCGTCGGGCCGCTCGCGGCGCGTCAGGATCTTGTAGAGGGCCAGTGCCTGCTCGAGCTCGCCCGAGGCCGTCAGGTGGCGGGCGTAGAGCTCCGTTGCGCGCCCCTCGTCGGGGTGGCGTATGGCGAGCGTCGCGGCCAGGGCGTCGATCTGGGGCCAGTATTCGCGGTAGAAGCGCACGTCGGCCGTGTAGCGTTCGAAGAGGCGGATCTTCGCCTCGAGGGGCACGCGTTCGTTGGCGAAGAGGCGCTGCGAGGTCCCGAGCTGCGCGCGGTAGTTGCGGCGCTCGCCGTAGAAGTCGGAGAGCGACATGAGCGCGCGGATGTCGGTCGAGTCGATCTTCAGCGCCTCGCCGTAGGCCGCCACTGCCAGCGAGTCGTCGCCCCGCGCGGCGTAGATGTCGCCCAGGGCGCAGCGGTGGGCCGGGTCGTGCGGCGCTTCGCCTATGGCGCGGCGCACCTCCTCCAGCGCCCGGTCGTACTGGCGCGTGGAGAGCAGCAGGCGCCGCTTCATCGCCCCCAGATAGGGGATGCGACCGAAGCGCACGTCGGCCGAGTCGAGCGTCACCACGGCGGCATAGGGCTGCCCGTCCTGCTCGTAGAGGGCCGCCAGCAGGCGGTAGTTGTCGGGGTCGTTGCCGTCGGTGCGCACCAGGCGGCGGTAGACCCCCAGCGCCTCGCCGAAGCGACCGTCGGAGAGCAGCGCCTGGCCGTAGATGCGCAGGTACCACTTGTCGGTCGTGTCCTGCCGCCAGGCGCGGCGGGCATACTCCGAGGCCCCCCTGCGCCCGCCGTCGATGCGTATGCGCGCCAGCTCGAAGAGCGCCGGCGCATAGGTCGAGTCGCGGCGCACGGCCTCGTCGAAGAGCCGCTCGGCCTGCGTCGTGTCGCCGTCGATGCACTTGAGGCGGATGCCCTCCAGGTAGCAGTCGGCGCTGCGCAGCGTGTCGGCGGGCATACCCGCTGCCGCACCGGCCGGCATGCCCGCAGTATTATCCGCAGGCCGGTCCGCGTGCGCACCCGCTGCCGCCCCGCCCCGCCCTGCGGCGAAGGCCGAGGCGAAGAGCGCCCCGAGGAGCAGTGTCGCCACCGTGCGTCTCATGGTCAGAGCGCCTCTTCGAACTGGTGGAGGAACCGCACGTCGTTCTCGAAGTAGAGGCGCAGGTCCTTCACGCCGTACTTGAGCATGGCGATGCGCTCGATGCCCATGCCGAAGGCGAATCCCGAATACTTCTCGGGGTCGATGCCGTTGGCTTTAAGAACGTTGGGGTCTACCATGCCGCAGCCCATGATCTCCAGCCACCCCGTGCCCTTGCACACGGCGCATCCCTTGCCGCCGCAGAGGTTGCACGAGACGTCGACCTCGGCCGACGGCTCGGTGAAGGGGAAGTACGACGGGCGCATGCGGATCGCGGCCTGCTCGCCGAAGATCTCCTTGGCGAAGCAGAGCAGCGACTGCTTCATGTCGGCGAACGAGACCCCCTCGTCGATGTAGAGGCCCTCGATCTGGTGGAAGATGCAGTGGGCGCGGTAGGAGATCGCCTCGTTGCGGAAGACGCGGCCGGGGCAGATGACGCGGATGGGCGGCTTCTGGCGCTCCATCGTCCGCACCTGGATCGACGAGGTGTGGGTGCGCAGCAGCACGTCGGGGTTCTTCTCCACGAAGAAGGTGTCCTGCATGTCGCGCGCCGGGTGCTCGGGCGGGAAGTTGAGTGCCGAGAAGACGTGCCAGTCGTCCTCGATCTCGGGGCCGTCGGCCACCGTGTAGCCCAGGCGCGCGAAGACCTCCACGATCTGGTTCTTCACCAGCGAGATGGGGTGGCGCGATCCGAGCTCGTCGGCCGATCCGGGGCGGGTCAGGTCCTCCTGCGGGGCGCTCTGCCCGTCGGCCGCGTCGGCCATGCGTTCGCGCAGGGCGGCGATGCGCTCCGTGGCGGCCGTCTTGAGACGGTTGAGCTGCTGACCTACCTCGCGCTTGAGCTCGGGAGCTACCGTGCGGAACTCCTCCATCAGGGCGTTCAGTTCGCCCTTCTTGCCCGTCATGCGGATGCGGAACTCCTCGACTTCGGCTGCGGTCCGGGGTTCGAACTCCTCGACACATCGGAGGAGTTCATTGATTTTTTCGGTCATATTTTGATTGTTTGTCGTTTTTGTCTACTTTTGAAGGCGCTGTTATAACGTGCAAAGTTAGGAAAAATTTTCGGTATGTTACGTCAAATCGCCTCGATTCTCCTGCTGCTGCTCCTCGCCGCTCCGGCCCGGGCCGAGCGCGTGGGGGTGGTCATGAGCGGCGGCGGGGCGAAGGGGCTCTACCACATCGGCGTTCTGCAGGCGCTCGAAGAGAGCGGCATCCCGATCGACTACGTGGCCGGTACCTCCATGGGGTCGATCATCGCGGCGATGTACGCCGCCGGCTACTCTCCGGCCGAGATGCGGCGCATCGTCTCCTCGGGGGTGGTCCGCGAGTGGGTCTCGGGGCGTCTGGACCCCAACCGCTACGGCTCCTACTACCGGCAGATCGGCAGCAACCCCTCGTTCGTCAGCTTCCGCTTCGACCTGAACAACCCGCGGCGCAAGTTCCGCGCCCCGACCAGCCTGGTCTCCTCGACGCAGATCGACATGGCACTGATCGACCTGTTCGCCCCCGCCTCGGCCGCCGCGGGCGACGACTTCGACCGCCTGATGGTCCCCTTCTTCTGCGTGGCCAGCGACATGAACTCCCGCGCGCCGGTGGTGCTGCGGCGCGGGGCGTTGCAGGAGGCCGTGCGCGCCTCCATGTCGATTCCTCTGGTATTCAAGCCCGTGACCCGCGATTCGATGCTGCTCTACGACGGCGGCATCTTCGACAACTTCCCCTGGCAGGTGCTCGACCGCACGTTCCGGCCCGACCTGATCGTCGGGTCGATCTGCACCACGGGCAACACCCCGCCCCACGAGGACAACAGCCTGCTCGACCAGGCCTTCCTGCTGGCCATGCAGCAGACCGACTACGACCTGCCCGCCGACCGCAGCGTGCGCATCGGCCGCGCCGTGGAGGTCAACATGCTCGACTTCGACAGCGCCGAGGAGGTGATGCAGGCGGGCTACGACGACGCGATGGAGGCGATGCCGCAGCTGCTCGCCCGCGTGCGCGAGCGGCGCCTGCCGGCCGACGTGGCGGCGCGCCGCGAGGCCTTCCGCGCCCGCTGCCCCGCGCTGCGGTTCGACGACTACCGCTTCGAGGGGCTCGCCGAGGCGCCGCAGGCCTACATGCGCGACTTCGTGCAGGTCGACCGCCGCACCCCCGGGCGGCAGCGCGAGATGCCCTTCGGCGAGCTGCGCGACAACATCTTCGCGGTGCTCTCGAGCGGCGACTTCACCATGGACTTCCCCCACGTGCGCTACGACTCGCTCTCGGGCCGATACCGCTTCGACGCGCGCTTCGCCATCAAGCCCACCTTCCGCCTGATGATCGGCGGCAACATCTCCTCCACGGCCTTCAACCAGGCCTACCTGGGCTTCAGCTACCAGACCATCGGCCACGTGATGCACAAGCTGGGCGCCGACCTCTACCTCGGACCCCTCTACACGTGGGGCACGCTGGGCGGCCGCACCGACTTCTACATGCGGGCGCCGCTCTTCGTCGACTATTCGTTCAACTTCTCGGTGAGCAACTTCCGCCACGGCGCTTTCGGGCGCCTCTCGCGCGTGGACAACACCCAGCAGATCAAGACCGGCGACCTCTTCTTCTCGGCGGGGGCCGGCATGCCCGTCTCGCGGCGCGGCTGCTTCCTGGTGCGGGCCAACGCGGGCCACGTCAACTACCACTACGATTCGGATCGCCACCTGGTCGACGAGACCGACCACTCGCGCTTCACCTTCTTCGCCGCCAAGGCCGAGATCGCCCGCAACACGCTCGACAAATTCCTATACCCGCGCCGGGGCTCCGACATCAGGCTCTCGGCCGTGTGGGTCGCCGGGCGCGACAAGCGGCGGCAGGCGCAGGGCGGCCCCTTCCTCCTGCGCGATACGCGCAGCTGGCTCGGCGCCCGCTTCACGTGGGACAAATACTTCGACCTGCCCTCCTGCTCGTGGTTCTCGCTGGGCTTCAACGTCGACGCGGTCATCACCGACCATCCGCGCTTCGACACCGAGAGCTCCACGCTGCTCTCCATGCCCTCCTACGCCCCCATCCCCCACGCCCGCATGATCTACATGCCCGACTACCATTCGCGGCGCTTCGTGGCGGGCGGCATCATGCCCACGTTCGACTTCACGCCCAACTTCTTCTTCCGCACGGGCTTCTACGCCATGTACCGCGCCCGCCGCGACTTCGTGCCCGAGGCCCTTTCGGAGCCGGTCGACCACCGCATGCACTACATCGCCGAGGCGTCGTTCGTCTACCACACGGCCATCGGCCCGGTGAGCCTGGCCCTCACCAAGTACGACCTGCGCAACTGGAAGAACATGTACCTCACCTTCAACTTCGGCTACCCCATCTTCGCGCCGCGGGGAACGTTCTACTAAAGTCAGAAGTAATAAAGTAAAAAGTGAGGCGGGGCAGGCAAAGGGTGTTCGCGTGTGAAACGGCGGCCATAGGCCGGCGGGCCGCAGCCTCCGGCGGCGGAGGCCCGCACTTCGCCGAAACTCGTGCGTCCTCCGCAGGCTGCCGCCCGAAAATGCAAATGACAGTCGGAGACTGGCAGCCCGCAGCCACCCCGGGCGGAGGGCTGCTCCGTCGGCTGCGTCTCCTTCGCCCCTCCGCTGGCTGCGGTCCGGAAATCCGTCATTTTCAACTTTCAACTTTCCATTTTCAATTTGTAAAACAAAGAGAAGCGAACCCCGCCGGGTTCGCTTCTTTTCGTTCGTCGAGGGCGTCGACTTGTGCCAGCCTGCGCCTACTTGCGCCGCACGTTGCCCGGCATGGCCTCCACGCGGCAGGGGCCGTCGTAGGTCACCTGCGCCGTGGTCGAGGTTTCGATGCGCAGCGTTCCCGAGCACCACACGTCGGCCTTCGAATAGTGGCTCCGGGCGTCGATCGTGTAGTCGGCGACCCGCAGCGAGGGGGCCGAGAAGGTGGCGTTCGACGCGAGCTTCACCGCCCCTTTCGCCACGTCCGCATCGCCTTGTATGCGCGCCTTGCCGTAGGAGCCTACGAACGCCTCGAAGCGCTCGGCGGCGAGCTTCGCGTCGAACGATGCGCTGCTCTGCACGGTCAGCCGCAGCTCGCGGCACTCGGCCGACCCGGTGAACTTGGCGTAGCTCGAGAGCCCGAGCGTGAGCGTGCGACACTTCACGTCGCCGTGCAGCGAGGCGTTGCTCGAGAGGGTCGCCTCGGCGTCGACGGCCCGGATCGCTCCGTCTACCTTGGCGTAGCTCGACACCGTGAGGCGCAGCTGTTCGCACTCCAGCGCGCCGCTCATCGAGGCGCAGCTGGCCACCGAGAGCCCCAGCGCGGGCGCCTTCACTGGGTCGGAGAAGCGGGCGTAGCTGCCGATCGTCATCGATCCCTGCGTGCGGCAGGCGACGGCCCCCGTGGCCGAACCGTTGCTCGACAGCTTGTATTCGCACGCGTCGCACGTCACCGTCCCCTCGAACTTGCCGTAGGAGCTGACATTCACGGTCGCCCGCCCCGCGGGGGCCAGGTCGGCTTTCACGCGGCCGTAGCTCTGCACCGAGACCTCGGCCGTCGCGCCGCGGAGCGCCACGGGGCAGTCGATCGAGCCGTAGGAGCCGGCCGTGAGCGACCGCAGCGCCTTCGACGCCGGCACGGTGACGTCGACCGCGATGTCGGCGCCCTCGGCGCGAATCTCGGCGTTGCGGCGGAAGCGCAGCACCCCGTCGGTGCGCTCCAGTGAGAGGTAGTCGATCAGCCGCTGGTCGGCCGTGACGGTGATCGTGCGGGCCGAGGGGCTCACCGTGATGCGGAAGTAGGAGGGGGCGACGATGCCCGTGTATTCGCCCGCGGCGCCCCACTCCTGGGTCGCCCGGAGCCCTTTGCCCTTGATGCGTACCACCTCGCGCGAGGAGTGCTTGCCGCCCGTCGCGCGCTTGATGCTGGTGGCGATCTGCCCCTCGGTGTTGTAGAGGCGGCGGATCTGCTCGGCCGTCAGCACCTCGGCGAAGCGGTCGACGTAGTCGCGCTTGACCTCGGCCGTGGCCGCGATGTTCTCCAGTTTGTCCTTCAGGCGGCGGCGCTGCGTCGCCTCGTCGCCCGTCGCGGCGTCGGTCGGCTCGGCCTTCACGGCCTTCACGGCCTCGGCCAGCGCCCGGCGGTAGGCGTCGTAGAGCGGGTCGAAGCGCTTGCGCTGCTCGCGCGTGAGCTTGAGCTCGCGCACCACCTGCTCGCGGGCCGCGGCGTGGAGCTCTTCGAGCGATTGCCGCTCCAGGGCGAGGTGCTCGGCGCGGTCGATGGCCGTGCGGACGTCGGCCACGGCCTGCCGCATCGCGGCGGTGCGCGGCGCGGCCGGCGCCGAGGCTGCCAGCCCCAGGGCGCAGATGAGAATGAGGAGTCGTTTCATGGGTATCGGGGTTTTTAGAGTTGCTGGTCGTAGAGTATGTCGTCGTAGTTGGTCGCCGCTGCGTCGCGGAGCACCTCCGAGGGGGCCGTGGCCAGCAGCGCGTCGAGGTCGGCGGGCGCGGCGTCGGGGTGCCGCTCTGCGGCCAGGAAGAGCCCTCCGGCGACGAGCACGGCCGCGGCGGCCGACGCCGTGGCGATGAGCAGCGTGCGGCGCAGCGCGGGAGTGCGCCCGGGGATGGGTCGCTGCACGGTGGCGCGGCGGATGCGCTCGTGCAGGGCTTCGAAGTCGACCTCGGGATAGGGCATCCGGCGGTCGGTACGTGACGGTTCATTCATGGTTTGCGAGTTTCGTTTTCAGTTTTTCGACGGCGTAGTGGTAGTTGACCTTCAGCGTCTGCTCCCGCTCTCCGAGGATGCGGGCGATGGCGGCGTAGGGCAGGTCGTCGAAGTAGCGCAGGTTGAAGACCAGGCGCTGCTTGAGCGGCAGTTCGAGCACCGCCTCGTGCAGGCGGACCAGCGCCCGGTCGGCGTCGGGCCCCGCCTCGTCGGCCACCCGCACGGCCAGCTCGCGCCCCACCTCGTCGAGCGAGGCGAAGAGGCTGCGCCGACGCCGGCGCAGCAGCGTGAGCGCCGCGCGGGTGGCGATGCGGTAGAGCCAGGCGCGCAGCTCGTCGGCGCCGCCCCGGAAGGCCTCCAAGCCGTCGTAGGCCTTCACGAAGCACTCCTGGCAGGCATCCTGCGCATCCTCGTGCACCACCACCAGCCGCCGGATGTGCCAGTAGAGGGGGCGCAGCATCGCCGCCGTGAGGCGGTCGAAGGCCTCGTTGCGTCGCGCCGCGTCGCGGAGCGCCTCCACCAGGGCCGGGGTTATGTCGGGGGTCGTAGTCATCGTCGTTCGTATGTAAGACGTTCAGCGGGGCCGGAAGTTAAACGGGGCTTCTGAAAAAATTGAAAATGGAGAGTTGAAAGCGGAGAATGAGGCGGGGCGGGTTGCGCGACCCGGTTTTTCGGGCGGCAGCCAGCGAAGGGCGCAAACTCGTTGGCGAGTTGCGGGCCTTCGCCGCCGGTGGCTGCGGCCCGCCGGCCTTCGGCCGCTTTTTTTGCAGACAGGCTTTCTTTGTCGGCAGCCCGCAGCCACCCCCGGGCGGCGGGCTGCTCCGTCGGCTGCGCCTCGGTCGCGCCTCCGCTGGCTCCGTGCTGAACGGAAAGTCCTTCGATTATGAATCGTGCATTATGAATCGTGCATTGACGAAGCAGCCGCACCTCGCGCCGGAGATTTGGCCCGAAGTGCGGCTGCGACGAACACGCGGCGCGGCTACTCCATGTCGCGCAGGTGCTTTTCCCAGGCCCATGCCGAGGCGAGCGTCTCGTCGAGGGTGCGGGTGGCCTGCCAGCCCAGCTCCTCGTTGGCCAGCGTCGGGTCGGCCCAGATGGCGATGATGTCGCCCTCGCGGCGCGGCGCGATCTTGTGGTTGACCTTCACGCCGTTGACCTGCTCGAAGCGGGTGACCAGCTCGAGCACCGAGACCCCGCGGCCCGTGCCGACGTTGAAGATCTCGTAGCGCTCCTTGTTCTTGTCGCCGGCCATGCGGCCGATGGCGGCCACGTGGGCGCGCGCCAGGTCCGTGACGTCGATATAGTCGCGGATGCACGAGCCGTCGGCCGTCGGGTAGTCGTCGCCGAAGACCGAGAGGCACTCGCGTACGCCGGCGGCCGTCTGCGTGATGTAGGGCACCAGGTTCTGGGGCACGCCGCGGGGCAGCTCGCCGATCTGGGCCGACGGATGGGCGCCGATGGGGTTGAAGTAGCGCAGGGCGATGCCCTTCAGCCCCTCGTAGGCGGCGATCGAGTCGCGCAGGATGTCCTCGCACATCTGCTTGGTGTTGCCGTAGGGCGAGGTGGCCGGCTTGCGGGGCGTCTGCTCGGTGACGGGCTGCTTGTCGGGTTCGCCGTAGACGGTGCACGACGACGAGAAGACGATGTTGTGGCGTCCGAACTCGCGCATCAGGGCGATGATGTTCATGAACGAGGTGAGGTTGTTGGTGTAGTATTCCAACGGCTTCTGCACCGACTCGCCCACGGCTTTCGAGGCGGCGAAGTGGATCACCGAGTCGAAGTCGTAGGTCTCGAACACGCGGCGCAGGGCCGTGCGGTCGCAGCAGTCCACCTCCACGAAGGGGATCTCGGCCCCCGTGATGCGGCGCACGCCCTCGACGGCGGCGATGTCGCTGTTCGAAAGGTTGTCGACGATCACCACGTCGTAGCCGGCGGCGATGAGTTCCACAGCGGTGTGGGAGCCGATGTATCCGGCGCCTCCGCTGACCAATACGGACGGTTTTTTCATGATAGGAATGGGTTTGTTATACGAATCTTTAGTTACAAATGTAGCGAAAATTCGCGATTCCGCTGCAAAAAAGCGCCCCGATTTGCGCTTCCGGCGCCGCTTTTTTCTCCGGCGGCGCCCCGCAGCGTGCACCGTCGGATGACGGATCGTAACCTCCCGGGGCGAAAAAAGGGCCGCCCGTGCGTTCGTTTTCGAAAAAAAACGTATATTTGCTAACACTTTGTTATCCGATCGACGACTATCGACAAACCCAATAAGCTTATGTACGGTAAAATCAAGCAACATCTTCAGAACGAACTGGCCGAGATCAAGGCCGCAGGGCTCTACAAAACCGAGCGCGTGATCGAGTCGCCCCAGCGCGCCGAGATCGAGGTGGCTGGCCGCAAGGTACTCAACTTCTGCGCCAACAACTACCTCGGCCTGTCGGACAATCCGCGTCTGGTGGAGGCCGCCAAGCAGGCGATGGACGCCCGCGGCTTCGGCATGTCGTCGGTGCGCTTCATCTGCGGCTGCCAGGACATCCACAAGCAGCTCGAGCAGGCCATCTCCGACTACTTCGGCACCGAGGACACGATCCTCTACGCCGCCTGCTTCGACGCCAACGGCGGCGTCTTCGAGCCGCTGCTCACCGACCAGGACGCCATCATCTCCGACGCGCTCAACCACGCCTCGATCATCGACGGCGTGCGTCTGTGCAAGGCCGTGCGCTACCGCTACGCCAACGCCGACATGGCCGAGCTGGAGGAGTGCCTCAAGAAGGCGCAGGCCCAGCGCTTCCGCATCATCGTCACCGACGGCGTCTTCTCGATGGACGGCAACGCCGCGCCGCTCGACAAGATCTGCGCCCTGGCCGAGAAGTACGACGCGCTGGTGATGGTCGACGAGTGCCACTCGGCCGGCGTGCTGGGCAAGACCGGCCGCGGCATCACCGAGCTTTACGACCTGCGCGGTCAGGTCGACATCCTCACCGGCACGCTGGGCAAGGCCTTCGGCGGCGCCGTGGGCGGCTTCACCACGGGTCGTCGCGAGATCATCGACATGCTGCGCCAGCGTTCGCGCCCCTACCTCTTCTCCAACTCGCTGCCCCCCGCCGTCGTGGGCGCCTCGATCGAGATGTTCAGGATGCTCGGCGAGAGCGACGCCATCCACGACCGTCTGGTGGCCAACGTCGAGCACTTCCGCGCGGGCATGATGGCCGCCGGCTTCGACATCAAGCCCACGCAGTCGGCCATCTGCGCCGTGATGCTCTACGACGCCAAGCTCTCGCAGGAGTTCGCCGCCAAGCTCCAGGAGGAGGGCGTCTTCGTCACGGGCTTCTACTACCCCGTGGTGCCGAAGGGCCAGGCCCGCATCCGCGTGCAGGTGTCGGCAGGCCACACCACCGAGCAGCTCGACCGCTGCATCGCCGCCTTCACCAAGGTGGGCAAGGAGTTGAACGTCATCAAATAAACCATCCGCAGCCATGTCCCGTACCTCGCTCGATGCGATCGATCGCAAGATTCTCAAATACCTGATCGGAAACGCACGCATGCCGTTTCTCGAGATCGCGCGCGAGTGCGGAATCTCGGGCGCGGCCATCCACCAGCGCATCCGCAAGCTCCAGGAGGCCGGCGTGATCCAGGGCAGCCGCCTGGTGGTCGACCCCAAGACGATGGGCTTCGACGTCTGCGCCTATGTCAACGTCACGCTCAAGGACCCCCAGCTGCTCACCCCCACGATGGAGCACCTGCGCGAGGTCCCCGAGATCGTCGAGGCCCACTTCATCACGGGCAAGGGCTCGCTGATGGTCAAGCTCTACTGCGTCGACAACGAGCACCTCATGCGCACGATCTTCGAGGGCATCCTCCGCATCCCGGGCGTCTCGGCCACCGAGACCATCCTCTCGATGCAGGAGGTGTTCCAGCGTCCGATCAACATCGACTTCATCGAGGAGTAGGCGGGCGCCGCGTTTGCTTTCGCAGCCGCACTTCGGGCCGGAGATCCGGCGCCGGGGTGCGGCTGCTTTTTCAATTCATAATCGGGGGAGGCGGGGCGGGAGGCCCGCGCGTCGCCCGGCTCGTGCCTGCCCTCCGCAGGCCGCGCCCGAATACGAATTGAAAGCGGCATCTTCCCCCGCTGTTTGTTGTTTTATCGATTTTCAATAAATATTTTTTGATATTCAAACAAAATACGTATATTTGTCCCGTAACCAATCGCAACCAAAAACAGCATCGAATATGGATTTACTTACTGTCGAGCACGTTACGAAACAGTACGCCGGACATAAGGCGCTCGACGACGTATCGCTCTCCATTCCGAAGGGTTCGGTCTACGGTCTGCTGGGCCCCAACGGCGCCGGCAAGACCACGCTGATCCGCATCATCAACCGCATCACGGCGCCCGACTCGGGCCGCGTGCTGATGGCCGGCCGCGAGATCGCCCCCGACGACGTATACCGCATCGGCTACCTCCCGGAGGAGCGCGGCCTCTACAAGAAGATGAAAGTGGGCGAGCAGGCCCTCTTCTTCGCCCGCCTGAAGGGGCTCCCGCGCCGCGAGGCGGTCGCGCGGCTCAAGCGGTGGTTCGAGAAGTTCGGCATCGAGGGGTGGTGGGATAAGAAGGTCGAGGAGCTCTCGAAGGGCATGGCCCAGAAGGTGCAGTTCATCGTCACGGTGCTGCACGAGCCCGAGCTGCTGATCTTCGACGAGCCCTTCTCGGGCTTCGACCCGATCAATGCCAACCTCTTGAAGGAGGAGATCATGGCGCTGCGCGACAAGGGGTCGACGATCATCTTCTCGACCCACAACATGTCGTCGGTCGAGGAGATCTGCGACCACATCACACTGATCGACAAGTCGCACAACATCCTCTCGGGCAACGTCGACGAGATCCGCCGCCGCCACGGTTCGAACATCTTCGAGCTCCACTTCCGGGGCGAGGAGGCGGCGCTGCGCCGCGCGATCGAGGGGCGCTGCGAGATCCTCGAGGGCTCCGAGAGCGAGTCGGTCTATCGCGCGCTCAAGCTCCACGTGGCCGACGACGGCGCAGTGCGCACCGTCATCGCCGCGGCCAACGAGGCCGTCGAGCTGCGCTCGTTCCGCGAGATCATCCCCTCGATGAACGACATCTTCATCCGCGCCGTAGCGGGCACGCTCTGAGCCGCAGCGAAATGACACGGCGCAAGAGCTTGAAACGGCGGGTGGCGCAGGCCGGCCATACCGGCGACGGCCTGCTCTCCCGCACGGCGGCCCGGATGGTGCTCGTCGCCGGGCTCTTCCTGCTCCACCGCGTCGGCGTGGAGCGCAAACAACAATCGGATAACGCATAAACCCCTACAACCATGTCCAACGTATCCATCATAATCCAGCGCGAGTTCAACGAACGCGTGCGCAAGAAGTCCTTCATCATCTCCACGCTGCTCATGCCCCTGCTGATGCTGCTTCTGATGGCCGCTCCGGCGCTCGTCATGCAGTTCTCGCGCGGCGAGGAGAAGACCATCGCCGTGGTCGACCAGAGCGGCCTCGTGGCCCCGCAGCTCGAGGACGACGAGGAGCTCAGCTTCCGCATCGTCGACATGCCGGTCGAGGAGGCGCGCAAGCAGACCGAGGGTCTGTTCGGCGTGCTGTGGATCGGCGCCGACATCCTCGCCGACCCCTCGGCCGTGAAGCTCTACGCCAACTCCTCCTCGTCGCTCTCGCTCGAGCTGTCGATCACCGGCCGCATCGAGCGCATCCTCGAGGCGGAGAAGCTCAAGGCCTACGACATCGACAACCTCCAGCAGATCCTCGACGAGGTGGCGACCAGCGTCACGATGCAGACCTTCCGCAACGACAAGTCGCAGGAGGAGGAGACGCAGGCCGGCTCGTCGGCGGTCGCCACGGCCGCCGGCTTCATCCTCGGCATGATCCTCTATATGTTCCTGCTCATGTACGGCGCCATGGTCATGCAGTCGGTCATCGAGGAGAAGCAGAACCGCGTGCTGGAGGTGATGGTCTCCTCGGTGCGCCCCTTCCAGCTCATGCTGGGCAAGATCCTCGGCGTGGCGGCCGTCGCCGTCGTGCAGGTGCTCATCTGGGGCGTGCTGATCGTGGTGCTGGGCTCTTTCGTCATGCCCATGCTCCTCCCGGAGGAGGTGCTGGCCGGAGCGCAGGCCATGCAGCAGGGGATGCCCGATGCCACGGCGCTGGCGGGCGTCAATCCCGACATGCTGCAGGCCGTGGCCGCCGTCACCGACACGGCCTACATCGCCAAGCTCTTCGGCTGCCTCGTGCTCTTCGTCTTCGGCGGCTACCTGCTCTATTCGGCCATGTTCGCCGCCGTGGGTTCGGCCGTCGACAACGTGCAGGACACGCAGCAGTTCCAGCTGCCCATCACGCTGCCGATCATCCTGGCGCTGATCGTCATGATGACCGTCATCAAGGACCCCAACTCTCCGCTGGCCTTCTGGTGCTCGATGATCCCCTTCACCTCGCCCATCGTCATGATGGCCCGCGTCCCCTACGGCATCCCCTGGTGGGAGGTGGCCCTGTCGCTGGCGCTCCTCTACGCCTCGTTCGTGGCGATGGTGTGGTTCGCTGCCAAGATCTACCGCGTGGGTATCTTCATGTACGGCAAGAAGCCCTCGTTCAAGGAGCTCCTCAAGTGGGTGCGCTACAAGTATTGATCGCGGCCCGAAACGCCGCGAAACGGCCTCTTCCGCTTGCGGAGGAGGCCGTTTCCGTCTGGCGGAGCGGAGGCTTGGCGGTGCGGGGCTGCGGAGGGCACCGGCGCGCCTTCGGGCGGGGGTGCTTCCCTCCGCCGGGAGGCTGCGGCCCGCCGGCTTTAGACGCAATTCTGCGCAGAGGTTGCCGTTCCGGTTTGTGCTTCGACCCGTCGTCGCCGTACCGTCCCGCCTCGAAGGCGGGACGCTCTTCGGCGGCTCGCGCCTCGGGCGCGACCCCCGCAGCAGCCGGAGAGGCGCTTTTCCCGACAGGCTTTCGCGCCCGTCGAACGAAGTCGAAGATACTCCCGTTCGGCAAAATGCAGGCGAGCTTGCTTTTGCCCTCGCTTATTCGTATCTTTGCGCCACGGAAACGCAACGTGTTTTGTAATCCTCATCGGAGGGCAAGCCATGCCGGATAAGATGACTGGGTAAAACCAATCGCTTATCCGGCTTTTTTCATCCGTTGAATCCTGAAAACACGAATTGTTATGCAACGCGATGCGATCGATCTGGGGCGGCTGAAGGTAGCTACCCTCTTCCGCCGCTATTTCGTCCCCACGCTGCTGGGGATGGTGAGTATTTCGGCCGTGACGGTCGTCGACGGCATCTTCGTCGGCCGCGGCGTGGGCAGCGACGGGATCGCTGCCATCAACATCTGCTATGCGCCGATGCTGGTCTTCACGGGCATCGGCCTCATGGCGGGCATCGGCTGCTCGGTGGTGGCCTCGATTCACCTGGCGCAGCGCAAGGTGCGGGCCGCGCGGCTCAACGTCACGCAGGCCTTTCTCTTCGTGACGCTCGCCGCGGCGCTTCCGATGCTGGCGATGCTCGCCGCGCCGCGTCCGATCTCCCGCCTGCTGGGCGCATCGGACCACCTCCTGCCGCTCGTCGCGGAGTATATGGTGTGGTACGCACCGGCGCTGCTCTTCCAACTGTGGACGGCCGTGGGGCTCTTCGTCATCCGGCTCGATGGGGCGCCGCGGCTGGCCATGTGGTGCAGCGTCGTGTCGGCCGCGATCAACGTCGTGCTCGACTGGTGGTTCGTCTTCCCGCTCGGCATGGGCGTGCGCGGGGCCGCCTTCGCCACGATGATCGCCACCGTCGCGGGCGGAGCCATCGTCGTGCTCTACCTCGCGCTGGGGGCCCGGACGCTGCGCTTCTGCCGGCTCAAGTGGAGCCGCAAGAGTCTGCGCCTCTCGCTGCGCAACGTCGGCTACCAGTGCCGTATCGGCTCGTCGGCCCTGCTGGGCGAGGCGACGATGTCCGTGCTGATGTTCACGGGCAACCAGGTCTTCATGCGCTACCTCGGCGACGACGGAGTGGGGGCCTTCGGCATTGCCTGCTACTACACGCCCTTCGTCTTCATGATCGGGAACGCCGTCGCCCAGTCGGCCCAGCCGATCATCAGCTACAACTTCGGCGCGGGCGACCGCCGGCGCGTGCGTGCCGCCGGACGCATCGCCCTCGCGACGGCGGTAGGATGCGGTGCCGTGGTCGCTGCGGCCTTCCTCCTGTGCCCCCGCCAGCTCGTGGGGCTCTTCCTCCCGGCCGACAATGCCGCGGCGCAGCTGGCGATCGCCGGATTCCCGCTTTTCGCCGCGGGTTTCGTCCCCTTCGTCGTCAATCTGGCGGCCGTGGGCTATTATCAGAGTCTGGAGCGGGTACGCCCGGCGACGGTCTTCGCCCTGCTGCGCGGCTGCCTGCTCCTGGTGCCGAGCTTCGTGCTGTTGCCGCGGTGGCTGTCGACTTCGGGGATCTGGCTCGCCATGCCGCTCTCCGAGACGGCGACGCTGCTGCTTATCGTCGCGTTTTACGCCCTGCGTCGCTGCGCACGATAAAACCTCGTCCGGGGCCGTTCGCGCGTCGTGAGGGGCTCTTTCGGAGGTAAAACGAAAAAGAGCGGATCCGCAACGGATCCGCTCTTTTCGATAAGAGCCCGACTTCGGGGTTAGTAACCCATCGACTTCGAAGCGGCGTAGGAGAGTTTCAGCGCGTTGGCGCGGCGCAGCTCCTGCTTCACGTCGGTGATGATACCCATCTTGGTCATGCCGTCGGCCTTCAGACAGATCGTCATCGAGGCGCGGTCCATCTCGTTGAGCTTGTCGCGCTCGGCGGCCACGAAGTCCAGAATGTCCTTGGTCGTCTTGTACGAGTCGTTGAGCTGTACCTTGGGCGCCGTACCGAACTTGGCCTGCATGGCCAGCGACGGCTGACCGATGTGGATGTAGCTGACGAGCGATTTCTTCTCGAGCTTCTGCACCTCGGTCGCCTCGGGGAGCTTGTAACGAACCAGCAGTTCCTGATCGCGCATGGTCGTCGAGACCATGAAGAAGAAGAGGATCATGAAGATCACGTCAGGAAGCGATGCGGTCGAGATAGGGGGCAAACCTTTGTTGCCCTTCTTTTTCATTACTGCCATAACGTTCTTCTTACTTTTTGATTACACGCGGTTCTGCCTCCGAGATACGTACCTGGATCGCCTTGGCCACCACGTCGCGCTGCTCCTCGGGAAGTTCGGCGAACTTCGCGTTGAACTTGCGCATCGAGACCTCGTCGCGCACCTCGTTGAAGGCGCGCGTGAGCTCGTTCTGCACCTTGATGTAATCCTGGTAGTTGGTGTCTCGGGTCGTTTGCAGCGAAACGATGCCTTCGCTCACGGGGTATACCCACTTGCTGCCGTCGGGCAGATCGAATTCCTTCTCGGTCTTCTCCGGCAGAGTCTCGTCGTCCATCGGGTTGAGAATGAACTCTTTCGTGCGGTCCTTCAGCAGACGGAGGTCGATCACCTCCTGGTTGCCCGACGTTCCTGCCATGATGCTACCGTTACCCGATACGAGTACGAGGAACAGGTTGCGTTCCTTCACCTTGACGTCCTCCTGCTTCTGATTCTCAGGAGCCAGCGGCGGGAGCATGCGCACTAGGCCGGTGTCGACGTTCATGGTAGTAGCCACCAGGAAGAAGATGAGCAGCAGGAAGGCGATATCGGCCATCGAGCCGGCATTGATTTCCTGTACTTTTCTTTTATCCGTTGACATTGATTCGCTTTATTTGAGAGCACCCCAGATCTCGGTTACGACGGCCGTGATGAAGGCGGCGACGAACGCGACATAGGTTACGAGGATGCTCGTTTCGGTAACTACGGTTTCACCGTGTGCGAAGAAACCATTGCTCTGCAGGTCGACGATGTTCACCGTGTGGCCGGCGGCGTAGAAGTACGATACGCCGACGATGACGATGATCAGCGCCAGGGAGACGATGGTCCCCTTGATGCCTGCCGGGTTCTTGATCATTCCGAAGAGGGCGCAGAAGATCGCAACGGCAATCGCGAACACGAAGAGGGCGTAGCCCCACATCAGGTTCAGGTTGACCGACGGATCGAAGTCTGCGGGGTTCTCCGGATGGGGCGATACGAGCGCGTACACGAGCAGTGCCGCGGTGATCGCCATCAGAACGCCCAGCAAAATATTTAATGCTTTTTTCATTTTCGTTTCAATGATTTAGAACGTTCGTGCGGATTATTTCTTGCTGTAGGAGGTCAGGATATCCATCAGCGTGATGGACGAATCCTCCATATCGTTTACGAGCGAGTCGATCTTCGAAACGATATAGTTGTAGAACAGCTGGAGAATAACCGCAGCGATCAGACCCATGAGGGTCGTCAGCAGGGCGACCTTGATACCGCCGGCCACGAGCGTCGGGCTGATGTCACCGGCAGCCTGGATGGCGTCGAATGCGCCGATCATACCTACGACCGTACCCATGAAGCCGAGCATCGGCGAGAGGGCGATGAACAGACCGATCCACGAAAGACCCGACTCCATCTGGCCCGTCTGAACCGAACCGTAGGAAACGACGGCCTTCTCGACCGAATCCAGACCCTGCTCGTAGCGGTCCAGACCCTGCCAGTAGATCGAAGCGATGGGACCGCGCTCGTTGCGGCAAACCTCCTTGGCAGCGTTGATACCGCCGTTCTTCAGGGCCTCCTCGACCTTGGCGATGAACTTCTTGGTGTTGATCGTCGACAGCGACAGATAGAGGATGCGCTCGATGGCTACGGCCAGACCGATCACCAGGCAGAGGAGCACCGGAAGCATCCACTCCCAGCCGCCCTCGAGGAACTTCTGCATCAGGACGCGGTGCATGCTATCGCCTGCGACAGCGGTCTCAGCGGCAGCTTCCTGCGCGAATGCGGCGCCCGTTGCGAGCAGGGCAGCCGAAATCATAAAGAATTTTTTCATAGCTGTGTTTGATAAATTAAGATTAGTTGTGTTATTGTAGTGTTTTCGGTTCTTGTCGTCGGGTCCGTTTTTTCTCAAAAAAAACCTTTTTTGTTTCGCTTTTTTTCTCGCCGCCGCCCTCCGTTCGGCCCTCCGGCGCCGTCTGCCCGCCGTTCCGCGACGGGTGCGGCCCGCGAGGAGGAGCGATCGCGGAAAGCGTACTGCGCCGCCTCAAGTGGCGGTGGGTCAGTCGTTTGTAACTTCGTATGCCCCGCCGCTCGCCGCATGCGGCGCTTCGTTACAGGGCGTTATCGTTGCGAAATATAGAAAAAATTTTCGTTCCGTGCAACGCCACAGAGGGTAAATTCTCCGCGCAGGGGCCGGCCCAGCAGCGCCCGCACGCGCTCGGCCGACGACTCGCGCCCCAGCACGTACATCAGCTTGGTCGCGGCCGCCTCGGTGGTCATGTCGTAGCCGCTCACCACGCCGATGCGTTGCAGCCGCAGCCCCGTCTCGTATAGCTCCATCGCCACCCGGCCGCTGCCGCACTGCGTGATGTCGACCACCACCACGCCGCGCGCTATGGCCTCCTCGAGCGTGCGGAGGAACCACTCGCTCGTGGGGGCGTTGCCCGAGCCGTAGGTCTCGAGCACCACGGCGCGCAGCCCCGGCGCCGCGAGCATGGCGCGCAGCGTGCGCTCGTCGAGCCCCGGGAAGAGCTTCACCACGGCGATGCCGTCGGCGAGCCGCTCGGCGATGCGCAGGGGCTCGTCCCACCGCTCGGGCCGCAGCACGGCCGCATGGTTGTAGGCGATGTTGACCCCCACCTCGGCCAGCGGGGGGTAGTTGTAGGAGCGGAAGGCGCTCAGCGCCTCGGCGCTCCGCTTCGAGGTGCGGTTGGCGCGGAAGAGGCGGTTCTGGAAGTAGAGCGACACCTCGGGCACGGTGGGCCGGCCGTCGGTGCGCGAGCCGGCGATCTCGATGGCCGTGATGAGGTTCTCGCGCCCGTCGGTGCGCAGCACGCCGATGGGGATCTGGCTGCCGGTGAAGACCACCGGCTTGGCGAGGTTTTCCAGCAGGAAGCTCATGGCCGAGGCGGTGTAGGACATCGTGTCGGTGCCGTGCAGCACCACGAAGCCGTCGTAGCGGTCGTAGTTGTCGCGGATCAGGCGCGCGAGCTCCAGCCAGTTGGCGGGCGAGACGTTCGACGAGTCGATGATCGGCGAGAGCGTCATCACGTCGATCTCCACGCGGAGCCGCCGCAGCGAGGGAAACTCCTCGTAGATGCCGTTGAAGTCGAAGGGGACGAGGGCGCCGGTGGCAGGGTCGGTCTGCATGCCGATCGTGCCGCCGGTGTAGAGGATCAGAATCGAAGGTTTGAGAGGTTCCATCTTGCGCTGTTCGGGTTGCGAATACAAAGTTAGGATAAGATTTCGAAAAATGGAAGCTCCCGCGCCGCGTAATCCGCAATTCGGTGTCCGGCCGGGAGTCGGGGCTTTCGGTCGTTTACGGTCGGCGGCCGTCGGAGGGGCTGTTTCTATTTTCAACTTTCCATTCTCAATTTTCAATCCTCCTCGGGCGGCAGCCTGCGGAGGGGGCGCGAGCGGCGCGCGTTGCGGACCTCCGCCGCCGGAGGCTGCGGCCCGCGCAGCTGATGCTATAATGGTAGAAGATCTCACCCGAAATATCGGCCAAAGGCCGGCAGCCCGCAGCCGCTCCCGGGCGAAGGGCTGCTCGCTGCTCGCGCGCCCTTTCGCCGGCTACGGACTGCCGCAACAAAGGCGTCCCGGCCGGCAACGGGAGATTGTGCGCGATATGGGCGGCGCCAGCCGCGCGGGCTGCTGCCCGAGGACGAATGGAGCGTTGGCTGCCGGACTATTATCCATCGCTCCGTCGGCTGCGCCCGGCGCCCGCCCCTCGTCACCTCCCGAACATCCGCTCGGCGTTGGCCGTCGTGGCGGCGGCCACCTGGTCGGGTGCGAGCCCCTTCAGCTCGGCGATCTTCTCGCACACCAGCCGCACGTAGGCCGACTCGTTGCGCTCGCCGCGGTGGGGCGCCGGCGTGAGGTAGGGGCAGTCGGTCTCCACCACCAGGTCGTCGAGCTCCATTTCGCGCACCGTCTCGGCCAGCGCGCTCTTGCGGAAGGTCACCACGCCGCCGATGCCGAAGAGGAAGTCGCCCGCGGCGCGCAGCCGCCGGTAGTTCTCTGCCGTGTCGGCGAAGGCGTGGAAGACGCCCCGCACCCCCGTGCCGCGCAGCTCTTCGACGAGGGCGATCATCTCGGGCCAGGCGTCGCGCGTGTGCACGGCCACGGGCAGCCCGAGCTCCGCGGCCAGCAGGCACTGGCGGCGGAAGGCTTCGATCTGCTCCCGCTTGAAGTCGGCCGACCAGTGGAAGTCGAGACCGATCTCGCCCACGGCGCAGAAGCGCGCGATCCCCTCGGGCGGGCGGCGGAGGTACTGCTCGACCAGCGCCAGCTCGTCGCGCCAGCGGGGGTTGTCGTTGATCGACGTGGGGTGGAGCCCCATCATGGGGATGCAGCGCCCCGGCTCGCGCCGGCAGAGGTCGAACAGCCGCGCGTGGCTTTCGGAGTCGATCGCCGGCTGCAGCAGCCGGCCGACCCCCGCCGCGGCGGCGCGCTCGAGGCAGGCGTCGCGGTCGTCGTCGAAGGCCGGGTCGTAGAGGTGGGAGTGTGTGTCGGTGAGGTACATGCGATTACGATTTGATGTAGCGGTTGCCCGGCAGCTGGCGCACGCACCCGGCCAGCTCCAGGCCGACGAGCAGCGTGGCGAGCGTCCCGGGGTCGAAGCCGGCGAGGCGTTGCAGCGCCTCCTCCGAGAGCGGGTCGCCGTGGCGGAAGCAGTCGAGCAGGCGTCGCTCGTCGTGTGTCAGGCGGGGCTGCGCGTCTGCCGGCGCGGCCTCCGCGCGGCCCTCCCACCCCAGTTCGTCGAGGATGTCCTGCGCCGTGAGCACCAGCTGCGCCTTGTGGCTGCGTATGAGGTGGTTGGTACCCGACGAGGCGCGGTCGGTAGTCCGTCCCGGCACCGCCATCACCGGGCGGAAGTAGCCGTCGGCGTGGTGCGCCGTGACGAGCGAGCCCCCGCTGGCGGGCGATTCCACGACCAGACACCCCGCGCTCAGCCCGGCGATCAGGCGGTTGCGGGCCAGGTAGGCCGTGCCGTTGAGACGCGTGGCCGAGTGGAGCTCCGAAACCAGGGCGCCTCCCCGATCGAGGATGTCGCGCGCCAGGTCGCTGTGCTGCGCCGGCACCACGTCGGGCAGGTAGTTGGGCAGCACGGCCACCGTGCGCGCACCGTGGGCCAGGGCCGCGCGGTGGGCCGCGGCGTCGATCCCGAAGGCCAGGCCGCTGACGACGGTCAGGTCGTCGATGCGCTGCGCCAGCCCCTCCACGAGGCGGTTGCACACCGTCTGTCCGTAGGGGGTCGCCTCGCGCGTCCCCACCATGGCCAGGCAGCGGTTCGCCAACGCCTCGGCCGCCCCTTTTATGTATAGTACGTGGGGGTAGTCGGGGATCTCGCGCAGCAGGGGCGGGTAGTCCGGGTCGGTCGAGGCGACGGCGCGGATGCCGTAGCGGCGGCAGCGGGCGATCTCGCGCTCGGCCGCGGCCATCCCCTCGCGCCGCACGATGCGCTGCGCCAGATCCGCGCGCAGCTCGGCCCGCCCCGCCAGCTCGTCGGCCGTGGCGGCGAAGATGCTGCGGGCGTCGCCGAACTGCTCCAGCAGATGCGCGCACCCCTTCACTCCGAGCCCCGGAATCAGCGTCAGGGCGATGTCTTCGACGGTCATGATCGGTGGATGTCGTGTGTGTCGGGCGCGCTGCCGGCTTGTGCGCTTGCTTGCGGGCCTGCGTGCGGTCGGCCGGCTCCTACGGTCTTGCTCGGTTCTGCTCGGTCCGCGTGCGGTTTGTTGCGGTGTTGCGCGCGGCCCGTGCGGTCTGTGCGCGGCTTGCGTACCCGGCACCCGGTTCGGCGTTCGCTCCCGACGACGTAAAGATAGTGTTTTTCATCGTATGTCGGCCCTGCCGGGGGCGAATAAGCCGCCGGCAGGGCGAAGAATGTCCCGCGAAGCATAAAAGTGGGGCGGATTTTTTGCAGAATCGGGAAATGTTCGTATATTTGCACTCCCGACAGCTCGAACCCCGCTTCTGCGGGTCGTGCATCCCGTTGGGCGACAGGGTCTGATGGCCGAGTGGCTAGGCAAAGGTCTGCAAAACCTTGTACAGCGGTTCGAATCCGCTTCAGACCTCACCAAAACCGCGTTGTAGATAACTACAACGCGGTTTTCTTTTTGATTTGTCATACATTTGTAATACGGCCGTACAAAATTAAACGATAGAATTATTTTCCCGGCAGGATGTAATCGATATGTAGAATCTCTTTCAGCCGGATTTCGATACGTTCCCGTTCGTCGCTTTCGGCGGTCGACAGGCGTTCGCAGGGAATGCCGTAGAGTGCCAATATGCGATCTTTCATTTCGTCTCGTTCCTTTTGCCGGGAACCTTCTTGATGATAAGAAAAACCGTCGGTTTCGATGGCGAGCACGGGTTGTTTGCCGACCTTGTTGTAAATCAGAAAATCGAGGTGCGTAAGGCCGTTTCCTGCATACCTGCGTTCGACGTCGTCGAGCAGCGAAAAATCTCGAATCAACATCCGCAAAGGCAGATGGCACACAACATCGAAGTGGCGCATGGCTGCATTGTTGCGTAGAATATCCTCGATTAAGGCATAGGTCAGGTTTTCGGAATCGTATTCTGAAATCCGTTTGCGTGTGGTCAGATAAGCCATTCGAGCCTCGGTGTATTGCTTGTAGAGGTAGTCGAAGATCGAACGGATTTTGCTTTCGGTAACTGTGAAATTGTTGTACTCGATGTAAGCCAGCAGGTCGCTGATGTTACCGCTTTTTTGCTGCTTGTTACCGGTTACGACAAGGCAGAATTTCTGTTTAGCCCGCGAAACGGCGACATTCAGCAGATTGGGATCGTCGACGAAGTCGGAAATTTGATTCTCGACGGTGCTCATGACGATTGCATCCTTTTCTCGGCCTTGGAATTTATGTACTGTTGCAATGTCGACCGGAGATCCGATTTGTTGCTGCAACGCATCGACTTGTGCGTTGTAAGGAGCTATGATACCGATATCTTCGGCTTCGTACGAAAGCGTCGGAAGCACTTCCTTGCGGATGACGTCGATTTCGCGTTGATTCACATGGTGGTGATTGTGATTGCCCTCGACCGTTTTAATGGCGCAAACGACATCGGGTTCGCCGTTGTCGCGGGTCATGATAACGAGGTTACCGCCGTAGAATTTTCGGTTACAAAAGTCGATGATTTTCGGATGACAACGATAGTGTTCTTTCAGCAGGGTTTGCGGAACGCTGGGAATCGTGCGGCAGACGGATTCCAGAAAACTGTTGCGGGCGCAGTCGTAGGATTTGGGAATGGTAAATTGTTCGGCTATTTCGTCGAGTTTGAGCCGTGCTTCCGGTGTGACGACATTCGGCAGCTGCATGGAGTCGCCGACGATAACGGCGTTTCTGGCACATGAAAGTGCCAGTGCGCCAGTTTCGACCGACACTTGCGACGCTTCGTCCATGATGACATAATCGTATATCGTTTCGGGCGATAGACAGCTGCGGGCAGAAAACGTTGTACTTAACACGACTGGATATTCGTTCAACACCTCCTGGGCCTTGAAATAGAGGTCGGAGGATAAGAATATCGGTTTGGGGTGGTCGACTCCGTACTTGCGGTAGAGTGCATTTTTCAGATACAGCATCGACCATTCGGAAAGATGCTTTGTCTGTTCCTCTGCATTCTGCGATGTAATATATGCTTCCAATTCCGCAATTTCGGTGCGCAATGCTTTGAGGCGTGCATTGTAAATAGCTGTTTGCAAGTCTGATATGATAGCAGATAAGTCGCGCTGGAAGAAACCACGCGATAACCCTTTGAGCAGCTGTCGGCTGCGAAGTCGAATAGCAATCCAACGGAATTTTACACGCATATTGCCGAAAAAGCCAGAACGGAGAGCTGCATCTTCGGCGAATTGTTGCAAGTCGAACCACAATCGGGTCAGACGGGGAATATTGCCGGTTTTCCGCAAGGCGATTTTGTAATCGAGAGTTTCGATTTCTCGCTCGAAATGGCGTTGCTCTGTTTCTAAAGCCTGCAACTCTTGTTTGGCGATGGCAAGTCGTTCTTGCTTGGCGAACAGTCTGTTCAGTAATTCGATCTGCAGATCGATCCGTTCGAGAAATTCGGGACGATTTGCCTCGGCAGTATGCCAAGATGCAAGTGCCTGCGGATATTGTTTTTCCTTCTCTTGACTTTCGATAAATCGCTGTTTGTTGTCCGAATTGCCGAGCGGTGCGGCGAGAAAGCCGAACTCGTATTTGATGAGTTTTTCCAGCACGTTATCGGTCGCCGAGTTGTTGTTCGAGACGACCAGTACCGTTTTTCCGGCAACGAGAATGTTGGCGATGATGTTCAAAATCGTCTGTGTCTTGCCGGTTCCGGGAGGGCCTTGAATGACGCTGACCGAATGCTCGAAAGCCTTTTGCACGGCTTTTAGCTGGCTCGCATTGCTACCGAACGGATAGATTAATCGCCGTTTCGCATAGGTTTTAAGTTTGAAAAGACGGGGATTGAGGTAGGTAGCTAATACTGTTTCGTCCGATACAAACCGTACTTTGTCGTATTGTTTGGCCAGCAGTGCTGTTCCGTCATCGCCCGATAGGGCATTGGCCGCAGCGACTTGCTGTAGGTACTGGAAGCTATTATTGGATGCAGGATCGGCCAAACACGAACCGGTTACTTGCAAATCAGAGCCTTTGTAGCTTTTCTCCGTGCCGTTCTCGAACCGGACAAGCCAATAAGTTTGTGTATAGTCGCGAAACCTGAATATTGCCGAGATATTCGTTAATCGGCGCCCATTGTGGGCCAACTGATAAACCGCAGGGTTGAGCGATTCCGGATTCTTCAGCCACAACACCTTATCCACCCAATAGACATATTCTTTCGGGTTGCCGGCGAATACGATGTAATACCTGTTGGGCGCTTCGTATCGGCAGCTCTCGATTTGGGCGGTGCGGATGCAACCGTTGATAACGATAAGATTCTGCGAGGTATCGAGCATACGGGGTTAGTGTCGTCGGTTTGTTGGCGATATTTATTCAGTCCAAATTATTTTCTCTCCGATAAGCTTTTCGTATTTAATGAGAGGGTATGTTATCCCCGACAATAAGCAGGATTATCCAAGCAAGCAATGGCGAGAAAAAGAATGACAAAAGTACCCAGCCTAAGGGATCTCGGTGTCTGTTCTTCGCCATTCGATATGCGATGTGTATACGTAAGAGATACGTTAATCCAAGTGCGGCCGCAATCCCCAAAATAATTAGCAATACTTCCCATACAAGCGGGTCGACAACCACACTGTATGTTTGTAAAATCGTGCCTATCATTTTAGTTTGTAAGATTTCAACTCGAATTTTACCTTGTATTTGCGGTCGGGATTTGTCGGAACTGCACCATTCTTATAATAAGCATAATTGTCCCTATATCCGTACCCTTTCAATGTGATACTTTTTACCATTCCCGGTTCGATCGTGACAGACTTCGTAAAATCTTGATAGTCGAGCATATTGTTACTTATATCGTAATAAATCATGCGTCCGGTGACACTTGAAATGGTGCGGTCTGTATTGTTTTTGAAAGCGACAGTCGCCTCGGAGCGAACCCAGTCATGCGAATAATTGGCGAGCGTAATATCTCTTGAACTAACTGATGTGGTAGATGTCGCCGTAGTTTGTTGGGTGGAAGTGGCTTGGTGAGTTACGGCAGGCTTCGTGTTACCTTGCTTCAGCTGGTTTACTTCGCTGCGCAATCGCTTTACCTCCTTTTGGAGCGCTATCCACTCATTTTCAGCTACTTTGAAATCAGATGAAGATGTTGTGATAACTTCTTCCGCCGAATTTTCCTGTTCTGTAGTTTCAGACGTGCTTTCAAAACGGATAAGTCCGACACCCCAAAGGATAACAAAGATAATTGTCACTACAATAGCAAAGGGCAATATTTTGATGATGCAACCTCTTTGCTCGCTTTTATTTTCGTTTATTGAATCGTTTCTCATAGTGTTTGTGATTATGGTTTAAATCTCTATTTTACAAAGGTATGAAATAAGTCTATGCGGTTATTTCGGTGAAATGCGGTTTATTGATTCGCATTTCCTGTAGTCTCATATTACACGGTACAACTTGTGTAATATGTTAAAGAGGTTGTTGATTTTAGATGATTAATTACAGGTAAGTAATATTTTGTTGTTACTATTTACAGTACTGAATAGTTTCTCTATCTTGGGCATTATACAATCCTTGCTGTTATCTTTAGTTAATTTTTTTATAGCGCGTTTTGCTTTTGTTGGATTGACATACATAGTAAGATAGGTAATGGCGCAATTTAGAAGCAAGGAATATTGGTCTCTATTTGAATGTTGTAATTCGTACTCTAAAAACTCTATTGCGAAGTTTACCTCCTGTTTGGTTGGGCGAAATCTCATCAGTCGCTTATAGCACACAATCCATTCATCCACCTTATTTTCATAGAGAGCATAAAAGCCCATATTCAAATTATAACCCCATGTATCGCCTTCTATTTTTCTAAATTCTTTAGTATAACTTTTGGATGCTTTAATGTCTTTTCGATAGAAAGACAATCTTGCCATTGATTTAAGATAATTAATATCTCTTGTTAAAATCGGGAATAAGCGACGACATTCTAAAATATTGTTGTATGCTGCGTCAAAATCGTGCTGCTCATGTTCCAATTTTAACGCTGATGCCAGATATGCAAAACTAAGTAGATTGGCCGCAGTGCGTGATATGATAGAGTGGCGGTTTGTTCCTTCAATGTTATACATTCGTTTGGCAACAGGGAGTGCTGTTGTATAATCATTCTTGAACATATACAAAGCACTACAATACATTAGTAGCATGCCTTCTAAATTTTCTGCAACTTTTAGTTTGCTAAGAGCATCCGTCTTGGAAATATTGACTGTATTCCATTCTTTTGATAAACGTTGCTGTTCCAAGATGGTGTTTAAAAATGAGTTGTTATGGCTATTTAAATTCGCATGCCTATTCTCATTAACACGAGATGTGAATTCAGTGAAAATATATCCTAAGTTCCCATCTTCGGTTCCATCCATAAGTCGTGCGTATATAAGTGCGTCTGCCTGCGTTATATGACGTTTGATATAACGTTCGCAGTCTTTCAATTTAGGCTTAAATCCGAATGGTGGTACGATGATTTTAATGCTATCAAATTTATTTTCTATATTGAGAATGGTATGGTCGATAGACTCTCTAATACGATTCTCAATATTGCTTTTATCGCATGTTACAGTAAATGCAATAATCAAACGAGTATCTTGAAAGAATTTATGTTTAACTTGTTTTAATATAAACCATAATACTAATGCGATAATGATAGCTCCCCAAATATGGATATAAGGAATATTGTATGTCGATGTTTGCAAGTAGTTTGGATATATCCAAAGCGGAAATAAAGAAACGCCCACAATGTAAATAGTTCCCCAGCATAGTACTTTCCAACTATCTCTGAAGAAAAGACGTTGTGAAACTATAAGCCATATCGCATATGTGAAGAGGATAAATATAGCCGGTAGCCAAAACTCAATATAATGAAAATTAAGTTCTTTAATTTCACTATATATGCATGCTCGGTATATTATTAGTTCTGCGATGATTATACATATGATAAATAATTTGGTTCTCCAAATACTTTTATATTCTCTTAATAGAGATGGTAGTTCTTTGATCTCTCCAATCCAAGACATAGATGAAAAATTTAGGATAATAGTTGATTACATTTCTTTTAGTCTTTCCAACAATTCCCCGACAGTAATCGCTCCCTCCATCTGCTGTTTGTCGAAGACCATGAAATAGCGATATTGTTCACCGGCTTTGTTCGCCCAAGTAGTTCCGAGTTCCACCTTGTTGCGGCTATCGGAATTATCCAATTGATCGCCCTTGGTTTCGAGGAGAACCGTCATGCCGCTTTTGAGCCGCACGATGAAGTCGGGATAGTGGTTGATATAACCGCTTATGCCGAATCCCACGCCCCGTTCGGGGTTCCGATGCCAGAACAAGACGTTTTCGAGGGCCGCTACGGCATTTATGACCTTATACTCCCAATCGTTCATGTCGCCCTCTTCGGTGTACAACCCCTTCGACAACCCTTTTGAGATGGTACGCAAAGTCATCGTTTCAGGCAGTTTGTAGCGCGGTTCGCATTTGATCTGTCCCGTGTCGAGCCATTTTTTGAATACCTCTTTCTGATGTTTGCCCAGCAGTTCGCCGATCTTGTTGCGTATGGCTGCCGTAGTTTGAGGTTCGTATGTATATAAATCGGCAATCTGCCCGGAATCGAAATCCTTGATTGCGTCCTTGATATAGCGGGCGATTTGCGGTTCGGCGATTTCGTCGAACCGGATGTTTTTGGCAATCGCTGCCGCCAGCTGCTCTTTCTTCGCTTCGGGCGGCAAAGAGATGAAATGTTCCTTAATTACTGCCAGCTGTTTGCTTGACAGATTGAATCGTTCGGGGCGGTATTCGTCGTTGCCGACTTTCGCCAGATCGACTCGCACGGCCTCGACATCCGCCCGTGTGAAGTCGATGTTGTGGTCTTGTTTGTCCAGATCGAAACCTTCGTTCAGCATCGATTTCTCCAACTGGACATATGCTCCTTCCTCCTCGAATATCGAGCCTTGATTTACGCGCTTGACGAATATCGGAAGAACGATTTTCGCCGCTTCCTCTCTGAAAAATTCCTTTATCGGATATTGGTCTACCATATCTTTCAGGTCATTGGGTATGCCGTCGTCGTGTTTGGCGGCAACTTCCATTTGTTTGTCGTAGTTCTCGCTCTCCTGCCGTGCAAAAGTTTCCAGTTCAGAGGTTGTTCGGGGCATCGGATTGCTGATGGCTTCCTTAATCGCTTCGGAGTCTATTTCCGGTAAATCGTCCGTCTCTCCAGCTGTCGGGACAGCGGGTTCTTTCGGCTGTTCTTCGGGATTGTCGAATAGCCCGATTGAGTTGTTCGGTTGCGGCTGTGCTTCGGCTGGGACAACTTCGGCCACCCGATAGTCTTTCTTACTGAATCCGGCACGGTTCAGGCTGTCGATGATGTTCTCGATTGTCGCGCGAAAATCGTCCGACGAGGTAAAGACATAGGAGAGGTTCAGCAAATCGTCCCGGTGCTTGGTCGTATAAGGTAGTCGCAGCACACGGCCGAGAATCTGCTCGACATCCACGCGTGATGACTTGTTGGCCAGCGACGCAAGAATATAGGCGAACGGGCAATCCCACCCCTCTTTCAACGCATTGACCGTAATGATATAGCGCACCGGGCAGTCGCGGGACAACAAGTCGGTATTTTTGATTTCATCTTTGTTTGCCGTCTTGATTTTGATCTGCTCTTCGGGAATCCCGATATCGGTCAGTTGCTTCTTTATCTTGTCGAATGTAATGTTGTCGTCGGCCGTTTTCGGTTGGGCCTGAAGCAGCACGATGGGGCGGATGTAGCGTCCGCCGTCGGCTTCCAGCGCAATGGCTTTCTGCTCCAAGCTGCGTTGCAGGTTGATGGCGCTCGTTATGACGTCGGAGGTCGAACGGTGGTTGTAGACGATGACCGGCAGCTTCACCATGTTGGCCCGTTTGAGTTTCATGGCATCCACGAAACTGATGATGTTGCTCTTCTTGCGGGGTGTCGCCGTCAGGTCGAGGATGAAACACGGGTTGATCGCTTTGAGCATATCCACACGCAGCGCCGCCTCGAAGTTGTGGCTTTCGTCGATGATGACGACCGGATTCAGATACGACAGCACCTGAATCAATCCCGTCTCGTCAGACCCCTCCACACGCTTGGTCATCGTGTCGTATAGTTTGGCATACTCCGCCAGATTCTCGTTTTCGCGGTAGACACGCCGCCCGTCCTTGTTGTTAGCTGCGAACGACTGCACGCTCAATACGAAAATTGTCAGCTGTTCGCGAATTTCAGTCGGACTGATGCCATGCCCGAACAACGCCGACTCCTTGTCGACCACGCGCACCGCATTTCCGAAATGACTGTCGATCTTCTGGCGGTAGGGGTGCGACGGGTCGTTGAGATTTTTGTAGGTCTGTTTCAGAATCGTGTCGGAGGGTACGAACCACGCTACGACTTTCGGCTTCTCCGTCGGCTGCTTCTCGAAAATCGTCCGTAACGCATTACAGGCGATAAAGGTCTTGCCGCCAGCTGTCGGAACCTTTACCGTCACGTGGGGCACGCTCGTCACGCTATTGTCGTAAGGACGCAAGTAGGCGTGGTCGAGCGATGCCAGCGACACGCCTTTGGCGCTCCAAAAATTATTGAATGCCACGTCCAGCCGTTCGTCCTTCTCCAATTGTTCGAGAAAGCGTTCGAGGTCGGCGATTACTTCGCGTTGATATTGTTTGAGTTCCATAGTCTAAAATCGTTTGATGTCGCGCGGGATTTTCTTGAAGATGATGTTTTTCGCCGCCATGTCCTCTTTCGACAGCGTGCAGACATCGGCGTAGATGACATACTGCTCGGCCCGTTCCGTTACTATATGCAGCGTATCCACTCCGAGCGTCGTCAGACGGTCGCGTTCATAGAAGAAATAGTAACCCGTGGCGTTATGGGTGTCCAACAGGTATTTCGACACTTCGGTGCGCTTGCGCTCCAAATGCCGTTTGGTCTCGGTGTAGTAGATGTATTCGCGAATCTTCTCCTCACCGATGTTTTCGTTAAGGTTTTTCTCGTCGTCGAACATCGGTTCTCCCAATTCGTAGTAATCGAACGCCCCGCCCGTACCGACTGTTGCGTTCTTACCTTCGCCATAACCACGCATGACCCGACGCACCCGCTCGGCTGTGATGCTTTCGGCATAATCCTCCATCTCCACAAGGATAAATTTGCGGTTGCCATCGTCCTTTTTGTTCAGATTCAGCACCGCATGGGCCGTCGTTCCCGAACCGGCAAAGGAGTCGAGGATAATATCGTCAGTGCCGCACACGAAATTAATAAGATATGAAATCAATGTCGCTGGTTTTGGAAAATCGAATACTTTTTTGCCGAATATAGTTGTTAGAATAGTGGATGCAACTTCATTCGTATCGACCCCAAAACTGCGGTTAATCATATTCCACGGTACTTCGGGTTCATAGGCGGCTTTTTCATAAGATGGCGAAAATGCTTTGGTTCTAATAGAAATACGGGTTCCATTTGCAATCTCTTTATCTAAATTCGATTGCGACCATTTGAATTTACCTAATAAACGAATAGGTGTCGTAAAAATCCCATTTTTTACTTCAACATCATCCAATAATGTAATATCATAGCTATCTGTTCCATATGAGCCAGCCGTATAGATTCCATCTGCAAGACCAGTATCTACCAAATTTTCAGGGAAAATCAACTCTTTAAGAGCGTTGGTTTGGTTCATTAATCCATTACTGCTTTTGCTTTCTTTTTCAAGACCTTGGAATTTAATATCGTTTCGATTTCTTTGATAGCATACAATGTACTCGATTGACTTTTTTGTTTTATAAGATAGGTTGGCGGGTGTTTCTGTTTTGACCCAAGAGAATATGTCGATAAAGTTATTTACTCCGAAAATTTCATCGCACAGCAGTTTCATATTTGCGAGTTCATTGTCGTCAATCGAAATAAAAATAGCCCCATCCTCCGCCAATAACTTGTGTAGCAATTTCAGGCGCGGATACATCATGCAGAGCCACTTGTCATGACGGCTCAAATCCTCGCCCTGCTTGCCTACGACCTCGCCCAGCCACTTCTTGATTTTCGGGTCGTTCACATTGTCGTTGTAAACCCACTTTTCGTTGCCCGTATTGTACGGCGGATCGATATAGATGCACTTCACGCGACCTTCATACTCCGGCAGCAGCGATTTCAGGGCCTCCAAATTATCGCCGTGTATAATCTTGTTGCCGCTGTTCGTCGGCGTTCGGTCGCCGTCATTCTCCGCCCGAAATCCGTACTTGTGTTCCAGTACCCGATACAGCACCTCGTGATGATGATTCACAACCTTATCTTTTCCTATCCAAGTCAGTGTAGGCATATATTCTTTACTATTTATTACCGATCAACTCCTTCGGGTCTACCTGAAGAATTTTTGCTATTTCGAATAGCAGTTCCAGATTCGGCTGACGCCGATTGCATGCATAGGCATTTACCATGCTGAAGCTCTTGCCGAGTTTTTCGGCCAGCCAAGTCTGTTTAATGCCTTTTTCTTCAAGTACTTGTTTTATTCTGTTCATATATCCATCGTTCGATATAAAACATATTTCGCATAAAGATATGTAATTTTTAGCTATAATAAAAAAGAGGGAAATCATTACTTCCCTCTGATTCTGTCGGCTTCTTCATCGAGTTTTCGAGCTTGCTCTATTTTTAATCTTGTCTGCTCCTCAAGAGCTATTCTTTGTCGAATTGCTTGTTCGTATTCCTCCACGTCTTTTTTCATCTGACGGATCTTGCTGTTATCTCGGTTCAGTTCGAATAGTTCTTCCAGTTCGGCAATGCGTTCGGGCGTCGCTTCGCCTTTCATTTTGAGGTAGCGGTATTTCAGGTCATTGTCGATGCGGTCGTAGTTCGGTTTCGCAGTCCAATACAGCATTGTACACAGCAGGACGATTGCCGTCATCATGCCTATCATCGTCCAGAATACTCCTTTCGATTCGATGGCAAGCGATATTTTGTGCTGCACGATTCTCGGCGGCAA
>Ga0073906_1001289_pt1 | contig 39754 bp, 30 predicted proteins | sample Inofromicrocosms_FD_65485 | JGI IMG/M metagenome (GOLD analysis project Ga0073906, IMG submission 65485) | Mouse cecum microbial communities from Vienna, Austria - Inoculum for glucosamine and mucus D2O microcosms | ecosystem: Host-associated > Mammals > Digestive system > Large intestine >...
AATTCATCATTGATGAGGATGTTGATGAAAAGCAGCGGTACATCGATAAATCAATCCGGAAGCTTGAGACCGATCGGAACTTCCATATTATAGTCAACCCAACACTGCAATGTAATTTCCGCTGCTGGTATTGCTATGAAGAGCATCTTCCGTCCAAAATGGACGAAAGCACTGTTTCAGGCGTAAAGAATCTCATCGGCACATTAGCGAAGCAGGGTAAGAACGTGACCCTGTCCTTTTTCGGCGGGGAGCCTCTTATATATTATGCCGAGATCATGAAGCCACTGATCGAATATGCCAACACCGTATGTAATGAGAACGGTGTCGGATTCGAAACCAATGCGACTTCGAACGGATTCCTGTTTACCAAGCCTGTAATTGAAGAGCTTCGCGCCAATAATTTCAAATACGTGCAGATTACCCTCGACGGCAACGAGGAACAACACAACAAGGTAAGACACACAGCCGACGGGCTTGGTTCGTATAAACGGATAGTGTCGAACATATGCCTTCTGGCGCAGAACGGAATTGAAATAATACTTCGTTTCAACTACACGCCGGACAATATCAACGGCATAAAGGATGTAGCACAGGAATTCGCACACCTTAGCGGAGCTGAACGCGGGCGCATCCATGTGTCGCTACATAGGGTATGGCAGGAAGAGGACGTGGAACCGGTTGTCCTCGAACAGGCAATAAGCGCATACACACAACTGGGAATCGATGCGAAGCCAACGCTATTCGGCGACTTCTGCTATGGCGACAAGCCCAACAGCATTGTTGTGAATTTCAACGGCGATTTATATAAATGCACTGCCGTTGATTTCTTCAACACACCACGCGACGGTTACATCAGCTCTGACGGCAGTCTGCATTGGGAAAACGGCAGCCTTGAAAAACGCCTGTCGATGATTTTCTCGAATGCTGAATGCCAGACATGCCGGATATTCCCGCTATGCCACGGCGGCTGCTCTACCTGGCACATAAAATCCCCGGATGGATATTGCATACTCGATTACAACGACGAGAAAAAAGACGATGTAATCCTGCAGAGATTCCTGTTCAACCTTCGCTCGAAACGGCACTGGCAATCAATGCTGTTAAAAACTGAAAAACCATGAAACTGAAACACAGCATCGCACTACTTGGTATTCTTGGTATCTATTTCCAGGGACTGGCCTACAGCATAACAGGCCTTATTGTCGACGAAGATTCCCACAAGCCATTGCATCATGCTTTCTTTGAGGCACGGAATGCCGATAACCGCGTTGTAATAGGCAATCAGTCCGCTCAAGACGGGCGATTTATGTCCGGAGAGGTTACCGACAGCCTGCTGAACATAATGGTCTACCACCAGGACTACGATACCCTGTATATGAAGTTGCAGGGTATGCCGGAAGGGCTTTCCGATCTGGGCGTGATAGCTCTGCGCCGAACGGCGGAACAGCTGAAAGAACTGACAGTCACGGCATCGCCTGTTGTCCAGGGTGTCGATAAGTTCATAGTCTACCCTACCGCCCGGGAAGTCGACCAGAGCGCGACATCCCTCGGCCTGCTCGACCAGCTGCAATACAGACTCCCCGGACTTCGCGTCATTGAAACGCTCGGGCAAGTCACCATCTACGGGCAGGCACCCCAGTATCTGATTAACGGGCGTAAAGTACAGTATTCAAGGATATTGGGTCTTAACAACGACGACATTCTCAGAATAGAGTACTACGACAACCCCCAGCTGCGTTTCGGCGACCGCCCTGCCATTAATTTCATCATGAAGCCACGGACCGATGGCGGCTCCGTATTCGCCAGCGCCCGCTCGGCTGTGACTACGGGTAATGCCGCCGGAAATCTCGGGCTCACTTATTTCCGAGGCAAATCGGAATGGAATCTAAACTACAATATCGACCATAGGTCCTACAACGACCGCCGGGTAAGTTTCCATGAGGAATTCTTCGGCCGTCCGGAAATTGTGAGCAGAACGGGAACAGGACAGCCCGGTAAATTCGCATACACCACCAATTATCTGGCGCTCGACTACACATTCATGCCCTCGAGCAAGACATTGTTCGCCGTAAACGTGGCAGGCTCGCTTTACCGTCAGAACCTGAACGACATCGCGGATATCCGCCAGACAACAGGCTCCATCACTCAGAACTTCACAACCTCTACATACCGTACCGCAAATATTAAGACGCCCTCCGCCGACCTTTATCTGAGGCATAATGTAAAGCAGAACCATACGATTGAAGCAAATGCTTTCGGAACCTATAACGACGGAAATTTTTTCAGGGACTACGACAACACCTTCGATAAATCGTCGATAAAATCGACTACCGACAACAGTTCGTGGCGCGCCGGCGGCGAGGTAAAGTACAGCATCTATTTCAAGAACGCCTCCACATATTTCGGAATCACCGACACCTACAATCGCGCCACAAGCGATCTTATCGAGAACGGCACTCCGAGCCGCAGCAGAGTCGGGGTAAACAATCTGTTTATATTCGGGCAGCTGGCAGGCCGCCTGTTCAACCGCCTTTCCTACACTGCCAACGTCGGCTTCAAGACTTTCCACTCGAGCGACGGCACAGAGAGCCGGAGCGCGTCCAGAGGCAAAGCCTCCCTATACCTCACATACAATATCTCGAAACCGTTCTCTCTGAGATATATGTTCATCTACGACCCGTCCATGCCCGGCATCGGGAATCAGAGCGAGCTGATACAGAGTGTGAACGAACTCGAAGTGCGCAAGGGCAACATCAATATAAAACCGACGATGCTCATCAAGAATCAGATTACCGCCTTGTATATGGTCAATAATTTCGGAGCATCACTGCAGGCAAGCCACAGTCGCACCAACAATCCGATATTCTACGATTACTCGCTCATCACCGATGCCACGAGTCCGTACTACAACCGCTTCCTCGGCCAGACTGTCAATGGCCGCTATAACGAGAATTTCACCGTGCAGGGCGAGATATCGTACCGCAACATATTCGGTCATCTGAATATAGGCGGAAACGGCGGCTGGAGCAAGTACAAGGGCGTGCGCAGCACCTGGAGCAATTCCTACGACTTCGGCTTCGGCAGCATCTACGCCACGTTCTTTGTGGAGAACTTCTCCCTCTCCGCACAGTACACCATCTCACCGTTCTATTCGCTGTCGGGCAACACATACGCCAGTCCCGAGCGCTGGAACACCATAACGGCACAGTACCGCTGGCGAAACTGGTTCTTCAATGTCACTGCCGTAAACCTTTTCACCAAGCGCGGCGGCAGATACCATTCGTGGTCGGATACTCCGGCACACACATACGAAGATAGGGTCGACATCCATAACTGCGGCAATATGATTATGCTCGGAGTTACCTACAGAGCCAATTTCGGAAAATCCATGAACAAAGGAAAACGCACCGTCCGCAATGGAGGTGTCGACACCGGCATTGACATGAGTCTATGATAAAGGGGAAATTCCCTCTGTTCTGGCAGGCGGAGTCCACAGACTGTGGACCCGCCTGCCTGCAAATGCTCTGCCACTATTACGGGCGCAGACACTCCCAGCGGTTCATAAAGGACAAAATCGACATATCGCGCATAGGAGTTACCGTGGGCGACCTGCTGCGTTGCAGCAAGGAACTCGGCTTCGACTCCGTGGCGGCAAAGATGAGCCTTGACCAGGCGGCTAAGCTGGAAATTCCGGTTATCCTGCACTGGAAATCGATTCATTTTGTGGTCCTGTACAAAATCAGGCAGACAAAAGACGGCCCGGTATTCTGGATTGCAGACCCCGCAAACGGAAAGATTGCCTTCAAGGAGAAAGACTTTGCCGACTGTTTCTTATCGGAAGACGGCAAGGGTGTCGCCATTATTCCATATCCCACCGCCGAATTCCATAAGTCTGCCGAATCCGCGGATGAAGACAGCAATGATGTAATCCGCAATATTGTCCATAAGATATTCCGGCAGCGTGGCGCCATAATCGCCTCGATATTACTCACCGCGTTTTCGATGGTATGCTCATGGATGCTCCCCTATCTTTACCAGTCGATTATCGACAATGGAGTATTGACAGGGAATACCGGATATATCGTCACTTTCCTTTCGATACAGATAGCCTTTTTCATAGGCTATCTGCTGAGCAATGTCGCGGGCAGCTATATTCTCAGCAGGCTTAACTTCCGCCTGAGCATTGTCTTTATCCGCGACTTACTCAACAAGGTCATGCGGCTGCCACTGAAGTATTTCGAGACTCATCTGAGCGGAGAGTTTCTGCAACGCCTGGACGATTTCAACCGTCTGCGCGTATTCCTCACCGACCAGATTATCGGCATGCTGTTCTCTATCCTCAACCTCCTGCTCTTCGGATCGCTGCTCTGCTATTTCTCTCCTGTGGCATTCTGCCTGTTTGTTGTTTTTGCGGTATTGTCATTTCTGTGGGGCAGCTATTTCATCAAAGAGCGGAAATTTATCGACTACACACTGTTCTCCCTACAGGCCAAGAACCGCAATCTGCTGTACGATATAATGTCGGGCATGGCCGATATCAAAATCAACAACGCGCACAAATACCATCTCGACATCTGGGAAGACAATCAGTCACAGATAAACGACCTGCAGTTCAGGCAACTGAAACTGAACTACAAGATGAACACCGGCAGGCTTTCGTTCAACCAGCTGCAAAGCATAATAATTCTCGGCGGGTGCTGTATATTCGCCGCGAATTCGAACCTCTCACTTGGCGTTCTCATGAGCATAAGCTATGTGCTCGGCCAGCTCACCGGCCCTGTCAACAGCCTGCAGGATTTCAGGTTCCAGATACAGAACGCAAGAATCTCGGCCGACCGCCTCTATGAGCTGCAGCGCAAGGAAAACGAATCGGAATCCGACGATACGGCCGGCAAGCTACCGGCATTCGGCAACATCCGCCTGGAAAACGTATGTTTCAAATATCCGGGCAGTTTCTCTCCATATATCCTTAAGGATTTTTCATTGTCGATTCCAAAAGGCAAGATAACGGCAATCGTCGGCAACAGCGGCTGCGGCAAAACCACTCTGATAAAGCTGCTGCTGGCATTCTACAGACCTCAGGCCGGAAATATCTGCATCGGCAATTCAAACCTGCAATCCATAAACATCAATTCCTGGAGGAATATCTGCGGAGCCGTTCTGCAGAACGGATGCATATTCAGCGGCACTATTGCCGAAAACATCGCGCTCGACACCGCCATTGACAAGGAGCGGCTCGGCTCCGCGGCACACACGGCATGCATCGATGATTTCATTGCCACCCTTCCTGCAAACTACAATACCCGCATCGGTGGCAGCGGACTTGAGCTGAGCCAAGGACAGAAACAGCGCATACTGATTGCCAGGGCGGTATATCGGAATCCGCAAATCCTCATATTCGATGAGGCCACGTCGTCGCTCGACACCATCACCGAACGCAAGCTGATGGACAATCTCAAGCTGGTGTTCAAAGATAAAACTGTCATCATTATCGCGCACAGGCTGAGCACTGTCAGAAATGCCGACAATATAGTGTATATAAACAATGGCACTATAGTCGAACAAGGCACACACGACGGGCTTGTCAGGCAGAAAGGCATGTACTATTCCCTGATCCGGAACCAACTGGACCTGGAAACAGTCTGAAATTCATCTATTTTTTGCGGATTATGGTGAGGCCGTCGCGCAGGGGGATGATTATTTTCTCCACGCTGTCGTCGGCGGCCACAAGGTCGTTGAACAAGGCAATGCCCGCCGTCTGAGGGTCGCTGCCGGCGCTGTCGGCATTCAGAATCTTGTCGCTCCACAGGGTGTTGTCGGCGATGATGAAAGCCCCGGATGGCAGCAGCGGCAACAACGCCTTGTAGTACAGATGGTAGTGGCGCTTGTTGGCGTCGATAAACACAAGGTCCACCGGCCTGCCCGACCGGCACAGCTCCGGGGCAAGCTCCAGGGCATCGCCGATGTGCAGCGTTATGTCGCCTCCGCGCTCGCCGGCGGCAAGGGTGGCCGCAAGCTCATCGGCATAGTCGCTGTCGATTTCCACGGTATCCAGCGTGCAGCCCTCCGGCATGGCGGCAGCCATGGCGAGCGCCGAATATCCGGTGAAGGCGCCTAACTCGAGAATACGCCCCGGACGAATCATGCGCACCAGCATGGCCAGCAGTCGCCCCTGGGCGTTGTCGGAGCACATACGCGGATAGAGACGCCCCAGATGTGTGGCACGGTACAGCGCGGACAGAGCCGGGGGTTCGGCGTCGATATGCGCATCGATATAGTCTTCGCGGGTCATTGCAGTGGGTAGCACAGCAGCCACATGGCGCCATGTGTGAGAATGGTTATGAAAATGAGAATCCAGGTGAGTTCGGGGCTGCGGCTCCAGGCCTTCCAGGCACAGAAGCCGGCAAGCAGCACCCATGCCGGATATAACCACAGGAGTGTGTGCGCCAGGTCACCTTCGGGGTTGCCTGCTATCAGCCAGGGCATGTCGGCCACCGGCAACATGCTGGCGACAATCACAATCTTCACCCACAGAGGCAGATGGCGCTGCGGCAGTTCGTCAGCACTCATGCTTTTACGGTTTTCTTTGCCTCCGCGACAGCCTTTTTGGCGGCGATATATGCCTCTACGGTACGGCGCACGCCCTCTTCGAGATTCACCTTGGGGCTGAAGCCGAAATCGGCCTGCGCATCAGCCACCGAGCAGTTCCAGTTGCGCTGGCGCATGATCTTGAACTTGTCGCGGTTGAGCGTGGAGGGTTTCAGAGTCAGCGCAGCCACCTTTTCGGCGACAACCGAAGCCACATATGCCATCCACAGCGGAAGCTTAACCGGCACCACCCACGAGCGCCCGAGCGCTTTCGACACCATGGTGCGGAACTGGCTCTGGGTGTATGCCGCAGGCTCGCTGATTATGTAGCGTTTATGGATTGTATCCGGCGAAGCGATGGCATCGAACATGGCGGCCACGAGGTCGTCGACATAGATGAATGTAAGCATCTGGCGACGGTAGCCCACGCCGAAGTCGAAATGGCGGTCGATGCATTTCACCATCATCAGGTAGTCCTGCTCACGCGGCCCGTACACACCCGTGGGGCGGAAAATGGTCCACGGCAACCAGTTCTGAGTACTCAGAAATGTTTCGGCCTTTATTTTACTGAGACCGTAGCGCGTGTTCGGATTGGGTACAGCCTTGGAGTCGATGGGCGTGTAGTTCTTCTCATCGACAGGGCCGAGAGCGCTCAGAGAACTCATGAACAGGAAATGCCCGGGCACGGCACCAAGCCGGTAGATGGCTTCCGTGAAGTCGCGGAGATAACCGTAGTTTATGCGGTTGAAATCGGCGAAGCGTGCGCACTTTGTGGCGCCGAGATTGTAGATTATGCTGTTCCACCGGCGTGCCTTCGGAAGCGCTTCGCCGAGAGCTGTCTCAAGGGCGTCGGCATCGTCATAGTCCAGCACCACAAAGTGTATGCGGCTGTCGGTGAGATATCGCCGCGAGGTGCTCTCGCGCACGGCGGCATATACCTCGTAGCCACGGCGCAGACCTTCCTCGACAATAAATCCGCCGATGAATCCGCCGGCGCCCACCACAAGTAGGGTCGGCTTGTCTGCCGCAGTATTCTTGCTGTTATTATCCATTGTGTGTGTCAACTCATAAAGTCAATTATGGCCTTGCGATAGCTTGCCATGGTGGAGCGGGCGAAATTCTCGGCGCTGAAACGGCGGATATGGCGCCGGCCACGGCCGGCCACGGTGTCGTGCGCCACGGTGTCGTCGATAAGTCGCGCGGCGGCCTCGGCATATGCCACGGCATCGTCGGGGTGCACATACACCGCACCTTCGCCACCGGCCTCCTCAAGACAGGAGCCGGTGCATGCCACCACTGGAGTGCCGCAGCTTAGCGCCTCCACCACCGGAAGACCGAAGCCCTCGTAACGAGATGTGTAGGAAGCCACACGGGCACAGCTGTAGAGCGCGGGCAAGTCGGCCATGGGCACGTCGGTGAGGCATTTCACACGCTGCGACAGGCCGAGAGCGGCCACGGCCTCGCGGAACCGGCGGCCATAGTCGCCGCTCAGGCGCCCTACCACCACCAACTGCACCGGCTGAGGCAGCCGTGCAAGCCCCTGGAGAGCCAGCAGCTGGTTCTTGCGGGGCGATACCGTGCCCACGGAAATTATGAAGCATTCGGGCAGCCCGTATTTCTGGCGCACACGCTGCCGGTCGGCAGTGGTGATGTCGAGGCTGAACACAGGATCGACACCCTGATACACCACATCGATTTTGGCAGGGTCGATGCCGTAGTCGGCCACAAGATCGGCGGCGGTGCGCTCGCTGATGGCTATCACACGCGAGGCCATGCGCGCCGAGCGGCTGTATTTATAGTCATAGAGCCTGCGGTCGATGGCGCCGTAGTCGGCAGGAAACCGGCGGTATATTATATCGTGGATTGTCACCACCGTGGGGCATACGCCCTTCACAGTCAGCGGAAGCTCGTTGCTGAGGCCATGGTAGAGGTCGATGTTGTCGCGCGAGAGGTCGAGAGGCAGGTCGAAAGTTCGCCAGAAAGCCTTGCGCACACTCCAGGCGGGCTTCAGCGCCGGCACACACAGGCTCACGTTGTCGCGGGCCAGCAGAGGCCGCAGGCGCTCGTTGTCGGTATCGTCGGGAGCATACAGCACGAACTCCGAACCCGGATATGCCGCCGAGAGTATGTTCACGGCATAGCGGCTGTAGTTGCCCAGGCCTGTGTTGTTGGCCACGGCACGTTTGCCGTCCATACCTATTTTCAATCCCTTGTCACTCATTTCATCTGCAGAAGAGCCCTTACAGCCAGGGCATAACCGGCGGCACCGAAACCGCATATGCAACCCGCGCACACCGGCGACAGCAGGGATGTGCGCCTGATGGCCTCGCGGGCATATATATTACTCAGATGCACCTCTACGACAGGCACATCCACGGCGGCCACGGCATCGGCCACGGCCAGCGATGTGTGGGTGTAGGCGGCGGCGTTAAGCACTATACCACAGCAGGCGGGGTCGGTACCGAAACGCTGAATCAGCTCCACCAGCTCGCCTTCACCCTGGCGGCACTCGTGGCGGATATCGAGCTGCGGGAACCCGGCCCGCAGGGAAGCCACTATATCGTCGAGGGTGGCGGTTCCGTATATTCCGGGTTGCCGCCGGCCAAGCATGTTGAGGTTGGGGCCGTTCACCACGGCTATGTAGCCTTCCCTACTCATCGCACTTCCACTTTTGCCGTTGGCGGCAGCTCGCTGTTGCGGCGGTCGACGGCATCGATAAGCTCATGGGCGAGGTGCATGAATGCTGCCGCCGACGCTGTGGCCTCGGTGGCCACGGGACGCCCGCTGTCGGAATGCTCTCCCACACTGGCCACCAAGGGGATGCGCGCCAGCACGGGAACATCGTATTCCCCGGCAAGGGCATCCACATTGGCATCGTCGCCGAAGAGATAATAACGTTCGTCGGGGTGTTTCTCTGGGGTGAACCATGCCATATTGTCGACCACGCCGAGCACCGGAACATTGATTTTGGAGTCGCGGAACATGGCTATACCCTTGCGGGCATCGGCAATGGCCACTTTCTGGGGAGTGGTGACCACCACGGCACCGGTCAGCGCCAGAGTCTGAACAAGAGTCAGATGTATGTCGCTGGTTCCGGGAGGCATGTCGATGAGGAAATAGTCAAGCTCGCCCCAGTCGGCCTGCTCGATAAGCTGCCTGAGCGCGTTGGAAGCCATTGCCCCGCGCCAGACGGCCGCACTGGATGGATCGATTACAAAACCGATCGACAGCACCTTGACACCATATGCCTCCGCTGGAATTATGAGATTGCGGCCGTCGACCTCATGCATGTACAGTTCGGTGGATTCAAGCCCGAACATCTTCGGCAGCGACGGCCCGAAGATATCGGCGTCGAGCAGTCCTACCGAATAACCCTCGGCGGCGAGTGCCACGGCCAGATTGGCGGCCACAGTGCTTTTTCCCACACCGCCCTTTCCGCTGCTCACGGCAATGATGTTCTTCACTCCGGGGAGCACGGGTGCCTTCTCCGGAGCAGGCACGCCCTGGCGCACGATGGCATTCACAGTCACATCCGCACCCGGAGCCGCCCGTTCCACAGCGGCCTTGGCGGCCTTTAGCAGCGATGCCTTGAAAGGATCGGTGGCCTTGTCGAACACAAGGCTGAAACTTACTGTATTGCCGGCGATACGGATGTCGTCGGCGAGCATTTCCTGTTCGATAATGCTGCGTCCGGTGCCTGGATACCGCACCATGGCGAGGGCATCGGTGACAAGAGCGGGATATATGGGATCGTTGGCCATTGTCTTATAACGTGTTTGTTAGTCGTTGTTCTGATTCATGAGTCCTGGCATCTGGATATAGCCGCGCGAATAGCTGCGGTATGTATCGCGGTCGAGCTCTTCGGCACCGGGAGGCTCGCTGAGCGATTCTTTGCCGTCGGCACCGAAAGCGAGATAGCGGATGGTGAGTCCGCGGTCGAGCCACTGGCTCTCGTAGTGTGTGCGGATGGCAAGCACCGGGTCGGCGGCACGTGCGCCGGCATCGATATCGGCATCGGCGCACCTGATTGCCAACCCGTTGTGGCGGCACATCATCTCTGTGTATGCATAGAGGAAGGGACTGTCGGTTTTCAGGTGCACCGTCGCTCCAGGAGCCAGCACACGGCGGTACAGCTCCACCATCCTTGTGCCCGTGAGGCGCTTGGTGGCCTTCTTCATCTGCGGGTCGGGGAAGGTGATCCATATTTCAGCCACCTCGCCGGGAGCGAAAAAATGCTCCAGAAGCTCTATCGACGTGCGCACGAAAGCCACATTGCGCAGCCCCTCGGCGGCGGCGGACTTGGCGCCGGTCCACATGCGGGCACCCTTGATGTCGATGCCTATGAAATTGCGTTCGGGGAAACGCCTGGCCAGCCCTACCGCATACTCTCCCTTTCCGCAACCGAGTTCCACTGTTATGGGATTGCCGTTGCCGAAAAACTCTTCATGCCAGTGGCCGCGCATGGCGAAGCCTTTATCGCGAAGCACACCGTAAGGATACTGGAACACCATAGACAGGTTTTCCATTTCGGCGAATTTGCGCAGTTTATTCTTTCCCATCAGCGTGTAATTTTTATTGTTTCGGTTCCGGAGCCGGCCATGGTGGCATTAACGATAAACAATGCTCCGGGCGTATTGGTTGTGAAAATTCGGACTGTCGACGATGCCGGCTCCACATCGGCAAGAAGCATGCCGGCGGCATTGAACACACGGACCCCGGCTATTTCATCTACCTGCGAGCTGAGCACAAGCACGTCGCCCTCGAACCAGGCCTTCAGCCTTTCGGGAGCCACGGCTTCCGGACTGGTCGCTCCGGCCTCAACCGTGATTTTAAAATCGGACCACTGCGGTGCTCCGGCGAAAAGTGTGGAAGTTTGAGTTGTGGTGTACAGCTCCACGGCACCCTGCTCCACACCTCGCCACACCTCGGTGCCGGTAGCCGGCACTGCATCCAGCGCCACTGCATCTATACTCGCCAGACCGTCCATATTCTCCATGGCATAATCGCCCACCGAAATCAGTGAGGCCGGCAGCTTCACTGTTCTCATGCCGGTGGCTCCGCGCAGCGCATAGGCGCCTATATGCACGATGCCGTCGGGAATCACTCCGCTGCCGTTCCGCAAAGGAGCGCCGGCGAAAGCGTAGTCAGGCACGGCGCCGGCGCCGGAGGGCACTTCGGCGCTTTCAAGAGCCGTGCATCCGAAAAACGCACCTTCGCCAAGCACAGCACCTGAAGGAACCATAACCGACTCCAGACTGGGGCACCCGGCGAAAGCCCAGCCCCCGATGCTAATGTCGGTCGGACATAGCCCCATATCAGCCGCACGCAGTCCGCTGCCTGCAAAGGCGCTCTCCCCCACAGTTCGCAAGCCGGCACCGAAGTCAAAGCTCTCAAGAGCGCCACAGCCCTCGAAGGCACGTCCGCCGACGGAAGTAATGTTCCCGCCGCCATGAATCCGCTCAAGTGCGCTGCATCCGGAGAAAACACCTGCGGCAAGAGTTCCTCCACCTACAGTGGCCTTCTCCAGCGCCACACAGCCGGCGAATGCATAGTCGCCGGCGGCACCTTCTGCAAAATCCGCCTCGCACAGCTGAATGCAGGAAGCGAACACTCCGAAACCTGTGGCACGTGTGTGCGTGTCCAACACGACCGACCGCAGCCTACTGCCGGCAAAAGCGCCGTCGGCAAGAGTGGTGGTTTCCGCGGGAAACACAACGCTCTCCAGAGGCGCACCCATAAAGCAGCCGGCAGGCACGGTAGCCGCCGGATACTGTATGCGCCCGTGCAGAGGTTCGCCGTCGTAGGCAGCTATGGATGCCGACGACAGATCGAGGCTGCGCAGCGAAGGCAGGCTGTCGGCAATGAAAAAGAGGTCCGAAGCGTCTATTTTGCCACTTACTACAAGGCCGTCCACACCACTTTGTCCGCGCAGCTGGGCGCCAAGACTGCCGGGACTGCACGATACCTCCACGGCACCGGCAACAGCAAACCCTGTCAATGTGATAGATAAAAATAGGCCAAGTCGCATCGCTTTGTGTTTGATTTGCAAAGATAAGCATTTCCCCTCAATTCAGAGGCAGAAGAACCGACGCAGGATATTTCAGACCGATGCACAGACCGATGCGCAGACCGATGCGCAGACCCTTGAAAAAAACGGCAACACCCGGATAAATTTGGCTTTGCTCACTATTTATCCGTATTTTTGACTGAACAAAACGGAAGAACCTGGATAATGAGACGATTCATATATGTTTTAATGGCCGTTATAATATTCGGCATCGCTTCATGCTCGAAGTCAATGACTCAATATGATAATGAGATAAGCCTGGCCGAAATGATAATGCGGAACAATACGGACAGCGCGTTGTCGTTGCTGGACGAGATTGATCCTTCCGAACTTGAAATCGACTCCTTGCGGGCGAAATATCATTATCTGAAGGGATGGGGCCATCTGAGCAGCAACCGTTCCATGGTTGGCGATTCCCTTATAGGATATGCCCACAATTTTTATCGCGGTAAAGATATAGTACGGAATATCCGAAGCGGGATTGTTTTTGCATGGTATAAATTCTGGGTAGGAGACACTCCAGGTGCGCTGACCATGCTTGACTCCCTTGCTGAATTGCCTGACATACCCGATTCGATAATGGTACAGACGGTGCGAGTCCGTGTATTGCTCGGAGCCTCGGAATATCAGGGAAGACAGCTTGTTCCGTTCGCTAAAAAGCTACATGACCTGGAAACGGATTCCATGAGAAAGATGGAGGCACAATATATGCTTCTGGCGGCTTATGAATATGCGGGAGAAACCGACTCCGCTCTTTATATCGCGGATGAGCTTATAGACTATGCCCGCAATAACAACTGGGGCGACAAGCAATTCATATTTGAACTCGAACGGGCACAGTTGCTGACCGAGAACGGCAGGAGTGCCGAAAGCGACGAACTGATAGGAGATATATTCCGTAAAGCAGGCCCTGACAACGGAGCGGCTGATGTGTTGTATTTCCAACATGCCATAAACGCGCTGAATACCGGCGATATCAATCGCGCCGTGCGGAACCTTGCGCTGGCCGACAGTGCCGCAAGTAAGTTACGGAAGGACGATGACGCATATTATCGCAGCTACAGTAACCTGCTCAACGCGATTATCGACTTCAAACTGACAGGTCGCATCAGGCTGGCACACATCAACAGCCTGAACAACCGACAGAACGAACGCTTCAACCGTGTGAAAGCCTCACAATGGGAGTCGGAACGCGGTGCGGTGCAGCAGCAGAACCGCGCGTTGGCACTGAAGGCGGAAAGCGAACACAAGACTGTGATAATACTTGTAATAAGCCTTGTGGCGCTGATTATCATAGCCGGAGCGATATGGATTATAAGAATACGCCGATTGCGTGAGCGTGAAAACGAGGAGCGCATCGAAGCGTTGCAGAAAATGATTGAAGAGTATAAGGCCGCTCCAGCCACACAGGATTCCGGAACCAACAATCCGGGAGCACTGCGCGGCGCCATGCTCAAGCAACTCGGCATTATCAAGATGGTGGCTGAGACCCCGACAGAGCAGAACCGTGAAATGCTGCGAAAAATATCCTCCATCGACGGAGAGATAAACGGAGAACTTGTCGACTGGGCGAACGTCTTTGAGATAATCGACAATCTATATTCGGGATTCTATGGCAAACTCCACAGCAAGTATGGCGATGTACTCAGTCCGAAAGAGGAACAGATAATCGTTCTCATGATGGCCGGATTTTCGACAAAGGAAATAAGCGTGATAACAGGGCAGACCGCATCCACAATTTATGTAAGGAAATCCTCCATACGGAAAAAGCTCGGAGCGCCCGAAAAGGAGGATATAGTCCGATTCCTGCTCAATCCGTCCCGGAGTTAAGACGCCGTTAAGACAGCACAAGGACACATTAAGACTTTCGAGAGATACAGCCGCTGATAATCAGTCGGTTGCATCTCCCGTATTAAGACTTTATATTTGGCGTTAAAATCCTTTCAGACATAATTTTGCATCAGCGAATCATAAAAAAATGATGTAAAATGAAAACAGAATCCGCTCTCTTCTGCATAGCATTTCTGACGGCATCCTTCCTCCTCGCTTCATGCTCTATGGACAAAGGAGACCGCCGGGACAGCAATCTCGAACAAGCCGTGCTGACGCGCCTTGACTCAATCCCCAATGTGGAATACGTGGGTGTGTCGGACGTTCACACTCTCGACGACAACAGACTTCAGTCCGTAGTCATATACTATGTGACTGATTCAATCGGCAACCGCGTCGAACGCAATGCCCAAGTCACCATCAACGAAGACTGCTCGGAGATATTCGTGTGGGAAGATCTCGATTCCAATGTTCTCGGAGAAACCATGCAGACGGTCAGTGACAAACTGGAGGAAAAAGGCATATATATGGACCGCAGTCTGATAGATGCACTGATTGAACTCAAGAAACGATAAGTAGTCTTTGAAAATTAGTTTATACCAAAGCCTCCTTAAAAGAATTACGAATATGAAAAAGATTATCACACTTCTCCTTGCCATCACAGCAATGGCTACGGCTTTTGCCAGGGAGATAACAGGCAAAGTATTAGACGAAAACGAATCTCCTCTCGACTTCGTAAACGTGGTTTTATACCGCGACTCGACCTATGTTACCGGTGCGGTAACAGATACCATCGGCGCTTTTTCCATAAGCACCGAAATCAATGGCAATCTTACGGCCAAAGTATCATTTGTCGGTTACGAAACCTATATCGCAACAGTTCCTCGTTCCGGAAACATGGGAGTAATCAGACTCACCCCTTCAGCTGTGCAGCTCGGAGAAATTGTGGTCAAAGCCACCCGACCGGCCACTACAATGAAAGGCAACGCTCTTGTAACAAACATCGAAGGCAGTTCGCTCGCAATCGCCGGAACCGCCAACGACGTCCTTGCCCGTGTGCCTATGGTGGTTGACAACAGTGGCACACTGGAAGTGTTCGGCAAAGGCGCTCCCGAAATCTACATCAACGGGCGCAAGGTGAACGACCTTCAGGAACTCGCCCAGCTCAACTCACAGGACATGAAGAATGTATCGGTGATCACCAATCCCGGAGCGGCTTATGCGGCAAATGTAAAATCTGTGATTCTTATCCGCACCAAGCCGCCGAAAGGCGATGGCTTAAGCGGCACTATCAGGACGGACAACGGTTTTCAGCACTATTTCCGGACCGGCAACTCCATCGACCTCAAGTATCGCACCCGTGGACTCGAACTGTTCGCCAATTACGGATGGTGGTACGGCGATAACCGCGATGAACGTTCCAATGAAATGACCACCACCACGACAAAGGGCACCTATAACCAGTCGATCAGCACCGTCGGCAGACAGTCCTACAATGATATGACCGGGAAAATCGGTTTCTCATACATGTTCAACGACCGCCACAGCATCGGCGCCTATTACCAGAACAGCCGGAATCGCCACCACCTCACCTCCAAGCGAGATTTGGCAAAACGGTATCCTGCTTGACCGTTACAAATCCGCTGTCGACAATAAATCCACGGCCTTGCCGCGACATTATGCCAACTTGTATTACAACGGGCAGGCCGGTAAGTTATCAATCGATTTCAATGCAGATATTCTGTGGTATAAAAGCAGGGAACTATCGTTAAGCGACGAACTCAGCGAAATGGGCGAGAATCGCACGGTCAACACAGTATCCACCAGCCACAACCGTATGTTCGCCGAAAAACTGGTGGTAAGTCACCCTCTCTGGAGAGGACAGATACAAGCCGGCGAGGAGTACACCAATACACGCACTTCCAACATCTTTACAGCCAATATTCCCGAAGTCCCGGATGCCGACAACAGAGTGGACGAAAGCAACATAGCCGCCTTTGTGGAGATGGCCCAGCAATTTGGCAGTCTCAATATCGGGGTAGGCCTGCGCTACGAGCACGTGAAATTCGATTATTACGAGACGGGCCGACTCCGCGACGGGCAAAGCAAGACATATAACAATCTCTTTCCGTCGCTGAATGTAGCTGCACAGACAGGTCCAGTCCGGATGGGTCTGAACTATTCCGGCAAGACCGTAAGGCCGGGATACGGCCAACTCGACGGCGCTGTAAGCTACATCAACCGCCTTACCTTCGAGACCGGCAACCCGTATCTTAAACCGACAAAAATGCAGACCGTGGAATATATGGCTCAGTGGCGGCAGTTCTTCGCCCAGCTGTCGTACACCTACTTCAAGGACGGCGTGTACCACATCACGGAACCCTACGGAGCCGATGGAGAGGCCACCATCATCAGAACCGCCAATCTCGACCACCGCCATTATTTTCAGGCGTTCTTAGGAGGACAGTTCAAGGTAGGAATATGGCAGCCGCGAGTCAATGTCGGAGTAATGAAGCAGTGGCTCTCTCTCCCTGTCAACGGCGAAACCATGAAAATGAACAATCCCGGTTTTCTCGTCCAGTGGATGAATGCCGTTCATCTTCCTTACGACATCTGGCTGAACGTGGATGCGCAGCTGATGTCCAGGTCCTGGGATAACAACATGAAACTATCCAATACTCCCTGGCATGTCAATGCCAAGATATACAAAGGCTTCCTCAATAACGCATTAAGTGTGACTCTCGAAGCAAAAGACCTGTTCAATTCATCCAGAAGAGATATGATTATGTACAGCGACGCCGTGCAGATTGTTCAGAAAAATTTCTCTACCGGCCGCTCGGTGATGCTCACCCTCCAGTACCGCTTCAACACCACCCGCGACCGCTACCGTGGCACCGGTGCCGGCAACTCCGAAAAATCACGTTTCTGACACATTACTATTATGAAATCGTTAACAGCATAATAATCAGCCTGTCGGCGTGTGTCGCAGGTTATGCAAGACCTCATTGCCATGCAAGAATCGAACCCCCGGCATCGCTGCCGGGGGTTCGATTGCAACCTACGGTTGATTAACATGCGCAAAAAGCCTCCTCTGCGAATCTAAGCATGCGTTTAACAATACACAATAAAACATAATCCCCGGAGGCTACATTGGCGCTTTTTCGTAACTTTGCCACGATTATCCCATATCAACGCCTTTCATTACCGAGCTGTTGCAACGCCTGCCACTCTATATTCTTGCCTGCCTGGCTCTTCTGCCCTGCTTCGCCGCCTCTTCCGGCGATAGCGGTGAGGCCATACCCGTGGCCGCGCCCGACTCCACAGCTCCGGCGGTGACAGCACCCGCTGCCGAAGATTCCCTGCTGGCCGTGCCTGCCGCGCCCATGGCACCACGCTCGAGAATAAGCGCAGTACGCTCCGACCTCGATGCAGCCGTCGACTTCTCATCGGCCGACTCCATGCTCATTGTCCGCCGCGACTCCGCCTACATGTTCGGCAGCGCCACAGTGACCTACGGCGACATCCGCCTCGATGCCGCGGAAATACAGATGGACCTTTCCGACAACACCGTATTCGCACTCGGCCGCCCCGACAGCGTGGGCGAGCTGCAGGGAAAACCCGTGTTCTCGCAGGACGGCACCGACTACGAGGCCCGCACAATGCGCTACAACTTCGGGACGCAGAAAGGATATATCCAGAACGTGGTCACCCAGCAGGGCGAGGGATACCTCACCGGCGGAACCACCAAGAAAGAAGCCGAAAACGAATTCTACATAAAGGACGGCCGCTACACCACCTGCTCCGACACCGAATGCCCCCACTTCTATTTCCAGCTCACCAAAGGAAAGGTACGCCCCGGAAAAGACATCGTGGTGGGGCCTGCATACATGGTGCTGGCCGGCCTGCCGCTGCCTCTGGCAGTACCCTTCGGCTACTTCCCCTTCAGCGACAAATATGCCTCGGGCATAATAGTGCCCACATTCGGCGATGACTACAACAGGGGCTTCTACCTCTCCGACGGCGGCTACTACTTCGCCATCAACGACAACATCGACCTCGCCCTCACCGGCGAGATATACACCAAAGGCTCCTGGGGGGTACAGGCGCGCTCAAGCTACTCAAAGCGCTACAAGTTCAACGGCAGCTTCGACATAAGCTACCTCAAGACCATAACCGGCGAGAAGGGTTCGCCGGACTATGCCTCGCAGACCAACTTCCAGGTGCTCTGGAGCCACAGCCAGGACAGCAAGGCCAACCCCAACATGAGCCTCAGCGCGAGCGTGAACTTCACCACCAGCGGCTACACCCGAAACGACCTCAATTCCTACTACTCTCCGTCGTTCACCGAAAACACAAAAAGCTCGACGGTGAACATGACCTACCGCTTCCCCGGCACAAAGTGGAGCCTGTCCACAACCTTCAACGTGGCGCAGCGCACACAGGACTCGACACTTACGGTATCGTTCCCCAACGTTACGGTGAGCATGTCGCAGCTGGCGCCGTTCAAGCGCAAGAAAGCCATAGGCGCGGAACGGTGGTACGAGAAAATAAAGATTTCCTACACCGGCATCCTCCAGAATTCACTAACAGCCAAACAGAACGTATTCTTCAAGAAAAGCCTCATCAAGGACTGGCGCAACGGCATGAGGCACACCGTGCCCGTTTCGGCGACATTCAACGTGTTCAACTACATTAACATAACCCCTTCGCTGAACATCACCGACCGCATGTACACCAACCGTGTGGACCGCGCGTGGGATGCCGACCGCAACATCGAAACCTGCGACACCACCTACGGCTTCTACAATGTGTACGACTTCATGGCATCGGTGGCCATGGACACCAAACTATACGGCTTCTACCAGCCGCTGGGATTCCTGGGTAAGAAAATCAAGATGATACGCCATGTCATCACTCCGTCGATATCGTTCAACGGCGCTCCCGACTTCGGCTCCTCGTTCTTCGGATACTACGGCTCCTACACCTACACCGACAGCCGCGGAATGGAACAGGTGAAAAAATACAGCCGCTTCCCCAACGCCCTGTTCGGCGTGCCCGGGCAGGGCAAGACAGGCTCGATGTCGTTCTCGCTGTCGAACAACCTGGAAATGAAAGTGGTATCCGAAAGCGACTCAACGGGCGAAAAAAAGATATCGCTCATCGAGAATCTCAACATATCGGAGAGCTACAACTTCGCCGCCGACTCGCTGCGCTGGTCCGACATCTCCACCTCCATCCTGCTGCGAATCACCAAAGGCTTCAACCTCAACCTGTCGGCCACCTGGGACCCCTACACCTACGCGCTCAACGAAGCCGGCACCCCGGTAAAGGTGGACCGCCTGAGAATCAGCTGCGGCAAAGGCCTCGGCAGACTCATGCGCACCGGCACATCGTTCTCCTACACCTTCAACAACGACACCTTCCGCCGCAAACGCAAGGAGAACGGAAACACCGATGAGGACGGCGACACCCCGCCGCCCGACGGCGCGACCCACGACCGCGACGTGGCCGACAGCCAGGAAGGCGACCTGGACATGCGCCCCGACGGATACGCCCGCTGGAAAGTGCCCTGGAGCCTGACTCTGAACTACTCCATAAACTACGGCTACGGCGCTTTCAACAAAGAGAAAATGGAATTCGACGGGCGAATAACACAGAACCTTTCCCTGTCAGGAAACATACGCCCAACGCCCAACTGGAACTTCTCTTTCTCGGCAAGCTACAACTTCGACACCCACAAGCTCGCCTATATGAACTGCAACATCTCCCGCGACCTGCACTGCTTCACCATGCGGGCATCGTTCGTGCCGGTAGGCCCCTTCAAGAGCTACAACTTCCACATATCGGTGAAAAGCGCAATGCTCGCCGACCTCAAGTATGACAAACGCTCCTCGCTAAGCAACGGCGTCGACTGGTACTGACTCCTCCTCGGATAGCGTTCAGCACGCTTCCGGATTCGCTAATCAATATTCCTACACCGCAATGAAAAAGTATATACTCATCTCACTGATATTAGCCTCATGTTGCATCGCGGCTTCGGCAAGAGAGCTCACCAAAGGATATCGTGGATTCTTTGAGCTGACAGGTGAAGTACAATTTATGACCGATTATAATACAAACCATTATGCCCCGGAGAAAGAGAGCCTAACATATCTGTTTTATGGTATTTCCACATCCCATGGATATCAGATTGATCCACATTTCTTTATCGGAGCCGGTATATCGGCACATATTGTAGCCTACAAAGTATTTCCGGAAGTAATCAGTTTCCCTGTATTCGTACAGTTCCGCACAGACTGGACTTTCGGTAAAGTTCCGTTATATGGCGATTTTCGCCTCGGTGTAACTTATAATGGCCGTAGTTTTGATAATTTAGGTACTGATGCCGTATTCGCCACACCCACCGTAGGCTATAGGCTCGACTGGGGACGAAAGGTTGCAATGAACTTCGGAATCGGCGTTGCGCTGCACGGCTATAGTTACAGGGCGAATCACACTTCGCTACATTGGAAAGCACTTCCCTCGGTAAAAATCGGCATTGAATTTTAGCAGATAATCAGAAACCTGCCCCGCAATGAAAAAGTATATGCTCCTCTCTTTAATATCAGTCTTTTGTTGCATCGCGGCTTCGGCAAAAGAACCCACCAAAGGATATCGTGGATTCGTAGATGCAAACGTCGACCTTTCTTTCAATCAAAGTGTTTACGGCGAAACTACGGTAGTCTATTACGGCGTCTCCACCTCCCACGGCTACCAGTTCAACCCGCACCTGTTTGTAGGCGCAGGCCTCGTACTCGAACGCCATCATCCTGTATCCCATAATTATGGCTATGAATTCCCCATTTTCGCCCATGCTCGTACCGACTGGCAATTCGGTCGCTTCCCGCTTTACGGCGATATCCGCATTGGCGGAGTGATATTGGGTGATGACAGGCTCTATATCTCCCCGACTGTTGGATACAGGCTGAATCTCGGAGGGAAGTCCAACCTCAATTTCGGCATTGGCCTGAATTTAAGAGGCTACCGTTGGGGCGACGAAAGTTCGATACACCCGCAGCTTGCAATCAGAGCAGGCATCGATTTTTGAGCAAGGAGAACATCTCCGATGCTTTCCAAGCACTCTAAGAGAGTGTCTGGATTTGACTTTATGTTAAGATTTAGAGAGGATTTCCGAGATTGTCTTGAGATTGAATGAAGGAATTAGTTCCATAATGACTGAGTGAAAACTCGAAACAAGCCGGAAAGACCCCTAAAGATTTCATAAAGTCAAATCCAGACACTCTCTTAGACACCTATTCGACAGATATTCTTTTTCACTTTTCTTTTTAAACAAGTTCTTAATTGATGTAAACTCTATTATATTTGCATAGTCATCTTAAATCTACGGGCTTGAACGGGCTCGTCTCAGACATGCTCTGTGAAATTCCACCTGCCTATGACAGCAAATATGCAAATAAAAGGGAATGCAGCGACACCGGCTCTGCGCGAAAAGCTGAGATTCCTCATAAAGAACGAGTCGTCATACCCAATCTCGGAAAATCTGATCGAAAGGCTTATCGACATGGGGACAATCATCTGTCTGCATTCAGGCGAACCTATCGTAAGCGCCGGAGACGTAGCCCCTGATTTCTATATCCTGACAGACGGAATCATGAGATGCTATCATCTGGAGGGCGATGCGGAAACGGAACGCACGTCATACTTCGCTCTTCCGGGTACAGTGTGCATATCCTACCATTCCTACCTGCGGGGGGAGCCGTCGCCTAATACCTACGAGGCCTGCTGTCCATCGAGCTTGTTGAAGGTCTGCAAAACGGACTTTTCTTCACTAATCAGCCTTTCGCCGGAATTCGCCCGATGGTGTCTTGGGAACGTGCAGAATCAGATGTATTTTTTCGAAATGAAATCGCGTGTCGTGCAAGGCTCGGCAAAAGAACGTTACGAAGCGATACTGAAAAAAAGACCTGAAATAATACAGAAAGTTCCTCTGAGAATCATAGCCTCCTATTTGGGGATAACGCCTCAATATCTGTCAAAACTAAGAAGGAGCATTCACTGACCAGACCAGGGGACAGCCTTGTTCGGGTATTATTTTTCATGTTATGGCCATTTGTTAATCTACATTCAGTACTGTCCCTGATTTTTTGATTTAACTTTGCCGTGTCCAGAAAGCCTGCAGGCACTTTCGGGCACGGATTGTTTTATCTCATCAGCGCCCACTAATACATCAATATATGGCTATAACTTCCAGACAATTACTATTCATCATTATGATGCTCTCGGGCGTCATTACGATGAAAGCGTCCGACCCGGAGCTTTCATTTAACGGGACAGGTACGGCTTCAGACCCATACCTACTGAAGAACGCGGCCGACATAGTGGCTCTCGCCAATGCGTGCGGGGGTGAATCCGGAGCTACAAGCGGTGTAAATGCCGGCCATTATGCCGGCAAGCACTTCGTAATAACAGACGACATCGACATGTCTGGGATAGCCGGATTTTTCGGAATCGGCAGTGCTCCGGCCGGTTCTTCGTCCGGAATATCATGGCATTTCGACGGCATAATCGACGGGCAAGGACACACGGTCTCCAACATGCTCATCAACGGGCTCTCATACGACAGCAACGGAACAGCTCTCGCGGCCTCGAAGACCGGCTCCCGCAGTTATGTCGGTTTTGTCGGGACGCTCGGACAAGGCGGAGCGGTGCGCAACCTGAACTTTGACTCGTCATGCTCAGTGGAAGGCTTCACAACGAGCGGCACTGTGGTCGGCCAGGCGAATGCCGGTTCGGAAATATCAAACTGCACTTCCGCAGCTACAGTGAGCAACATAAAGAAGTTCTCGGGGGGCATAGTCGGAATCGTAAACGGCTCACAGGCGGAAACGACTGTCGTTACGGATTGTGCATTCACAGGAACGGTAAGGGAATGCACCGAAGGCACCGGAGGAATAGCCGGGAAGGCTGTAAGAGCCATAATACGTAATTGCATCAACCTTGGCAATGTCGAAGCCCAGTCGTTCAATGCCTTTGCTGCCAAAGACAAACAGAACCAAGGCGCGGGAATTGTGGGATACACACAGTACAACACCACTGTGGAAAACTGTCTGAATGCGGGACAAATCACAGTATCATACCAGAAAATAGGAGGCATCGTGGCTTACAACTCATCTGTTGACGCTACCGTGAAAGCCTGCGTTAACCTCGGACAATTAATCTCTCCCGACAAACGATATTTCGGCGCAATCGTCGGACACAATTTCAAATCCGGTTCCGGCTCCGGCAAAATATCAGATTGTTACTACGACAGTCAGATATGGGGGGAAATAAACGGATACCAGGTGGCCGAGGGGTGCGTAACTCATCTGCCCACGTCAGTCTTAACCGACGGACACCCGCTCAATGGACTCTCTGCTGACTTCTGGACTTTCGAGGAAGGGTTCTATCCCCGGCTTAAATCAACCACATTGTCTGATATGCAGAAACGGGCTGCGGCAACATACGTAAAATTCGCCAATGGTCAGAATGCCGCCGATTTTATCACATCCGCCGCCGTAAGTAATGCAATGGCAGGAATCTCCGCCTCAATGAGGATAGGAGAGTGGTTCAGCGTTCAAGGGAATGAAATAATCGCCGGAAATCCTGTCGAGGCTGTTTCAGATACAATAATCCTCCTCAACGGTCCATACCGGATGTGCATACCGGTGTCTAAAGTCCCTGTATCCTTCGAAGGTTCAGGCACGGAATCCGACCCTTACATCATATCTTCGAAAAAACACCTGATGACAATTGCCGACATGTGCAACAGCGACCGGATGGAACATTACTCCGGCGTTCATTTCCTCCAGACCGAGGACATCGACATGGACGGGGACCGGACATTCAAAGGGATAGCGTCAAAATGCACAAACGCGTTCAACAGTGAACAGTCGTATTATTTCTCGGGAGTTTACGACGGCGGCGGCCACACAATAAGCAATCTTGCTATTGAAGGTGTCACTTTCCGGCCCGACGGCACTGCCAACGAGTACACACAAGGCAGCGCCGGCAATGTGGGACTTTTCGGTGCGCTCGGTCCGGGAGCACTCGTCAAAAACCTCAACATAACTTCATCGGAAATTTCCGGATACTATAATGTAGGAGGTATTTCCGGCTTCATGCATGACAACACGGAAATACGCAGCTGTTCCGTCGAAGCATATATAAAAGCGTATAATAAGGCTGCCGGAGGAATCACCGGGGCGTCAAACGCATCTTCCGATGCTGTTTCAATCACAATCTCAGATTGCATCTTCCGTGGTAAAGTCCTGGCCAACAGCGAAACTGCCGGTGGAATCATTGGTCTGAACCACGCTCTTGTCAGCAACTGCATGAACATAGGAGACGTTGCTGTGAGTAAGTTCAACGACTGCGTTCCCGTGCCTAAGATGATATTGGCCGGAGGTATAGCGGGAAGCAACTCCGGAAACATATACGACTGTTTCAACGCGGGCAATGTGAGCGTCGAATGGAGTCAGGCGGGCGGAATCGCCGGATACAACACCAACGGCTACCGTAAAGGAAACATAGTACGCAATGTCAGTGTCGGGCAGGTGTCCGCCGCCGATCTGACATACGCCGGCTCGCTTATCGGACTCGACTACCGCATCAATACCTCGCAAGCATCCCATATGGAACTTTCGGGGAATCTGTACGACAAACAGGTGTGTCAGCTTGGAGGCTCCGGGAACATCGATAAAGAGGGATTATCCGGAATGCCGACAGAAACGCTGACCTCCGGCAACGCAGTCGACGGTCTGGGTGAGAACTGGTCGTTCATGAGTGGCTCCTACCCGCTCCCGACATCGCTTGCATCTGTGGAGGCCGCTAAAAAAGCTGCTGTCACCTATATAGCAATCGACGCACCACACTCCCTGTTCAACTTCGGAGAACAGGCCTCGCTTGCATCGACAATGCCGCTTACGGCCACACTTACAGATCCGACAGGGACGTTCTCCATCGACGGGACTCTTATAAAAGCGTCAGTGCCGACATCCGTTGCGGAAGCAGAAATAGTGATACGCAACGGAGACCTGGAAAGAAACCTGAAATTGACAAAAACCGGATACATCCTGCCGGGACAAGGGACGGCCGACTCTCCCTACCTAATCTCGTGCGCCGAAGACTTCAACAAGGCTGCGGATTTCCTGCGGGACAACAACTTCGATTTTGGCGGAACTTATTTCATGCTGACAGACGACATTGACTTCAATTCTACAGCCATACATCCTATGGGCTTCTCCGGCACCTATTTCAACGGCTTCTTCGATGGCAACGGCAAGCGGATCTCAGGCGTACACCTGGACACGGCAGGTCAGACGGATGCTTCGGCGATAGGAATATTCGGCTACGTCGGCCAAGGAGGAACGATTTCCGGATTGACCGTTGAGAACTCCAGCTTCTCCGGTGAAAGCTTTGTCGGGGCAATCGCCGGCCATTGTATGGGCAAGATAATCACCTGCCATGTCGGAAGTGATGTAACCGTAACCGGAAGTATTATGGCAAATCCGACCGGCAATTCCGGCAATGAAATTGGAGGTATTGCAGGACGCGCCTACTCTTCCGCCTCTTTGACAGACTGCATCAATGAGGCTACAGTTTCAGGCAATAAAATGGTAGGCGGCATAGTTGGTGCGACGCAGGACGATATCGGGTGCATCATCTATGGGTGCGTCAATAATGGATTCGTGTCAGGATCCGCCCCGCGTGAAACCTCAATACAAGGAGGTCAGGAAGTAAGTAATTATGTGGAAACAATGGTTGGCGGTATCGCGGGACGCTTCACCGGGAAAATTGACAACTGCCGGAATAACGGAGAAATCCGTTCACTCGTCTGCAACGCTGTCGGAGGAATTGTTGGAAAAGCCTTCATTCATGCTGAAATATCCGGATGCGTCAACACCGGCAATGTAGCCACTGCATACGCATACGCCGGAGGCATCGCCGGCATCACCTCCGTGACTTCCGGAGATGAGTTCCATACCATAATAGATAATTGTTCCAACGAGGGTCCGATAGAAGGCATGTCGTCAATCGGTGGCATTGCCGGTGTTGCCGCCAACGGCTGCTCCATCACGAGAAGCCACAATACGGCAAAGATTAATCCCATGATGGGACGTGCCGGAGGCATAACAGGAGAAATATCACAGAAGGTTTACGTGTCAGAATGCTACAATACCGGCGAAATCATGGCATCCATGCTTGCCGGAGGCATCGCCGGCGACGCCCCGAAAAATTCGCAGTTCACCGTTTCCCACTGCTTCAATACAGGAAATGTGGAAGCCGGAAGCAACGGAGGCGCGGCGGGTATTGTGAATGCCACCGACGGAGACACCAGTATCTCCGACTGCTACAATAACGCGGACATCAGAGCGGCGCGCTATGTGGGAGGAATAACGGGCAGAAGCGAGAATGTAAGAATAGAAAGATGCTATTCTTCCGGAATTGTGGAAAGCACTTCCTCCAACGACTCGTTCCGCAATCAGACAGGCAATATAGCCGCCTATGCATCATCCGGGACGTCAGTGAATAACTGTTGTTATCTGCGCCGTGATACGCCTTTGCCGGCCGACTTGGATTTCCCCGGCGCGAAAGCCCTTGATAATTCCGAAATGTCCGCATCCTCGGAAATACTCGGAGCAGACTATGTGTTCAATCCGGTTTGTCTGCCCATGCTATCCTTATTCTCCGGTAATGATGCTGCAAAAGCCAATGCCGTGTACTTCATCTTTGCCGATAATGACAATGAAGGCCATCTGGAACATGCAATGACACTCGGATCGCTCGAAGGAACGATATGGTCTGCATCCGGACTTTTATCTATCGAAGGCGATAAAGCGTTGCCGACAGGAGACGGCGAGGCTTGGCTGACAGCCACCGCCGGTAAATTCTCCAGAACTTATTCTCTGAAAACGGTGGACGTAAGTGGCTTGGCGGATATTGAATCCGATGGTACCTTAAGTGTTGAGTATTACACAGTCAGCGGCATACGGGCGTACCATCCCCGTTCAGGAGAAATAGTGATACGTGTTATCATGGGTAGAGACGGAAGACGCAAAGCCGAGCCAGTGGTTATACGCTGACTCTGTGCTGCCAGTCCCGCTATCTCGGCCAGTTTACGGCAATACCGGAGTTTCATCAGAGGATATTGCTGTACTATAAAAACTTGATGACAGTAAAATATCATGAGGCTGTGTCGAAATTATGTTTTTCGACACAGCCTCGCTACGTGAGACTATGCGCTTCGACAGTGACATTCGGATTGCGTGTTAGGACACAAATTCGTACCTTTGCAGTTATTCCCACATTCCGGACACTTACAGAATAACAGAAAACAACAAAACATACACAACCTAATGGAAATCAAAGGCACCATCATCCACGCCATGCCCGAAGTATCGGGTGTATCCAAAGCCGGCAACAGCTGGAAAAAGAAAGAATATGTGCTCGAAAACACCGAAGGCAACTTTCCCCGCAAAGTGGCTTTCACATGCTTCGGCGAGAATGCCGACCGCATTCAGCTCAAGCCAGGTGACAAAGTGACCATGTACTTCGACATCGAAAGCCGCGAATTCTCCGGCCGCTGGTACACCGATATCCGCTGCTGGCGCTGCGATGTGGAGCAGCCCGGCGCAGCTCCCGCTGCCGCTCCTGCCCCCGGCGTTGCCGCCCCCATACCTGCCGCTCCCGCTGAAGACGAGTTCCCCTTCTGACACAAAACCATGGCAACAGAACTCAAACACCTCACAAAACGCTCCGAGAACTACTCCCAGTGGTACAACGACCTGGTGGTGAAAGCCGACCTGGCCGAACAGTCCGCCGTCAGGGGTTGCATGGTAATCAAACCCTACGGATATGCAATCTGGGAGAAAATGCAGCAGACTCTCGACCGCATGTTCAAGCAGACCGGTGTGCAGAACGCATATTTCCCTCTGCTCATTCCCAAATCGTTCCTCTGCCGTGAAGCCGAACACGTGGAAGGCTTCGCCAAGGAATGCGCCGTGGTGACCCACTACCGCCTCAAGAACTCGCCCGACGGCAAAGGCGTGGTGGTGGACCCCGAAGCGCGGCTCGAGGAAGAACTGATTGTGCGCCCCACTTCCGAAACTATAATCTGGGGAACATACCGCAACTGGATCCACTCCTGGCGCGACCTGCCTGTGCTGTGCAACCAGTGGGCAAACGTGATGCGCTGGGAAATGCGCACGCGAATGTTCCTGCGCACTTCCGAATTCCTCTGGCAGGAAGGTCACTGCGCACACGCCACCGCCGAAGAATCGGAGGCTCGCACCGTGCAGATGATACGCCTCTACGCCGAATTCGCCGAAAAATACATGGCCATGCCTGTGACCATAGGTGTAAAGACCGCCAACGAACGCTTCGCCGGTGCCCTCAACACCTACACCATCGAAGCCATGATGCAGGACGGCAAGGCTCTGCAGAGCGGAACCTCGCACAACCTGGGACAGAACTTCGCAAAGGCATTCGACGTAACATTCGCCAACCGCGACAACCAGCCCGAATACGTGTGGGCAAACTCCTGGGGCGTGTCCACCCGCCTGATGGGCGCCCTTATCATGACCCACTCCGACGACAACGGCCTTGTGCTGCCTCCGCATCTGGCACCCATACAGGTGGTGATCGTACCTATCTATAAAAACGCCGAACAGCTGGCGGAAATCACCGAAAAAGTGATGCCTATAGTCGAACGCCTCGGCCAGCTCGGCATTTCGGTGAAATACGACGACGCCGACAACAAACGCCCCGGATTCAAGTTCGCCGACTACGAGCTCAAAGGCGTGCCCGTACGCCTGGTGCTCGGCGCCCGCGACGTCGAGGCCGGCACCGTGGAAGTGATGCGCCGCGACACTCTGGAAAAATCGACAATGCCTCTGGCAGGAATCGCCGACCAGGTGGCCACCCTCCTGGAGGAAATCCAGAAGAACCTCTTCGACAAGGCCTGCGCACTCAGAGAACAGAAAACCTATGTGTGCGACAGCTACGAGGACTTCAAGGAACGCATCGAAAACGGCGGCTTCTTCCTCTGCCACTGGGACGGCACGCCCGAAACCGAAGAGCTCATCAAGGCCGAGACAAAGGCCACAATACGCTGCATACCCCTCGACGGCGACGAAACTCCTGGCGTGTGCATGGTAACAGGCAAACCTTCGGCACGGCGAGTGATAATCGCCCGCAACTACTGATTTCTACAATCCGGAATGCGCAGCCCCTGGGAATTGCGCATTCCGGATTCCACATTTCAGCATGACCATCGACCTCTTCCTCCCCGATCTCGCCACATCTCTGGATTTGCCTTATGCCGACGGCGGCATACAGGCCGGCTTCCCCTCGCCCGCCCAGGATCTGATAACCGAATCAATCGACCTTAACCGCGAAATCGTGAAGCATCCGGCGGCGACTTTCTACGGCCGGGTAAGCGGAGAATCGATGTCAGGAGAGGGAATAGACCCCGGAGACATCCTTGTAATCGACCGCTCTCTTGAACCAGCCAACGGCGACCTGGCCGTATGTTGCCTCGACGGCGAATTCACACTAAAGAGAATCAGCCTCGCCGACGGTGTGGTGTGGCTCATCCCTTCCAACGAGTCGTTCGATCCCATTCTCGTAACCCCCGAATGCCGCTTCGAGGTGTGGGGGGTTGTCACTCACACCATAAAGAACAACCGGCGCCCGCCGCGGCAACGCCGGAAAAACTTCTGACTTCCGCCGATGACAGGGCTGATCGACTGCAACAACTTCTTCGTGAGTTGCGAACGCGTGTTCAATCCACGCCTGCGCAATATTCCCGTTGTGGTGCTGAGCAACAACGACGGTTGCGTGGTCGCCCTTTCCAACGAAGCCAAAGCCCTGGGGCTCAAACGCTCCGACCCATATTTCCGCATAAAAGATATCTGCGCGCACAATGGCGTGGCAGTACTTTCAGGCAACCACAGGCTCTACGGCGACATATCATCGCGCGTAATGGCCACCATCGCCGAAATCGCCGGAGAGACTGAGCCGTATTCCATCGACGAATCGTTCGTACACTTCGACCCGGCATTCACCTGCGCCGATGCTGAGAAAGCCGGTCGCGAAATGGTGCGCCGTGTGCGCCGCAACGTCGGAATCCCCACATCTCTTGGCATATCGTGCAACCGCACTCTGGCGAAAGCCGCGGCACGGTTCGCCAAACGCTATCCCGCCTACCGCTCGGTGTGCATCATCGACAATGAGGAACGGCGGCGGCGCGCACTCGAGCTCACCGCGCTGGCCGACGTGTGGGGAATCGGCCGACGCCTCCGCAGACGCCTGGCCAACTACGGCCTCGTCCGCGCCATCGATTTTGCCGACTGGCCGGAGCGCAATGCCGAAGCTGTGCTCAACATCACCGCACTGCACACATGGCGCGAGCTGAACGGCATCGACTGCGTATCTCCGAAACAGCTCGACATGCCGAAAAAAAGCATGTGTACATCGCGCACTTTCGCAAAAAACATTACCGAACTCTCTCAGCTCTCCGACGCCGTATCAATCTTCGCGACCATCATTTCCAGAAAGCTTCGCGAACAGCATCTTGCCACAGAAGGCATCAACGTGTTTCTGCACACCAACAGCCACCGCCCCGACCTGCCCCAGTACTGCAACAGCGCCTACGCACCACTGGGCGAACCGGCTTCCGACACCATGGCCATCGCCAGAGCCGCACAGAAAGCTCTCGACACCGTTTTCCGTCCGGGCTTCGCCTACAAGAGAGCAGGCATATTCATCAGCGAGACCATTCCGGCGAAAGCTGTCCAGCCCAGCCTGTTCATCCCGCAGGCCGACCGTATCCGCCGGCAACGGCTGATGGAAACCGTCGACCGCATCAATGCATCCTCGCTAACCCACGACAGGGTGCATATTGCATCATATACAGCATTGGAGGGGCTTGTGAACTGCAATATGCGTTCTCCACAATACACCGCACGTCTGGACGACATAATAACCGTACACAATGGACACTAAAAACTTCCGCGACAACCTGGCGACCCGACTGGGACGACGTCCTGCCGACGTCGACGCCCTCATCGCGGCCTTAGGACACATCGTAGGGCACTCCTGCGCCGAACTCGACAGTGTGGCCGTGCCTACCTTCGGGACTTTCGTGCCCGTGAAGGAACAGGAACAGACAGTCACCGACCATACCACCGGCGGCAAGGTTCTGCTTCCGCCACAGATAAGAATCGATTTCCGACCCGGAGCTATGCTCCTGAAACGCCTGCGCCATGAATAGCACAATAAGCCTCTCGCAGATAATAACACGCCTCAGCAAGGCCACCGGAGCCGACACCAACACATGCAGGCTGTTCGTGCGCGAATTTTTCGCTTCCGCCACTTCCGCCCTTGCCGCCGACTCTACCGTGGAAATAAAAGGCGTGGGAACCTTCCGCCGCTCCACACAAGCCGATGAAAACGGCAACTTCGCCGTGCAATTCATACCGGACGCGACCGTGGCCGACGAAGCCAACCGCGCATTCTCAATGTTCAAAGCCGTGGAAATTCCCGCAGGGCTCGAACTCCCCGACGAAACAGAGGAGGCAGAGGAGGCAACCATATCCGAACCGGAGCAAATGCCCGCACCGACACCGGAACCGGCGCCCGCACCAGCTCCAATGCCCGAACACGTGGAAGTGCGTGAACCGGAGACAGCTCCGGCACCTGCAATGATACATGAGCCGGATCCGGAACCTATCGTCCTGCCGGAACCCGAAGCACAATCCGACCAGGCCCCAGAGCCATCCTTTCCCGAGGATGAGACAGCCGAAACAGCACTGCCGCTGCCTCCGAAACAGCGTAACAGGGCATGGATATGGGTCATAGTCATCGCTCTGCTTGCCGGCGCCGCCTTAGGAATAGCGGCCGGACTGCTTGCCGACGTTACTCCACCGCCGGTGGAACTTCCCGCCGACGAATATCCTGCCACCTTGGAGGACGAAGAGATACAGCTACCGCATGCCGAAATGGGAACAGAAAACCCTAAGCCGTCCACCATGGCGCCATCGCAGCCGGAAACCGCACAACAGCCCGCGCCCGCTCCACAGCCGGCAACCACCCGGGAAGCGGTGTATGAAACTGTGAGTGCTTCGAATTACCTCTCGTCCATGGCTCGGCGCCACTACGGCGCGCAGGTTTACTGGGTGTATATCTACGAAGCCAATGCCGACCACCTCGGCCACCCCGACCGCATAGCACCCGGCACAAGACTGCTCATTCCGCCACGAAGTACCTTCCCACAGGCCGCCTCGGAAAGAGAAGCCCGCGAAATCGCACAGCGCAAAGCCAACGAAATCCGCGCACGCTATTCCCGCTGACACCGAACCGACTTCCGAAACACAATAAAAGCACCGCATCCCGTAGTGATACATACCCACGGGATGCGGTGCCTTTATTGCAATGAGCGGCTATTTCAGTTTGGCAAGTACACGTGTGGCTATCTGTTGGGCTTCGAGACCAAGTTCTTTGCCCAGTTTCGCGGCATCGAATCGGTTCTCGAACTTCTTTGGCAGACCCAGACACACCACTCGTGCCGGGCTGTCGGCAAGCTCCATTGCCAGCCGCTGACCGTATCCGCCGTCGACAACGCCGTCCTCCACAGTCACCACCAGGCGCTTACCCTTGAGGGCATCCACCGCAGCCGGGTCGATGTAGGTGAACGATCGCGGATTCACCGCCACAGCCTTCACTCCGTTGGCGGCCAGAATGGCAACAGCCTCCACGGCACGCCCGTAGAAAGTTCCGGCGCCGACAATCGCCACTTCGGAATCGGCATCGATTGGCGTGTATGCAGGAGCCGAATAGTCGGAAAGCAGCTCACATGAACTGTCGGAAACCACGTGTCCTCCGGGTATGCGTATGGCCACGGGAAGCGCGGTCTGTTTTATGGCCCAGTCGAGCATGGCCATAACCTCCTCTCGGCATGTAGGCGCAAGATACAGAAGCCCGGGGATGCTGGAAATCATGGCTATGTCGAAGAAGCCGAGATGGGTCTCGTCGTTCATGGAATACAGTCCCGTATTGGTTACGGGAATCACCACCGGCAGCCCGTTGAGCGCTATGTCGTGGCTGAGCTGGTCATAGGCGCGTTGCAGGAAAGTGGCCACAACTCCGAATACTGGGCGGGCGCCCGCCTTGGCCATGCCTGCGGCCATACCGGCGGCCTGCTGTTCGCAGATGCCTACATCGATGAAGTGACTGCCGAACTGGCTGCGGCGTTTCGGCGTAAAGCCCAAAGCCCCCGGAGTGCCTGCGGTGAGGACAGCCAGCCGGCTGTCGTGTTTCAGCACATGCAGCAGATGCTCGTAGATGAGCGTACCATAGTCGGCCGGAGCCTCGCCGGCGGCACTACGCCTCAGCACAGTGCCGGTAGCGGCATCGAAAGGAGCCGAATAGTGGAAGGCTTCCTTGTCAGACTCGGCTGCGGGCAGGCCCATACCTTTCATGGTGTTGATGTGCACCACTACAGGCGTGGACGATGCTTTGGCTGCCTTGAACGCCGCGATAAGGCGCGCTATGTCATTGCCATAGTGCACATAGATGTAATCATAGCCGAAAGCCCTGAACACATTGGGCTCGGCGGTGCCGTTGCTGTGGCGCAACAGTCTGAGGTCGTTATAGAGGGCGCCGTGGTTTTCGGCGATACTCATATCATTGTCGTTCACCACTACCACGAATTTCGTACCCAGTGTGCCGCCGTAGTCCAGTCCTTCGAGCGCCATGCCTCCGCCGAGAGAGCCGTCGCCGACCACGGCCACAACGTTCTCCTGCCCTCCGGCGAGATCGCGCGCCTTGGCAAGCCCAGTGGCAAGCGATATCGCCGTGGATGTATGACCCACCGAAAACAGGTCGTAATCGGCATCCTCGCGGGGATTCGTGTAACCGTTCACGTCGCGGTAATGGTCGGGATCGATGAATGCCTGCATGCGCCCGGTGAGCATCTTGTGCGGATAGCTCTGGTGGGAGACGTCGAACACCAGTTTGTCGGTCGGGGTGTCGAACACATAGTGCAGGGCTATTGTAGCCTCCACCATGCCCAGATTGGGGCCCACATGGCCGCCTGTGGCCGACAGTTTGTGAATCAGCGCCGCGCGCATTTCCGCGGCAAGAACATTCAGCCGGGCCGGTGTCATCCGGCGTATATCAGCAGGCGAATGGATGCCTGCAAGGTTCTCGAACTGCATATTTTGTATTTGTTTTTTCTGTCTTGAACTTCAATTATAAACGGCTCCACAGCATCGTTGTTTGCCAAAAAACACTATCTTTGCCGTTGCAGCCTCCGAACTTCCATGCGGTAGCGCTGTTCCACAAAAATACGAATAAGTCGAGGGCAAAGCCAAATTTATTTGGACTTTGCCGAGCGAGAGTATTTAAGACAAAGTCAAAAATAATAAGAATATTCGGCAAAAACATAAAAGCATGAAATCCAGGACAGCAATCATATGCTCGGCAATCCTTGCCGCAGGCATAGTGGCGATGGGCTTTGCCCTCAAAGGTGGAATCGACAACTTCGTACACCGCGAAAGACAGGTTACCGTGCGCGGACTCTGCGAGAAAGAGGTCAGCGCCAACAAGGTCACATGGCCTATCGTTACCAAAGAGGTTGGCAACGACCTTAGCGCGATCTACAACAAAATCCAGACCACCAACAGTGCCATATCCGAATTCCTGCTCCGGAACGGCATCGAGGAAAGCGAAATCAGCATCAGCGCACCGTCGGTCTACGACAATGCCGCAGAGCGGTACTCGTCCAACAACAATCCCTACCGCTACATGGTCACAAACGTGGTTGTTGTAACCTCGCCCAAAGTCGAGCAGGTGCGCCAGCTCATAGCCCGACAGACAGAGCTTATGCGCCAGGGCATTGCCGTAGTGGCCGGCGACTACAACTACTCCACCACCTACGAATACACCGACCTGAACACCATAAAGCCAGAGATGATAGCCGAAGCCACCGCCGCCGCCCGTGAAGCCGCCGACAAGTTCGCCGCCGACTCCCGGAGCCGACTCGGCGGTATCAAGACAGCCTCACAGGGACAGTTCTCGATAAGCGACCGCGACCAGTACACACCGCAGATCAAAACCGTGCGTGTGGTCACCTCCATAACCTACAGTCTCGAAGACTGACCCGTGGACGCCGACACACTGCTGGCCGCGCTGCTGCATCGCCTGCCCTACACGCCCAACGACCAGCAGAGTGCCGTTGCCGCCGCGCTCACACGGTTCGTCTGCGCTCCTGCCGACCCGTCCGGCAATGTTTTTGTGCTCAACGGCTATGCCGGAACCGGAAAGACCACACTGACCGGCGCCCTTGTCGGTGCCCTCGAGAGCTCAGGCACAAAAGCTGTGCTCATGGCTCCCACCGGGCGTGCCGCAAAAGTGTTCTCGGCAAACTCGGCAGGCAGGCGCGCATGGACCATCCACCGGCGCATCTACCGGCACGCTCCTGGTGGTATCCCCGGAAGCGGCGAATATGCGCCCGGAGCGCAGGCACCGAACCGCGAACAGGGTGCCGTGTTCATTGTCGATGAGGCATCGATGATTGGAACCGCCGACGAACGTGGCGCAAGCCTCCTTCACGACCTGTTGCAGTATGTATTCGACGGCAGGGAATGCCGGCTGATACTCATGGGCGATACCGCCCAGCTCCCGCCCGTGGGCGCGGAGAAATCGCCGGCAATGAACATTTCCTTCCTTCGCTCGCTGGGCCTTAAAGTCAGCGGCGCCACACTCACCGCCACCGCCCGCCAGGCGGCAGACAGCGGGATACTGTTCAACGCCACCAGGCTGCGACGTGCCATGGCCGCGGCAATAGCTGCCGCCGATTCGCCGGCAGCGGTGCCTAAACTGCGTGTGAACGGATTCCCCGACGTTCGTTCCGTTTCCGGCGAAGACCTGCCGGAACTCCTCGAAAAATCTTATGCCGATTCACTTACCGACACCATAGTGATTACCCGCTCCAACCGCAGAGCCACGGAATATAACCGCGCGATACGCTCCGCGGTGCTGTGGAGGGAAGAAGAGATAACGCGCGACGACATGTTGATAGTCGCACGCAACCACTATTTTTCCAGACGCGACAAGGGGATGCCCGACTTCGTGGCCAACGGCGACATTGTGGCGGTGGAGCGGGTCTACGGAACAGAAACCCGCTACGGCATGCGCTTCGCCGACGTATGTCTCCGCCTGCCCGAAGGCAATACTTTCGACATAAAAATTCTGCTCGACAACCTCAGCTCCGAGGAAGCCAACCTAAGCCGGGAGGCATGGCTGAACCTGTATTCCGGCATACTTTCCGACAACGACCGCTTCGGCGACACCCCTCAGACCGAACGTGCCGCGTCGCTGGCCACCGACCCGTACTGGAACGCGCTGCATGTGAAGTATGCCTACGCCATCACATGCCACAAAGCGCAGGGCGGGCAGTGGAACGATGTGTTCGTCGACCTGGCATATATCCCCGAGGACGCCCTCGGGCTGCCTCTCTATCGCTGGCTGTACACGGCAATCACGCGTGCGCGCACACGTCTCCATCTTATCTCTCCGCCAGAACAACTGCTCGAATAGCCGACTCTACGATACTCCAAGGGCTATATGCCTGAAACCTATGCGGCATCTGGTGCAATGGTGCAGGCTGCAATAATTGTTGTGCAGCTCAATCAGAGCCTGGCTTTCGAAAGCATCGCGGCAGGCAACGCCGCAGGCCGTGAATGTGCGCACTGGCCTGTTGTCCTCGGCAGGAAGCGAGCGCAAGAGTTCAAAAGCCCTCTCCACAATGTCCTCGTCGCCATAGGTGCTTCCATATGCATACAGCACCGGCACCGCCACATTTATCACCAGAGTATCCAGCGATCTGGCACTGAACGCCCGAGGCGATGCCGTAGAGGCTCCTCCTGGCCTGTAGTGCCGTGCCCAGTAGCCCTCGAGTGTGATATCGAACAGATTGCGCGCCTCCTCAAGGTCGCGGACTGCCGGCAGGGCGCTGCCTATGCGGAAGCCTCCGCGGACAAATGCCGCCAATGCCGCCAGCCTGTGCTGGGGAAAATTCGCAGGCCGCATCCTCGCCATCTTCCAGCCAAGATTTCCGGCACGCCTAAGCCCGAACTTACGACTCAGAAACAGATACTCCTCGCGCAGGCGCCCCACGTAGGCGTCGGAAGCGGCCAGTTCCTCATCGTCCAGAAAGCCGGCCATGCCGAAAAGCAGCCCTTCGACAGCTTCAGGCGAATCGGCATGTTTCCGCAGGCAACGCAACGGAACAGAGGCGGCAAGCCGCTCGAAAGGTTCTGCATTGGTACTGAATCCCAGAGCACGGGCAAGAGTGGCATACACGGCAGCGCCCCAGTCGCCGCCGGAGCTGTCGGCCACGGCCGCTATACGGCGTGCCTTGTTCTGCAGACGTTCGAAAAGCAGGCGGTTCAGCCAGTCGGAAAGATGCATCGGCGAAACACGTGCGAGAGTGGCTGTGCATGCCGGGAGCGCCCCCGACATGGTAAGTTCCGAATAGCGCTCCGACAGTCCCGGGGCTGCCCTGAGGACCACCTGCGGTATCCGGCTGCCGTCCGACCTGCGCACATCGCAGTCGGCCTCTCCAACGACATGCAGAATCACCGAATCGTAGCTGCTGTCGTGCTGGTGGCCGTGGCGGTACCAGTCGGAAGAGCGCACATGGATTTCGATGTTTCCGGCCCAGGTGCGGCCGCGTGCGCGGACTTTGCCGTTGAAAAAGTCAGGACCGGCATCGCGGTTCGGCACACCAGGATCGAGAATCTCGATTGGTGTGCCTCCGGTGGTGGTCATCGATGACGATTCCCACAGCCGGTGCTGCCACAGGTACTGCAGCCGCTTTTCCATGGCCGGTCAGCCGGGGATGTCAACGCGCGAACCGGCTCAGGCGCGCTATATATTTCCCTATGATGTCGAACTCGATATTGACCACACTTCCCACTGCTATGCTTCCGAAAGTGGTGTGATCGCGGGTGTAAGGGATTATGGCCACGCGGAAGCCCTCTTCGGTGCTGTCGCACACTGTAAGACTCACTCCGTCGACCGTTACCGATCCTTTCTCAACCGTTACATAGCCCTGTGCGGCCATTTCGGGAGACACTCTGTAGGCGAATGTGAAATACGTGCTGCCGTCGGCGTCCTCCACGGCAACGCACTCGGCGGTAGTGTCGACATGTCCCTGCACGATGTGACCGTCGAGACGGCCGTCCATGCGCATGGAGCGTTCGAGATTCACAGGACTTCCGGCCTGCAGGCGCCCGAGATTCGAGCGTTCGAGGGTCTCGCGTATGGCGGTTACAGTGTATGTGCCGTCTGCATTTGTTCCTGTCACTGTCAGGCACACGCCGTTGTGAGCCACCGATTGGTCCACAGTAAGCTCCTCGGCGAAGCTGCAGCGGATGGTAAGCTCGATATTGGATTCCATTTGGCGCACACTCACTACGCGTGCCGCCTCTTCTACTATTCCTGAGAACATATTTATTATGAAGGTATCAGAGGTGATATCCCACACGCACACGCATGGTGTTCGAGGGAATGAAAGTGGTTTTGAAATTTACGGTCCGTGCCAGGGGGTCGTACACGGCATCGACCGGCACTCCGTCGACGCTCACTGTGGCAGGGCCTTCCATGCAGTACACCACGAACTCGAGCTCTACCGATGCCGGAGCTCCGGGATATGTGCCGCGGCTGCTCAGGCGGATGTCGGCACCGGTGGTATCGGCTGTAGCCACCATGTCGATGAGCCTGAATTCGCCTTTGGCAAGCGACTGAGCCGACTCGCGGTTGTCGTCGTAGAGGGTGAACTGCCCGTGCTCTCCTGGGAAATAATTGACTGTAAACGCATCTGCACGATAGTCGGCAGTACTGTTCATATTATAGTCGGCGGTGGGAAAGATGGAACCGGCGCGCACAAAAACCGGAAGCACCTCGAGCGGGGCTTTCACGATGGCTTCCGAACCGCCGGCATAGCGCAGCTCAGGGTCGTTGAAATCAATCCACTCGCTACCCGCAGGGAACACCACACGGCGTTGCACGGCGCCTTCCTCGACCACGGGTGCGATAAGCAGATCATTGCCCCATAGATATTCGTAGGGAACATTGTCGTAACGCCCGTCGCCGTCGATGCCGAAATCGAGCGGACGCGCCAGCGGCCAGCCTTTGGTCGCGTTCTCCCAGGCCAGGGAGTAGTTA
>Ga0073906_1001324_pt1 | contig 38881 bp, 32 predicted proteins | sample Inofromicrocosms_FD_65485 | JGI IMG/M metagenome (GOLD analysis project Ga0073906, IMG submission 65485) | Mouse cecum microbial communities from Vienna, Austria - Inoculum for glucosamine and mucus D2O microcosms | ecosystem: Host-associated > Mammals > Digestive system > Large intestine >...
CTTCATTTGCCAGCTCCGGGAGCCTTCCCTTTATCAGCTCCATCTGGCTGCGGGCGATATACATCATTTCGCTGTCGCAGTACACATAGGAGACGTTGTACCCCTGCCTGGAATGCTCCTCTCCCAGCAGATAATATTCTCCCACGCGCGCAAACTCCGGCCGCTTTTTCAGTGCCGCAGTATCGGATGCGTCAACACCGGTGAAAACCGCCTCATAAGTGTCAGCCACCTGATTCCGCTGAATCTGTGCGATAGAAACAGGTATCACCGCCGCAAAGCAGATCAAAAACGACGCCAATGCGACAGCAGCCACTACCATCAGGTTCCGGCGCTTCTCACTTGCAAGGCTTTTCTTCGCCAGTTTTTTCACAATGGCATCCGTATCATTCTCAAAAGGCCATATCATGATCTTCCGCCTCCTTTTCGCGCTTGCCTTCCTCTACGAGGCAGCGGGCGATCGCCACACGCATCTGTCCGCCGGAAAGGTTGTTCGGCATATTCATAAGCCTATCTTCCAAAGCCAGCATTTCCACAATCTCATCTATGAATCTCTCATCCGCCGTATCGCCGTCCAGGGCACGGGTGACGTTCGGCTCGCTGCCATAATACTTTTTCAGGTCGATTGTTTGTAATACATTCATAATCAAATGCTCCTTCCAAGACTTTTTACTTGTTGATAAGAACATTGTAAACCCCAAATGTCCGCGAAATGTTACAGCGGCCAAAGAAATTCATTAAAAAATTTCCGGCTGTGAATAGTTACAAACAATTGCTCCTAATGGATTTTAGAATATGAATATAGCTGTATTTCAGCTTCCGGATAATCGCAAAATGACATAAAGACAGCCGGCTTATAGAAAGACTATATAAGCCGGCCAGGAAATTTTTGTGATGGGTATTGTATCAAGGGAACGGGCAATCTCTTAAAGAACCACTGTCATCCTCTCACAGTTCTGCCCGGTCAGCTCCTCGCTTCGGGGATCCGGCTGTGAAAATCCTGCATACAGTTCAAAATGTTTCCCATAGATTGCTCTGTTTCCATCCTCGTCCACGCTTGTAAACCGCATCCTGTCAACCGTCAGACCGATCTGCTTTTCTTCCCCTGGCTTAAGCCGTACTCTTGCAAACGCGGCCAGTGTTGGATGGAGTACTGCTCCCGGATAGTCCAGATCTTTTACATAGACCTGCAGGACATCCTCCGTCTCCATTTTCCCGCCGTTTCGAATCCGCGCGGTGATCTTCACTGCCTCAAGCCGCCCATCCGGCGATGCAGTCTTTTCACAGTCCGCACTCTCAACCCGGCATTCCCCATATGTCAGCCCATATCCAAAGGGGTACAGCGCTTCCCCGGCATAGTAGCGGTAGGTCCGGTTTTTCATGGAGTAATCTTCAAAGTCCGGGAGATCCTCCGTACCGCAGTAAAACGTCACCGGCAGCTTTCCGGAAGGCGATGCCATTCCAAACAGTAGTTCCGCCGCGTCCTGTCCGCCCCGCGCCCCCGGATACCATGCCTGCAGGATGGCATTTGCCTGTGCGTCCGCCGCCCGGAGATCCATAGCGCTTCCTGTCATATTCACGATAACTATCGGCTTCCCCGACTGCAGAACGGTTTCCGTCAGCTTTCTCTGGGACAGTGGGAACAAAAGATCCTGCTTGTCGCCGGAAGCATCGGAATTGCCGGTATCTCCTTCCTCCCCCTCCAGGGTTTCATCCAGTCCCAGCACAAGGATCACCACGTCCGAATGCTCCGCAACCGCAGCGGCTTCCGACAGCCGGTCCATCTGTTCCGGAGATGACAGATGCTCCACATTCTCTTTCCAGAGATGACATCCTTCGGAGTAAAGGATCCTGCAGGATGCGCCTGCAATATTTCGGATCCCATCCAATACCGTGATATACTGTGAGGATGTTCCATGGTAGTTGCCGATCAGGGCGCTCCGGCTGTCCGCGTTGGGGCCGATCACGCCGATGGTTTTCAGCCTGGCTGGATCTAACGGGAGGATCCCGTCATTTTTTAATAAGACCATGCTTTCTCTTGCGGCCCTGTGCGCCAATGCAAGATGCTCCGGGCTCTCCACTTCCAGATAAGAAATTTTGTCGTATTCCGTCTCCGTAAACATTCCAAGCAGAAATCTTGTCGTAAAAAGCCTTACGCAGGATTCAGTAATATACGCTTCATCAATGATGCCCTCCTGGTACGCATTCAGGATTTTCTGATAGGTACAGCCGCAGTTCAAATCGCACCCGGCTTCCAGAGCCATTTTTACAGATTCCTCGGGGCGGTCCGTCACCTGATGATTTTCGTGAAAATCCCGAACCGCCCAGCAGTCCGATACATAATGCCCCTCGAATCCCCATTTTCCCCGCAGGTAATCCTGCATCAGGGTTTTGCTCGCACAGCAGGGCTCCCCGTTTGTCCGGTTGTACGCGCCCATGACCGCTTCCACCTCTGCCTCTTTCACGCAGGCTTCAAAGGCAGGAAGATAAGTCTCTTCGAGATCCTTTTTCGAAGCTTCGGCATTAAAAAAGTGCCGCTTTGCCTCCGGTCCTGAATGTACGGCAAAGTGCTTGGCGCAGGCCGCCGTCTTCAGATATTCCCCATTTCCCTGCAGCCCCCGGATAAAGGGAACGGCCAGCCTTGATGTAAGATATGGATCTTCTCCGTAGGTCTCATGCCCGCGTCCCCATCTTGGATCCCGGAAAATATTGACATTTGGAGCCCAGAAGGTAAGTCCCTTATAAATATCCCGGTCGCCGTGTTTTTTGCTTTCGTTATATTTCGCGCGTCCCTCAGCCGCAATGCAGCTTCCGATCTCTTCCATAAGCTCCGTGTCGAACGCGGCTCCCAGCGCGATCGCCTGGGGAAATACCGTCGCCGTTCCTGCTCTTGCGACTCCGTGCAGCGCCTCGTTCCACCAGTTATAGGCAGGGATGGCTTCCGCGTCAAATTTTAACTGGGAAGCTTTCTCTTCGATCGTCATCCGCGCGACCAACTCCTGTGCCTTTAGTCTTGCTTCTTTTCTGTCCATGATTCCTCTCCCTGCAACAAATTCATCACCACAACCGTCAGGGAATGCCTTTTCAGATAAATCTTCCCTTCCTCCGAAACCGGATGCGCCTCCCGGATCACCACCTGTTCCGGATCCTGGGCGGTATTGGCCGCGTCAAAATCCGGATGGTACAATTCATAACCGACCGCATCCTTCCATACAGCGCTGCTCCCGAATACGGAGACATCCACCGTGTAGTCCCTGTCCTCGCTTTTGTTGATCAGAGATAACGCCAGCCGGAACCTCTCCCGGTTCATCGACGCCGCACAGTCCAGATAACCGGTCTCCACATAACGGACAGTGGTTTTTGCGTTGAGAGCAAATTTTGCCTCCGCCGGACGGTTTGAATAGTCAATGACCTCCGGCATGGAACAGGTGTCACACTCCAGCCGTGTCTCCACATATTCCGTACATTCGCCGAACACCTTTGAGAGCAGTTCAAATACATAGTATTGGGGGCGTTTGAGCACCCGATCCTTTTTGACAGAAATCGCTCCGCATACATTCACGAAGGGCGAATATCCTGCAATCTCCACAATATCGCTGCTTCGGATAAAGGAATGAAGGATTCCGGCTGTCAGGACGGCGTTCCTCAATGTATAATTCCGGTCGTCATCCTTTTTTTCCAGATCCCATGCATGGGTATTCCATTCATCCCAGGCAATCTTGATCTCAGACAGCGCGTCGTTGGTGCCTGCCACCACGGAGGCCCTGGCCGCATTGGTGAGCTTCGTGATATAATCCGGGATATACATGCACTGCCTGTAATCCTCATCTGTAAAAATCCCGTAGCCGATGGAATAATGGTGAATCGCCAGATGGCCGATCAGCGGCTTCAGAACCCGCGCGACCTCATAATTCCAGTCGCTTCCCAGGTCATAGCCACAGGCTACAAGCTCGATCTCCGGATCCATCCACTTCATGGCCTTGGCAAAATCCAGCGCCTTTTTTGCGTAATCCGAGGCATTCATCGCGCCGAACTGCCAGTCTCCGTACAGTTCATTTCCGAGTCCCCAGTATTTTACATGAAAAGGCTCCTCATACCCCAGGCTTTTCCGCAGGGCGGCATAGCGGGTATTCCCCGTACCATTGCAAAATTCCACCCAATGCATGGCCTCCTCGGCCGTCCCGCTGCCCATATTGACACAGAGGTACGGCTCCGCTCCGGTTTTTCTGCAGAGCTTGATAAATTCGACCGTGCCCATCCGGTTATCGTCTTCTGCAAGCCATGCGTAATCAAAACACTTTGGCCGTTTCTCCCTGGGGCCGATCCCGTCTTCCCAGTGATAGTTGGATACAAAATTTCCTCCCGGATATCTCAGCATTGGAACCTTCGCGTCCCTCAATGCTTCCAGCACATCCCGCCGAAAACCGTCCTCATCCGCCAGCGGGCTTTCCGGATCGAACACGCTTCCGTAGATCACATCTACAGAATGCTCCATAAAATGTCCGAAAATGTTTTTACTGATCGTATTTCTCGTATGGTCGGCATAAACCGCCAGTTTTGCACTCTTTTCCATTTTATCACCCCTTTACCGCTCCTGCAACCAGACTGTTCTGTACCTGCTCGCTGAGCAGCAGATATACGATCACCGTAGGAATCGTGGCGATCATCAGGCCGGCGCCGATCTCGCCCCACTTGGTGGTATATGCTCCGACCATCGACATAATGCCGACCGTTAGTGTTTTATATTCCGATTTATTGATAAATGTGACCGCAAACATCAGCTCATTCCAGGAAGAAATAAAGGTAAAGATACTCACGGTCGCGATTGCGGGCCGGATCAGCGGGAATATAATGCGGAAAAACATCTGATAGATCCCGCAGCCGTCAATCGCCGCAGCCTCTTCCATTTCCTTGGGTATGGATGCCATAAAGCTTGTAAACAGGTAGATTGCCATGGGCAGTCCGAATGCCACATAAGGTATGATCAGCGACCAGTAGGAATTCAGCAGATGCGTCTTGCTTAAAATGATAAACAACGGAAGCAGGGCTGCATGGATCGGCACCATCATCCCCAGAAGGATCACCTTGAGCATCGTCTCTCTCCCCCGCCAGATCATACGGGAAATTGCATAAGCCGCAGTTGCCGCCGCCACCAGCGTCACGAGAATGGTAACACCTGTGACCAGTACGCTGTTTAAAAAATACTGCATGATATTTGCGTTGAAAAATGCTGTCGCGTAATTACTAAACCTCCAGTGCTCAGGCAGTCCGGCAATATTTCCGCCGAAGATCTCGCTATTGTCTTTCAGTGAAAATTCAAACAGCCAGAAAATCGGATATACCTGGATAAACGCAAAGATCAGCAGAAATGCATGTGTAATAATTGTTTTTATATTTCTCGGACCCTTTGTATTCATTATGCTTCCTCCTTTTCTCTGAAAAATGTCCTTAGCACAACTGTCAGCAGCAGGCATTCCAGGATCACAAAAATAGAAATGGCGCTTCCATAGCCATAGTTAAAGGAATCAAATACCGTTTTATACATATAGATCGTCGGCACTTCCGTGGAGAAGAAGGGTCCTCCTCCGGTCAGTACGTAGATCAGGTCAAAGATCTTCAAAGCACCGATCAATGAAAATGTGACGCACACCTGAAGGATCGGCTTCAACAACGGAATCGTAATCTTAAACGCGATCTGAACCCGGTTTGCCCCGTCGATCTTTGCCGCCTCACAGATATCCGGCGAAATGGACTTTATACCCGCGTACATGATCAGCATATGATAACCGACATACTGCCACAGATTCGGGATAAATGCTGCCATCAGAGCCGTACTTTCCTGTCCCAGCCAGTCTTGCCCGGCAAAGCCGAACATGCCGAGGACCGCATTTAACAGACCGTAATCTCCGTTATAGATCTTCTGCCACAGCTGTCCGATCACAACACTGGAAATGATCACCGGTATAAAAAAAGTTGTACGGTAAAATTTTTCCCCTCTGGACACATTTGCTACAACAATCGCCAGAAACAGTGAAAACGGAATCTGCAGGCACAATGAAAGCGCAGCGTACAGCAGGGAATTTTTCACCGAATTAACGAACCTGGTATCAAGAAACATTTCTTTATAATTCCGCAGTCCGACAAATATCCCTGCCCCAATTCCGTCCCAGTCCAAAAGGCTGTAATAAACGGACATAGCGATCGGGATCACGACAAAGACTGCGATCAGAAGCATTGTCGGAAGCATGAACAGCACAATTGCCTGTTTGTTGGATAAAATTTTTCGCATTTTTTGCGTCTCCTTCCCTTAGATAAAGTAAAAGGGATTACCTGAAACCGAGTAACCCCTTTCATGTCTTGCCGCAGCCCCCGGGATGTCCGGTCAGGCCGTCCCGGGAGTATGGTCACGTGAAATCCGAATACCTTAATAAAATTCAGACGGACTTAATTTAGACATACTTTCCGCAAATTCTTCCGGAGTAATCTTTAAAGCCATCAGCTGCGCTACCAGATCCTTGTAGGTCTCTGAATCTTCTGCCGGGAAAATATTATCCCACCATGTAATATACGAAGTACCTGTTTCCATCAGCGCCGCAGATTCCGTATCCAGCACGCTCAGTCCTGATGTATCCACATCTTCGGTATTCCAGCATGGAAGACCCGCGCCCTGCTGGTAGCCGTCCCGGCCGATCTTTTCACTCAGATAGGAAAGATATTCTACGGCTTCTTCCGGATGTTCACAGTTTACATTGATATAGTACCCGTCGGAGCTGCCTCCTGAAAATTCTGTCTCGCTGCCTGCCATTCCTTCAATCACCGGGAAGGAAACGCAGGTAACCTTTCCCTTTGTAGCCGATGTATCTGCCTGGATCGAGGGATGAACCCAGTTCGCCTGGAACAGCATCGCTCCCTGGCCGGCCGCAAACCCTTCTACCATCTCGTCGTAGCTCATACTCATCATATTTTCGTTGAATGCCTTTGCATTGACAAGCTCCTGCATCTTCTCCGCCGCTTTGATAAACGGTTCGGAGTTGAACTTGGTTGGATCGCCGAATGCTTCTTCCAGCCCTTTGTTTCCCGCTGTCCTTGCAGAAACGATATCATACCAGTACATTCCCGGCCACCGGTCTTTTTCTCCCATCATGATAGGAGTCATCCCTGCGTCATTCAGTTTTTCTATAGCTTCTAAGAGCTCATCCCACGTGGTCGGGATCTTTGCGCCCGCCTTGTCGAACATTTCCGTATTGCAGTACAGGTTTGCCAGAAATGTGACCGTGGGCAGGGTATAGACTTTTCCGTCAAATGTACATCCGTCAAGCATCCCCGGAAGCACTTTGCTTTTCGTCTCTTCGCTGAGATATTCATCAATCGGAAGCAGATATCCTGCGTCAATATACGGTTTTACAAAGCTTCCTCCGCTGAACATGTAAGAGATATCGGGAGCTTCCCCTGCGGCAAATGCCGTCTTGATCTTGGTCTTATACTGCTCTCCCGTAACGCCGTCCTGCTCAATCGTGATGTTGGGATGCAGCTTGTGATACTCCTCTACGGAATCCTCAATGATCTTTTTCACAGGATCCGTATCTGATACAGACTGGTGCCAGATTGTCAGAGTAATCTCCTCCCCGGCATCGCTTCCGCCTTCTGCCTGTCCCTCTCCGCCGGTCTTCTCTGTCCCTGAGCCCCCGCCCGCGCAGGCTGCAAGCGCCAGCGTCATAGAAGCTGCCACAAATAAGGCACTTGTTTTTTTGAAAATCTTTTTCATCCTTTTTCCCTCCTCTGGAATTATTTTGTGATGCTTTTATGGAGTTTTCTCTCCTGATATATGACATTATACAAAAAAAGAGCAGGTAAATACATTCACAAACCATGAGAGAATGTTTCATTTTCCTGCTCTTTTCTTCCTTCGGGTTTCATTATTTTGTTTTTAAAGAGGACTGATGTTCATGTTTTTCCGATATTCCGTTACCGAATATCCGGAAATCTTTTTAAACCAGATACTGAGGTAATGCGCGTCGTTGATCCCGATCTGCCCCCCGATATCGCAGTCTTTCATGCGGGTTGTATTCATAAGCTCGATCATCCTCATGAACCGGATATCCGAAAGGATCTCGCCATAGCTCCGTCCTGTGAACTGCTTCAGCAGACGGCTGAGATAACTGGTGCTTATGGAAAATTCCCGCGCAAGGAGGTTCAGGCTCAATTTCTCGTTCCGAATGTTTTCCAGCATATATTTGATGATCCGCACGACCAGATCGCTGTTCCGGCAGCTGCATTCCAGCTTCCTTCTGATAAGGAGTTCAGAAAGGATATTATCCACACAGCGTTTCAGCTGATCCATTGTACAGCACCATTTTAACATTTTATCAAACAGGACTTTCTGTTGGTTTACTTCCAGGTCCGCATACATTTTCTGGCAGCAGATCATAACCTTCTTCTGCTGCTCCGGAAAAGACGGCTCAGGAGCGGAAAAAATCCGCTCTACCATTTCCAGGGATTCCTCAACAGATCCGTTTTTCACCGATTCTGTCAATTCTCCCCACAGTCCGTAAAATTCCGTTTCTTTCGTGCCTGCGCCGCCGGCTCTGGTGCCATGTTTCTTTTTCATGTCATCCAGCGCATCCGCATAAGCGCTGTGGATGCTGTTCCAGCCTGGATATCCCTCGGATATTCCGGTGCTTACATGGCAGTGAAATTTTTTCTGGATAATAGAGATCAGGATATCCATGCATTCCTCAAATGGTACGTCCATACTATCCGTCACCGCAACAATCCGGTTCCAGTGATCCCGCAGCACTATGATATCGTCGTCACTCTGGTAAAATGACTTTGCCTCTTCCATGATCTGCTCTGTCAGCCCCAACTGGGAGACGCTTTCTTTAATCGCGATGATCCCAACCTTGATGCCCCGATCCTTCCCTGTATTGACCTTCACTCCATATTTGTCCAGTTCTTTTTCAATATCATCCTCCGCGCGCTCCTGCAGCAGGATCCGGTTGATATAAATGTCCCTTAAGGCAGGAATATTGCGTTCCATTTCTTCCAGCAGCTTTTTCTGTTTTGCCTTCTGCAGTCTCAGCTTCAAAATCTCGTCAGCTGCCTTTTTCAGTGTGGCATTCAGTTCGTCAGCCCGGACAGGTTTCATAAGGTAATCAAAAATCCCTGCCTTAATCCCCCGCCTTGCGTAATCGAAATCATCATATCCTGTCAGGATGATGATTTTGATATCCGGAAATAATTCGATACATTTTTCGCTGAAGCTCAGCCCGTCCACTTCCGGCATGCAGATATCGCTGATTATGATATCCGGCCTGACCGAATCCAGAGCTTCGACAGCATCGGCGCCGTCCTGGTATTCCCCGGCCAATTCCAGGTTCAATCCCTCCAGATCCATTTTCATGCGTATCAGCTTCCTGATCAGCATTTCATCGTCAATAATAATAACCCTTAATTTTTCCATACTATTCTCCCAAAACATCCGTATCTAAATAGAGATGTATCTCTGAAAGCCCCTGATTTCTTATCTCAAAGGAAAAAGCATTTTCATAGATCAATTTCAGTCTTTGGATCGTCCCCCGCAGTCCAAGGCTCTTCTTTTCTCCACAGTCCTTTAGGTTCTGCAGTTCACTGACGATATCGTCCGGGATTCCCTTCCCATTGTCCCGAACCAGGATATGCAGCTTCCCGCTTTCCTCTTTGACGCAGACCCGGATATATCCGGATGTCTTGTTCGGACGGATTCCATGCTGGAATGAATTTTCTACCAGGGGCTGAATGGTCAGCTTGGGAATCTCATATTTTCTGCAGGAATCCTCTACCTCAATATCAAACTGAAACAAATCCCCGAAACGGATTTTTAAAATTTCCATGTAATCATGGACCATACGGATCTCGCTGTCAATGGAAATATATTCCCGGCCGCCGCTTACGCATTTTTTATAAAAGCCGCCCAGCGCTTCTATCAGCCTGCAGGCGTTGTCTGTATCACCCAGCATGGCAAGCGCTTCTACAGAATCCAGCGCATTGTATAAAAAGTGCGGCTTCATCTGTTCCTGGATTTCATTCATCTCTACGATCCGGATCCGTTTTTGCCGTTCGATCGTCTCCTGGATTAACCGTTTGATTTCATCCACCAGTCTGTTATAGCCGTGGAACAGCGACTTAAATTCCTGCAGCAGGGTTTGCTCCTGAATCTTTTCCAACTGCCCGCCTTCAACATTCTTCATATAACATAAAAGCTGCTGAATCGGGATTGTCAGCATATGCGCAATTGCAGCCGCGCCGCAAAAGATCAGCAGGCCGATGATCAGGATCAGCAGGATGTTGAATCGGACCAGTGTGTTGATATCTTTATTTCTGACAATCGGCGTATAGCGAAAGATTTTCCAACCGTTTTTCGGATTTACGACTCCCAGCAGATAATAGTCTTTTCCGTTTATATGCTCCTTTTTGATGAGTTCCCGGTCCGACAGGCTGATCGCCTCCGCAGCTTTGACCACATCCCCGACCGCCCCTTGTGTCCCGCCCCGGTAGATGATCTCATTATCAAAATTCAGGATCGCGATCTGCTCGTTCTCGTAGTCGATACTATTTGAGATCAGATGGTCTATTTTATCTTGATTGATCTGTACGCCGATAAGTCCGAGACTCGCAAACTGCTCCAGGCTGTTGAAGGAACGAATGAGCATCAGAGAGTTCGTATTTTCCCCCTTCTCCACAACCAGCTCCGGTTCTCCATAGGGTTTTCTCAGCCATTCATATTTTCCTTCATATCCACTTCCGCTGTCAGTATGGATACTGGCACTGTCCCCGATGATCAATCTCTGCCCCTGCTGATCCGTCAGCCAGATCATATCAATAAATTCTGAAAACTGCAGGACAGAATAGATCCGTTTCATCAGCGTCTGCTGTTTGCTGAAGTCATCCAGTATGTCCCCTGTCTCCATCATCTGCTGTACCACACTGTCGGCAAGTATCATCTTCGAGTAATTGTCCGCGCTTGCGGCCATCGTGCTTAATGATGAATCAATGGAGCGGAGGGTATTGATATTTTCCTGCCCGATAATCTCATATTCATATTTCTGGTAATGATTCGTGAAAATGAGCAGATATATGACAATGATCAAGAAAATGACTGCGCCCAGCAGGGCGGAAATTTTAAAATTTAATCGGAAATTTTTGTTCATATCCATCATATCCCCCCATAAAATACTGCTTCGGGTGTATTTGTCCTGCGCTTTCCGGCATGCCCTTCTTTTGATTCACACAAAGTATATCATTCCCCTGTCATTCCGGCAAGAGAAATATAACGGACGGCGGGGGGCTGGATGCCTGCAGCCGCTATTTTACTGGACGGGTGCCTCCCGGCAAGAGGCCGGATTCCAGCCCCTCGCCGGGAGGCGACTTTTCAATGGGCTGGATGCCGTTGCTGTGAGCGCCCGGCCAGGGTGTGAACAGTAACCCAAATTGACAGTAGAGATTTTTTCCCGCAGAATAATACTTGACTTTTTCGTCCGGCGGATTTATGCTTATAAAGGTACACAGGGGCGCTGTGAGACTGTTCCGGGGATATTTTCCGCGGGAATCTGCGGAACGGTTATAAAACGGCTGAGACGTATGTGTTTTCATACGAACCCTTTTAACTTGATCCGGGTAATGCCGGCGTAAGGAAAGGAGAATTTCATAATGTCACAAATTCATTCTGTCACAGGCGGAAGTACGTCTTCTGCCGTCAGGAAACTCGTTTTTTCTGCAATGGGGATCGCTCTTGCGATGGTCACTTCCTACATCAAAGTATGGGAGATGCCGATGGGCGGCTCCGTCACACTGTTATCCATGCTGTTTATCTGCCTGATCGGATACTGGTTCGGCGCAAAATATGGGATTATTACCGGGGTCGCATACGGACTCCTTCAATTTGTCGTTGATCCGTATGTACTTTCGATCCCCCAGGTGCTTTTTGATTATCCGTTTGCGTTCGGCGCGCTGGGATTGTCAGGCTTTTTCAGCAATCGGAAGTATGGGCTTCAGATCGGATATACGGTCGGAGTGCTGGGTCGGTTTGTCTTCTCCACGCTGTCCGGCGCGATTTTCTTTGCCGCCTACGCGCCGGAAGGCATGAATCCGTGGGTGTATTCTTCCCTGTATCAGGGCACCTACCTGGGCACGGAGGGGATCGTGACGCTGGTCATCATCTCGCTGCCGCCTGTCACTAAGGCGCTGAACCTGATACATAGACAGGCTTCCGCATGAAAGCTTGCTGCAAGGGCTGAATCTGGTACATAGGCATATTTCCGCATGGAAACGGGCGGCTGCGCAAGAAAACGGCATGAAAATTTATGAAGCCGTACCAGCATTTTCTTGCTGGAAATACTCAGGCTTCCTCATCAAACAAGGCGCGGGAAAGATTCAGGCTGAGCCGGAAGAACAGTCCCGCGCTTCCCAGCATGACCAGATACCACACCCCTTCCAGTATCCACACAGGCGGCACTTTCTCCGGATCGAAATGCAGGAATTGCAGTTCCGCGGCCGCCTGAATGAGCTCGCTCAAAAGCAGGCCCAGGAAATAGGATCTTACATATTGATATTCCTGGTGCCTGCCCAAGCGGCGCAGAAAGACCCACAGAGACGTAAGGGGCTGCACCAGGCCGCCGATGATCAGCACTTTCCAAAAGCCCGGTGTCACGTTCAAGTAGAACCAGCGCATGGATTCGGTTGCAAACTTTTCCATCAGGGCACTTGCCAGCTGTCCGGCCAGGATCATTGCGGCCATCAGCGACACGCTGAGCAGCAGCCTTGCCAGAAGCCTGGTGCTTTCCGATAAGTCTCCTGAGCGTTCCATTGGATGCAGCCGGTCTTCATAAGGGGTCATGAGGACAACCATCGGCTGCAGCAATCCCAGAATCAGTATGACCACAAGGCCCATGTTGACAAACGCAATTGCCCAGAAAGCATGAGCCCGCAGGAGATCACAGGCAGCCTTCGGGAGCAGCGCAATCAGCAGGAGCACCGCCAGGTATGTGCCGGCTGGAATGTACAGCTTATGAAAAAGCTTCCTTGACTCCCATCCCAATGCCCGCTTTATTTGTTCTGCCATGCTCCATTCTCTTTGTTCACAGGTCATCATATGCCTCCTTTCTCCGCTCTGTTCTGACACAGACACGGGGTTCCTATTTTTTCGAAATGCAGATTTACTTTCCAAATATTTCTGTTCATTTCCGAAACCGTTCCAGGTAATACTGTTCCACGGACATTCCACAGGTTTCCCTGAGTTCCTCCGTATCTTTCTCCACAATTTTTCCATGATCCAGAAAAAGGATCTGATCGAATAGCTGCTCAAAGTCACGAAGCAGATGGGTTGCCATGACGATTGACGCACCCTCGGGCAGATATTCCATCAAAAACCGCCGGACATCCCTTTTAAATGCCGCGTCTGCCCCGGTCAGCGGTTCGTCCAGCAGATACAGTTCAGACTCCACGCAGATCGCCAGGATCAGCATCAGAAGTTCCCGCTGTCCGTCCGACAGCTTCCTGAGCAGCGTCTTCCTGTCAAAACCCATATTTTCAATCAAACCGCAGGCTTTTTCGGACGCAAAGTTCTGATAGTGGGATTGGTAAAACTGTACCGCATCCCTGACACGCATCCATCTGTAAAAGATGTCCCTGGGCATCAGATAGGAGATCCTCTTTGTATAACGGAAAATTCTCCCCTCATCCGGCTTCCAGATTCCTGCCATCAATTTCAGGAGCGTGCTTTTTCCACTGCCGTTTCTGCCTGCCAGTCCGATGATGCGGTTTCGCGGGATCTGCACATTCAGGCGGTGCAGAATGCATTTTTCATCCAATGACTTGCTCACGCCTTTCAGCTCTATTAGAAGCTCCCTGTGACGCCCACAGTCCTGCAGGCGTTCCTGCCCGAAAGGACCGTCAGATCCAGATCTGTTCTGCCCGAAAGAACTGTCAGATCCAGATCTGCTCTGCCCGAAAGAACTGTCAGATCCAGATCTGCTCTGCCCGAAAGGACCGTCAGATCCAGATCTGTTCTGCCCGGACTCACTGCTTCCCTGAAATAGAAAATCATGATCTCTCATATGACGTCCCCTCCCATTCCGCTTCGATCAGGCGTTGAACCTCTTCCAGGGGCAGGCCGCAGTTTTTCATTGTCTGGACAAATTCCCCTGTTTTCTCTCTGGCCAGCCTTGCCTGCAGGCTGCCCGCATGTTCCTCCCGTATGAAATATCCGATTCCTTTTTTGGAAATGATGATTCCTTCGGATTCCAATTGCTGCATCACCCGCTGCATAGTCAATGCGGAAACTTCGAATAAAACTGAGCCCTCCCGCACGGACGGCAGCTTATCCCCGGCCCTTCGCCGGCCGCTGGCGATCTGTTCCTTCAAAAGGGAGGCAATCTGGATATAAATCGGCTTTTCGTTATCAAATTCCATGAGCTGTGATCGCCTCCTTCTGTATATTCCCGCATCGTTATAGTGTTATACTTATGTTATACAGTATAGCAGTATAAGAATATAGCTGTCAAGTGAATAGCATCAATACCAAAAATATAATGTTACTAGTTACAGTTCACGGCCCAACCGGCCGCGAACTGTAACGCATCCAGCCCATTAAAAAGTCGCCTGACGGCGAGGGGCTGGATGCATGCAACCGCTATTTTACCGGCCGGATGCCTTGCAGCATGGTGCAAGGCACCGTGAACAGTAACTGTTACTATTCACAGTAACAATATAATCTCAAAAAGCATTTACATTCACAGCCTTGTCTGCTATACTGAACAGGTGAATACAAATCGGATCGTGCTTTTCTGGCTGTCCGGCAATTCTGGCGTCTCGCCATATTTCACAGTAATTGCAGCCCATTGATTTCTATATTTACAGAAGAAAGGATTTTTATTTATGGTAAAAAACTTTAGACCTGAAGACAAAAATTTATGGGATGAGATCTTCAATACGATTGTGGATGTCATGCCGGAGCAGTTGTTTCCGCTCTTCAAAGAGGTGTATGGAAAGGAATATCCAAAAGGAACGCCTGTCATCCGGCTTTCTACCGTGTCCTCCACCTATCTTGAAGACCCTGACGCGCCGCCCAGTTCCCGGCGTTCCGATACGGCGATTCTGGTAAACGGAACCGACTATTATCATCTGGAATGCCAGATGCACAATGATGAGTATATGGTCATACGCATGATTACATATGACATACATTTTGCAATGCAGCATTCGACTTCCAAAGATGAACAGGAAGGCGGGTTCATTATGCGCTTCCCGAGTTCCGCAGTGATTTATCCGGAAAAGAACCGGGAGCTTCCGGAAACCCTCCGGTGCCGGATCATTTTCCAGGATGGCAGCCAACACATCTACCAGGTTCCTACCGTCAGGATTCAGTCTTATTCCATGCAGGAAATCTGTGACAAACATCTGCTGATCTTTATCCCTTACGTTCTGCTTCGACTGCGTCCCAAGCTGAACCCGAACCGAAAGAATCCGCTGACCGAAAAGGAATTGACAGACCTGGTAAACGAAGCTATAGTTATATTACAAAAGGAACTGGAACAGGGAAATCTGACGCGGCAGGAGTACAGCGATTATCTCAATCTCTTCCGATTTGCTGCCGATAAGATTTTTAAGGATAAAAAGCACTCCAAATTCCGAAAGGAGGTACACCAAATGACGAGCTTATATGACCAACTGCCCAGTGTGCGTGAAAAGAGACTTCGCGCCAAGCTGGAAGGGATGCTGGAAGAGATGCGTCTCGAAAAGGAGAACGCGCTTGACGCTCTTGCAAGAAAGGAAGCGGAACTTGCAGAAAAAGAAGCCGAATACGCAAAAAAAGAAGCCGAACGCGCAAAGAATGAAGCCGAACTTGTACGACTGAAAGAAATACTGGATCAACACCATATTGTACTGACCCCGTAAAAACGAATTATATGCCCCGCAGCGAGCTGATCAATCACAGCCGGCTGCGGGGTCTTTGACTTTACCTACGTTGGGTTTCAGGCATTTCCGGACAAGTACCGCTGACACTTTGCGGACCTTTCGGCAGTTACACACCCTGCCGCGGCCCCTTTTCCTCTGCCCATTCTAATCCGTCAGCCCGTAGAGTTCTCCATATTTCTTTTTAAAATGCCGGATCAGCGGTTCTGCCGACACCTCCCTGCCGCAGACTGCCTGGATGACTTCTTTCGGTTTCCGCGTGTTTCCGTACCAGTGAATCTTTTCGTTGAGCCACTTTGTGATCTCGGAAATTTTTCCTGCTGCCAGCAGTTCATCCACAGACCCAAGCTCCTGCTCAATCGTATCCAGGTACATTCCGTCGTAAATGCTCCCCAGAAGGTAAGACGGAAAATATCCGAAGGATGCGTCCGACCAGTGCACGTCCTGAAGAATCCCCTGGCTGTCATTTTCAGGGGTGATCTGCAGATATTCCTTCATTTTCTGATTCCAGAGCGCCGGAAGCTCCTCCACCGGAACCTGGTCACGGAAGATGGCCTGCTCCATCTCATAGCGCAGTATAATATGGAAGCAGTAGGTCAGCTCATCGGCTTCAATACGAATAAAGCTGTTTTTTACATGGTTGATCTCACGGTAAAAATCATCCAGAGAAATCTCCCGGAATTGGGGAAGCAGCTCTCCCAGCCTGTCATAAATGGGAAGCCAGAAGTTTTTATTCCGGCCCAGGATATTTTCATAAAATCGGGACTGGCTCTCGTGGATTCCCATATAATTGCAGCTTCCCGCTACCGTCTTGTCGTATTCGGGATTGACGTTCTGGTCAAAGATCGCATGGCCGCCCTCATGGATCGCGGAAAAGATGGCGGACAGCGGATCGTGCTCATAGTAATGGTTGGTCACCCGCACGTCCTTTGAGGAAAAGCTGGTAGTAAAGGGATGCTCCGTCTCGTCCACGGCCCCGGCGTCCCTGCGGAATCCGATATAATCCAACAGCATCCACTGTACCTTTTTCTGGGCGTCCGGGTCGGAGTACACATGAAATCTCGGGTCCTCCGGCTGTTTTTTTGCGGCAATCTTCTGAACCAGCGGGATCAGTTCCTGCTTCAGGTCTTGGAACAGCCGGTCGATGGTGGCGGAATCCATGCCTTCCTCAAATTCATCCAGCATGGCGTCGTACAGTTCTTTGCCCGGGTCGGTATAGCCCGTGATCTCCCTGCGCATGTCGATCATTTTCTTCAGATGGGGAGCATAGATGGAAAAATCCGAAGACCGCTTTGCCTCCTCCCAGGCCGTCCCGGATTCCGCCTGGGCCCGGACAAACGCCTCGTACACGTCCGCCGGAATCCGACGGTTCCGGTCAAAGTCCCGTTTCATACGGCCAACGATGAACTTCCAGGTGTCGTCCAGAGCATCGTATTCCCCGGGCTCTGCCAGCTTGTCCAGCATCTCTCCCAGCTCCCCGGACGTGGACAGCACGAAACTCTCTGCCAAAAAATGTGTCAGCGCCTCAATGTGCGCGGCCTGTCCCAGCTTCGGCGCCTTCGTCCTCATATCCCAATACAACAGGTTTGTCACATGGTCATATTGCTGCATTTTTGTTAAATACTGTCTGAACTCCTCAAATAATCTGCTCATCATTTTTTCATCCTTTCTTTTTTTGATTCAAACTACGGCATAATAGAATCATAACACAGTCAAAGCGCATTTGCATCAGATAAACGCTCATTTTTTGCATCCTTCAATATTTAGAAATTTCAGAATATTTTCGTTGAACGGCTGGATATCGTTGTACAAAAATCCGATTTCCCGGGGCGGAATTGGATTTGACAACGCATTTTCCATCAGCGTTCCGGCTTCTAATTCCTGTTCCACGAATTGTTTTACAACGCAGGATACCCCTATGCTCATTTTGGCAAATTCAATCAGCATATCCATTTCATTCACTTCCAGGATACGCAATGGAATGATGTTGTTTTTGGCATAGTATCGATTGATGTGTTTACGGGATACATTATCTTGATCAAGAAGCATAATATTCGCACATTCAAATATTTCATCATTCTTACAATTCAGCTTTTCCCTGTATGCCGGAGCGCAGACAAATGTATAGTCGATCACACCCAGGGAATGATAGACTGCCGCTCCCGCATTCTCCGGTTTTACCACCAGCGCCAGGTCAATGCCGCACGCTTCTATCATGGAATACGCCTCCGCAGAAGAGGTACAGGTGACCGCCAATTCCGTGTTCGGATATGAGCCGGAAAATGCTTTTAAATAAGGCATAAGAAAATGCTTGCACAGTACGCTGCTGGAAGCGATCCGCAAATATCCTGTATAAAGCGGAAATCTGAGGCTTTTTTCTGTATCCGAAAGCATACCAAGCGCTTTTTTTGCCTGGTCGTAGAGCAGCCTTCCTTTTTCCGTAAGCTCGACGCCCTTTGATTTTCTGATGAAAAGTGTGGTGTTCAGGTTTTCTTCAAGCTTTCTGATCGTAATACTTACCGCCGGCCGGGAAATATAAAGCTGCGCGGCGGCTTTGGATATGCTTTTGTTTTCAGCGACAGAGAGAAAAATTTTATACTTTGTGAGATTCTCAAATGTATCCATATCCTATCCCCATCCTATAAGTTAAATTTATGCTTTTTATAAAAATCATATATTTGAATTATATTATCGCAAACCCTATAATGCAATCAAATATATGCCCAAAAGCCGAATGTACATACAGCATAGACATCTTGCAGCGAGGGGCTGGATGCCCGCCCCATCGCCGCATTGGCCGGATCTCCTGCATTCCTTACAGGTTCATGGCCGTTTCATAAGCCGCCCAGATCGCATCCATAATGTTGGTCGGCTGTTTCGCGTCGCCGATCAGATGCACATGGCCGCCCTTGATCTTTTCATACAGTCTGTTTTCCGGGATGTAGCCAACCGATACCACCACGTGATCCGCCGGAATCTCGTGCTTTACCTTCATTCCCTGGGGCCCCAGCGCAAACATCCGCTTCGCCCGGTTCGCCGTATTGGGGTAATTCTTTTCCGTCTCAACCACAACGGCAGTCCCGTTTTCATAGCTCTCGACCACTGCGTTTTTGATCACCTTTACCTGGTAATGATCCAGCAGTTCCATCAGCATATTGTAGTTTGCCGCAGACAGGCCGAATGCATTGAGAATGGTTTCCGTCATTTCCACAAGGGTGACTTTCTTGCCTTCCCTGCCCAGCATATAGGCGATCTCGCGTCCGGTCATAGCTGTGAGCTGGATAAATATTTTCGAACCCTGCTCGTGGATCCCCTCTGTCAGGTACTTCATCTCCGCCACATATTCCTCCGGAAAATTCACCGGATTCATGTAAGCTGCTCGGAGGCGATATCCCCACCCGGGAGGCACTCATCGTCAACACGCCGAAGAAGTATTCCGGATTGACCGGCGCGGAGATCTTTACCGGCTGTGAAGCGGTCTCCATCGACAGCGCGTCGAAGACAGTCTCATTGAAAAATGCTTCCGGAGAGGCATTTGCGGAAAGCTATGACAAGCTGATCATTGCCACCGGCGCGGTTCCCTTTGTACCTCCGGTGGAGGGTGTCGGCCTTCCCGGCGTTTTCTGTGTGCGCACCCCCGACGACGCGGTGTCCGCGCGAGCCTATGCGGAAGAGCAGAAATGCCGCAAAGCGGTGGTCTGCGGCGCAGGCTTTATCGGACTGGAGGTGGCGGAAAATCTGATGGCGCTTGGACTGGAGGTCACCGTCATTGACGCGGCTCCCCAGATCATGCCCAATGCCTACGATCCGGAGATGGCGGATTACGCAAAAAAGCAGCTGAAAGCGGCTGGTATGCGTGTGCTGACCTCCACCAGCCTGAACGGGATTGAAGGCAATGAAAAAGCGGAAAAGGTCCTGACCGACAACGGCCCGCTGGCGGCGGATCTCGTGATCCTGGCCATCGGTGTGCGCCCGGCCACTGCATTTCTGGCGGATTCCGGTCTGGAGATGTTCAAGGGAACCATTTTCGTAGATTCCCATATGAAGACCAATCTGTCGGATGTCTATGCGGCAGGCGACTGTGCCATGGTAAAAAATGCACTGACCGGTCAGCCCCAGTGGTCCGCCATGGGCTCCACCGCCAATCTGGCAGCCCGGGCAATGGCAAAATCGATGAACGGAACCGGACACGGCTACGGCGGCTGCCTTGGGACCGGTGTGGTCCGCCTGCTTCCTTCTCTGAACGGAGGACGCACCGGCCTGACGGAAGCCCAGGCAAAGGAGGCCGGCTATGAGGTCACTTCCGTGATCTGCGTCGTGGACGATAAGGCCCACTACTATCCGGGCGCGTCCTCATTTCTCATCAAGCTGACAGCGGAAACTGCCACGAGAAAGCTGCTGGGCCTGCAGGTTCTTGGAGCGGGCGCTGTGGATAAGCTGACGGATATCGCGGTTGTGGGAACCTCCCAGGGCATGAAGCTGGATGATTTTGATACACTGGATTTCGCGTATGCGCCTCCGTTTTCCACTGCCATCCATCCCTTTGTCACCGCATGCTATATTCTGGAAAATAAGATCGACGGGATCTTTGATTCCATGACTCCTGCCGAGTTCATCGCCGGCGCGGCCAAGGGATACACGGTCCTGGATGCGCAGCCTGCTCCGGCAATTCCGAACGCGCGCTGGATCGACCTTTCCTCCGTAAACGGGCCCATCGAAGGGCTGGAAAAGGATGCTCCGCTGCTGCTCGTATGTGCCAAGGGCAAGAGAGGATATTTCCTGCAGAACCGTCTGAAAGCTTTCGGCTACACGAACACGAAGGTTCTCGAAGGCGGCGCCTTCTTCAATGAGGTAAAGGTTCCCCGCAGCGGGAGCAAGCTCTCCGCAGAAGAGATCAAGCGTGTGAAAGGACTGGGCTGCCTGCAGGATAAGCGGTATGACGATGTATTCAATGTCCGTGTCATCACCCGGAACGGGAAGCTCACGTCCGAGGAGCAGGTAAAAGTCGCGGAGGCGGCGGAAAAATTCGGCTCCGGTGAAGTCACCATGACCACCCGCCTGACGCTGGAAATCCAGGGCGTAAACTATGACAACCTGAACGCCCTCTTTGATTTCCTGGCAGAAGCCGGGCTGAAAACCGGCGGTACCGGCTCCAAGGTGCGCCCGGTGGTATCCTGCAAGGGAACGACCTGCCAGTACGGGCTGATCGATACCTTTGCGCTCTCCGAAAAGCTGCATGAGCTGTATTACATCGGATACCACGACGTATCCCTGCCTCACAAATTCAAGATCGCGGTGGGCGGATGTCCCAATAACTGCGTCAAGCCGGATCTCAATGACTTAGGCATCATCGGCCAGCGCCAGCCCGAGATCGACCTGTCCAAATGCAAGGGCTGCAAGAACTGTCAGGTTCAGAACAGCTGCCCGATCAAAGTGGCGGAACTGGACGGCGGGAAGATCCGGATCACCCCGGACAGCTGCAACCACTGCGGACGCTGTATCGGAAAATGTCCTTTCGGCGCCGTAACCGAATCCCTGACCGGCTATAAAGTCTATATCGGCGGACGCTGGGGCAAGAAGGTGGCGGAAGGCCGCTCGCTGGACAGGATCTTCACTTCCGAGGAGGAGGTCATCGACGTGGTGGAGCGGACCATTCTGTTTTTCCGGGACGAAGGCCAGTCCGGGGAACGTTTTGCGGATACCATCGCAAGGCTGGGCTTTGAATATGTACAGGATAAGCTGCTGAACAGCAAGATTGATAAAAAACAGATATTAGAAAAGCATGTAGTGGGCGGGGCGACCTGCTGATCTGAAGCCGCGGGATCCCCTAAGTGAAGGAACCGCAGTCCCTGCGCCGCAGTGGGATCGCTATACATTTATTCTCTACATAGAAGGAGCTGCCCGAAAATGACCGCATACCCGCAATAGATGGTATGCAGATGTCATTTTCGGACAGCTCTTTATTTGCTCATTTCTCTTCTGAGGTATATTCTTTTATAATCGGCGGGATCTGCGCCATCAGATTATCAATATCCTCAAACATGGCGCTCTTGGTCGTTCCCAGCCGCGACGCCTGTCGGATATGCTTCACCACGTCCTGATTCAGGCTCTTGATCTGTTCAAAGAAACCGCACAGCATATCCAGCGCATTCTTGGAATCATCAATGACACCGGAAATCTCGTTATGTACTTTCGTAGCGCCTTCCGCAGACTGGGTGATCTCATCAAACATCTCGTAGGTCTCATTGACCTTCTCCAGGCTCTCTCCCAATGCCTTCTGGGAAGCGTTGATGTTCGTGTTGAGGTGTTCTGTCCCCTGCTCCACATCCTGGATGCCGGAATCCACCTCGCCGGTCAGCTCCTTGATCTCATCCGCCAGCTTTTTCACCTCGACCGCAACCACCGCAAATCCCTTCCCCTGCTCTCCGGCACGGGCCGCCTCAATGGACGCGTTGAGCGCCAGAAGGTTGGTCTGCTCGGCGATAGACACGATCTTGCCCATGCACCGCTTGATCGTCTCCACCGCGGTCTGCAGATCCTCGAACGTAGTCTCCATTTCTTTAAAGTAAGAGTCCACCTGCATGGAACTGGTTTTTAACTCCTCCACGCCGCCCTGGGCGCGGACGACCGACTGGGAGATGCTCTCCTTCACTTCTGAAAATTCACCAGACACCTGTTCAATACTCATGAAGTTCTGCCCGAACTCCTGCAGCCGCCCCTGAAAGCTCTCAGCCTCCGAGAGTACATGCCCGAAGGACTGGCCGATCCGGTCCAGCTCCCACAGAGAATCCACCTCCTTCTGCACCAGCTCTGAGTGATAGTCCTTCAGGGTCTTCATCACATGCAGCACCGGATTCAGGCTTTTATCGTGTACAGGCATATTCTTTGTCTCCTGCCTGTTCTTTTTCCAAAATGCCATATTCTTTTCCCTCCTATTCAAATGCTGAAAGCGTCAAAAGGTATTTTGGCGCTTATAATACTCTTTTGACACTTGTATCATTCAAATACCACGCAGGTCATGGACTGGTTTACGAAACGGTTGTTATAATGCTCCCCGTATCCTACAAACCCCGCGTGTCTGCCCAACGCGCTCATCTCGTTCAGATATTCCTGCATGTAATGTTCCTGCGTGAACAGCAGATAACGGAACAGGCAGTTCACGGAAAATACGGCTGAAATATTTGGAAAGTCGTGTTTGATCTTGCCGATCGTATTTTTTACAATGGCCCTGTAATCCCCCAGTTCCAGCAACAGCAGGACATCCGAGTCGTTGACCTGCCTGAAGCAGCAAAGCGCGTCACCTTGCACCTCCTTGATCGATACGATGCAGGTGTCGTCCCCGTTCAGCTTTCCAAAGGGATTTTTAAACGTCTGTGTAGTGATATCCTTCTCCGAGATCTTGAGGATGTCCTGGTAAACCTGTCTGGCCGGACGGCCATTGAGGGTTCCCAGTATGTATTTTGTCTTATCTGTTCCGGAGGCGATAAAGCGGTGGTTCTGCATCTGGTGATAGATATTTTCCTTATATGCTTTGACCCTGCCGTTCTGGTTCTTAATGATCCCATAGACCACGGCATCTTCATAGACTCTGCCGTTTGCAGAAACCTTGCCCGCGTCGCCGGTCCCGCCTACCAGGGAAATGTTCCTGCGCTTTAAGACGCTGTAGATGGTGGTCAGAACGCAGGCATCGTTGCCGGTGCAGAAATCGATACAAACCGTATCGCGCTCCGTACCGCTCACCGCCTTCACATCCCGCTCCAGCCGGTCGATGTATTTTACCGGCATGGCCGAAACCTCTTCGAGTACATTAGCCGCGGCGCTGACCCCTTCGGAAAACGCAATGACGCCGACCCCCTTTTCTACCACTCTGGTATCATAGCTCATGCCGATACACCCGATACTCGGCACGCCCGGGAAAAGCGCCTCCAGTTCCTTCACATGCGTTTCAAACTGATCTCCGTTTGAAAGCAACATAATAAACTGCGGCCTGGTCACCCCGCGGGCCGCTTCCTTCAAGTCTCCGTGCTGGCTCATTCCAAAAAACTGTTTCATTATGCAGCATCCCTCTTTCCTGAAATAGTGATGTCCGACTCGTCAGACATATATGTGATTTATATCTTTTTATTGTGCATCCGTATTCCAGTTACACCGTACTGCAATCTCACCTGACCTTTATTGCGGGACGCTGCCTGACCGCCCGCAGATTGCAGCGGACATCTTCCGCGCAATGGCATATCCTGTCGAAATACCGGATTCTATAATCTATTATAGTTGAAATACCTATAGAACGTCAATTAAAATTTTTTTCACCTGCGGCTTCATGGAGCCAGAGCTTCTATCACTATTTTATTATCACTAAGGAGCAGTAGAAAAATATTCCAACTGTACGGCAGATTTATCTGGCGCTTAGTATAATATCTCCCGATTCCACCTTGACCGTGATCGTACCCTTCGACTTTCCTTCCAACGTATAAGCCGCCTCACCATCTCCCGAAATCTGATGTCCCGGGGCGCCGTCGGGAAGATGGATACTGCCGTACTCGCTGCGGGCATTCACGGAATATTCCGACAAATCCCGGGGGAGCCGAATCTCAACGTCACCATATTCATTTTTGCAGGACAGGTCCGCCAGTTCCTCGGCATCCAGCTCCAGGTTCCCGGATTCCAGCACAAACTCCGCCTTTTCCGCAGAAAATCCGTCCAGTTCCACGTTGCCGTAATCCACTTTCGCTGTCAGGGAATTACATGTGAAAGCGTCTGCTTTCAGGCTGCCGGATTCCAGCTCTGCCTCTGTATTTTCGACCTTGATCTGCTTCAATGTAACATTTCCATATTCATTTTTCAGGATTAAGTCCTCTGCGGTCACGGACTCCGCCTTGAGATCGCCGGATTCCATATCCAGCTCCAGATCCTGAAAGCTCACATCGCGGAGCTCCGCGTCCCCATAGCTGATCTCCAGCTTCGCGTCCCCGAAGGCCATATCCTCTGCGGAAAAGTCTCCCGAATCGTTATACACATTCAGCTGTCCCATCTCCTCTCCCTCCGGGATATACAGGTTCACCTCCGCATTCTTGATCCCGTCCTGAATGCCGAAAGTCCCTAGGTAAAAGAAATTCACAGCAAAACCGAATTGCTTCTGTCTGCCCGTATGTGTCAGGGTCAGCGTATCATCCCTCACTTCCCAGAAGGGTTCGCCGTACTCACCGTCCAGCTTATATTCCAGATAAAACTGATCATCCCGGGAAGGCAGGATCCGGATATCCGCATAGGATCCGATCCGGATATCCGTGTCGGCAAATGAATCAATCTTTGTTTTCTTCAAGGTGTACGATTTCTGTTTTGCATATGGGGATGTCACTCCATTTCCGGAAAAGGCAACGCCCGCCCGTCCGCCGAGCAGGTGGCCGACCGCCAGAAGCGCGGCGCCTACGACGATCAGGATGAGAGATACCTTGATTAGTTTATTCGTGTTTATTTTCATGTCTGCGTCCTCCTTTTATAATATTTCCCAGGGATTGTGACATCTTCCTCAGCGCCCAGCGGCACAGACGGAAGGAGCCGTATACGCACAGGATCCCGATTCCCAGCGTGACAAAACTCAACCCGATCGTCGCGATCCCATCTGTAAAGGTACGGAATGTCAGAGCAAATCCGCCTGCCAGGCCAACCGCGGCTCCCCCGACCAGGCAGACCGCTGTCAGGAAAAGGCTCCCCAATACGGCTGCTACGGTGATAACCAGCGCAAATATCACACAGAACAAAGCCAAAAGCAGAGGAAGCGCGATGGGTGCGGCGCACACGCCCAGAATTCCCACCCAGACCGCGTGGAATCCGCGCCTGACGGTTCTTGGCGGTTCCCCGATGTTCTTCTCGGCCAGATTCATGATCAGCTCCCGGGAAGCGTCCTCCGGCGCGCCCAGATCCTGGATGGCCTCCTGCTCATGTGCCGGCCCCGCTTCATTAAAGTATTCTTCAAAATATTCTATGGCCCTGTCGTAGTCCTCCTTCGGCAGGCGCCGCAGATTGTGGGAAAGTATCGTCATGTAGTCTGCTCTGGTCATTTTTCAGTTCCTCCCTTCACAATGTCATCAATAATCGTCTTGTAACGGTCCCATTCCTTCGACAGTTCTTCCTGATAATATCTGCCAGAATCCGTAATGGTATAGTACTTCCGGTTACGGCCCTGATACTGCTCGTCATAAGTCTCAACGAAATGCTGTTCCTGGAGACGGCGCAGGATCGGATAGAGCGTGGAATCCTTGGTGTTGGCTGCCCGCTTGATGATCTGGCTGATCTGGTAGCCGTAGGCGTCAGACTCCGCGATGACCGACAGGACAAGCAGGTCGAACATAGGCGCATTCAACGGAAATGTCATGATATCAGTCCTTTCTATACATTGATTTAAAATATATGTTTTTTTGAACTATATATTTTATTTGTTTATATTATATGAAGTATAATATATTTTGTCAAGAGGGATATTCTAAAGAAAATCAAAAGAAAAAAGTATCGTTGCCGCGAACAATAAAAAAGCATCTGGGCTTTTGGGCTCAGATGCTATAAGTCGGATATCCAAAATTCATTTTTTAAGCTTATCATAGAGGATCTCTTCTTTTCCTGTTGATAGAGTTACTTTTTTCTTAAAAAGTAAAGTCCACGATGCCTGATTTTTTGCATAATCCATTTTATCCTGCGGAAAAAAAGAGCGGCAGCATATCTACTCTGTCTGCTATTTTATGATACAAGTCTGACGACTGGAGCTGTTCGGCTGTTATCCGACGGCTTCTGATCGAATCAAATATTTTTTCTCTGTCACGAAACAATTCCGGTCTGTCAGTTAGATATTGAAGCCCCATTAGAATGAAAGCATTCTTTTTTACCAAAATTTATTTGCAATGAGACAGCTATTCCTTTTCTTCCCAGTATCAAATGGTATTCTTTATTCAGCAGCTTCTCAAAAGCCACCACACAATCATATACATTACGCATCCTGCTCTCTGGCACAACACCTTATTTCAACACTTTGACCGACACTCAAGTTGCCTGTCTATATTATTATACTACAACAGCCCCTATAATAGGTCAATCGCAAGTTTCATGGTTTAAACAAGGAGGTTGCTTCCTAATCTGTCTGGATTTCCAGGATCGTATCTGTTCCGGCTACATAATAGGGCGTCATCCCTGGGATATGTTTCTGAAAGGATTCCCCCTGGACATGCGCCTGAAAGTCTTCTTTCGCCTCCCACTTGGATACAAAAACGACTTCATCCACTGTCGCCGGATCCACGCATACATCCATCATAAGGCATCCCCTGTCATGCGACGCGTCTGATGTAAATGCCTTTGCCAGAGGCAGATACGCGTCTCTGTCCTTTACCGTATTTTTTGTGATTACAAGTACCATGCTTCATCCTTCTTTCTTTCTTTTTATTTGTTTGCGAGCCCCTTGCATTCTCTCTGTAAATGCTATTGAAAAGACCTGCAGATTCCGGGGTTCCTTTACATTCATGCTTTTGTATGATACAAGTATAATCCGATTTCTGAATAAAGGATTCTCCAATTCTGTCCTTTTTCAGCGTCAAAAAATAACTTTCGTGGATTCAGAATTTCACTTGTGAAATGGTATGGTTCTAAAGCATATACACTTTTCTGACCTGCATGCTGCCTGATAGAATATTACCGTGAACAATAATAATATCCTATCAAAAATTTCACCTTGATTCATCTCATCCAGTAATTTATAATATTACACTTACAATTGACGAAATACACGCGATCAGAGAAGACCATTGCCTGAAAACCCGTGGCTTGTCCTTTGAAGAATATAAAAGACTTTTAGATGCCGAGATCGCTCCTGTGCTCCGTTTACTTTGCCAGGCGAAAAAAGCATCTGAAAAACAATGTGTATGAGTTTCTTTTGGGGCTGTTCCGTTCAGCCCCATCTTTTTCTTTATTCCCGGGTCAGCTTCCGGATCCACTTCCACGACCTGCACCGCAGAAATGCCGGCACGCACTTAAAAAACTGGTCCGCGTTGAGGCACCACACCACCACTGCCGGCGATGCCTTCACCACGAATGCCATAAAAAATGACAGCGGCAGCACGATCAGCCAGATGCTGATCAGGTCCATCTTTACCACGAACATGGCGTCCCCGCCGCCCCGGATGATCCCGGTATTGGTGGGCATCTGGTAGGACATCCCCACATCCACGGCGCTTAGGATCATGAGAAACGTATTTGCCATGGCCTTGGTCTCCGGCCGCAGGTCGTACAGGCCCAGCACCGGGACGCGCAGGAAAAACAGGGCGATCCCGGAGCAGATCCCGATTCCGAGAAATAATTTTTGAAGGCGCCTGGCATACTGCTTCACCTGCTCCATATCCCCGCCGCCGATGGCCTTTCCGATCATCACTCCCGCCGCGGAAGCAGCGCCGACCGCAGTAGATTTTACCAGAAGGAACAGATTGGAAGCGGCGCTGTTTGCCGCGATCGCCGCCGCGGTCATGTGTCCCAGGATGGCCGTCTGCAAAGCCGTGTTCACCCCCCACAGACCATTTGTCACCAGGATCGGCAGAGTCACCTTGATATAATCCTTCCAGAGCAGACGGTCAAACTGGAAGAAATCCCGCACCCGCAGGCACAGATTTTTTTCGGTCTTTGCAATATAAATGATCAGCACGGCAGTCTCCAGGATCCGGGCGGTCAGTGTCCCCACCGCCGCTCCTGCCGTCCCCATCTCGGGCATGCCAAAGCGTCCGAAGATGAGCATATAATTGATACCGCAGTTGACAAAAAATGTCATGGCCGAGAGGTACAGCGCGATCTTCACGATCTGCATGCTCCGAAGCACGGCCAGCAAAAGCTGGGTCACCGCAAAGAACAGATAGGTAAAACGGATCAGCCGCAGATATCCCGCTCCCTCTGCAATGATCGGCCCGTCCGTAGTAAACAGCCCGATCCCCTGCTCCGGAAAAAGGCTGATCAGTACAAATAAAACCACCATCACCGCCAGCCCGAGCTGCATCATCATGGCCGCGATTTTTTTCATGGGCTTTGTCTGCTGTTTTCCCCAGTACTGGCTTCCGAGGATGACCATGCCCTCCCCAAAAGCGGCCAGCAGCATCTGATACACGAACTGGATCTGATTTGCTGCCGCCACTCCCGCAAGGGAGGTCTCACTGTATGCGCCCAGCATGACATTATCCGCCAGATTAACGCTCAATGTCACCACATTCTGCAGCACCAGGGCAATATATAATGTAAAAAACCGCTTATAAAAGGAAAGTTCCTTTTGATTCATTGCTTTTTGGCTCATTGCTTCAGTATTCCTTATCAGCTTCTCACATAGAAATAATAGTTTGTAACGCTTTTCTCCCTATTATATCGTTAATTCCTTATGCTGACAACCAAAAAAATCAAAATATCGTATATATTTCATAAAATAATGTAAGTATTTCCCACAAAAGTATATTATAATATAATTATTGTAAATAAATCAGCAGCACAATATATCATAGAAGGAGGACACATGATGATTCGAAAGTATGTGTATGGAACACCATTTTCTACAGATGCTGTGACAGCGGAGGTGCCAGCCGGGGAAGGGACACCGGCCTACGGTAAAATTGATACCGGGAATGGATTTTGTTTTACTTATAAGATGGAAGAAACGGATATCGTATACGGGCTTGGGGAGGCCAGCCGGGGGCTGAACAAGCGGGGCTACTGCTATATCAGCGACTGCACGGATGACCCCAACCACACGGAGGACAAGCGTTCCCTCTACGGAGCCCACAATTTTATCGTGGTGTCCGGAAAGGAAACCTTCGGGCTGTTCTTCGACTATCCCTCCGCCATGACATTTGACATCGGATATACCAGGATGGATACGATGCAGGTGTCCTGCGCGGAGGCAGACTTGAACCTGTTCGTGATCGAAGGCGAGACACCCTACGACATCGTAAAGCAGTTCCGGAAGATCATCGGCAGAAGCTATATCCCGCCGAAATACGCTTTCGGCTTTGGACAGAGCCGATGGGGCTACAAGACCAAGGAGGATTTCCGTAAGGTTGCGGACGGCTATCGGGAAAATAACATCCCGTTGGATATGGTCTATATGGATATCGACTATATGCAGGATTTTAAGGATTTCACACTGAATGAGAAAAATTTCCCGGATTTTCCGGAATTTGTACAGGAAATGAAGGACAAAAACCTTCGGCTCATCCCCATCATCGATGCGGGCGTCAAGGTGGAGGACGGCTACGACGTGTATGAGGAGGGAGTGAAGAACCGCTACTTCTGCCAGCGTGAGGACGGCAGCGACTTCGTGGCGGCGGTTTGGCCGGGGGATACCCATTTCCCGGATGTGCTCAATGATGAGGCCCGCGCGTGGTTCGGAGATAAGTACCGGATTCTAATAGATCAGGGGATTGAGGGCTTCTGGAATGATATGAATGAGCCTGCGATCTTCTACACCCCGGAGGGCATCGAAGAGCTGAAAGGGATGCTCAAAGCATTTCTAGAAAATGAAGAGCATAACAGCGGGGTCAACGCGGGGACACTGGCTGTTGCTCCTACATCGGATACCAACGACAGCGCGGAAAATGAAATCGCCGGCGCTTCCATCTGGCCGCTGATGGGAAAGATCGGAGGGCTGGCAAACAGCAAGGAGGATTACCGCCGTTTTTATCATACGGTGAACGGGCAGCGGATTCGCCACGACAAGGCGCACAACCTGTTTGGGTACTATATGACCCGCGCTGCGGGCGAGGCGTTTGAACGAATTGACCCGTCGAAACGTTTCCTCATGTTCTCCCGTTCCTCCTATATTGGAATGCACCGCTACGGCGGAATCTGGATGGGCGACAACAAGTCCTGGTGGTCCCACATCCTGCTGAACCTGAAAATGCTGCCGTCTCTGAACATGTGCGGATTTTTGTATACCGGAGCGGACCTGGGCGGCTTCGGAGCGGACACCACGAGAGATCTGCTGCTGCGCTGGCTGGCGCTTGGCGTATTTACCCCGCTGATGCGGGACCATGCCGCCGCGGGAACCAGAGATCAGGAATGCTATCAGTTCGAGGATCTTGACGACTTCCGCCATGTGGTCGGAGTACGTTACCGCCTGATTCCTTATTTATACAGCGAGTATATGAAGGCCGCGCTGAATGACGATCTGTATTTCAAGCCGCTGGCGTTTGTGTATCCGGAGGATTCCATGGCCGCACAGGTGGAGGACCAGATGATGCTCGGAAATGAGGTCATGATCGCGCCGGTCTACACCCAGAATGCACGGGGGCGTTATGTGTACCTGCCGGAGGAAATGAAGTTCGTCAAGTTCCTGCCGGGCGGATCCATTTCGGAGGAAGTCTTGGCAAAAGGGCATCATTATGTGGAGATCGCGTTGAATGAAGTGCCGCTTTTCATCCGCAGCGGGAAGTGCGTCCCGGTCGCAGATGCCGCAGAGTATGTGGACGCGCTGGATACGGAGCATCTGACCATGCTGGGATATGCAGGAGCGGAGTACACGCTTTACGAGGATGACGGTGTGGGGAAGGAGTATGAGAAGGAAGAGAATTACCGGACGCTGAGGAATGGAAATTGAAAAACTCATTTTAAGGATTGAATCAATTACAATACCTTACTTCTTGAATGTAAGACAGATCAGGATATGATTTTATACCGCAGAAAAGCTGCCGCGTCAGAGGTCATGCTCTGGCGCGGCAGTTCATTTAATTGAAACACGAAATCACTGCATTCACGCAAAAGGTATTGTATCGGCTTCATATATGAATTAAAATAAAATCAACAAACATCGTATCATATATGCCGTTTCCAACGCGGCGGAAAGGAGGCTCATATGTTAAGTTTAAGAAGGCACAAGAAAACCAGGCTCATTCAGAAAAAGGGGAACTTTGTAAATTTGCTTCGGTATATCCTTCCGGTCATTCTGATCCTTGTAATCGCTGTCTCGGCTGTCGGATGCAGGCAGAAGGACGGCGGTCCTGAGCAGCGGTCGCAGGCGGCCCTGGAGCTTCTCCTCTCCTGCACCATGGAGCAGGCAGAAGATTTTGACGCGGCGATGTCCGCGGCTCTTACGGAACCAGCGGAAAGCAGCGGCATTGGACTGATATCCGGCAATGATAGCGAACTGATGAGGCATCTCACAGACCGTTTTGGCGGATTCATGACGAATGCCTGTATCGAAGACCTTACAATGAGCCGAACGATTTACCGCAGTGCTGCTTTGGCTAAAGATTTCGGTTCTGATATCAGCGCCGATGATGTGGAACTCACAAAACGCCCCGGTGAAGAGGAATGCTATGATTTCTCTGCGGAGATCACAACCTCTGCGGGGGATCCTGCCGCAAAAGCATCCGGGACCGTATTAATGGAAAAGGACGGCGCAGAGTGGAAGGCGTCTCACATCACTCTGACGTTGGATGGAATATAAACATGAAAAAATTCATTCGTATCTTATTATGCACAGCACTTTTATCCGGAGCTATGCTCCTGTCACAGGGCTGCGGAACTCGCGGGGAACACGAAGCCGCGCCGGAGGACACACGATCGGATGCCTCCCGGCAGAGCGAACTGGATTCTGACGTGTCAGACAGCAATACGGAGGATTCTGATACGACAACTGCTTACAAAAAAGAGAGTGCCTCTGATGCCGAGTCTTCGGGCCATGCTGCTGACGGCGCCGCGGATTCTTCGGCTGACCGTACATCCAGCGGGCAGTCACAGGAAGAAACCAAAGTCCCCGGTCCTGTCTGCCCTTCCGTAAACGGCGCTCTCCGTGTCGATAGCGCACAGCTTGTGGACAAAAACGGCCATCCGGTACAGCTGCGTGGAATCAGCACCCACGGTCTGGCCTGGTTTCCAGATTATGTGAATGAGGACTGCTTCCGGCAGCTTCGTGAGGATTGGCAGGCAAATGTGATCCGCCTTGCCATGTATACCGCTGAGTACGGCGGCTATTGTACGGGCGGAGACCGGGAAGCTCTGAAAAAATTGATCCATGACGGAGTATCCTTTGCCGAGCGGCAGGATCTGTATGCGATCATTGACTGGCACATCCTGTCTGATTCCAGCCCCAATATGTACCTGGAGGAAGCGAAAGCATTTTTCGGGGAAATGGCGGAAAAATATGCAGAATCAGACCATGTCCTGTACGAGATCTGCAATGAGCCGAACGGCGGTACCTCCTGGGGAGAGATCAAAGCGTATGCCGAGCAGGTGATTTCCGTCATCCGCGCTCAGGATGAGGATGCAGTGATCCTGGTCGGAACTCCGAACTGGTCACAGTATATAGACCAGGCGGCTGCGGATCCCATAGCAAGCTATGAAAATATCATGTATACGCTTCACTTTTATGCCGCAACCCACACCGACGACCTGCGCGGGAAGCTGATCGGATCTGTAGAAAGCGGACTTCCGGTCTTTGTATCGGAGTATGGGATTTGTGACGCAGGCGGAAACGGCGCCATTGACACAGCGCAGGCAGATCTGTGGATAGAAACTTTAGATAAATATGGGATAAGTTACATCGCATGGAATCTTTCTAATAAGGATGAAACTTCGGCGATGCTGAAAAGCGGCTGCGGGAAAACCAGCGGGTTTACCCAGGAGGATCTCAGCGAATCCGGGAGATGGGTGTATCGGATGCTGAGGAAATACAAGGGTGAGATCGGAATACTCTTTGGCGACAGCACAAGGCTTGCAATGTTGGTTGAATAGATTGAGAGCATTGCATTTTCATATATTCTTTTCAGCAGTCAAAGTTAATCCTCCGATAAAACAATTCCCTGATCTTTTCCAGCTCCTTCGTCTGCCCCAGAGCCCACATCAGCTTTGCGCTGATGGCCTCCAGCGTCATGTTGCCCGCTTCCAGGATCAGCGGGTGGTTGTGGTAGATGTGGCCCACCTCATATACGCTGAAATCGCATCCTTCCTCCGGAACCTGCGTAGTGATGACCAGGATCTTTCCGGAATGAATCCAGTCGAAGATCGCCTCCTCGTAGGAACGGTCAAAATTGGGAATCCCTCCCAGCCCGTATGCTTCCAGAATGATGCCCTGGTACTGCTCCTTGAGCAGCCTGAAAAAGTCCGGCGTCATGCCTGGAATCAGTTTTATGGATAAAATATTTCCTTCCAGATGATCGTAGAAGCGAACTGGCCCGAAAGGCTTATCCGCAGGAAATACACGGATGATCTCCTCGTCCTGAAACCGCGCCAGAAGCGGAAAGTTCATACTGGTGAACCCGTCAAAGCTCCGGGTTTTCTGCTTGCGGCTTCTTGTGCCGGCTATGACCCTGCCGCCGAACACGACGCTGACATCACAAGACCCGCTGTCCAGGGCATACAAAATACTTTGATAAAGGTTGATCTTCGCGTCCGTATAAGGGTGGGACATGGGCTTTTGCGAGCCGGTGATCACGATCGGCTTCGGGCTGTTCTGAATCAGATAGGACAGGGCCGCCGCTGTATAATCCAGGGTATCTGTGCCGTGGAGCACGACAAAGCCGTCATATGTATCATAATTTTCCGCAATCGCCTTTTGAATCGCCATCCATCCGTCAGGCTTCATGTTGGTGCTGTCAATGTTCATGAGCTGCAGGACATGAAGCCTGCAGTCCTCCGGCAGACCTGCGATCTGAGAGATCAGATCATCTCCGGTGGAAGTCGGGGAAAGCCCCTTCTTTGTCTTATTGGAAGCGATAGTTCCGCCGGTGGCGATTATGAGTAAATTCTTCTGCATTTGTGTGGTTAACCTCTTTTCCATGCTGCAATTACATCCAGGCCGTCATCATATTTTTACTTCTGTGCAGCCGCGTCTTGTAAGCGGCGCAGTATCCGCGTCTGAATCTTTCCTGTAGTCTCCGCAGACACAGGAACCGTACAAAAAGCTGTGCTGATGCAATTTTACGTCTGCTGACGCATCTGCACAGATCGAATCATTTTCGTTATCAGTATACTCTTTATTCCTTACTTTAACAACCGTCTAATCCGCTTCTTCATGAATAAAATTTTGCTATCTAATAAATGAGGAGGTTTTGTTATGAATATTCGTCCATGCGCAGCAATCCGCCAGAACTACAACGAGATTGCCGATCTGTGCAGAAAGACTGCAGAGCCGATTTCCCTTACCAAGAACGGCGGGGGAGATTTAGTCGTTATGGATATTGAAACTTATAACCGCAGAGAGAAATCACGACCTCCATACGTTCTCTCTGTCAAATGCCGCAGCGTTTTCCGTTTTTTGAAGAATTGTATACAATTGACTCTTGATGTGATTCAAATCAAATACCTGTCTTTCGCCAACTCCTGAAGCGCTTCATAATCTTTGATCCTATATCCTTCTTCATTTTTTTCCAGTACGCCCATATCCACAAACCCGCTTAATATCATCAGAAAATGCCTGTAGCCGATTCCGAGAAAAAGCGGAACTTCCCTTAATTCCCGAAGAGTTTCATTTTTGCTTTTCAAGGATAAGATGTACTATACGCCGAAACAACGGCACTAAGAATAATGATACACCAACCTAGTTTTTTCTTATCCATTTTCAATCACCTCCCCTAGCAAATTTCATCTATATTTACCTCACAATTACTATTTCCCAAGCAAAAACTTAATTATATTCTTGTTGCAGAATCCAATAAATCTTCTTTCCCTTTATACTTCCAAATATAATGAAAACAGCAGTAATGATCAGAACCCCAAATAACTGTTTATCAAATTTTTCATAGATAATCCCATACAACCACACACCAATGGGAAGGGCACAATTATTAATAGTCGCAAAAATTGCCATTACCCGCCCCAGCATATTCTGTGGACTGACTTTTTGAATTCCTGAAACAATATATGTTCCTGCTATACTCGCCAGAAAAATAATCGCTCCTGCTGATAGACTTAATATAAAATAAGTTTTCTTAGCAGAATTATGTTTTAAAATCATTAGTGAAACTGGAATCATTGCTAAGCCCATACCAATAAATAATTTATATATATTCTTAATTTGAAATTTTCCTGTAATAGCTGTCGCTACAAATCCCCCAGCTATACCCAATATTCCAAGAAACACCTGCACGCCTCCGTTCCAAACAGAATCAAGTTCCAATTTCACACTTATAATATATGGGACTCCTATGGACAAAAAAGGCTGAATCAAGAACATGAAAAATGCATTTAACAGCATAACCGCCCCTATATGTTGCTTTTCTTTCAAAATCAACCTTAAAGTATCCTTAAAATCATATTTAAAAACATCTACCATACTATCATAACAATGTTGAATCTGTAATGGTATAGTTAAGTGCAATTCAACACTAGCAGCTAATAAAAAACATACCGTACACAGGAACATGATATAATGAAAATATTCTTTTCCAAATATGCTATAAAAAATCCCTGCCAAAAATGGTGCTAAAAGCCCTGATAATGAAGTTATTTGATTCACTATTGCATTTGCCTTTGTAAGATTCTCATTGGTTTGAATCAATGGTACACTAGATTGAACAACTGGTGCCTCGAAAGCCGATACTATAGATAACAGTATTAGAAGTCCTGCTACAATTCCAAATTCCTCCCGCCTTTGAAATGCAATTCCCATCAACAAAGTAATCATTCCATAAATACCATCAAGAGCAACCATAAGATTCTTTTTGTTTTTTCTGTCCGCTAAAATACCACCGAAGGGAGATAATATAATTGGTGGAATATAACTTGCAGCCGTTATCCATCCAAATATAGCTGCGGAAGTAGTTACCTCCAATATGTATAATGATATAGCAAATTTGATAATATTAGTTCCAAACATGGATAATGTCTGCCCTGCCAAAAAAAAGATAAAAGTTTTTGAAAATACTTTTTTAATCATATTGACCACCTCACACAGGGCATTATATAATAACAAGCCTGACATCTTGTGTCAGGCTTGGAAATTATTTCATTATCAAATTGTACATTGAAGCAATATCCTCAGCAGCCATTTCAAATTTAGATTTTTCAATCAACAAATTCTGCCCTGTCATGATATAGGACGGTATGATACGGATACCCTTATAAAAAATCTCACTGCTCCGTAATTTGTAGGTAGAAATGCTCGGAACCGCATTTTTTCTTGTTTCTTTCTTGCTAATCATATTAAAAGCCTTTTTTGCCACATCTCCCATCAACATGATAACTTTTACATTAGGAAACAGTGCCAGTTCCCGCTCCAGATATGGCAAACTTTTTTCTATGCTTTCCTTCGCCACTGTATATTCTGTTTTTGGCATTTTTACAGCATTTGTAATATAAATTCCTCTATCCAAAATATTCTGAATGGTTTTTACCTGTATCCCAGCTTTTTGAAACAATGGAATCGTTGTTGACAAATAAGCAGCTTCTGTTCCCCCATAAAAATCATCTTCTGGATCTGCAGGCACAATCTCATTTATCATAACTGCCTGTATCATTTTCGGATTTACTTCTACATGATTAAATTGAAATTTTTCTCCCTCTACATTTAGCTTTTGTAATTCTTCTCTTACATTCATCTTGTATCCTCCTCGAAATGTTTTAATGCAATTTTATATCTTTCTATTATCTTTTCCTTTAATGATATTGGATACAATATTGATATCTGATTACCAAAGGACATAATAAAACTATATAGCCATTCTGTTTCCGGCAAAGTGACATTTACCCTAATCTCCTGCCCATTCCACTTTATTACATCATCCTCAAATGTATCGTATACCCGATAGCTAACCTCCTTCGGAAAACTCAATTCTATTGTTATAGGCTTTCCCATTTCTTCCATCAAAGAAAATACTGACTCCTTCATTTCTGAATGGCTTTTAAAGTATTGATCTGTCACCAGAAGTTCTTTAATCCGTGAAATACGAAACAGGCGATAATCATTTCTTTTTAAACAATACGCATACAGATACCACGCTTTATCCTTGTATACCATCTTTAAAGGCTGACACCTTCTCTGGCTGCCTTCTCCCAATGAATTATAATACAGAAACTGAATTTCCTGTCTGCCTAAAATTGAACGTTTCAACATTTCAAAATATTGTTTTTCTTTTTCAACAATACTACCCCATCGTGAAAAATCAATTTCTATCCAGTCAGATTCCGCTATCTGGAATATTACTCCATCTGTATCTGGATATTGAACAGCAGACAAGCTCTGTACACCGATTAAAATATCCTGCATTTCCTGTTCTGATAATAGAGATTTCTTCAAAACAAAATTATCAAACAAATGGATTCCGCCCCCATGACCTGTCGTTGTATAAACGGGTATACCTGCACCGCTTAACATATCAATATCACGATAAATTGTCCTTACTGATACTTCAAATTTCTTTGCCAGTTCAGGAGCTGTTACTGTTCCCTTATCTAATAAGTAATACAAAATTTTAAACAACCTGCTTTCTGACACTCACATCCCTCCTTATATTATAATTATAGACTAAGTAACCTGACAAAGTATGGCAAGTTTCCCAAAATACTCTCCTAAATTCCCTCACCATATTTTCTGCTCAATCTTTTTCCACAGCTATATTGATATGTTAGCATCTGAATCATATAAAAACAATTGCAAATCACTTCATCTTTAGAAGTTTTCTTTAAAACCATATAGACACCGACACCCCCTCCGGGAGTGGCGAAAGACAAGAATAGCAAGTACTACCTATGTACGGACACATAGGCGAAATTCCCCATACTTCCCTACCGTCCGTATGATGAAATTTCCATAGGGAAGTATCCCTAACCCTCTTTGCTTTTCTTTCCGCTTTTTCTCTGCCAGTCCTTAACCTTCTCCCGCAGATTTGCTACAATATAACGCATGGATAATTCTATCCAAAACAACTGAACAGACACGAAACCAGACTGTTGTAAACCGGACAAGTTACAGCAGTTTTTTTATGCCCAA
>Ga0073906_1001331_pt1 | contig 38680 bp, 20 predicted proteins | sample Inofromicrocosms_FD_65485 | JGI IMG/M metagenome (GOLD analysis project Ga0073906, IMG submission 65485) | Mouse cecum microbial communities from Vienna, Austria - Inoculum for glucosamine and mucus D2O microcosms | ecosystem: Host-associated > Mammals > Digestive system > Large intestine >...
GCTTGCGCTCTGCCCGCCGACGGCAACGAAGCCCCGCGCAACGCCGCCCATTGCGTACTGCCCCACCGAGAACCCGCCGACCGCGACATACCCGATAGAACATCCGCCGAAGGTCAATACGCCGATTGCGACCCCGCCGAAGGCGATCGCACCCGTTGCAACGCCGCCCGCGCCCACACCGAAACCGAGCGCAACGCCGCCGAATGCCAAAAGGCCGATCGCGAGCCAGCCGAACGCCAAGAGCCCGATCGACAAAAGCCCCATGGAAAGGAATCCCGTTGCGATATTGCCGATCGCGATGATCCCCTTCGCGCGGTAAACGCCGAGCCCGACGTTCACGTGCAGGACGGGCAACCCGAACAGCCTCGTCTTGGAAACATATTCATAATGATACGCTTCCTTGTGCGCAATTTTTCCCCAGGTAACGCCCTCGCCCGTTTCGGTATTCTCCTCCGCCGCGGTAACTTGCTCCTCTTTCCCGCGCGCTTCGCCGAACAGGAGCTCGTCGGCGGAAAGGGAAAACATTTTGCACAGCTCCAAAATTTTTTCCGTTTCGGGAAACGCCGCGTCCGCCTCCCACTTGCTTACCGCCTGCCTTGAAACGCCCAGCCGATCGGCAAGCTCCTCCTGCGTCATGCCCGCTTTGCGTCGGCATTCGTAAATTTTCTGTCCTGTCGTCATAACTGCCTCCTCGCAACGTTTTCGTTGTTTAACGGGTTTACTATACCATGAATCCAACGCCATCGCAACCAATTTTCCGTTGCTTTTTGTCAACTTTGGGTTGCGTACGGCTTAAATCGGATTATTTTCCGCATTTTTCGTTGCACTGCGCCCCGAAACAGGTTACAAAAAAGCGACCCCGAAGGATCGCCTTTTTGTATCTATCTCTACTCTCGAAAGGGATTATCTTGCAACGACTACGCTCTTATCGCGGGAAACGAACGCAATCACCGCGCCCGCAACGGAAGCGAGCAAAATGCCGATATAGGACTGCACCGTTGCGCCGACGCCGTCCAACCCCGCCATGTCGAGCATGATGCAATCGGCAATGCAGAGCATGAGGGAGATAACGAACAGCGCGACGAAATCGCGGAAGAGCCCGCCGTTTACGTCCTTCTTGCCGTTGTTGAACACGTACCATTTGGCAATCTTGCCCGCAATGGACACGATCAGCGCAAACGGAATGACGAGCATGATTTCCCGAATAAAGGAACCGTACATAGAACCGACCGCCACCGAAACTTGATCCGCGTCCGAAAAGAAGATGTCCGCCGTATACAAGAATTCGTCCAGCCCCGCAAAGAAATTCGTAAGGCAGGGGGTAACGTTTGCCACCAGCAGGAAGCCGACCATGAGCATGACGGCGCGTCTGCCGAGCTCCGTTACCATATTTACGATTTTGGAGAACAGACTGCCTTCGGGTTCGGCGGGCGTGATGAAGAGCTGTTTGAACACCGCAAGCCCCGCATAAACGAGCGTAGCGAACACCACGACGCCCACGCCGACGCCCGTAAGAGAATCGGAAGCAAACAAAGACAGCGCCACGAAGATAATGCCGAGCCCGTAGTTTTTGCAGACGGTTTTCGTATATTTGCTGAATGCGAGCTCGGTTTCCGAGCGCTCTCTCTTCAACTTAAAGAAGCCGAAAATTTTAACGATGCTCTTGATGACGCCGATGAGAATGTTGATCCAAAATACGATATAGATGACGGAGAACATCACGAATATCAAAAGTCCGCCGATGCGCTCCACCTCCATACTGCCGAATCCGACGGCGACGGTGCGCTGTAAATAAGTAAGGATCCCGAAAGCGGTAAACTGCGTATCTCCGACGCGGATGATGCCCGTGTTCATGGCAATGAGCAGATAGATATCCGCCACCAACAAGAACGCCGCTATGCACAAACTGAGCAGATTGAACAGGAATCCCGATTCCCCTTTGGGGGAAGTTTCATTGACTCGGGCCGTTTCTTCCGTTTGAACGGGGCTTTCCACGACCTCTTCCGCCTGCACGGCGGCAGCCGTTTCTTCTACGACTTCGTTTTGCACTTTTTTCATTGTCCGATCGCCTCCCATGCTCCGTTAAGCCCGTCGATGAGAAGAGCCGTTTGCTTGTTTAATTCCGACAGCATGATCTTCTTCACCGCATCTCCGAACAGGGTATACATATCGTTCTTGGTGTCGGGAGTATAGGGTACGACGGTGTTGCCGAGATGCTTGATGCCGAGCTCGTCGCGCAACGTATAAGCCGTATAGCCCGAATTGCCGCTGTAATTATAATCGATGTTCGCAAAGAAAGCGGGCGCCTTCTTATCGTTCATGTCGATCACGAAATAACTGCTTCCCACGTCGGGGGTCTGCACGCTGCTGCCCGAGTTCAAACCCGCCCAGCCGAATTCGGCAAGGAGCTGCGCCTTGGCGACGTCGGTCATTTTGTAAATGTTTCCGCTCTGTTCGTATGCCAAAGGCTGATCGTACGCCTTCAAATAATTCGCAAATTTCGCAAAAGAATCGCTGTTGGCTTCGTTCGTGGAAATCAACTGCTCGTAATACATATCGGCGATTTCCGCGCACGCCTTCTTTGCAAGGTACGAAATCATTTGCTCCTGATACTGCGCCATTTGGGAAGGCGACATATTGTCGGGATCGAAATCGGTAATGTCGAAATCGGGCATATCTCCCGAACCGATATCGTCCAAGTCGGGCATTTCGTCCAGCTCTCCGCCGGAAATGCTGATCCACTTCCCGTAATGCTTTTTGAGCGCCTTTGCAACTTCTTCTTGGACAAGTTTCTGCGTATCCGCTTCGCCGTCGCTCCCGTTTTTCTCGTCTTCTGTGAACTTGTCGTTGATTACCGTTCCCGTTACCGTTTCCGAAGTTACGTCCCACTTGTTGAATTTGATATACGCGCCGCCCTTGCCGATGTACATATGCGCGTCGAAATCGGTGGTCGTTTTCGAAGTGGTTCTTGCGTATTTTTCGTACGTTCCGTACTCCGTTTTGCTCTTGGAGATCATTTTGCCCACGCTGTCGTAATACACGGCGTCTTTTGTGTAGTAAATATATAGGGTACGGCGCAAATAATTATATTCGTCGCGATCGTTTTTGATTTGGATCTGACCGCCGAAGCTGTCTGAATTCGACCGATGCTCTTGCCTTTTGATGAGCGATTTTTCGTACACTGTTACGGGACGGAAGTCATTCTCGTCCGCGGAAGCGGCAATCGATTTCCCCGTAATACCCGCTTTTTTGAGCATCTCCTCTTGTAAGACGCCTTCGTAGTAACCGGAGTCGGGCAAGGTTGCAAGAACCGTGCCGAATTCTTCGGGATCTGCCACAGCCGCGTCCTTGCCGCCGCCCTTTCCGTCCGCTACGCCTTCCGCGCGCACGGAAAAGAAAATTGCGACAAAGGCGAACACGAAGCCGACGGCAAGCGTGACGATTTTCTTTATCATATTCTCCTCCTAATAAAAGTTAATTATATTTTATCACAGTAACCCCCCCCATTGTCAACAATTTTACTAACAAATTTTTTAAAAATTTTTCGTTTCCCGACTTTTTTTCATAACGTTCGCCAAATTTTTTCGCATAAAAAAACACCCCGTCCGGAGTGTTTGACTTTTTCTGTTTCGTTAAAAAAATACTCTTCGGGCTTGCCCGATCCGCCCCGTTTGGAACGGGTTTAAAAACGGTTTAAAACTCGATGTGCTCGAAATCTTTCCGCGAAGATCGGCGGTAGAAAATCGCCTTGCGTCCGATCACCGTTACGAGCTCGGCGCGCAGAAGCTTTGCAAGCTCTTCGGCGAGGGCAAACCCGTCGTCGCCCGAGGACGGCAACAGATTGATTTTGATTAGTTCGCGCGCCTCCAAAGCGTCGGAAAGGCTCTCCACGAGCTTCTCCCCGATTCCCTCTTTCCCCACCTGCATGACGGGCTTCATGGTAGACGCCATCGAGCGCAAATTACTGCGTTGTTTACTTGTCATAAATACTCCTTTTTATTTCGCAAACTTTTCGTACCGAAAAGCGCTTACACGTAATCGAATTCGACGTCGCCGACGATCACGGTATCGCCCGCCTTACAGCCCATGCGCTCCAACTCCTTAAAAACGCCTCTGAGCTTTAACACCTTGTGGAAATACGCCATGGATTCGGGCTTATTCAAAACGACGTTTCTGCAAAGCATCTCCACGAGCCCGCCCACGACGACGTACGCGCCGTTCTCGTCGCGGTAGATTTCGTACTGCGCGTTGTCGCCCTCGTCAAACTCGAACTCGTCGGCTTCGATCCGCTCGGCGGGCGGAAGGGTGGCGAGCAATTCGATGAGCGCGTCCAAAAGCGCGTTCAAGCCCTCGCCGCACACGGCGGTAATGGGAAACAGCCTGTATTTTTTGCCGTACTTTTTACGGAAACGCTCTACGTTCTCCTCCGCGCCGAAGCAGTCGCACTTGTTGAGCGCAACGACCTGCGGAAGCCCGCCAAGCACGTCGGAATACCCGCGAAGCTCCGCGTTGATCTTTTCGAAATCGTCGAGCGGATCTCTGCCCTCCGTGCCCGAAATATCGACCACGTGGCAAATCGCGCGCGTGCGCTCGATATGGCGCAGGAAGTCGTGTCCCAAGCCCGCGCCCTCCGATGCCCCCTCGATGAGCCCCGGAATATCGGCGGCGATGAAAGAACTTTCGTAACGGCGCACCACGCCGAGATTGGGCGAAAGCGTCGTAAAGTGATAATCGGCGATCTTCGGCTTCGCCGCGGAAATTTTGGAGAGCAGCGTGCTCTTGCCCACGTTGGGAAAGCCGACCAGCCCCACGTCCGCAATCACTTTCATTTCCAAAACGAGGGTATGCGGTTTGGTGCGCACCCCCTTTTGCGCGAAGTCGGGCGCATGGCGGCGCGCGGTGGTAAAACGCACGTTGCCCTTTCCGCCCCTTCCGCCCTGCAAAATGCGGATCTTTTCGCCGTCCTCGTACACGTCGCAGATGATTTTCCCGCTCTCGAAATCGCGCACAAGGGTACCGCAGGGCACTTTGACGATCACGTCTTCCCCGCTCTTGCCCGAGCAAAGATTCGTGCCCCCGCGCTCGCCGTTCCCCGCGAAATATTTGGAGGTGAAACGGAAGGAAAGCAAATCGTTCATGTCTTTATCGCCCACGAACCAAATATCTCCGCCCTTTCCGCCATCGCCTCCGTCGGGACCGCACGCGGGTTTGCCCTTATAGGCTTTGAAGGAATTCATGCCGTCGCCGCCGTCCCCCGCCTTTACGGTAATTTTCACCTTGTCGGTAAATACCTTGTTATCCATGCGGAAAGTATAACAAACTTTGAAAAAAATAGCAAGCCGTTTGCTTCCCTGCGGGCAAAATACCGTCGCTTTTGTGAAATTTTCCGTAAATCCGTTATAAGCGCGTTAAAAAGTGGTATTTAACAATATACTAATTTCGGGATACGCTATGTATTATTATCTTTTGTTTCTATTGATCCTGCTTCCCTTTCTCGCGTTTTCGGGCTGGGCAAGCGCAAAGGTAAACTCCACGTACGCCGCCTTCGACAAGGTGCGCAACCGCTCCTGCATGACGGGATACGACACGGCGACCCGCCTCATGCGCAACCGCGGAGTAAACGGCATTTCCGTCAACCGCGTGGACGGCAGGCTTACCGACCACTACAATCCCGTAAAGGGACAGGTAAACCTCTCCATGAGCACCTACGGAAGCGCGTCGGTTGCGAGCGTAGCCGTTGCCGCGCACGAAATCGGACACGTGATGCAGAAGGAGAAAGGATATTTCCCCTATAAAATAAGAAGAGCGCTCGTACCCATTACCAATATCGGTTCGCGCTTGGCGCTCCCCGTGATGATCGTGGGCGTTTTGCTCGATCTGCTGTTGTGGCAGACCTCGGGACTTCCTTACGGAGAGTGGATGGTCTATATCGGCATCGGTATGTACGGGCTCTCCTCGCTCTTTATGCTTGTTACCCTGCCCGTGGAATATAACGCGAGCAGACGGGCAAAGAAAATGCTCGTGGAGGACGGGATTCTCGCCCCCGACGAAGTTCCCGCGGCGAGCAAGGTGCTGAACGCCGCCGCCCTCACCTACGTGGCTTCCCTCTGCATTTCTCTCGTTTACTTCCTCCGCTTCCTTTTCATCGCCCTTTCCTTTTTGAGAAGAAGAGATTGAATTAAAGACGCCTTATACGAAAAAAACTCTTGGAAACAGCCAAGAGTTTTTTTATCGCTTAATCAAGGATTTGACGTATCTTCAAGAATGCAATATGCTACCTTTCTTGCATAACGAAAGCGCCCCCGCAGAGGCGCTTTCCTTTCTATTTTTTTCTGAAAAAATTCTACATTCTCTTTGCGATTGCCCGCAAAAATGCTTCGGAATTCAGCTTGCGGGGGGTAATTCCCTCACTGTGGAAAAGCGGTACGAGGTCGCCCGTCATGTCCCCCTCCTCCACCGTCTGCACGGCGGCGCGCTCCAACCGTTTTGCGAAGGACACGAGCTCCCCGTTTCCGTCCAGCTCTCCGCGCTTTTTCAGCGCGCCCGTCCACGCGAATATGGTTGCGATCGAGTTGGTGGAGGTTTCCTCCCCCTTCAAATGCTTGTAGTAATGGCGGGTAACGGTGCCGTGCGCCGCCTCGTATTCGTACTTCCCGTCGGGCGATACGAGCACGGAGCTCATCATGCCAAGCGATCCGTACGCGGTTGCGACCATGTCGCTCATCACGTCGCCGTCGTAATTCTTGCACGCCCACAAAAGTCCGCCCTCCGACCGCACGACGCGCGCAACGGCGTCGTCGATCAGCGTATAGAGATAGTCGATTTTCTTCTCCTCGAATTTCGCGCGATACTCCTCGAACACCTCCGCGAAAATTTGCTTGAACCGCCCGTCGTACACCTTGGAAATGGTGTCTTTGGAAGCAAAAACCATGGGAATGCCTTCGTCTAAGGCGTAACGGAAGCAGGAATGCGCGAAGGAGCGGATGGAATCGTCACAGTTGTGCATACCCTGCACCACGCCCGCGCCCGCGGAAAAATCGTGTACGAGCGTACGGCTTACGGGATTGCCGTTGCCGTCCTCTACCAGAAGGTACGCTTTCTGCCCCGCTTGCACGACGCCGTCCACGGCGGAATACACGTCGCCGTAAGCATGGCGGGCGAGTACGATGGGCTTCTTCCAACCCGGCACGTACGAGCGGATCCCCTTGCACAAAATGGGCGCGCGAAACACCGTGCCGTCCAAAATACGGCGAATCGTCCCGTTGGGGCTCTTCCACATTTGGTGCAACTGATATTCCGACATCCGCTGCACGTTGGGGGTAATGGTGGCGCATTTGACGGCTACGCCGTACTTTTTCGTGGCAAGCGCGCTCTCCACCGTCACTTGATCCTCCGTCGCGTCGCGGTTTTTAAGCCCCAAATCATAGTATTCCGTCTTTAAATCGACGAACGGCAAAATCAAAATCTCTTTGATGCGCGCCCAAAGCACGCGCGTCATTTCGTCGCCGTCCATCTCCACGAGAGGGGTCGTCATTTGAATTTTCGGCATGGTATTATTCTCCCAAATCTTATGTATTTATTATACATAAACTCATCTGTTTTTGCAAGCCTTTGAACCCGCAAATACGCTGCTATCTAAAATTCCGCTCTTTATCACGGTACGCGCCAAAGGCGGTTTGGCTTCTTCGACGAGCTCGCAGATGAAATCGCGCGCCTCTAATAAGCTCCCGCCGAACAAATAGCTCGCAAGCGAACCGGGCACGGTGTTGAGCTCGTTAAAATACGCCTTGCCGTCCGCCACCAAAAAGTCGGCGCGCACCACTCCGCGCACGTCGAAGCTCTCGTAAATCAAGCGGGTGTTCGAACGGATCTGTTCGGTAAGCTCCTTGGGAAGATCGGCGGGGACGAGCGATTTACGTTCCCCCGTGCCCTCGTATTTGTCCGAAAAAGAGAGGATATCCCCGCCCGAAAACACCTCTTCGCAGAGCGAAAGCACAATTTCGTTCCCCCGTTTATAGGCGGCGCAGTTGACGTCGCGCTTGCCGGAGAAATAGCGTTCCACAAGCGCGCAGTCGTCCAATTCAAAGGAAAGCGCCAACGCCTCTTGCAGTTCGGCTTCGCTTCGCGCGACCCGTATGCCGATGCTCGAACCGAGATGCACGGGCTTCACGATGACGGGATATCCAAGCTCTTGTGCGCGTTCGGAAGCGTCCTCCCCCTCGCACACCGTAAACCCTTCCGCAACGGGAATCCCGAGCCCGCGCGCCGCAATTTTACCGTAAGCCTTATTCATAAAGAGAGCGGACACGGCGACGGGAGGCGAAGCAAAAGGTACGCCGTTTTTTGCAAGCAGTGCGGCGAGCGTACCGTCTTCCCCGAATCCGCCGTGACAACAGTTGAGGGCGCAATCGAGCTCGGCAACGACCCGCTTGCGCTTTTTTTCCGACAACAGACGACGGCCTTCGAGCACGACCGCAGGAAAACGCTTCGGATTTTTGAACTCCGTGACCGTGCGCATATCCGCCGAGGAATACCACTTGCCGTCCTCCCCCCAATAGACGGGGATCACACGGTATTTTTCCCACAGCAGATTGACCGCGAGCATACCCGTAATGACCGAAATTTCCCGTTCGTTGGAGTTTCCTCCGAAAATAACCGCTACCGTTTTCATAAATACCTCCCTTCACGCTTTTTTGTTATCTTTGAGTTACGGGAGCGTTGAGCCCCGTCTATCAAACGCCAATTTTATCGACACAAAACAAAAAACACCGAGGTTTTCTTCGGTGTTTTTGGAATGGTAAAATGGAATGATAATCAATACTTGTCGGGCAAATCGTTCAAAAACAGCACGCAATCCCCCGCCGAGAGCGAAGCAAGTTTTGCGACCGCTTCGTCCAATGCGGGAACGATGACGAGCCGTTCCTCCTCGCCCCCCGCCTGCAAGTATCCCCTGCGTACGGGCAGCACTCGCGTTTCGCCGACCAAAATCACAAGGTCGAGCCCCGCGAACAGTTCGCCGAGTTCCGCATTCTTCTCCTCTTCCAAATCGCCGAGCTCCACAAGCCCCGGCGTGATGACGCACTTCTTCCCCGAAAATGCCCGAAGCGCTTCCACCGCGTTTTTCGCGCCCTCGAAGTTGGAATTGTAGGAATCGTCCAAGATATGAAGCCCGTTCCCCTCCCGCTTTTCCAATCGGTGCGGGACGGGTCGAATGTCCGCCACGGCTTCCGCAATCTCCTCCGCCGACATGCCGAGTTCCAAACAAAGCGCCGCCGCAAGCGCAACGTTTTGCGCCGTCTGCCGACCGTATAGAGAAAGCTTTACGGGCAAACGTTTCTCGCCCAAGCACAACGTGAACGCCACGCCTTCCTCGGAAAGGACGATCTCCTCCGCGGCAAAATCCTGTCCTTCCTTGCTCGCCGTTTCGCAAAAATCGACTGCCGTTTTACCCAAAACGCAACACTTTGCAAATAGCGCAAGCTCGCGCTTTTCCGCGCGGATCGCCTCCAAACTGCGGAATGTTTCCAAATGCTGACAAGTAACGCCCGTTACCAAACCGACCGAGGGGTTGACGATCTTGCAGAGCTCTTTGATATCTCCCGTTCTGCGCGCTCCCATTTCCGCCAAGAAAATATCGCAATCGACGCCCTGCTCGTTCACCGTGCGGGCGATGCCGAGGGGGGTGTTATAGGAAGCGGGAGTCGCGATAACGCGGTATTTGCGGGAAAGCATTGCCAAGGCGAAATTCTTTACGCTCGTTTTTCCGAAGCTCCCCGTAATTCCCACCTTTCGGCAGGGGCTTTCGGCGAGTTTTTTCGCCGCGTTCTTAACGATCCTGCGATTGCGGGGCGTTTCGTAAACACGGACGAGCACGCCCGCCGCCGCAAGCACGAAGGGCGCAAGGAGGGGCAAAAGTGCAAACCACACGAAACGGAAAAGCGAATACCACTCGTTCCCGATCGCCAAGTCCACCGCCGTGCAGGCAAAGCACAGCCCGCAGGAAAACGCCATGAACAGCAGGGAAAAGACGATACTGAGGCGGATCATACGCGGAGTACTCTTTAAAGGCACTTTGAGCGCGCGTTTTTGCTCCGAAACAAAATAGAATGCACACAGCCCCGCAAAGGGAACGAGGGAAATCAAATTGGCAAGCCCGTGTCCCAAAAAGCAAAAGCAAACGTTAAAGAGCGCGGTAAGCAAGGCTAAGGAAAGCGACAAAAGCGAGAGCCGCCGTCCCTCCAAATTTCCCTTGCGAAAACACCATTTTAAATACGCGCGTTCGGAATACCCCTCTTGCTGTAAAATAGCAAGCTGCCGCCGCGCGCAAAACTGCACGCAACAAGCCGCAAAGATTCCGCCCCAAACGAGCGCCCATATTAAGGAAGCAGGTATGTTCATTGCAAAAACTCCTCCGCCGCCAATTCGAAGGCGAGCGGGTTCTCCAAATGCGCGAAGTGACCGCAGCCGCCCAACACGCAGAGCCTGCTCCCCTTTACGCACGAGAGATAGACCTCTATGGAGGAAAGCGGAGTTTCGCCGTCCCTATCGCCGTTAATAAACAGCACGGGACGGTCTATTTTCTTCGCGTCCTCCCGAAGATCTTCGTTTACGATTTTTTTATAGCTCTCCCGCATAAGCGGGGAAAGACTCCTGTATTCCGCACTGCCGAAGCGTTTTTCCGCATAGCGCGGCGCGATTTTCTTGACGAAGCGGTATGTTTTTACGCGCATTTTATAGCGGAGCGTACGCCTCGGCACGATGCCCGCGCAACCGCATAGAACGGCTCTGTCGAACGCGTCACCGCGGGAAAGGCATTTTACCGCAACTCTTCCCCCGAAGGAGTGGGCGATCACGTGCGGGTTTTCGATCTTCAACTCCGCAAGCGCTTCCGAAAGCCAGTCGGCATAATCGGAAACGGAATAGGCGGAAGGAAGGGATTCCGCGCCCCCGAAACCGGGAAAGTCGAGCGCGGTCACGCGGAATTTTTTGGAAAAATATTCCGTCTGCGGATAAAAGCTTTCCTTGGAGGAGAGATAGCCGTGCAAAAACACCAAGTCCTTACCCTCGCCTCTCTGCAAATAAGACAGCTTCAAATAAGCTCCTTTTTCATAACGACGGCGTCCTCACCGTCGGGATAATAGCGGCTTCTGCAATACAATCCGCGAAAGCCGTTTTTGAGATACAAAAGCTGGGCAGGCGCGTTGGAAACGCGTACTTCGAGGAGCACCTGTTTCACCCCCCGCCGCTTCGCTTCGTTTATTAGGTTGTTCAAGATCCTGTTCCCGCGGCCGCAGCGGCGGTACATTTCGGGCGTCGCGATCAGCTGAATCTCCGCTTCGTCGAGCACGACCGCCATACCGCCGTACGCCGTGATCGCGCCTTCCTCTTCAAGCAAAACCCCGTAAAAATGCTCCGAAAGAAAAGACTCCGCCAGCATCCGCCTGTTCCAGGGAGCAACAGAAAAGCATTCCTGTTCGATGAGCGCGATCGCGTCGAGATCGCGCATTTCCCATACTCTTTCCGTCACCGTTTTTCCTCCGCCGAGCTCTTCCTTAAATACAGCGCTTCGAGCGCGGAGGGGAAGCCCGTTTTGCTCTTATCCTTCACCGCGAGCAGAAGCCCCTCGGCAACGTCCGCTTTGATCGCGTTCGGGTAGCTTCCGTCGGCACAAACGGGGCGGTAGCCGCGTTTCACGAGCGCCTCCGTTTCCTCACCGCTCAAAAAGGCGGGAGCGACCTCCTCTCCCTTCTCGCCGTAAGCGCACGCATAAAAATTGCCGTGCCCCGCGCCCACAAGCGCCAAACGCTTTCCCGTTTCAGCGTATGCAAGCGTTTCGAAAGAGGTGATAGAAAGCGCAGGTTTGTCGAGCGCCAAGCAAAGTCCCTTCACGGTAGAAATGCCGATGCGGATCCCCGTGAACGACCCGGGGCCCGCCACGCAAGCGAAAAAGTCGCATTCGTCGGCACGCATATGCGCGCGGGACAATGCGTCCTCGATTCGGGACATGAGCTCCACCGAATGCCTTTGCGCGCATTCGTCACCCGTGTATTTTACCGTATTTTCTCCGTTGACGGCGACCACCGTAAGTCGCGCGCCGCTCGTATCGATGGCAAGAAATTTCAAAAACGTATCTCCCGCGCGTTCTCCCCGCGCTTGATGATTTCCACCCGTTTCACGCGTTCGGGAAGCAAGCCCGCAATATTTTTGCTCCATTCCACAAGGCAGATCCCGCCCGCTTCGAAGTAGTCGGCAAATCCCAAATTCCACGCTTGCTCCTCGCTCTCGATCCGGTAACAATCGAAATGGTACAAATTGCCGTACGCGTTCACGTAGGCGTAGGTCGGGCTCGTGACCTCCTCCGTTACGCCGAGCCCCTTCGCAATGCCTTTTGCGACGGCCGTCTTTCCCGCGCCCATTTCACCTTCCAACAGAACGGTGTCTCCCGCGCGCAGGGCTTTTCCGTATTGTATCGCCCATTTGAGCGTTTCCTCCTCGGAGGAAGAAAAAAATCTCATGCCTCTATTATAGCATACCCATGCAAATAATTCAAGATTTTTTTGGGACTATTCTTTCTCCGCACGTTTTTTTGCCCGCTCCTCTTTGCGCCTTCTGCGCGCCGTAGCCAATTTTTTATCGAACCGCGCGGAAGTGATTTGAATAAAGCGGGACAGCGGTTTATACAGCACGAACACCGCGATGCTGATACTCACGCTCTTGATGGCGTTGAAAGCGAGAACGTAATACCACACGGTATCGAAAAATTCCTGCCCCGAAAGCGACCCGAACGCATGAAACACTTCGCCGAAGAAGGGGAAGTTTATGTAGCGGTTTACGAGAAAGCTCACACCGATCTGTAACACGCAGGCGACGGCGAGGAGCGTACACACCCAGCCCTTGCCCTTTAAAAAGCGATATCCCACCGACGGCACGATTACGTAGGCAAAGGACATGATGAAGTTTGCAAGCTCCCCCACTCCCATGGTGGAAGAATCGGCAAGGCACAACAGTTCTTTGACGAGAATGGAAACGATCACTTCCACCGGTCCGAATAAAAAGCCCTCGAACAGGAAAAATACGTTCGCAAAATCGAGCTTTAAAAAGGACACTGCGGGGAATATGGGAAATTCCAAAAAAGTGACCACGTACGCAAGCGCGGTAAACAGCGCGATATACGCAATGCGCGCCGCCGTAAAATGCGCAAAAAATACCGCGCGGACGCGCGTTCCGCGCCCTTTGCGCTCTTTCGCTTCGCTTCCTTCCGTTTGAAGGATTTCCGTTTCTTCCGTTTGAAGAGTTTCGGTTTCTTCCATATCCATTCCCTCCGTTTATTCAATCGCAAATATTATCGTGACGGCTTTGAACAAAAAAAGCGCCCCGGAAACGGGGCGCAAAAACACGCAAAAAATACGCTTTTACTTTTATCATCCGGACTTTAACCGTCGGTACGGGAATTGCACCCGTTCGGGAACGCAAAGGCGTTCTTCGCAGACTGTACTGCCGGTGGAGAATTTCACTCCGCCCCAAAGTAATATTCAACTGTCGATATTATAACACGGATTTCCGCTCCGTGCAAGCGTTTGAAGCACATTTCTCAAAATGACGCTTTGATTTCCTTTGCAAGCGCGCTTAGCGCCTCCCTTCCTTTTTCGTCGAGCGCGGAAACAAAGGACGTTTTTTCGCCGATCTTCGTCATATTTTTGAGCTGGGAGAGCAAGGCTTCCATCTGTGCGCCCGCCTGCGGAGCCCAGCTCCCGTTGTCCACCACCGCAAATTTGCGATTTTGGAAGTTATGCGATTTGAGCTCGGCAAGCAGAGCCTCCATGCTCGAAAAGATGCCGCCGTTGTAGGTGCAGGACAAAAAGACCGAATGTGAATAGCGGAATGCCTCGGCAAGCAGTTCGCTCACGTGGGTGACGGAGGTATCGTACACGCGCACCTCCAACCCCAAACGGGCAAGCTCGGCGGCGAGCACCTCCGCGGCATTCTGCACGTGCCCGTAAATGGAGGCGTAAAACACGGCGACGCCCTTCTCCTCCGCCTCGTAACGGCTCCAAATATCGTATTTTTCGAGATAACGCCCGAAGTCCTTTCTCCAAACAGGCCCGTGCAGAGGGCAAACGGTACGGATATCGAGCGCGGACGCCTTTTTCAACACGCTTTGCACCTGAACGCCGTATTTGCCAACAATATTCATATAGTACCTGCGCGCGTCGCTTAAAAAATCGCGTTCGAAATGCACTTCGTCGGCAAAGATGCTCCCGCCGAGCGCGCCAAACGTGCCGAACGCGTCCGCCGTGAAGAGAGTATGCGCCGTTTCGTCGTACGAAAACATGACCTCGGGCCAATGCACCATGGGCGCGAACAAAAAGCGTAGCGTATGCTTGCCCAAGGAAAGGGTATCGCCGTCCTTCACGACAAGGGGCTCCCCCTTGTAACCGTAAAAATTCTGCAACATCTGCGCTGTTTTTTGGTTGCAAACCACCTTCGTGGCGGGATATTTCTCCGCAAAGCGGGAAAAGCTTGCGGAATGGTCTGGCTCCATGTGGTGAACGATGAGGTAATCGGGCGCGCGCCCGCCGAGCACGTGCTCCAAATTGTCGAAGTAGAGCGCGCCGACGGAGTCGTCCACCGTATCGAACACGGCGATTTTCTCGTCTTCGAGCACGTAGGCGTTGTAAGAAACGCCGCGCGGAACGGGGTAGGCGCTTTCGAACAGGGCAATACGCCTGTCGCTTCCGCCGATGTAACTGAGTCCTTCTTGAATTTTGATAACGTTATGCATAAATCGCTCCAAAAAAAGTATTCTATTTCATTATTCCTAAAAAAACGGGAACGCAAACCCAACCCGCGTTTTTTTAGGAAAAACATGACGAAGAATTGCGAAGTTTATCGGAATCATTACGGGTATTGCCGTAAAAATTCTACGATCTGCGCATAGGTAAGTGCGTCGTAGTCGGAACGGGAAACAGCGCTGATAATGCTCTTCCCGCTCCCCGCCGTGAGAACGTACACCGCTTCCTTGGCGGGCGTTCTGTAACTGTCGATCGCGAGAATGATATTGCCGATCCGATAACGGATCGCGTCAAACTCGCAGAGAAGCTCCAAGTGATCGCGCAAGGCGAGAATATCCGATACGGTTTCAAACTTGGGAATGCTAAGCGAATTGCCCGTACCGCACACGTCGAGCACCTCGAAGAGCTTCAAAAGAGCGGATTCGCTCAATATCGCGGTGCCCCTGTCGGACACGTCCTTGCCCGTTATAACGCTGTCCATGCCCATGACCATACCGCTGTTCAGCTCTACAATCTTCTTGGTAAGCGTGGCGCGCATCACGACGCTCCGCGTCATGACTTCGCGGTGCTCCGCGTCGGGCAGAACCATGTGATCGGCAACGTTCCACCCCGAAAGCTTTCCGCCGTTTCCCTCTAAGGCGAGGTATGCGTCGATGAGCGCGGCGAGCTCTGTCGCTTTTACCGATTCTCCGTCCATTTGTGAAACGGGTATCACGAGCTCTTTATTTTGAACGAGGTTCTTAGTGAGCGCCGCCGCCGCAAGATAGGAGCGGGGCGGAGGCGTCAGTCCGCCGCCGACGGGCTCGACGTATTTTCTCAGTCCGTCCGCCGAACCGAGCGTGTATTCGGACACGTCCCTGCCGTCGAGAATTTCCACAAGCTCCCTGATTTCGTTTTGTTTGTAGATTTTCAGATCGTCGCGGTAAGCCTTGGAGTGGTCGGCAAGCTCGCCGTGCTTTTCGATCTCGCCCTGCACCTTTTTCGTGATGATGCCTCCCGAAAGCGAGGATTCGTACAGTACGCCGAGGCGGGTTTGGGGAGGACGGTACGCACTCTCGCGGTTGAGCGTTTTGATCTCGTCCGTAAAGTTGTGCGTCTTGAAATCGTCGAGCGTCGCGATGCCCAGTTCGTCCATGGAATCGAGAAGGGATGCGACCTCCTCCTCGGGATAAATACCCATTTCGTCCTTAATGCCGCCGCGCACCGCGGGGTCGATGAGATCGTCCGTGATTCCGCCGTCGATTTTATAAGTGACAACGCCTCCCATGACCTTGGAGGCAAACATTACGCCAAGGCGGGTTTCTCCCGAATCGGGGCGGAGTTTGCTCGCCCCGCCGAGCGATTTAAGATCTTCGAATTCGTAATCTTGGAGCTCGTCGAGATTTTTGATTTCCAACTCGTTCACGCCGTCCACCAACGCGGCGATCTCCTGCTTTTTATAGTAAGTTTCTTCTCCCTTGATATTTTGGAGCACCGCCTTGTCGATCATCACCTGCTTTTCGTCGGTATCGCTCAAAAGAGCGTCGTCAAGCTGTTCGGTAAGCATACTGCGGATAATGACGGAGGGATACACGACGTCGAGCCTGGTTCTCGTAGGATAGCCCTCCGCGGGCTCGTTGAGCGTGAGCGCCTTGTCCTTCACCTTTCCGTCGATATCCTCCGTTTCATTGAGAATATCGATATCGAATAGCTTCACCGCGACGGAAAGCGCGCCCACTTCGCTCTGCATATAGTAACCGTCCAAGCCCTTCGCGTTTTGGATCGCCGTCTTGTTCGCCACGCCGTCGAGCGCGTCGTCAAGCCGAATTGTGAGGTTATGCCTGATGACGGTGGATGCGTAGACGACTTCGAGCTTGCTCTGTCCGTCTACAACCCCCGAACGGGTATCGAGCAAAGGAATGAGCTCGGACAGGCGACCCGTGATCCCGCTCTCCGAAAGGTCGATCTCCTCCGCTCCCGCGCTCACGTCGAACAGCTCGTCCAAACTGTTGACGAGTGCGGGAAGCTCCGCGTACCAAATGCTCGTTTCGCCGTACCGTTCGAGCTCCGCCCTGCTGCCCGCCTGTTCCAAGGCGGAGGGCATGGAAAGCGCCTCCTTCATCTCGTTGCTCGTCACGATATAGTTGACGATAGACGCGGAAACGATATTACTGCTTCTGAGCTTGCTCTTGTTCTCCACGAGCTTTCTCAAAATATCCGCCGCGTCCATTTCCGAATTGAAACCAAAGGCGTTGAGCTCGGAAAGAATGGTGCGAAGCTCCTGCTTTTTGATAAGACTGTCCAAAACGTCGTCTTCGAGCACGACGGTAGCCGAAGCGGGAATGATCAGCGTGAAGCCGTCGCCCGTGCCGTCCTGCTCGCACAAAGAATTGGAGAAAGTGTAATGAAGCACGCTCGACTCCAACAGCACGTCGATGGACTTCGCGTCCAATTCGCCCAAAATATCCATGAGCTCGTCGTCATTCAGCTTGCCGTTTAATATGTCTTCCAAATGTCCGTCGAGCTTGTCGAGCGCGGATACGAGCTTGCGAATCTCGCCGGGACGCCCCGCGACGTCCGACGCCCAGCCGTCTAAATTTTCGGGAATATCGGTATCGAGAGAGCGCGGGATCACCACGAGCCCGTTCCCCCTCATCTGTTTGACGAGAACGTTTGCGATCGTCCCCTCCATGATGCCGTTGCCGCCATCCAAAAACGCGCGAAGCGTTTGGTTGTCGAGAAGGTCTACGATTTGGGCAACGTCGTAGCCGTCGCCCAAGAACGGCATAATGATATCCGCAAGCACGGGCAGTTCGTCGAAGATTTGCTTCAATTCGTCCTTTACGATGAAGTTGACCGCTTCGCCTGCCGTATTGCGCTCCCGCGAGGAATAGGGAACCGCCAGAATGCCCTGCCCCTTTTCGATGAACATGGCGGACACGACGGAACGCAGAAGCGCAGATTCGGTGAGGTAGTCGGCAAGGGTGAGCCCGAGTCCGTCCTTTTTCACGACCGCGTCCGCAAGCAGATCCATCAGATCGGATATCTCGATCTTTTCCGCCCCTTCGAAGAGCATATCGAAGAGTTCTTTATTGTCCTTATCTCCCAAAAGGCGCAAGCCGTAAAAGATTTGGAACGTTTCGCCGCGGGATACGAGTTCCCCGTTCCCGTTGTAACGGTTTTCGAATACGATACCGTCCGGCAAGTACATTTCCGTACCGTCGCCGAGCTTACTGAGCCCTTCGCGCAGTTTTGCCGTCAGCTTGCCGGAAGCGAGCGCCTTCCCCAAAATGGCGGAATCCGCCGCCGTAGAGCACACGTTGTCGTAAAGACGCAGGTTTTCTTCGTAAGTCGGCTTGGCATCGTCGAACACGTCGAGCACCATTTGCAGGTAGTTGCCGTCCTCGCGTTTGACGTTGTCGTACAAAGTAAACATATCGTCCGAAACGGCGATAAGGGAATGAAGCTCGTCCACCCACGAAATATTTTGCGCTTTGATTTCCGAATAAGTAACTCCGCTCTGCCCTTCTTCGGTGAGATAGGTGTTTTCGAGGAGGCAATAGAGCCGTCCCAACACGGGGTTGACCTCGCCTTTGCGCTCAGTGCCGAGAATGGAGAGTCCCTCGATTTCCGGCAAAATCTGCTTGACGAGCGCAATGGGCTCGCTCGCGGTATATTCGCCCGCAAGGAAGGAGAGCGCGATACGCAGAACCGTTTGCGCATCCCGCTTGTTGAACAAGTGGTTGACGCTCAAATAGGGCTGAATGACGAGCGGATCGTTGGTCGTCGCCGAGCCCAAGCTCTCGCGTAAGAGCCGCTCGTCGGGAATGGTTTCGCTCAAATACCCCCGCTGGAAGAGCACCTTTAAAAGCTCCACGTTTTTTTCGCCGAGCCGGGAAGCAAACGCCATATCGTCGAGGTAAGCGATAACGGTGCCCGCCATGGAGAGGGAGAAATTGATGATATAAGTTTGGGAATCGAAGTTATCCACGAGGTTTTCGAACTCCGCGCGGAATTCGGGCTCTTTCATGATCTCGACGGCGACGTCCATGATCTTACCGCTGTCTCCCGTTGCAAGCACGTCGTTAATGCGATCCTCGCCGTACTTCATAAGAAGGTTCAAGGTGTCCTTTGCAAAACCCGTGTATGCTCCCAGCTCCTTGCGGAAGCGAATGTTCCCCTGAACGTCGTTGATTTCGTCGTCGAGCGCTCCCGAAAACACCAGATCCGCTGCGAACAGGTAATAGGGCGAATCGTCGGCGTCGCCCACGGCGTTGAGCACCTTGAAAATCCCCTGCGCTCCGTAACTCTCGACGGAACGGTATATCTGATAGTAGAAATTCGCGTCGTCGTTGCCGAAATCGCGGTCGGCAAGCTCGCCTTCGCCCGTACCGCCCGCAATCATGAAGAACGCGCTGCCGATAAAGGACATGGCAATAAGCCCCGCGACGAACCCGCGCACGAGCCCGACGATCCCCCCGCCCACGCGGTTGCGCTTATAGGAGCAGTCCGTTTTTCCGTCTGCAAACGCCGCTTCCCGCTTGCGCTTATATTTGCGCTCGGGATAGGCGATGAGGTAAACGAGATAGAACAGGAAAACGAACAGGAAATACACGAGCCAAAGCACGACGGCAACGGCAAGACGGTAAACGAGGTCGGCAAGCGTAAAGACGTACGCGCCGTTCTCGCGCAAAACGAGGGTGATTTCGTCGCCGTAAGAAAAGAGCGTGGGAATGTATTCGGCAAAGCACTGCCGAACGGTTTCGCACTCCGCGCTCACCCCGAGCGCGTTTTGAAGGGCGTATTCCCCGCCCATGACGGAATTGACGAGGGAAAGGATCGCTCCGTCCACCGTGTCGCCCGTAATGCAGAAGAAGAACAGCCCGATGCAAAGACCCGCCGCGCAGAACGCCTGAACGGTGAGAATCATGCTTTTGCGAAATCCTCTCCTCGCCCCCACGAGTGTGGAAACGAGAATAATGAGGAGAAAGAGCACGGTTGGCACCCAAGCGATGACAAATGCAAGCGTTTCGGTAATGCCCCGTCCGAGGAGCTGTACGGCAAGCCCCGCGACGATCGCGACCCCGCCCAGCGCGAGCGCGACCACCGTAGCCTTGATCCCTCCTTTAATGCCCTTAAAGAGCCAAATAAACAGGACGGTGAAGGCGACGAGAACGATGAGGGAAATATCCCAATGCGAAATGGCAAGCTCAACGAGCTTCGACATCGAAGCAAAAGCATTCATATTCTCCGTTTTCACCTCCTTTCATGAATTTTAACACCTGATTTACGCCCCGCAGTCTTTCGCTATTTATTGCCGATCGTCACGTTGTTTTTGTCCACGCCGTTGAGCGCGCCGTCCGCCAAAACGCAGTTTTGATTTTGAATGACAACGTTTTTCACCTTTACGCCTTGAAAGAAATCGGTTGGGATCCGGTTGGGAGCAAAGGTCAAGCGGTTCAGGCTCACCGTCTCCGCGCTCGTGCCGAACAGCTCGGAAAGCGACCGCCTTTCATCGATCAAACGGTTGAATTCGAGGGTGCGCAGATTCTCACACCCGCGCAAGCTCAGCGAATTTAAGTATGCGTTGGGCATAGAAATACGCGCGAGCAGTTGACAGGATTTGAACGCATCGCCCAAAACGGTGACGCTGCCGCTTCCGACGGCGGTAACGAACTCCAACGCCGAGCAGTTTTCGAACGCGCCGCTCTCGACGACAAAGCGCACGTCGTCCGCCACGTTGATGACGACTTCTTTCACCCGCGTGCCCTTGAACGCGCCGTCCTCAAGCTTCGTGACGGTATACTCGCCGATGCGCTTGGGCACGGTGACGCTTTCCTCGCCGCCGTCGTACCCGCAGATCGCGGCGGTTTCGCCGTCTACGCGCAGATCGTACCCGTCGATATAGACGATGGAAGAGTTGTATTTGAAGAAAATCGCCGACACGAGGGTAAACGCGAGTACGAGAACGCACACGATGACGCACCACACGGCGGGGAACACGGCAAAATTCTTTCTCGCAACGCTCTCCGAGGAAAAGACGACCCGTTTTTTCTTTCCGCCCGAGGAGGTTTCCCGCTCCTCTCTTTCCTTAACGATCACGCGGGGGGAAGCGGGCGCGCTCACCGCGCTCGCATATTTTTCGAATTTATAGCTGTTGTCCTCGAATTCTCCCTTTACCCACTTTACGCGGTCAAAGCAAGCCTCCAAGAGTTTTACGGCAATGCTCGCGCAGTCGTAAGCGAGCTTTAACTTCGCGCTCGGCACGAAAAAGCCGTTGGGTTCGGCGTTGCAGTTCTCGTACACCACCGTGGAACTCTCCAAGATCTCTCCGTTTTCGTCGAGCTGGCGCACTTCGAACTTCATAGAGCTCAGCCTTTGGTTGAGTGTGTTGTAGAATTTGAACATGGCGCACTTTTCCTCGGCGCGGTCGTCCGTAAAGAGAATGAACTCTTTCAGGGAAACGACGTCGGAAGGATCTTTACTGTATTTGAACTTTTCGATACGGTTATACGAACTCATATTCCAACGCTCCTCCGTTCAACGCCTTTACGTTCTTGCGCCGAAACCCTTTTACCGTAATAAAGTACCCGATAAGGCACAGCAAAAAGCTCGCCCCCACCGCGATATAGTTCCAATAACTTGTGAGATAGGGTTTCATCGACTGCATTCCGATGATTTCCAAAATAACCTGACGGGCGACGAACAATCCTAAAAACACGAGCACGTTTTTGATGAGCGCGTAAATGCGGATGCGCGTGAGCGAAAGCGGGCGCACGACGTCGGAATTGATCACCGCGCCGTCCGCCTCCCCGATGATCACGTTGACGTAGGCGCACCTGCGCGAAAGAGCGATGACCTTGGAGGTTTCGCTTGTACCGCGTTCGGTGATCTTACGCGCGGAGAGCACCTTCTTCTTTGCAGTGTATTCCACCACGAAATAAGTGATCTTTTGAAACGCTTTTGCATAGTTGCACACCAAATAGGTGTCGTACGCCGTCTTGCAGAGCACGTACTTGCGGACGTAATTTTGGGTTTCGCCCGAAGTAAAATAGATCGCGTTGCGGGAGTTGGTCTGCTTTTCCCGTTTGAAAAGCTCGTCCTCCGTAAAGCCGTGATAGTATTTGTTTTTCAAGATACGAAGCGCGGCAAGCGCGATCATGCCCGCCACGAAAAGCACGGCGGATACGATGCACAAAATTCTCCAAGCAATAATCGTCATATTCTTTCCCTCTGTTTATTTGAGTCTGCGTCTTCTTAATACGGGCTTGGGTTTCGCCGCTCCGTCCCCCTCCTCCGAGGGCGCTTCCGGTTGCGGTTCCGTCGGCTGTGCGGGCTCTTCCGCAGGTTGCTCGTAAACGGGCTGTGCGGGCTCTTCCGCAGGTTGTTCGTAGACGGGCTGTGCGGGTTCCTCCGCAGGCTGTTCGTAAACGGGCTGTGCGGGCTCTTCCGCAGGCTGTTCGTAGACGGGCTGTGCGGGTTCCTCCGCAGGCTGTTCGTAGACGGGCTGTGCGGGTTCCTCCGCAGGCTGTTCGTAGACGGGCTGTGCGGGCTCTTCCGCAGGCTGTTCGTAGACGGGCTGTGCGGGCTCTTCCGCAGGCTGTTCGTAGACGGGCTGTGCGGGCTCTTCCGCAGGTTGTTCGTAGACGGGCTGTGCGGGCTCTTCCGCAGGTTGTTCATAGACGGGCTGTGCGGGCTCTTCCGCAGGTTGTTCGTAGACGGGCTGTGCAGGCTCTTCCGCATGCACCGTTTGAGGCGCGTAAAGCTCTTCCGCAGAAGGCGCTTTCTTGTCCCGTTTTTTCTTTTTGGGCGCTAACGTGATGTCGTCGGCGGGAGCGTCGGCGTCGTCGAACATGGCGACGAGAGCCTGTCCGCTCGCGTGATCGCCGATCTTCTGCCCTCTGCACTGCGAAATGCGAATGCCCTTCGAAGCCTTGGAAACGGCGACAGGGTCTACGAGTATATCCTCGAAAAGGTGCTGGTTGGCGGCGCGCACTCCGAGCGTGAGCACGGGCGCTCCCACCATGTAACCGATCATGCCGACGGCATTCACGGCAACGAGAACCAAAAGAACGTAGCTTTCACCGTACAAAAGTTCGTACAGGAAATAGGTCAACCCGCAAAAGATGCCGAGGTAGACAAGCTTTAAAAGCACGGAAAGGAACACGTTCAGGAAAAGCGTGCCCATGCCGTTCGCCTTCATGGTGTTGTAGCAGACGGCAAGCGTATCGCCTACGCCGATATTCTCGTTCGCCGCGATCACGTAGGGCGTGGGCGCGAAGATGAGGAGCGCCGAAACGAGGAAGACGACCGCCGCGAGCCCGCCGGGGATTGCAAAATAAAGCGATAACGGGGCGTCCGTGCTTACGACCATGGAAACGCCGTAGCCGATGCCGAACAGCATCGCGGTAAACACGGCGATGAGGAGGATCCCGCCGAGAATGATAAGCGCCTCCAATAAACAGCAGAGCGCAAGCGTCCAATACGGACGGGGTTCTCCCGCGCGGCGGAAGGACTGCGCAGGCTCGTACCGCTTTTCCGTGCGCAAAACTCTGCCCTGCCGCACCTTCGCAAGCTCGAAGAGCGGGGTCAACAGCAGCGTCATGCGCCCTAAAAGCTCCGCGAAAAAGTAAAGCAAATAGCGGAAATGGGTTCTGCCCTTGCCCTTGAACAGCGCCGTTGCCGACGCGCTCATTCCTTCGCGGAAATAATGCCTGAATCCTCGGTTCATAATATCCTCCTAACGTTTCCTGATTTGGTAGTGTTGTTGTTATTGTGCTTGCACGATCGTGAGCGTGCCGACCGAAACGATGACGTAGTTGCTTGCAGGACTGCCCGTAATTACGATATTTTCGAACGCAAACTCGTATTCGCCGACCTCGACCGCCTCGACGGCGTTCCCGTTTTGCGTACACACGACGTTCGCCGTAAAGCTGTCGCCCCCTGCGAGCGCACCGCTCCAAGGTGTATTCGGATACGTAAACGCCTCGCCGTTATACGCGTGCGAGTAGTTGCCGAGATCGACGGTAACAGTGCGTTTTTGAACGGTCAAACTGCCCGCCGTAACGGATACGGTATAGTTGTCCGAAAGTACGTTGCCGTTTCCGTCCGTAACGCTCCAACCGCCGAGCGTAAGCGTGTATACGCCCGCGTTGACCGCCTCCGCCGCCCCGTTGAAGAGTACCGTTCCGCGGAACTCCTCGCCCGCAAAGCTGAGGCTTCCGTCTTCGACGAGGGCGAATCCGTATTCGTACGCTTCGCCGTCGTAAGTCTTTTCGAGCCCTTGCCCGAGCACGATGCTAAGCGTCTTTTTCCCGATCGTGAATGAGGAAGGCGTGCAGGTGAATTGATAGTTGTCCGCATTCCCGCCGTGAACGGTGTAAGCGGAGATCCAAACGTAATAGATACCCGCGTTCTTGGGCGTAACGGGGTTTTGTCCCGCCGCGTCCGAGGTGTAAACATACGTAACTTCGAGCGTTTCTCCGCTTGCAAGCGCTGCGGAAAGCCCGCCGTAATTCCCCGCTCCGTCAGGCGCGATCGGCGTTTGTCCGTAAACAAGATCGCCAAGCGATGCGGACGTGACCGTGATTTGCTTTCTGCCGACGGTGAGCGTGCCCGAAACGTAGCTGACTTCATAACAGCTTTCGGTGAGATCCTCGCCGTCCCCGCCGACGATCTTACAGCCGAGCTGATAGGTAAGACTGCCCGCGTGATCAAGCGACGCGCTTCCCGTAATGCTGAGCCGATCGCCGCTTGCCGCAGAACCCGCCGTAACGGAAGCCGTCCCCACGAGCGGAATGCCGTCGTACGTTTTCGTAAGATCGTTGGAAGTAACGGTGATCTTGCGGGGCGTGATTTTAAGCTCGATGCTTCGGTTTCCGCCCTCCACGATGATGTTATAGTACTGCGTCACTTCGCCGTCTTTTCCCGCGATCTGCAACATATCCCCGCTCACACGTACCGTCCTGCTCTCGCTCGGGCGGGTAACGGAGATCGCGTTCCAAAGCAACTCGTGTCCGAGTTCGTCAAGAAGTCCTTCCGCCTTAACGTCAAGGGTGACGGAAATGCCGTCGTACTCTTTCTCGAACGTATCGCCGACGATGCTGACGGTAACGTCCCGACGCATCACGTTCAAATAGCCGTATACGGTATTTGCGTCGTAGATAATTTCGTAGCTCGAAAGATAGTTGGTTCTGCTTACAGGGCTCGGCTTGATTTCGAGAATGGTAATTTCGTTTTTCACACCGCTTCCCGTAGGCAACATGACCTCCGTGCCCTTTAAGGAAGTGATGAGGTGTCCGCTTACCAAGCCTTCCGTGACGTAACCCTCGGTGAAGCTCTGCAACGCGCCGTTGTAGGTAAACGTTTTGCTCGGCGTAGATTTCACGTACAAAGGACGTTTCTTTACGGTGAGCGTACCGTTGCTCAGTTTGGCTTCCGCATAGAGGCTCTTCACGCTCTGCCCGTTTTCGTCCACGATGTCGTAGGAGGCGATCAGATTGGGCTGAGTGCCCGCCGTTACCAGATTGCTGTTTCGATACGCGGCAACCACTTTATGCCCCGCAAGAAGCCAGCTTGCCTTTGCAGGAACTTCACAGACGATCACGTTTCCGTCGAACACCTTTTCGGCGTCGCCCGCCGTGATGTACGGGGTGTACCGCAGTACGGAAGCGCCGAGATCGTAATAGGCTTCCTGCGAAACGTGCATTCCCGAAGAATGCTCGGTATAGACGAACGGTTTGAGCCCGACGAGCTTACCACCCTCGACCACCGCCTTGAACTCCACCTTGTGCTTGCCGAACGTTGTGCCCGACGTGAGTTCGAAATCTCTGTCCGCTTCCAAGGCGACGGGAGCGCCCCCGCCCGCAAGATACACGACTTCGCCGTTCTGCGGAGCATTTCCGCTTTGGTTTACGAGCGCGCCCATGTCCGCCGAAATATCGAAGGACAGGGTGATTCCCTTCACGGTGATATACGAGCTTTCTTCGTCGCGGAACACGATGTTGTAGCCCTTGGTGACGTCGATCTCCTTGCCGTCCTCGGTGCGGTAAATTTTTACCGTGAGCCAAGTTTTGTAAACGTCGGGGTATTGACGCACGGAAGCTGCGGTGATCTTCGCGACGTGCCCTTCGAGCAAACCGTACTTGCTCTCCTGAACAGTGATGGAAGAGCTCTTATCCGCATAGGATATCAACTCGAAATCGACGTCTTCAAGCGGAATATTGTATTTAGAGCCGTTGGTGACGATTGTCCGATGCTTCTCGTTTTTGAGGATCTGCCTGATCTCCACGGTGCGCGTATCGCAAGTGATGTTTCCGCGGAAGAACACCCGCATTCCGATGCCGAGTTGTTTGAGAAGAGCGGAATCCTCGTCCGAATAGTTGTAAATGACCTTGTAATTGTCGTTTACGCCCGCGTCGCCGTGCAATTCGTACGAAGCGATATACACCGCCTGCACGTATTTACTGCCGGGATCTAATACGGCGTCGCCCGTAACGGTGATGCTGTCGCCGGCGGGAAGGGAACACTCGACGTAGCCGTTGCTCTCTTCGTTTTTGGTATAGGCGATCAAGCTGTCCTCGGGCAAAGCGATCGGCTCGCCCGTGTTCAAACCGCTGTAATCCTTGGGCTTGATGATGAGCAGGAATTTCTCGATGGTGAGCTTCGCTTCTCCTCCCGCCACCGTATAGTCGCGCTCGATAAGCCCGCTCCCGTCTTTGCTCGCAAAACCGCTGATCCGAATGCGGTATTCGCCCGCGCCGATCGGGCTGACCGCCTCGTCGCTCTCCTGCATGAGAATCACGAAGGCAGGCTTGGCGTTGGCGCGCTCCGCATCGAGCAGGAAGCCCGCCGTTTCACGCTCTTCCCCGTACCAGTCGGTAAAATTCCAACCGCTTGTGGAGATTGCGTTTTTGTCGTAAACCTTGGTAAAGTCCCCGTCGCGCGTAGCGTTGATCTCGCGGGGCTTTACGGTAAACTCGCCGTCCTCGTTAGAAATCCGATAGTTGCCCGCGATCACGCTCTGCTCCGCCTTTACGGTGAGTTTGACGGAAACGCCGTACTTTCCGCCGTGAATGACGTTTGCGGCGTGCGCAAACGGCGCGCCGTTATAAGAAACGGTATACGTTGCGTCGAACGCGTCCGCGTCCGTTCCCAAGAAGCCTTCGGCGAACTCATCCCCCGTCTTGTAGCTCGTAAAGGAGAACTCCCCGCCGAGCTTATCGGCCGTATAGGTCACGTCGCCGTGCCCGCCGACCACGGTGATTTCGCGTGCGACGACGGTAAACGTACCGCCCGCAACGCTCACGAACTCATAATTCCCGCCAAGGCTCGCGTCAAAAGAAAGGGTAACGGCGTAAGTCCCTACGTTGCGCGGGATGACCAAAGCGTTGTTTTGCTTGAACTCGTAGCTGAATTTGCCCGTATCGTCGCCCGCAACAAAGCCCTCTTCGCCGTCAAACCCGTTGTGCGAGGAAGCGTAACGAACGTCGGTAAAGGAGAAATCTTCCGCCTTGTACTGTTCTTCCCAATCGATGATTCGAACGGAAATTTTGCGCTTTGCGATGATGATCGTCGCCGAATGCACCGTCGTGATCTCATAGTCGGAGGTTTCGCAGGGCTCGGAGCGCGTAGAATCGATCCTCCACGCGCCGTCGTCCGTTTTAAAGGCGACGGTGTAAGTTCCCGCATCCTTGGGAGGAAGCTTTTCGCCCGTATAAACGAACTCGCCCGAAAGACGGGAATCGCCGAGAAGACCGTCGATCTCGTAGCCCGCTTCACCCGGTTCTTTGAACGAATAGACGTATTCCGTGCCATCGTATTCCCGTCCGCCGTCCGCAAGCGTGAGCGTGAGCGGGCGTTTGGTGATTTCGTAACGCGCCCTGTCGCTCGTAACCGTAAGCGTATAGTTTTCGCTTACGTTCTCCGCACCGTCGCCGATTTTTACCACGGTGCAGTTGTCGAGATTGATGGAAAGCGTGTATTTGTCGGCATGGAGCAGTTCAAAATGTCCCCGCTCGCCGATGACGGTAAGCTCGGCTTCGAAAATTTCTCCCGCCGCAAACACACCCTCTTTTGCATTGAGCGTTCTTGCGGTATAGCAGACGTTCCCCTCGCCGAACGCGCCCGTATAGTCGAACGCTTCGCCGTCGTACATTTTGGTCGCGTTCGCGAGCTGTTTGACGGTGAGCTCCACCTGCCGTTTTTCCACGGTAACGGAGGCGCTTTTCTGCGTGAGCGTGTAATTCTCGACGCCACGATTCTTTACCGCGCCTTCTTTGTAAATCTTGCAGTTTTCCGCGTCGAGCACGATGTTGTACGTACCCGCTTTCCCGAGCGCGGTTACTTGTCCGTTCAGCGTGAAATAGACGGCGGCTTCAAGAGTTTCCCCGCTTGCGAGCGGCACGGAAAGCACGTTATAGTTGCCCGCGCCCGCGGGATAGACGGAAACGGCGTCGCCGTAAACGGTATCGGCAAGCTTGCCGAGCGTTACCTCGACAGCAAGCGGATCGATCCTCAAATCGCCCTCGATCGTCTTTACGATTAAGTAATTGTTGCTGACGTTTTTTTCGCCGTTCTTGACGATATAGGAGTATATATTTTTGCCCTTGCCGTCGTCGTACGCGTTGAGAACGAAAACTTCGTCGCCCGTTGCCACGAGCTCGTCGCCGTCGAGCAGAGCTTCTTCCCCGTCAACTGCGCCGTTTGTGAGGTGAACGGCGTCCGCACCCTTTTCCGCTAATTTCGTGCCGTCGTACACCTTATCCGCGGATTTCACGGTAATTTGGATTTGACGGGGGGTAATTCGGATCGTCCCGTTTTTTTGATAGACGATTTGATAATTGGAAGTAACTTCTTTTCCGTCCGCGTCTTTCACGACGACGGAGAAGGCGTTTTCTTTCTCGCCGTCGTACACCGTTAAAACGGTGGCGGTGTCCTTGGTTTTATCCCATTCAAGACAATGCCCGTGCTCGCTTGCAAGCAAGCCCGCGGGGTTCTCTTCCCAAACGGGATAGGAGAATTCCTCGCCGTCGTACTCGTGCGTACCCGATGCAGTGACCACGGTAACGGTACGTTTTGTAACGGAGATTTCGCCCCAAACCTCGGTAATGAAGAAGTTGCCCGTCACGTCCTCTCCGTCGCCGTCGTAAATCACATAGGAAAATTTGTTTTCAACTTTACCCTCGTTTACGTTGGTAACGGAAGCGGTCTTCTTGGTTTCGTCCCACACGATCGTGTGCCCGTCGGGTAGCGAAGCAAGCGTTTCGTCGGTAAATTCGGGTAAGGTGTACGGATCGCCGTTATACACCCGACTGTCCGTCTTGGTCGTAACGGTAAGCTCGTTTGCCGAAATCGTAAGCGTTACGGGGCTCGCCGTAACGGCGTAGTCGGTCGCGTCCGTTTCCTCGCTCCCAGAAAAGACACGGCAGTTCTCATAATCGAGATGCGCATAATAGACGCCCGCCGAAATAGGAGTAACCGTTTCGCCCGTGCCCGCGCTCTCTTTGGTGAAGTAGACGGCGACTTGAAGCGTTTCGCCGTTTTGCAGGGCGGTGGAGGACGCTATCTCGTAATTGCCTCTGCCGACGGGATATGCGACGGCAGAACCGTTGTATTTTACGGGCTCGAACGGCGTGAGCGCGACGGTGATTTCCGCCTTTTCGATCGAGATCGTGCCGTGCTTGGTCGTAACCTCGTAGTTTGCCGTTAAATCTTCGCCCGCTTTCTCGATTTTAAAGCTTAAAACGTTGTTTTCTTTCTTGTTTTCGCGGAAATGCGTGATCGCGGGCGCGTCCGCCTCCGCCGTGGAAACGAGAACGGTATGGTTTGCCAAAAGTCCGTCCTTTTCTCCGAGCTCCGTCCAAATAAATCCGTCGAGCTTTTTATGCGCCTGTCCGTCGTATCCCCAAGTTTCGCTACCCGACGTAATGGTAATCGGACGCTTGGTGACGGTGAGCTTGCCCGCGACGACCGTAAGAGCGTAGTTGAAACTTACGTCCTTCCCGCCGTCCATAACGCGGTAGATGCAGTCGTTCGGCGTATCCGTGCAGACGGTATTCACCTTCGTTTTGTCAACCGTTTCGAGCGCATGACCGTCAACGAGCGCAAACGCGCCGTCCGTCTCCATGCTGTTCTTCGCGAAATGCTTCGCCGTGCAGCCGTCGTCCGAAAAATCGGTATCCGCATACACCCAAGTAGTTGTGTTGGTAGTAATTTGCAGGCGGCGCGGGGTGACGGTGAGTTTGCCCCAAATACGGTTGCGGATTCTATAATTCGCCGTAATATCGTTGCCCTTTTCGTCTACGACGATGTAATAGACTTCGTTTTCCACGAAAGCGATCTCTTCGCCTTTGAAAAGCACGTCCGTGATCTTGCCGTAAATCTTTTGTGCGTCCAATGCAAGTTTGTGCGTAGAAAGGGCAAGCCCCTGTTCCCCCCAAACGGTACCGTTCGGCTCGATAAAATCAACCCGATAACCCGATTCGTACGCAGAAAATTCTTCACCGTCGTACTCGTGCGTCCCGTTGGGCGTAAAGTAATCGATTTCCCGCTGTAAAATTTTCAGCGTGCCGTACTTCTTCTCGATGTAATAGTTGTTTGTGGAATCGGTTACGCCGTCCTCTTTGAGAATGCGGTAGGTAGTGGTATTCTTCTCGGTGATAATTTCACCGCCCGCAACGCCGTCCTTCCACAATACGTTGACGATGCCGATTGCTTTTACCACTTCGTATTGTTCGCGGGAAGCGAGCCCCTCTCCCGTAATGACGGGTTCGTTATTTTCGCCGTAGCCGATCCCGCCGTCTAAGGGAGTGCCGTCGTACACCTTTTCCGCCGTGAGCGTTTCGAGCGTGATTCGGCGTTGGTTGATTTTCAGCTTTCCGGGGACGAACGTAATTTTATAGTTAGCCGTCGTTTCCGAAGTCCCCTTGTAAATTTTGTACTGCGTGCCGTTCACCACCGAATCCACGTTCCCGTCCGTGAGCTTTACGTCCGCGATCGAGGTGATCGTGTCGTCGATGGGGCGTGCCTCCTCTCCGCTTGCGATGCCCTCTCCGCCGACAGCGATCGCGTTGTTTTCGCCGTAACCCTTGTCGCCGTAGAGCGGAGTACCGTCGTAGGTCTTTTCCGCAGTGATCGCCGTAATGGTAACGGCGCGCTCGTTGATGACCAAATCGCCGTATACGTATTCGATTTGGTAATTCCGGTTGATGAAAGCGTTGTCTTTGAGGTCGTTATCCTCATAATTCTCGGGATAAACAACGTAGTACTGCACGTTGTTCTTGGTTTTGTTTTCCCAAACGTTGGTAATTTTCCCGAACGCGCCCTGCGAAGGATCGGCAACGAGCACGTGCTTTTGCTTGGTATCCCCGATAATTCGATCGAGGAATTTCTGCTCGTCGCAGGACTTGACGAGCCATTCGTGCTCCTGCCCGTCGTAAGTCCAATTCTTGCTTTCCGTGCGCACGGTGATCGTGAGCGCGATGATTTTCAGCTTGCCCCATTCTTCGGGTTCAAGGATCTTGTAATTGGCGTTTGCGCGCGTATTGTCCGCTTCCGTACCGCCTTTTTTCCGCACCGTGAAGTACAGCTTGTTGTCCACCTCGCCTTCGGCAACGTTTACGACCGTGCCGAATTCACTTCTCCTGCTCTCGTCGAGCACGAGCTCGTGGTCTTTAAACAGCCAGCTCGCCTTAAAGCCGTCCTCTTTTACGAGCGGAGTGCCGTCGTAAGTCTTGCTCGCGGTTCCCGTAGTTACGGTAATCTCGCGCGGGAACACCTTCAACTCGCCGTAAACATATTTAATATCGTAGTTGTCGGTAACGTTCTTTTCGCCCTCTTTCACGAACACGAACAGCGTGTTCTTCTGCGGGCTGTCCAAAACGTCGGTCACGCTTCCGAACTCCGCGATACGGCTCGTATCCAACGCAAGAATGTGGAGGTGTTTTTCGGTTGCCACCAAATTGTCGGCAACATAGTCGTCCGCCTCCCGCTTGGTAAGCGGAGTGCCGTCGTATTGTCTGCTTTCGCCCGCCGTCGTTACCGTAATTGCGCGGGGTTCTACTTTGAGCGTGCCGTAAACGTAGGTGATTTCGTAGTTGTCCGTCGTTTCCCGTTCGAGAGGCTCGCCGACCGCGCCGCCCACTTCCAAGGGCGCGTAGAATTTATAACTCGTTTCGTTCTTTTGCGTTAAAATTCTTTCGTGATCGTTCCCGTCGCGCAAAACGTCCGTTAGGGTAGATACGGAATCCGCCTTATAAATTTCACCCGATATAAGCCCGTCGAACACGGGTTTTCCGTGATCCCGCTCTCCCTCTTCACTGCCAATCAACGGCTCGGCGTCGTACGTCTTTTCGGCGGAAAGAGTCGTTACCGTCAACGCTTTGGGGGTAACGGTGAGTTTGCCGTTCACGCGCGTGCCGACGTCGTAGTTATCCGTCGTATCTTCCCCCGTTGCCGTGACGATCACTTTGAATTGCGTGGTGTTTTCGATGCCGTCTACCGATCTTACGCCGTCTTTTTCCGTCCAAAGCACGTCTCGGATCTTGGGAATAGAACTCTCGATAACGACCGCGCTCTGCCCGTCTGCAAAATTCGTGATAACGGTTTTCCCGTTCTCGCCCGTTCCTTCGTCGATGCCTAACAGCCACTTTCCGTCGTACTCCTTGGTAACGGTGGAGGTAGCGATATTGAGCAAACGGGGTTTTACGAGCAGAGTTCCCGCAACGACGGTAATCGCGTAATTGTAAGTCGTCTTGAAAGAATTGTCCGCAGTAAAGAAATCGTAAACCGTATCGTTGGGCACGGAAACGACCTCCCTGTCCTCCCGCTTTACGTTGATCACGTAAGGGCTGGAATCGGTAACGTACCGTTCGCCCGCAACGAGCCCGTCGAACGAAGGAGCTTTCGTCATGAATTCTCCCTCGTCGTCGCCGTAGAGGGCTTTTCCGTCGTACGTCTTTTCGGCGGAGAGAGTGGAAACGGTCATGGCGCGCTTACTGCGGGTGAGAACGCCGTAGGTGGGAATAATATTGTAGTTATGGGAAATATTCTTCCCGTTCTTGTCCTTTACGATGAAGTACAAAACGTTTTCTTGGGAGAGCTGATTGCCGTTTTCGTCATAGCCGTAGGTAATGGACGCGAACTCGTCCGCCCGCGTTTCGTCGAGCACGATTTCGTGCGCCAGCTCGGTGAGAAGCCTTTGCACGTTCTCCCATTTAAGGCACTGCATCGGCGTTCCGTCGTAAGGGGTGGAATCCGACTTCGTATTAAGCGTGACTTTGCGGCGGGTGCGGTTGATTTTGCCGTAGGTGTAACTGTCCTCGCCGATCTCATAGTTGCGCGTGACGTCGTTGCCGTCCTCGTCGAACACGAGATAGGAAACGACGTTTTCGACCGCCTCTTCCAACACTTCGGTGACGCTTGCGATCGGCTTCGAAGCGTCGGGCTTCAAGGTGTGCCCGATTGCAAGATCGGGCGCGCTCCACCCTTGCGTATCGCTAAAAGGCTTGCCGTCGTATTCCGCCGTCTTAGAGCCCGTCGTGATATGCAGGGGGCGCGCTACAACGGTAAGCTTGCCGTATTCGTATGCGATTTTGTAATTTTCGGTGACTTCGGTTTCCCCGTAATAAATTTCAACGGTAAACTGATTGTCTTGCGTGCCGACGTTGCGGATAATGCCGAGCGCGTCCTTTGCGTAAACCGCCGTGTAGGTTTGCCCGTCCGCAAGCCCGTCCTTTTCCCCGTTTGCGAGCGAAATGACCGCCCTGTCGTAAACGTGATCTCCGCCGTCGTAGAGGAAAGGCTCTTCGGGCGTTAAGGTGCGCACGAGAACCTCCCGCACGGTGACTTCGAGCTTTCCGCGCTCGCCCTCCAACACGGGAACATAGTTTTTCGTCGTTTCCTTGCCGTCAGATTTCCTGTAAACGCGGAACACGGGCGCGTTGTCCGCAACGCCTACGCCGAGCCGATAAGAAGATTTTTCCGCGTCGATCTCCGCGCGCTCGCCCTCGGCAAGCCCGCTTAACACGCTTCCCGACGCGCGCAAAGGCGTGCCGTCGTAGACGCGCGTAACAGAACCCGCCCGATACGCGAGCTCCTGCTCTTTTACGACGAGATCTCCGTAAGCGTAGCCGATGGAATAATTTTCGGTAACGGGATTGCCTTCCCCGTCCTGCACCCAAACCTCGAACTCGTTGAGGATCGATCCGATTTCGGTGATTTCGGAAAGCGCGCCCCGAACGGCAACGGTGTGCCCCGCAACCGCCGAGGGGCTTGTGGAGAAGTGCTCGTTGACGAGCGGTTTGCCGTCGTAAGATTTTTCCGCGCCTTCCGTTTTGACCAAGATTTGCTTGTGCGTGATTTCGAGCGTGCCCGTTTCGAATTTTACGTCGTAATTTTCCGTAACTTCGCGAATAGAAGACTGCGAGCCGTCATCAATCGCATAAGCGGTAATTTCGTTTTTACTGCTTCCGACGACCGTTCTCGAAGCGCTCTCCAACACGACGAAGGTATGCCCTTCCGCCAAATTTTCCGCGGTAAAGTTTTTATTTGCAAGAGGCGTCGCGTCGTATTCTTTGCTGTCGCTTGCCGTTTTGACGGTAACGGTGCGGCGGGCAACCGAAATTTTCGCCGATTTCAACCCGCTTTCCCAATCGTAAAGCGCGGTAACGTCGGTATCCCCGTTCATGATCTTCACGTCCAAAATCCGAACGGTGTAATCGCCCGCATATTCGGGGAGCTCCACAGCCTCGCCGTTTTGCGCGAAAATCTGCGTGGTCACGGTGATCTTATCGCCCGAAGCGAGCTGTTTTTGCGAAGCCTCGTCGAGCAAGCTCTCGTAAGGCAGAGGCGCTCCGCCGTACACGTATTCCGCCGCACGGGGCGCAAAGCTCACCTTTTTGGGACTAAGCTTTACTTGCTTTTGCGGGGTGGAAAGCGAATAGCAATAGGTGACGTCCTCGCCGTTTTTGTCGGTGATGACGACCGATTCCGCATTCGCGCTCACGTTGGTGACGTCGGTCGCAAAGCTCTCGAAGCGGAAGCCCACCACGCTGAGCGTATCGCCGTTTACGAGCTCGCAGTGAAAGTTGCTCGGATCGTCGCCGTAGACGACCGTTTCCTGTTTAATGGAAATTTCGGTGGGTTTGGGCGCGATTTCGAAGGACAGGGGCTTGCCGTACCCGACGCCGAACGCCTTGTCCGTCACCGTTCTCACGCGGTATTTCCCCGCCTTGTCGGGCCGGACCGCGCTCCAATCTTCGCTGTCCTCGGGCGCAAACTCGTAGCGAACCGAACTGAAAAGCGCCTTTGCGGGCCGGATTTCATAAGAATCGCCGTAAACAATGTCCGCTTTCGAAAGGGTGAAATCGTCGATCACCATGCCCTTGGTTGCGAGGAAAGCGGTGATGAGCGCGACAATCAGGGCAAAGACGCAAATAAAGAGCGCGCGGAAACGAACCACGAAGTTCTTCACCGCGGCTAACTTTGCGATTTTGTTTTTGTATTTATCGTAATTGATCATACAAAAAACCTCTGCCCTCTTTGCCTTAATCCGTAATTGCTAAATCAGATAAAGAATACGGAACCCATTCCTTCGAGCCCGTCGACGTCGTACATATCCAACACGGATTCGCCGAATTTGTCGGTAATTTCGTCGATCGACGGAAGTATCTTGATTCCCGATCCCATGTCGCTCGCCACGAAGCTGACGACGGCCGTATCGCCTCCCGCCAATCCCATGAGGCTGTATTGCACGCCGCCCACCATAATCATGCTGTTGATTTGCTCTACCGTCGTGCCCGTCTTTACGGTGATACTGCCGACGGAAATTTGCAGGGAACACTTCGAAACCGCAACGTTGATGATCCCCGTCGCGGTGAAGTTGAAACACTCTTGCCCCGTGCGGTTGTCGCGGATGCGGATATTTTTTAATTCCAACTCTCCGCCGACGTACGCGGAGCGCGCTTCGCTGTCGAATTCCGCGGAAATCACCGAATAGTCGTCGGGGAGGAAATCCGCCGAACCGAAATTGAGATTGATCTTGCTTCCGTCGATCTCGATGGGCTTGCCGTCGTACACCTTGGAAAGCGTAGTGCCGTCCTGAATGGAGATTTCGAGGGGCGTGATCGTCCAAGTCCCCGCCTGCGCGCGCACCGTGTAGTTGGGGCTGACGTTTCCGCTCTCGTTGAGAATGACCATTTCCGCCGTGTAGTTGTATTCGCCCACGTTCTTCACGCCCTCGATCGTACTGCTGATAATCTTCACCTGCGAGGCGAGAATGCCGTCCGTTTCCGAGGAAGGAGGCGTAATATCGTCGATCGTAATACCCGCGCCGCTGAATACCGACGACTGATTGGGCATAGCGAGCGTGACCGTCTTGGGTCGAATGGTAAAATTGCCCACGATGACGTCGAGCTCGATATTGTTCTTAATGGTTTCGAGCACGCTGTCGCGAAGCTCTGCGCTTACGATGTAAGTGCCCGCGTTCTGGTATTCTCCCTGCACGACGGGACGGAGCGCCTTGTTCCGCTCTTCGGGCGTTTTCCCGAGTGCGGTATCGCTGCAATCGAGCATCCCCTGCAAGGTATCCGCATAGGCGTTTTGCTCTTGGGTGTATTCTCTCTCTGCGTTGACGACCCGCACGATCACCTTCTTTCTCGTAATGGTGAGCATCCCGGGAGTGACTTCCGGTTCGTAATTGAGGAGCTTCTCGCGCACGTCCGCCTTGTCTTCGAGGACTTCCGCCCCAAGCACGTAAGGGCCTACGTTCACAAACCCGCCCTCGGGCGCGCCCGTGATTTTAAAGTCGGAGGAAGCAAACCCTTCGTTGCAAACAATGAGCTTTTCAAGCTCCGCTTCGGAAACCTTTTCCCCGCTGTATTCCGCGGTATGGTTCATGATCATAACGCCCACCCGCTTGCGGGTCACGGTAAGAGTTCCGGGGATAATGGAGAGCGTATAATTGTCACTGTCGAAGTCGTCGCCGAGCCCGCTGCCCTCCTTGAATTTTACCGAAATACGGTACTGCCCCGCATTGACGATACGATCGACGTCTTTGTCGATTTCGAAATTGTGTTTGTCGAAATTGCCCTTGAAACTCACGTGGCTTAAAATGGTTTCGTCCGAAACTTCCTGCCCCGTGTACTCCCGCGTGAAACTGCTCACCGTAATATCGAGAGCTTTTTTGGAGATCGTGACCGTGCCGGGGACGATGTCGAGCGTATAGTTTTTAAACAGCTCCTTGCGGCGCGCTTCCGCCTCGATCTCCTCCTCCGTTTTTGGATCTTCGTTCACGTAGGGCTTCGCGGAGAGGGAATATACGCCCGCGTTCTTGTATTCGGTTTCCGACATCACGAGCTCGAAATCGTCCGCCGTGAAGGGCGAGAAAAGGACGAGCTGTTCTTTGAGCGTTTCCACGGGGATCGCCACTTCATCATATTCCACGGTGTAGTCCTTCACCGTAATGCGCAAATTTTGGGGCGTTACGGTGAGCACGCCGTTGATAAAGGTGATATGGTAATTGGCAGACTTATCGACGCGCGCGCCGTCGAGCACCTTTACGTTTTCGCCGTTGATATAGCAGGGCTTACTGCCCACGGCGGTTATGGTGTTCACGTAGGCTCCGCCGTCGCTCCCGTCGCGCAAAGCGTCGTAATTGATGACGACGGAATGCCCGTCCGCAAGACCGATCGCCATTTCGGCGGAAGTTTCCGTGTCCTCCCTTCCCGCAACCGAGGTGAAGCCGTGCGGTTTGCCGTCGTACTCCCAAGATTTACTCTTACCCACCACGGTGAGCTCGCGGGGCGTTACCTCCAAAATGCCGGGGTTGCCGATATCGTTCGTTACCTTATAATATTCGGAAACATTCTCGCCCTTCGCGTCGTAAATGGAATAGGCTTTCACGTACACGGGAAGCTTGCCCGCCTCCGTGAGCTGAGCCGTTTCCGCGCCCGCCGTCTGAAATTCCGTCGCGCGGATCTCGTGACCCGCGATGAGCGTGCCCGAAACGATTTCGATTTGGCTTGCAAAGAGCGCCTTGCCGTCGTACACCTTGCTCTCCGAACGCGGTCTTACCACGAGCGGACGGGGAACGATCTGCACCGTTCCGTAAGCGGAGATCAAATCGTAGTTTCGGGTCACGTCGTTGCCGAACGCGTCGTATACGGCGGGTTTGAGCGTCGCGGTATCCACCACGCCGGGCCTTATGACGCCGACTGCGGATTCCGCGCCGATTTTGTGTCCCTTGGCAAGCGTCCCCTTCTGCAAAATGTAGTCGTCGAAAATCACTCTTTCCCCGCTGTAAACGACTTCGGCGTCTGGAATCGCTACGTTGATCTGCTGGCGCGTGACGCGGAGCAAACCTTTATTGATTTTGACCGTGTATTGGGAAGTTACGTCGTAGCCTTCTTCGTCCAAAATACGCACGTCCGCTCCGCTTGCGCTCTCGCCCGCGTCCGTCTGCGAATCGCTAAACGAAACGGATTCCCTGTGCCCCTCCGCGAGCTCGCCCTCGATTTGATATTCGAACGCGCAAAGAGGCGTGCCGTCGTAAACCTTGGTAGCCGACTGCACGGTGATTTCCACCTTCGCCTTTTCCGTGAAGAGCATTCCCGATGCCGATAGCACCAAAAAGGTCGCCAAGCACGCCAACAGGCACATGACGATCATTCCGAATATTAAAATGGAGGTCTTAAATTTCGTCGGCATAACGTTCTCCCTATGCTTTACACGTTTTGTTCGATGAGTCTGATCGCTTCCTTGCAAAGAGGCAGTTTATCCTCGCCGAACAATTCGTCGAGATAACCGCATACCCCGTCCGCCATTTGCTTCACGTATACGGGATTCTTCGATTCCAATTTCCGGAATACCTTCCGCGACAATATGTCGTCCAAGGCTTCCAGCTCCGTTCC
>Ga0073906_1001338_pt1 | contig 38563 bp, 32 predicted proteins | sample Inofromicrocosms_FD_65485 | JGI IMG/M metagenome (GOLD analysis project Ga0073906, IMG submission 65485) | Mouse cecum microbial communities from Vienna, Austria - Inoculum for glucosamine and mucus D2O microcosms | ecosystem: Host-associated > Mammals > Digestive system > Large intestine >...
TCGCCCCCCAACGTCGGAAATAGTAGTATACTGTCTGCCATTTGGGGTACTCCTTGGGCAACAGTCGCCACTGGCAGCCGCTGACATCTATGAAGATGATGGCATCAAGTATGAGAAAAAAATCATATTTGCTGCGCCAATTGTCCATGAGGATTGTTCCTCTTATATACTTCTTTTGAGCATCAGTCAAATCTGTAAGATACATAATTCTTTGGTTTTGTTTCTGTTTATTCATTTATTTAAACAATCACCAAAGCATAAATGCCTGAAATATTGACTGATGCTTATTTATTATTCACATTTGTTTTTAAACAAGCTCTAAAACGTATGGAACATGGAATGAACATTACGGCTATGGTCTTATTGATGCCTATAAAGCAGTACTTAACACTCCTCGCAATTAAATAAATCGGTCTATGCCATAACTATATTTATTATGGCATAGACTGAGACATTTAAAAATTAAGAAAAAGAGAAACTTATACTTGCCCCAACTTTGTATACGGAAAGAGTGTAACACAATGTACGACGGGGATTACATTTGAATTTACCTTGTTGCACCCTAAAGGGAATACTTATCGGCTCGTAGTGCCCGAAGGCATAAATACTCTAAGTTATATGTTTGTTACACGTTTCGATTTGCGGATTATAGCAATGGGTTGAGATGGTTCTGCATGTAGATGGAAATTTTTAACTTTGCAAAAAATAAGGTATAGGATGTCGATAACGTTTTGTATGCCTTCGAGGAATCGGGCAGTTGGTTTTGTGTGGCAGCATTTATTATTGATGGTTGCACTGTTTCTGATGACATTGGGCGTGGTTCTGTGTATCAAGTCTGATTTGGGGAGCAGCGTTATTTCGTCGCTGCCTTTGTCGTGTTCACTGGCAGGGGCTGAGGGGTCGATGCCTGCGTTATCGGTAGGGGGATATACTATCGTGATGAATTTCATACTGGTCTTTCTCCAGATATTGGCGTTGCGCAAGAGGTTTAATCCGTTGCAGTTGTTCCAATTATTGATAGGATTCGTATTCGGATGGCTTATAGATTTAAATATGGTGCTGACATCCGGTCTGGTTTGTGAATCGTTACTTTCAAAAAGTGTCACACAGTTTGCTGGATGCACTGTGATGGGGTTGGGTATTGCATTAGAGGTGCGTTGCGGGTCAGTAACGATGCCAGGTGAGGGGCTGCCTGTTGCATTGAGCCGGGTTACGGGTGTTCCGTTTCCGAAAATGAAGATCGTAGTAGATGTTATATTGGTTGGATTGGCCGTTATAAGTTGCTATGTGTTTTTCGGTAAATGGGTCTGGAATATAATCGGTCCGGGAACAATATTCGCTATGTTCTATGTAGGATATTTCATACGGCTTCTTAACCCGCATTTGAAATGGTTTGACAGGCTGTTGGCGTATCAGCCTGGATTTCGTAGATATATAGTAGGCCTTGCACGGCTAATCTATAAATAAAGAGACTTTAGATATTAGATATAGGCCGTTTGCTGTTGGTAAAACCGTAGTCTGGTGGGGGAATAGTTTCTTGATGACTTATCAGGGATTAGTCGTGCTGTTGTTCGCGACGGACTTTGCGGCGGTAGGAAAGATAGATGTCAAATATCCAACCGTATAGGATGGCTGCGCCTATCACGCTCCACCAATCTCCGTCATACCTTATGAGGCCGTTCACGCATATAGCCAAAACAACCAAGCCTATGATGCTGAAGATTAGGAAGATGTTTCGTTTAATCTGATTGCTTGTCATTTATTTGAAATCTGTATATATAATTATCGCCACTGCATAGATGGCCGGTGCCATAATCGGTTGTCGGTTGTTATTTCCGGCATTTTATCAGGAAGAGAATGGTTACGATTGCGGCTGAGGCTAATGCGCACCATGCCCATCTGTGGAGCCGGTCGGGGTTATCGGCAATAAACCAGCATGCGACAAAATAGGCCACATACAGCCATGTTGATATGTTGGATAGCCCTTTGCATACATGGATATGTTCCGGTTTTGTTACCCAATACCATATGGAATATACAATAGCAGCAAGAGCAAGCAGGCTGATGGCAATTGTTGCAATCAAATTGCCTGCGGCAGTAGGCAACAGTAACGCTACTATCCACATAAATATCAGATTGAGAACGGTGCTATTGAAATAGTTTTGCAATCGCTGGTTCTGGACTCCTTCCATGGCTCTTTCGGTGATTGGTTCGCTATGCGAAGATACTATAAATGGCGGTATCCTGCAATAATATGCGATGAAATTGTGGAATGAAGAGATTGGGTGGAGCGGTTTTTGTGCATAAATAATTTCCACGACTTACTTATGATTTGCTTGGTTGTTTAGTTGGGATTCTTTGTTTGTCCGTTCTATGTAATGAACTAATCTTTATTCCTACAAACCAATCGTTGAGACAAACCAATTAGATTATAAGTTATGAGAGTTAAATCATTTGCGGCGTTGGCAGCGGCCATGACTATGTCGGGCGGCTATGTGTTCGGAGCCAATGTCGGGATTGCCGGGTCGGCTTTGGTGGGTAAAGGGATTGTGGAATTCGTGCCTGAACGATTCGACAGCCTTTCTACCCCGATGCTGATTCTGTCACATCAGCCGGTAATACAGGGGGCAGTGCCTGCAGGATGGAAGTTTACACCAAGGTATGAGACAACCGACCGTGGTACTGTCGTTGCCACGGTGGCCGTGCCTGACGGAACGAGTCTGTATGGTGGCGGCGAGGTTACAGGGCCGCTGTTGCGTAACGGTCAGAAGATAAAGATGTGGAACACGGATACGGGTCTCTATCTTGTTGACGGCGGGAAGCGGCTATATCAGACCCACCCGTGGGTAATGGGGGTGCGTCCCGACGGGTCGGCATTCGGAGTGCTTTTCGACACGTTCCATAAAGCCGAGCTTTCTACGGGTTCCGACAAAATCGTGTTCGAGGCCGATGGCGCACCGTTTAAAACATATGTAATCGACCGCACTTCCCCGCAGGAGGTGCTTAAAGGGCTTGCCGAACTGACCGGGACTATAGAGATGCCTCCGAGGTGGGCTATCGGTTATCATCAGAGCCGTTTCTCGTATGTTCCCGAGGCACGTGTGCGCGAGGTTGCCGAAACATTCCGCAGCAAGAAGATTCCATGTGATGTCATTTGGTTTGATATAAACTACATGGACGGTTACCGGGTGTTCACTATCAGCGACAAGGAATTCCCCGACCCGGCACGTATGAACAAATTCCTGCACGACAATGGTTTCAAGTCGGTCTATATGATCGACCCCGGAGTGAAGGTGGATGAAGATTATTTCGTTTATTCTACCGGTAAGGAGCAGGATGTGTTTGTGAAGGATGCTTATCGCAACGAGTTCCACGGCAAGGTGTGGCCCGGCGATTGCGCTTTCCCTGATTTCACGCGCCCTGAAACCCGTGCATGGTGGGGTAAGCTTTATAAGGATTTTCTAAGCTGCGGCATTGACGGCATATGGAATGATATGAACGAGCCTTCGGTGTTCGACGGCCCTGGTGGCACGATGCCCGAAAGCTGCATCCATCTCGGCGGGGGAAATCTCCCTACCGGCACTCACGGGATGTATCACAATGCCTACGGGCGTTTGATGGTAGAAGCTTCGCGCGACGGCATCCTGGCCGCTAATCCCGACAAACGTCCTTTCATCCTTTCGCGTTCCAACCTGCTCGGCGGACAGCGTTATGCGGCGATGTGGACCGGCGATAACGGCGCTTCATACGACCATATGAAGTTGTCTGTGCCCATGTCGCTGACCCTCGGCCTTTCGGGGCAGCCTTTCAACGGGCCTGATATAGGTGGTTTCGCTAATGAGACTGCTCCCGATTTGTGGGGGCATTGGATTGGCTTCGGGGCGTTCTTCCCCTTCTCGCGCGGCCATGCTTCCTGCGATACTTCCGATAAGGAACCCTGGGCTTATACCAAGGAGGTCGAGAAGGAATCGCGCATGGCTATCGAACGCCGTTACAGGTTGATGCCTTATCTTTACACAGCATTTTATAACGCCCATAAGGATGGCCAGCCTGTTATGGCACCCGTGTTCTTTGCCGATCCGGCTGACGTATCGTTGCGTGCGGAAGAGCAGGCTTTTATGCTGGGTGAGGATATACTGGTTATTCCTGCATTTGCCGAAAACCCCGCGCTTCCCAAAGGGATATGGGAGAAGATGTCGCTTGTGAAGGGTGACACCGAAGGGAAATACCAGGCTGATATGCGTGTGCGTGGCGGAAGCATTATCCCTGTTGGCAAGGTGGTCCAGAACCTCACTGAAAATGTGTTCGACCCTCTCACACTTGTTGTAGTGCTCGATGAGGAGGGCAAAGCCTCTGGAAGTCTCTATTGGGACGAAGGTGACGGCTGGGGCTTCCGCAACGGGGAATATAAGATTGTTGATTTCACCGCCCGTCAGAACGGAAACAAGGTCGCTGTTGCCATAAGTGATTCCGAAGGCTCATTCCCGTTGGATTTCGGAAAAGTGAATGTAGAGGTGCTTAAGGGTGGCAAGGTTTACCGCTCGTCGGGCACTCTCGACAGTCCGATTACGGTGAATATCTGATTTGTTCAGGTAGTGTATCCCGTTATTTACAAAAGGCCCTGTTCCAAAATTTTGGAACAGGGCCTTTTGTAAATAACGGGATAATGCTATTTTTGCAAGTCTGGACGGGAAACCGTTCTTACTAAAGATTTTATAACGATAGATATTGAATGTTATGAATAGCCTGGAACTGATGAGGGGCGGGATGTGGCATCACGGTATTGTGCCTGAAATAGGTGTACCGCTGGCTGAAACCGAGGAATTATGTTATGAGCTTAATGCACTGCCACCGTCGCGGAAAACCGAACGGGAGACCATATTGCGGAGATTGCTTGGCAAGGTAGGGGAGCGGTTTATCATCCATAGCCCTTTTCGGTGTGATTTCGGAAAGCAGATTTCGATTGGGGAAAACTTTATAGGCAATTTTAATCTGACCATTCTCGATGAAGGCCCGGTAACGATAGGCGATAACGTGTTTATCGGTCCTAATGTGAGTATATACACTATTGTTCATGCCCTTGATGCATCGCAGCGAAACGATGGGGTGATGCGTTCGCGCCCGGTCACGATAGGCAATAATGTGTGGCTTGGAGGGAATGTGGTGGTGTTACCCGGTGTGACTATCGGTGACAATGCCGTTATCGGGTCGGGCAGCGTGGTTACAAAGGATGTGCCGCCGTCGGTGCTTGCCGTCGGCAACCCGTGCCGGGTGTTACGTCCTATTACCGAAGCCGATCGTATCCCGGTTGGAGAGATTATATTGCCAAAATGATGTGAGCTGCATTCTGAAACATCCTGTCAGCACGCTCGCCATCCTGGCGAAAAGCAAGGCAGTGTGTCAAAATTCTGAATTTTGACACACTGCCGATTATTTATCCAAACCTAAACTACTTTACGGCGTTTTTATTATCTGTTATTGTGTGAGTTCTGCCGGGAGCAGGGGCATCGCACCTTGTTGTGTACACACGAATGCAGATGTTTCGACAGCGCGTTTGTGAGCTTCCGGCACTGTTTTCCCCTTTAGAATGGAGGAGATGAATGCCGCTGTGAATGAGTCGCCTGCACCTACGGTATCGGCCACTTCCACCAGCGGTGTAGGCTGGAACGATACGTTACCGGGAGTGAACACGTAGCTGCCGTTTATTCCGCAGGTAAGAATCAGCATTTTAAGGTTGTATTTTCCGAGTAGAATCCAGCATTTATCCTGAAGGTCGATACCGGGGTAGCCGAACATACGGCTAACCGTAACAAGCTCCTCATCGTTTATTTTCAAGATATTGCAACGTTTCATGGAGTTACACAGAATGTCCTTGTTATAAAATCCCTGACGCAGGTTTACGTCGAACACCACAAGGGGATCGTTATCGTGGGGCATGGCATCGAGGAACCGGTTGATTGTGGTGCGCGACACCACGCTACGCTGCGCCAGCGAACCGAAGCACACTGCCCGGGTGCGTTGTGCAAGGTTTTCCAGGCGTGCGGTGTAGGGGATGTTATCCCATGCCACATTTTCTTTGATTTCATATTGGGGTATGCCTGCCTGGTCGATTTCCACCTGTACCGTCCCCGTTGGATATGGCACGGTTTCAATAAGTTGTTGCAGACCTTTCGCATTGAAATTTTCAATGATTTCAGCACCGAGTTTGTCATCGCCGATTGCGCTTACAACACAGCTCGGTAAGCCGAATTGCGAAACGTGATAGGCGAAATTGGCAGGTGCGCCGCCGATTTTCTTTCCTTCGGGGAGAACGTCCCACAGGGCCTCTCCCATTCCAACTATAATGTCGTTCATGGTTAATTATAAGAAGTTTATAAGCTGGGAAGTTAAGAAGTTCAGAAATTGAGAAATGGCGTTTATGAAATTGAGTGAACTTGTGAAGTTTGGATATTTAAACGGGGCTACATTCCCAGGTATATAAATTTCTAAACTTCTCAACTTCTGAACTTCTCAACTTCTATTTTATTTTCAGGGTATAGTAAAGCAGGTAGATTACACCTGTTGCCATTACGGCTATGGAACCGGCCTGCCCTATGGCATCGGCGGCGTATCCCATGGCGAGTGGGAAAACGGTGCCGCCGAAAAGACCCATAATCATAAGGCCGGAAACCTCGTTTTTCTCGGCAGGTGCGGAAGTTATTGCTTGTGAGAATACGACAGAGAATACGTTTGAGTTACCAAACCCGACCAAGGCGATTCCGACGTAGATAGCTGTCAACGAATCGGCAAAGAACAATATCACCATGGCTGCCAGCATCATCAGCACCGAGATTCCGAAAAAGGTTTTTGATGGCATGACGCGGAGTAGGAAGGCGCCGAGGAAACATCCGGCTGTGCGGAAAATGAAATACAGCCCGGTGGCGAAACCGGCTTCTTCGAGAGGGAGCGACAGGCGTTCCATTATAATCTTCGGGGCGGCAGTGTTGGTTCCCACATCGATGCCTACGTGGCACATGATGCCGATGAAACAGAGCAGGATGAAGGGGCGGCCAAGCAGCTTTATGCATTCCCTGATTCCCGATGCTTTGTCGGGGCGTTCTTCCTCAATCGGGGTGGCTCCGAGCACTGCAATAGACAGCACACTGACGGCTGCATAAATTACAAACAGGAAGCGCCAGCCCAGGCCGAATGTGGGGAACAGGGTTGTGGCACCCCAGGCGCATAGCAACGGGGCAAGGAATGACGCGATGGCTTTTACGAATTGTCCGAATGTAAGTGTCGAGGCCAGTTTGTCGCTGCCGATAAGGTTGCTTACCAGGGGGTTGAGCGAGGTCTGCATCAATGCGTTGCCTATGCCTAGAAGAGAGAACGAGGCGAGCATGAACGCGTAGCTGTCGCCAAAAAGGGGGATTACGAGCGATAGCGCGGTTACCGCTAACGATATCAGCACGGTTTTTTTGCGTCCGATGCGGTTCATCAGCATCCCGGTGGGTACTGAGAAAATCAGGAACCAGAAAAACACAAGTGAGGGGAACAGGTTGGCCTGGGAGTCGGTCAGGCCGAGATCCTTTTGCACATAGTTTGATGCCGTGCCGACGAGATCCACGAATCCCATGGCGAAAAAGCATAGCATTACGGGCACTATCTGGAGCATGGCGTGCTTGCGCCCAACGGATATTGATTGCGTTGTTTCCATGTGGTGATTTATAGGGTCGGAATTAAAAACAGATGTCGGTATTCATTTAATTTAGTTGGTGGTTCTTAACGGATATATCGCAAGGTTTTCGATGCGGGCATTCCCGGCAGGGGCATTTACCGAAAGCGTTGTGTAGGGGGATTCGGGAAAAACGAGGTTTGTCATCGCGAACCGTCCGTTTTGTTCAAATACTTCGATGCTTGAGCGGTCGATGAAGATGCGCAGGCGCAGGTTGCCTCCGTCGGTAAAAGCGGGGGCGGTTGTAATTGCCGGGAAATCCTGGCTGAAATCAGTTTGCCCGCTTTGGTAGCGGTCGAACGAGAAAGTTGATTCTGCGGGATTATATACCATTTCAACTTTATTGCCTGCCTCATTGGCCAAAGTCAGGTTGACAGGAACCCCTTTTTTAGGAGTGATTTCGAGCGTTATCTCGCAGATGCCACCATTGGCTTCGGGCAATGCGAAGGTGCGGCTTTTTTTGCCGGCTGTGAACGAGCGTTTTTTCACCGAGGCGTTTCCTCGTAAGGCACCGATTTCAGGTGAAGGGGTACATGAGGTGTAGATTTCCCCGTCGGAAGCCCGGAACAATCCGATTTCGCGTGGCAAGGTGTTGGCACTGCGATATTGCATGGTCGGCACTTCGGCGGCATACTGCCAGTTGCTCATCCAGCCGATAACCGTGCGGCGGTTGTCAGGGGCATTGCTCCAGCTTACGGTGGCATAGTGGTCTTTTCCGTAATCCATCCATTTTGTGGGGACATTCCCGTCGGCATCCCTGTCAGGGGTAAAGGTCTTTCCGTCGAATTCCCCAATGAAATATTGTGTGGCACTGCCGCCGAACGGGCCTCCGGGATTGATGTTGCATATCAGTACCCATTTCTTTTGGTCGCTGCCGTCAACGGCCAGTTCGAAAAGGTCCGGGCATTCCCATACCCCGTCCTGTGCGCCCAGTCCTTTCCCAAATGCGCTTTGCAGAGTCCATTGTTTCATGTCGGGCGACGTGAACACAAGCATTTCGTGTTCAAGTGCATGAGCCAGAACCAGGTTCCATTCCCCTGTGGCTTCATTCCAGAACATATTCGGGTCACGTGCCTCGCTTTCGAGCGTTATTACAGGATTACCGGGATATATTTCAAACGTGTTCCCGTTGTCGTTGCTATGAGCGAGACTTTGTACCTGGCTTGCGGCAGCTGATGTGTATAGCGCGATTACGGCATCGCTGCCGAATCCGGCAGTATCGTCCTTGTCGATTGCACAGCTTCCGCTGAACACAGTGCCGAGGCCGTCAGGTTCGATGGCGGCGGGATGATGCTGCCAGTTTATGAGGTCGGTCGATGAGGAGTGTCCCCATGTCATGTTCTGCCATTTCGACCCATAGGGGTTCCATTGGTAATACAGATGCCACACGCCGTCCTTATAAAACATCCCGTTAGGGTCGTTCATCCATCCGTAAACTGGAGTGTGGTGGAATGCCGGACGGAATTTTTCGCGGTTCGCGGCGGGGAAGCTGTCAGTCACACTTATATTGTTCCAGCATGCATCCTCTTTGGCTTCGCGAACGGTTGCGCGGTTTTGCGAGGTAGTTATGTTCAGCACCACATTCCGGCCTTTGTAGGGGGATAGGTCGAACGGCACGGTGTAGTCGACTTTCGTTTTGGCTAGCCTTACGTTTATTGTACGGTCAGGTTTCCCGTCGACAAGGATGCTGACGGAAGCATCGTCATTGGTTTCCTGTACGGGCAGGAGGATGTAACGGCCGGAGCCTGTCACCCTCACCAGTGTGTTATTGGAACCTAGATGCTCCACTTTTATCCCATTCCCGGTTGAGGCGCCCATGGCGAGGGTGCCATATAGGGCGGCGGAAAGAAGCCCGGTTCCGATTATAGTCAGTTTTTTCATGCTATTGAAATATATGTTTATGTCATGGTGGTCAAACCTATTGCAAAGCTAATATATTTGTGAGGGGAAACGGTATAAAGAATGGTGCATCTTATGTTGAAAATGTTGTATAGCACGTTTTTTGCAATCTAATGGCCTGTTTTTTATGATTATTCTTTCTACCTTTACGATTACAAACAAAGTATGCGATAGCTAATATGACACGATTTATACGTAACCTTATTCTATATGCCGTAATATCGGGCTGTGTGTTCATGCTTGCCGGTTGCCGAGAGGAAAAAGTGTGGCGCATCGGGGTGTCGCAGTGCAGCCGTGACGACTGGCGTTCGAAAATGAATGATGAAATCAACCGCGAGATAATGTTTCATAAGGATGCGGTTGTTGAAATCCGTTCGGCAGATGACGATAATGAAAAACAGATTGCCGACATCCGTTATTTCGCAGATAACGGGTTCGACATAATAATTGCCGCACCGAACGAGGCCGAAGCCCTTACGCCTGTTATAAAGGAGGTGTATGGCATGGGGATTCCTGTGTTGATTTTCGACCGGGATATAGTCGGTGACACATACACTGCACGCATCGTGGCCGATGACGAGGGTATCGGCAGGGCAGCCGCCCATTACGGGCGGCATATGTTGACAGGCCCTGTCAACATAATAGAAATCCAGGGGCTTAAACGCTCCACTCCCACCGAACGGCGTCATGCAGGGTTTGTGGACGGGATGAAAGCGGAACAAGGGATGTCGATACTGGCAAGTGTGCATGGCAACTGGAACCAGGAGGAAGCCGTCCCGTTGGTCGATTCTTTACTTGGCGTATATCCTGAAACCAATATGGTATATGCCCACAACGACCGCATGGCCATAGGGGCGTCGGAAGCGGCGCGAGCCAAGGGGCGCGGCGATATAAAGATTATAGGGATAGATGCAGCCCCGAATGTAGGGATTCGTGCAGTGGCCGACAGTGTGATTGATGCCACGTTCCTTTATCCGACCGAAGGGCACAGGCTGGTGCGTACCGCCCTCGCAATCCTGAAAGGGGAGCCGTTTGAACGTGACGAGGTGCTGCCTTTGTCGTCGGCGGTAGACCTTACCAATGCCGATATCCTGTTGCTGCAAAACGAATCGCTTAAGGAGGAGACCGATAAAATGAAACTTCTCAAATCGCAGGTCGATGAATATTGGGAGAGGCATTCGGCTCAAACGGTTCTTTTTTATGCCACCATAGTAATCCTGGCGTTGCTGTTCGGGGTGGTGTTCCTTCTGCTCAGGGCGTTTTGGCAACATAAACGTCATAAAGAGGCATTGATGGCGCAAAACCGTATGCTTGAGGAACAGCGCGACATGCAGGAAGAACTTAACCGGCAACTTGCCGAAGCCACCCAGTCGAAGCTGGCATTCTATACCAATGTGTCGCACGACCTACGCACCCCTCTCACCCTTATCGCAGAGCCGGTGGAGCAGCTTGCCGATGCAACCAACCTTACAAGGCGGCAACATTCGCTTCTTGAAATCGCTTCACGCAATGTAAGGATTCTTAGGAGGCTGATTAACGAGATTCTTGATTTCCGCAAATATGAGAACGGCAAAATGCAGCTAAACCTCAGGGAAGTGGATTTCGGGAAGTTGGTTGAAGAATGGATCCCGTCGTTTTCCGAACTTGCACGGCGCCGGCGGATAAAACTCAGGTTGGATTTATGCCCGGAGGGTGAAGCCATCCTTGCCATCGATGTGGAAAAGGTGGAAAGGGTGTTTTTCAACCTTATGAGCAACGCATTTAAATATACTCCTGATAACGGGGAGATAACATTCACATGCCGTGCCGACACGTCGAACCTGGAATTTTCAGTGGCTGATACCGGCAAGGGGATTGATGCGGGCGATCTGGAGCATATCTTTGAAAGCTTCTTCCAGGTTGAAAAGATAAATCCGAAGGGTTCGGGCATCGGCCTGTCGCTCGCAAAAGCATTTGTGGAGTTACATGGCGGTACTATTACGGTTGACAGTACCCCCCGGCAAAGGTTCGGTTTTCACAGTAGTCATCCCTATAAGGCATGTTATGGATGATGCCGCCGATGTTCCCGCCACAGAATCGTCAGTCGATGTGTTGGCCGAGCTGGAACCTGTTGTGCCTGTTGTTCCCGATGCCCCGGGCGATAAGCCTGTATTGCTGGTTATCGATGATAATCCCGACATCCGCGCCCTGCTTGTGGAGCTGTTACAAGAGGATTATAACGTAATCACGGCCTGCGACGGGGCGCAGGGCATAAAGATGGCATCAAAATATGTGCCCGATCTGGTTGTGTGCGATGTTATGATGCCGGGGATGGACGGCCTTGAATGCTGCCGCATACTCAAAAGCGAGGTCGGGACATCGCATATCCCGGTTCTGATGCTTACGGCATACTCGCTTGACGAGCAACGTGCCAGCGGCTACGACAGCGGTGCCGACGGTTATCTGTCAAAACCTTTCAGCCACCAGGTGCTCCGTTCGCGCTGCCGCAGCCTTATCGAAAACCGCAAACGTATCCATACCCTTTATGAGAAGGGGGCGAAATGCCAGCCTGCGGCGACATCGGCCAGCTGTGTGCCGTCGAAAATCCCGACGGTGAAAGCCCCCGGCGACATCGACAGCGAGTTTTATTCGCGTTTCGTTGAAATCGTTAACGCGGATATGGGCAATCCCGAACTCAGTGTCGACGAGCTTGCAGCCCGTATGGGTCTTGGCCGTTCGCAATTCTACCGTAAGATAAAGGCTCTGACAAATTTCTCCCCGGTAGAGTTGCTGCGCGACATGCGTCTGAACCGTGCGCGCACCCTCCTTGCAGGCACCGAGAAAACCATAAGCGAACTCGCATATGAAACCGGGTTTTCCACCCCTGCCTATTTCACCAAATGTTTCCGCGATGCCTTCGGCGAAACCCCGTCGGATGTCAGAGGCCGACTAGGCCGCTGACCTGCTCTTTATCGTATTCGTGATGTCGGAATCATACCAATAAGCTTTGAGGGATTGAAGTCAGGATGACTTCAATCTCTGAGAAGTTGTCTGAAAATATTGTGGAAACACTTTGTGAGGCAACTTATAAATACCCCGGGCTATGAAATTTGTGTCATTTCCTGTCGTAAGGGGTGCATGGGTTGAATTTTGATAGCCGGTGCATCCTTGCTTATATGCCTTTGGCCGGTGTTGTGGGTATCTTTGCGACAGGAAAACAACAAACCAATCTATTAAAATCATGAAAACAAAAATTTTCGCCACAATGCTGATGCTTTTCATGGCTTTTACCATGAAGGCGCATGACATCACAGTGCATGGCCAGGTGCGGGGTGAAAGTGATGACGAGCCTTTGGTAGGGGCTTCCGTCATTGCTGTCGGTTCTGCAACCGGTGGTGTGTCAACCGATGTAGATGGAAACTTTTCAATTACCGTGCCGGAGGGAACGAAATTGGCATTCAGCTATGTGGGTTATTTAAGGCAGACCCTTGAGGCCGCACAGGAAATGAACGTGGTGTTAAAGGAGGATTCTCAGGCGCTCGACGAGGTTGTGGTGGTAGGATATTCCACCCAGCGTAAAGCTGACCTGACCGGGTCTGTATCAGTGGTAAGCACAAAGAGTCTGCGCACCACCCCAGATTCCGACCCCATGCGTGCGTTGCAGGGACGTGTGCCCGGTATGACTGTAAGCGGCGACGGGTCGCCAAGCGGTATCGGCACTGTGCGCATACGTGGTATCGGTTCTTTCAATGCCTCGCAGGATCCCCTGTTCGTAATCGACGGCGTTCCGACCACAGCTTCGCTCAATTCGCTTAACATGAACGATATCGAGAGCATGCAGGTGCTTAAGGATGCCGCCTCGGCGTCTATCTATGGTTCGCGTGCTGCCAACGGGGTGATTATAATCACAACCAAGAGCGGTAAAGGGAATGCCGGTAAGGTCAATGTCAATTTCCAGGCAAATGTCACAGCCCAGTTCTACACCCGTCAGTCGACAATGAACCTGTGCAACACCCAGGAATATGCCACGGCTATGGCACAGGCGGCATTGAACGACGGCCTTGACCCCGTTGCATATGCCAGCAACTATGGTTTGAATCTTAATGCCGCGGCAGGAGTGCCGGTCACGGTGTTCAATCCTGCCACAGGGCAGTATGTGGATTATACGGTCAACGGCCTGTATGACGGTTTCATTAATTCGCGCAAGACCATGCTTTGTTCCAACACGGACTGGGTTGATGAAATATCGCGTACAGGTTTCGCACAAAACTATGATATATCCCTTTCAAAGGCCGACGACAAAGGGTCGATGCTGTTCTCATTGGGATATAAAAGCAATAACGGTATTTTGAAACATACCGATTTTGAAAATATTTCGGCACGTGTCAACACCACGTTCAACATCAGCAAGGTGGTGCAGGCCGGTGAGAATTTCACCCTTACCCACACAAGCCAGGTTGCATGCGCCCCAATGGAGAATGCATTGAAAATGTCGCCTACAGTACCGGTTTATGAAACTGACGGCACAACGTTCGGTGGGCCGGTAGGGGGTATGAGCGACCGCCAGAACCCGTTGCGGGAGTTATATTTCAACCGTGATAACGCATTGAAGGTATGGCGTCTTTTCGGAAATGCATGGATTGATGTGAAGCCTTTTAAAGGGCTTGTCCTCAGGAGCAATTTCGGTCTGGACTATGACGCGGCGTTCATCCATTCCTATAATTTCACCTTTCACAGCGATATTGTGAACAACGATGTGAATTCCACCACTCTTTCGCAGGCCAATGACACGAAATGGACGTGGAGCAACACTGCCAACTATAATTTCACACTTCCCGGCGCACATGATTTCCATATCCTTGCCGGTATAGAGCTTTATAAGCAGCATCGTGAGGATTTTTCAGGCTATAACGAGGGATTTGACATCGAGACACCTGATTATATGTGGCCTGATGCCTCGACTGGTGTCGAGAAATCAACCGGTAACAGGTCGGCCTATTCGCTGGTTTCCTTCTTCGGTAAAATCGACTACAGCTGGCGCAACCTGCTTTTGGCATCGTTCACAATCCGTCGCGACGGTTCGTCACGTTTCGGACGCAACAACCGTTATGGCACTTTCCCTGCCGCGACCCTGGGTTACCGTATTTCCGAGAACCTGAAAATCGATTGGCTTAATGACTTGAAGATACGTGCATCGTGGGGTAAGACTGGTAACCAGGCCATCTCCAACACGGCACGCTACGCCCTCTATGTGTCTGATTACGGTAACGACCGCGTAACCTCGACGGCCTACGACATCTATCTCCAGCAGTCCGGAATTTTCCCCTCGGGCTATCTGGCTTCGCAGACAGCCAACGACAATCTCAAATGGGAAACCACCATACAATATAACGCCGGTGTGGATTTCGGTATGTTCAACAGCCGGCTGTTCGGCTCGATTGATGCCTATATAAAGGATGTGAAGGATATGCTGATTTCCCCGGCCTATCTCGGCTCGATGGGCGAAGGTGGAGCCTCATGGCTCAACGGGCCTTCGCTGCGCAACTGGGGTATGGAATTTGCCATAGGGTGGCGCGACCGCCTGGCATGCGGTTTAAGTTACACCGTAAACGCCAACTTCGATTTCTTCAGAAATCATGTCACATACCTGCCGACAACCACAACAGGTTCTTATGTGCATACAACTACCGAAAACCTGGTGCAGTCGAAACGTCCCTACGGCTCGATTGTGGGATATGTGGCTGACGGCCTTTTCCAAAGTCGCGAAGAGGTGCTTGCTTCGGGACAGGATAATGCACGTGTGGGAGGTTTGAAATATGCCGACCTTGACGGCGACGGCCGTATCACGGCTGCCGACCAGACATGGATTTTCAACCCGGTTCCTGATTTGTCGTTCGGCCTTAATGTCGAGTTGATGTATAAGAATTTCGATCTTACGATGTTCTGGCAGGGGGTTGCCGGGCAGGATGTCTATAACAATCAAAAATTCCAGACCGATTTCTGGAGCATCACAGATGCAGGTTCCAACAAAGGTAACCGCCTTCTCGATGCCTGGCATCCGGGTAATACCTCATCAACCATCCCGGCTCTGACCACCAACAATACTTCCGACGAAGGGCGTGCATCGACTTATTTCGTGGAAAACGGGTCTTATGCCAAACTGCGCACTTTGCAGGTGGGGTATTCATTGCCGCAGTCTGTGCTTGACAAACTGCGTATGGCCAACGCACGCTTCTATGTATCGGGACAGAATCTGCTGACAATCAAGAGCTCCTCTCTGACATGCTCTGACCCTGAGAACGGCAACTGGGCATATCCCATCCCGACAAGTGTTTCGTTCGGCCTTCAGTTAGGTTTCTAATGCGCAGGGTAATAATTTGCCAACCTATAACTTTTCAAATCAGATAATCATGAAAATCTTAAATATAGCCATCACTTTGTTGCTTGCGGCCGGGGCAGTGTCGTGCAACGATTTCATAGATGTTCCACCCACGGGGGTGATTGACGGGGATACCGCTTATCAGGAACCCGAAAAAATGGTCAATGCGGCCTATGCCTCGTTAGGCAACTGCTGGTACACGTATCCATTCAACCTGTGGCCTTACGGGGATGTCTCGTCCGACGATGCCTTGAAAGGTGGCTCGGGAACCACCGACACAGGCTACCATCCCATGGAGATATGGTCGAGCCTTACATCCACACCCGGCGAACTTGACGAACTTTGGTACCGTCTGTATTGCAACATTTCCCGTTGCAACCGTGCGTTGGTTGCCTTGCGTGACTATGGGGCTGAGAAACTAGGAGAGGAAACGGCTGCACGCCGTGTGGCAGAGGTGCGTTTCCTTCGCGGCCACAGCTATTTCAAACTTCTCACAATGTTCCGCCAGATTCCTTGGATTGATGAGGAGGTTTTCGAAAACAATCTTCAGGAGCAGACCCCTAACAACCGCTTCTCATACCAGGAACTGTTCGACAAGGTGATTGATGATTTCAAGGCTGCATATGAAACGCTTCCTGACGAGGCTCCCGACGGTGGGGGACGTGTGAACCGCATAGCCGCTGCCGCCTATCTGGCCAAGTGTTATCTTACACTGGCATGGGGCGACGGTTACGAGGCTACCACAGGTGTGTCGCATATCAACATGGATTATATGCGCAAGGTGGCCGAATATACCTTGGTGGTTAAAAACTCGCGTTTCGGTTATCTTGAGGATTTCGGCGATATCTTCCTTCCTGAGAACAAAAACAGCAAGGAGTCGGTATTTGCTGTTCAAACTTCGGATTATGAGGAGGATAACACCAAATTCGGACGTGCCAACTGGTCGGTGATGCTCAACGGATGTTGGGGGATGTGGTCGTGTGGATGGGATTTCCACAAGCCGTCGCAGAACCTGGTCAATGCTTTCAAGACCAAGGACGGCCTCCCCATGTTCGATGATTATAACGATGTCACGGCTTATCCTGTAAGCGGTGTGGCTTCGGCACAGAAATGGGATCCGCGTCTTTTCCATACAGTGGGGATGCCTTCATTCCCCTACAAGTATGAACATGACAATACTATGACCAAGGAGAATTCCCGCACACCTAACACTTATGGTTACTACACATCGTTGAAGGAGGTTCCTCAGCGGTCAAAAGGGGAAACATACAATGGCTCATGGCAGGCTTTCGCCACCACCGATTATGTGTTCCGTTACACTGATGTGATGCTTATGCGTGCCGAGGCGCTGATTGAGTTAGGGGAACTGGCCGAGGCGAGGGAGATTATAAATGACATAAGGCAGCGTGCTGCCAACTCCGTCCAGAAGCATATAGGTTATGCTGCCGATTTCTGCGACATCGCGTTGTATCCATCCACCTATTTCGCCGATAAGGTGAGTGCCCGCCAATGCCTGCGTTGGGAACGACGTTTGGAAATGGCCATGGAAAACGGACGGTATTTCGACCTTAAACGATGGGGCATTGCGTCGACAACCCTTAACCGGTATTTTGAAACCGAACAAAACGTAAGTTATGAGGGGCAGGGGTATGCCCAATATCTCAAGGATGCACACTACACCCCCGGGAAGAATGAGTTCTATCCTGTCCCCTACAACCAGCTATATTATGTCCCCGGGTTGTATGTGCAGAACAAGGGTTATAATTAATCCCGTGGTTTGCCTGAATAAATGCAATATCTAAAAAAGAAACAATGAAAGCATTAAAATATATCTTTATAGCGGTTGTGCTGACGGGTATGTTCTCGGCCTGCCAGGATGACGATTTCAACCGCATGAATCCGATTTTGGCCCCGATTGATGCCGATGCGGTTAAGGGGCAGCTTGTTGGCGACGACTATGTGTGGTCGCTGCCATCAACACCGGCCGGACATTCGGTCAATGTTAATGTGCTGGCAGGCAACACGCTTCAGATGAGCGAAGTGGTTGACGGCACCACATTCACCCACCGCAATGTCGACACCAACATTGAATATACCTACGTGTTCAAGCTGACCGACGGTGTTAACCAGTCGGCTGGTGTGGTGAAGCATTACATGCGTGCCGGTGCTTCGGCAATAAGCGGTCTTTCCATGTCGCAGGTGGAAAAAGATTACGGGTATGACGCGATTGTTGAATGGAGTCCAAACCCTACGGCGACTTCGTTGATATTCCATGCGGCAAACGGTTCGCGCATAATCGATGAAACACTTGATGCAGGATGCACGTCATACACCATAGGGGATGTGCGTGACGGAGAGGTGTGGGATGTTAATGTCACCGCCGCAAATGAAAAAGGGAAATCACTGCCTTCCGGAATATCGCTGCGCGTGGGCAAAACCGCTGTAGCTTTCCTTAGCATATATCCCGACCCTGAGACCTTGATAAGCACGGGCGATGACGACGAGGCTTCTGCATGGTTGTGGCTGCATTCGGAATATCCTACTGCAAAATATGTGTATTTCGGTGATATCGACTCGGCAGAAGACCTTGAACCTTTCCGTGTGGCGTTTTGGTTGCGTGACCTTGAGGGGGTAGGCGAGGCTGAGATATGGAACATGCCGGAAGTGGTTACGAATGCCACACATGCGGTAAGCGAATGGTATGCTGCCGGTGGCAACCTTTTGTTGTGGGGGCATGCCACCCCGTATATCGGCGATTTAGGACGCCTTGACAAAGGTATGCTTATGGGTAATGACCATGCTTTCGGATGTGGCCTGGGAGGTTGGAACGGTGATACTTGGGCGATGGCGGTGCAGCTTCATCCCGGCAGCCGTTTCAAAAAGGATTTTTCATCACATCCGATTTATAAGGGCCTGGAGGTAACGGAGACCGACCGCACAAAGTTGATAAAATTCAAAGGCCCGGGTTGGACGGAAGATCATAACTGCCTTTATTTCAATATACCGGCGGTTCTTTCAGGAATCGGGAACCAGGAAGAGAGCTGTTACACGGCTTCGACCGAGCAGTTCGGTATATATCCGCTTGGCATGTGGGATTCGCAAATCGACTGGGTGTCGCAGCTCAATGTGTGGGAGGCCAGGCAAGGTGACACTGAATTCAAAGGCACGGTGCTGTGTATCGGTAACGGTGGATGTGAATTCTCGATGCGTAATGCCGACGGCACACCAGATATTTCAGCACGTCCCACCAACAATATCTATCAGGAAAATGTGCTTACCCTGGCACGCAATTGTATTGAATATCTTAAAACCCGATAATCCGGAACGTGGAAATGAAAACAACAGTATCATTGTTTGCCTTAGCCCTTGGCGTTGCATGCATATCGTGTGTTGATAATTCACGCTTCGATATGGACATCCCCCCGGTTGTTCCTGGTAATGCGGGTGGAAACGGCCAGGAAAAACCTGTTGAGAGCAATTATTCCGAAAAACACCGTCCGCAGATTCATTACACCCCGGTTGCCAACTGGGTGAATGATCCAAACGGCATGGTATATCTCGACGGGGTGTGGCATCTTTATTACCAATATAATCCCGGAGGGCCTGATTGGGGTAACCTGTCGTGGGGGCATGCCACTTCCTCCGACCTGGTTCATTGGAAGGAGGAGGCCGTGGTTCTCCGTCCTGATAATCTGGGGATGGTGTTTTCAGGAAGCGCAGTCTGCGACCATGAGAATAGTGCGGGTTTCGGCCGGGATGCTATAGTGGCACTTTACACTGCCAGTGGTGAGTTCCAGCAGCAGGCGTTGGCGTATAGCACCGACGGCGGGATGACGTTTGCCACTTATGAGGGAAATCCGGTTATCGCGAACAGTTCAATGCCCGATTTCCGTGACCCAAAGGTGTTTTGGCATGAGGAAACTGCCCAGTGGATTATGTGCCTTGCGAAAGGGTGGTCATACGGGGTGGAATTATGGGGTTCTGCCGATCTCCGGCACTGGGACAGACTGAGTGAATTCACTATCCCTGACGAAAGGTGCAACAAGGGGCAGTGGGAATGCCCCGACCTGGTGCGTATGCGATTTAACGGGCATGACAAATGGGTTCTTCTGCTGAGTGTGAATCCGGGCGGCCCCTGCGGTGGGAGCGGCACTATGTATTTCCCCGGGGAGTTTGACGGAACTGTGTTTGTTGCCGACACCCGTGATGATTATCCGTTGTGGGTTGACCACGGGCCTGACAATTATGCCGGTGTGACATGGAGCAACGCCCCTGAAGGGAGGAATGTGTTTATCGGCTGGATGAACAATTGGAACTATGCCGGGGCATCGCCGGTCAGCCCGTGGAGGTCGGCTTTCACCCTGCCGCGAGAGTTGACACTGATTGAAAAGGATGGCTTGGCCACATTGTGCAGCAGGGTTGTGGAGGAACTGGATGGTATTGCCGGTAGCCCGCAACCTGTCAACGGCTCGTTTGATGCCGGTGATGCCTATAAACTTTCATTGGTTTTGCCTACAGGGGAAAATTCCCGGTTCTCGCTTTCAAACAGCGTTGGCGAATGCATGGAATTCGTATATAATGCGTCAAGCCGTTCGCTGACCGTAAAGCGAAACAGCCGCACCGGGAATACGGCTTTTGCCGATTTGTTTTCCTTACCGGGTGTCAATGTGCCGCTTGGATGTGCCGGTTCTGCAACCGGGTTGGATATCTATGTCGACCAATCATCGGTTGAGGTATTTGCTTCCGACGGTTCGGCAACGGCAACTTTCCTGGTTTATCCTACCTGTATTTATGACAGGCTGGATGCAGTGGGGCTTGAGGCAACGGTGACCAAGTTGGAACGTATCTGGTAGATGTAAAACTAATACAAAACCGGGGATGCGCACTGCGCATCCCCGGTTTTGTATTAGTTTTACAGGAAGAGCATCAAGCCGGCGGATAGGGGGTTGAATTGCGGGGAACCGTGGCCTTGGAGCACGGATTGGGGGGAATAACGTAGGTAGAGGCCGCAACCTTTATAAAGGTTGATGCTGCCGAAAAGGTCGAAGGTGATGCGGCGGTGGTGGAAGTTTTCGGCATATTCCTCGATATGGTTGCCGTCGGAGTTTATGTACCATGATTTCATGGAGGCGTGGGTGTTGAAGTTGAGAATTCCGCCAACGGTTACGGAGAGTGTTGTTTTGGGAATTTTCTGGGTGTAGAGCAGCGGTAAGCCGAGGCTGAACACCTTTATCCGTGATGACTGGGAATGGGTATAATCGGGATAGGGGCGCGTGGTGATGCCTCCTTCGTTGTTGATTCCCAGTCCGTGGCCTGATGTGGTGATTTTGTAGTTGCGCCAATCGAATCCGAAACCGAGCGAAACTGACAACAGTTTGGTGCAGTAGCGGATGGCAAGTGCGTTAATCCATGAGATTTCCAATGATTTGTTCCATTGCAAGCCCAGGTCGGCGGGTTGCCCGTAAGGATAAACGAATCCGAGACATAAGCCACCTGTCACCACCTCCCAATGGCGTTTTTTAATTTTTACACCCAATGTACCTTCGGTGAATGTGGTTTCGAAGCCGGTGTGGGTGTATTGATCCGATTTCACGGAGGCATTGGGAGAGTATGGCTGGACATAGACGTTTTCCACAAGGCTGTCGCCTGAATGTTGCAATATGGTGATTTTTAATCCGGCGGGACTTTCGGTTATTACTGTGCGTGACGGGCTGTAAGCCGACATTATCGTGTCGGTTTTTTCAGTCTGTGCCATGGCGGTAAGGGCGCTTAGCGCGATGATGGCTGTAGGGATATAGCGTGGCATTGGTTGTAAAAGTTATAAGTTATAAGTTATAGGTTGTAAGCTATAGGTGAGAGGTGCTAAAAGTTTACGGAGACGCCGAGTGTCCAGGTCTTGAATTCAGGCCCGTAGTAGGTGCGCATCAAAGGCATGGGGCTCCATTTGGCATAGACTCCTATAAAGTCGCGAAAACCGAGTATCCCGATAAGTTCGGCTGTGAACAGGCGCTGCTGGAGTCCTTTGAATGTCTCCTTGTAACGGATTCCGTCAATCTTCATTTGTGTGCATGCCTTGGAATATGTGTTGAGGTTCAGCAATGTGCCGAATGCGATGCCGAAATTGCGATAAATTTTCTGGCTTACCATCAGTGGGAAATGGAACGTCAATACCTCCCAGCGGCTTTTCACATCGGTGGCGTCGGTCGTGACGGGTAGGATGGCCAGGCGGTCGCCTTCTTTGCCAAATACAAAATTATCGGCTGTAAGGAATTGTTTCGTGCCGAAACCTGCCCCGAACCGGAAATCGGGCCCGTTGCGCCAAGGTTGCCATTCCACCGACACGATTTCCGCGACGCCTACTTCGAAGCTGTTGCGTAGACCTGCTTTCCCGTCGTAGGCGAAATCCCAACCCCAGTAGATGTTGCGTAGGACGGTAAGGTTGCGCCGTGGCTTGAATTTGCCTTCGGACGATGTTGAAGATTGTTTCTTTTGCTTCCCTGTGAAGAGGGGGTGTGACAGGAAAACGGACTCGGAAAACTCCTCACGGGCAGAGTCGGTGTTTTCCTCCACCGTCACGCTGTAGGTGTATAATTTCATCGATGTGTCGTTTTCAGCGTTTCGGATAACAGCTTTGACTATGGTGTTGTTACCGTTTTTTGTAATGACGACATAATCGGCGTTGTCAAGTATTTTAACAGTGTCGGCTGGTTCGGTTTGTGCTGTCATTGCGAGAACCGGCAGCAGTCCGAATGCGAGTAATGCAAGAAGTTTCATGTGATTATGATTATAATAAGTGGTGGAATATCGGATGGCAGGATTGCTATCGTTTTATCATGTTACGTATTTCATAGGGTTCGGCTTTCCCCTGCATGTAGATGAGGGTTGTTTTGCTTCCTCCTGTAAGGGTGGAATTGAGATAGAACATGTAGCGGTACTCCTTACCCTGCGGAATCAAGGTATAGAACCCGAAATACAGGTGTCCATCCTTGAGGGATACTTCCCTGGATTCGGCTTTTGCACCATCGCGTGTAACGGCACGTTCCATATCCTGTGTAAGGGAGGGGTCGCCGGTTACCGATACGCTGCGGTAAATGCTCAGGTTGGAGTTTTGCAGCTGCTTGCCTGTAACCGACACCGCTGTGACTTCCGCTCCTGGACGATGCTTTATCCCGTCGTCGAAAAACGGTTCTATGGCCATCCCTTCCTGCGCACGGGCTGCCGGTACGAGTACAAGCGTGAGCAACAATGTTGGAATTAACGGTTTCATATTATCGGGGTTTCTTGATTGTGGCATAATGTGGCGGGCTCTCGGAGATTGTCTGAAAAATTTTTTCCAAAAGATTTTAAGACGCTCTCTCACTCCAATTGCCCCATTATGTCGGCTATTTCGTGTAGTTCGTTCGTGATAGAGGCTTCTATGCAGTTTGATGCTTCCTCCATTTCGTTTAAATCGGCAAACATAAGTTTCATAACGGCATCACGGTCGGAAATGCGCTGTCCGTTTACATAGGCCACGCATTCGCCGGTGCTTTGCTGACGTATTACACCCGACAGCAACGACCCCGTAACCGCTATTGCCACAGCTACAGCGGCTACGTTGCGCCATATGGGTGGGGAAACTGTTTTGCGCGATATGGCGGCGGGCTTCCGGCGAATGACGTGCAGTCCCATTACGGCGCATGCTTCCTGTATAACCGGGTCATCGGGGTTATTGATGCCGGTGGCAAGTTCACGGCGTAGCAACCGCTCCTCGTCCAACGATGTGTCTGCGTTGAAATATCGTTCGATGAGGTTATGTAGTTCGGGGGTGTTCATGACTTCGGCTGGTTGTAAAGGGTTCGTATTGTTTTGCGGGCGCGTGCCACGATCAGTCTGGCGTTGGCTTCGGTTATGTCGAAACGGATGGCTATATCCTCGAATTCCCATTCATCGCGGTCGCGCAGGTAAAGGATTTCACGGTCGCGCGGCGACAGGTGCCTTTCGATTAGTTTTTCAACCGTCAGGTATATTTCGTTTTGTTGCCGGAGGTCAGCCTCGGTTTCGTCGTCCCAGGCCAGTGTGCCGGTGTCGCCGTCGAGTGAGTCGGTAGGGTGGGCGGCACGTCGGCGCAGGCGGTCGATGCTGAGGTTGCGCACCGTTGTTACCAACAATCCTTCGGCATGCGATTCGCGATTGATGTCGATGCGGCTCTGCCATAGTTTGAAAAATGCATCCTGAAGAACATCGCGTGCGTCTTCGTCGTCGGATAGAGCAGTCCTGGCCTTTGAGAAAAGGCGCGGTCGGAGCCGTTGGAAAACCGATGTCAGCAGGTCATTTTTCATTTCTATCCTTAATACGTGGCAGAATCCGTTTTGCAACAAATTTTGTGAAAAATTTTTTATTTAGTGAAATAAAATGACGAAATAAATGGGGACGCTCACGCGCCCCCATCGGTGGGTTAACGGCCTGTAGGCCGTAACATAGTGTGAATTGCTGCTATGATGTTGTTTGAATTGTCTGGTAGGTGGATGTCAGCGGTAACTGAACTTTACCTTTACCGTACCCCGGTTTGTGATTACCGATACGTAATCATTACCCGTAAATTCCGTCAGTTTCCGGGTGTGCACTTTTACAAGTGTGTTGTATTTGCCCTCCGATTGCTGATGGATTGCGGCAATTGTTTTGACGCTGCAATTGTAGCGTTTGCCGTTGACCTGCATCGTTGCACTGCCTATTTGAAGCGGGGTGGATGAGGTAATCATTACCTGCACGTTTGTGCCGTCGGTGTTGTCGAGACGTATGAATCGGGCCGACAGCTTTTCAGGGACGGGGGTGTCATCAAGAGGTTTGTCGGGAAGGTCGGCTATAACCATGCCGGCAAGCGATTCGTTGAGGGAATCGAGTGTCGCTTCGGCATTTGTCAAGGCTTCCTCTAATGTGGAGAGCTGGATTTCGAGGTGGTCAAGGCTGAGTTCCTCTGCGGATACCCCATCTGCAGAGAAAGTCCTGTTGGTTTTATTGAAGCGTTTGCGAATTTTTGCGGCTTTCTCACGGAATTTGGCTGCGGTTTTACGGGTCTTTGCAGCTAGTTTGCGCGATTCTTCAGCAGCTTTACGGTTGATGGCAGCCTGCGCACGAGCCTCCATAGCTTGTGCCTTGGCTTCCAATGCCTGAGCCTTGGCTTCCATTTTTTGGATGTCCCATGGCTCGGAAGTTTGTTTGCGCGGTTGTTCGGATTGACGTGTCTCTGATTTTTGCCGCCGGGCCTGTGGCTTGGGAGTTACATAGATAGTCTGGTTATTACCTTCGTTAATGACTGTTATGATAGACTCGTCATCATCTTCGTCGGTTACGCGGATAAAGCTTTCCTGGTGTGATGATTCTGATTTCTGTTTATTTTCGACGATGCGGCGCATTTTATTCAGATGGTCGATGTAGGATGTGCAGCCGGTGTCGCGCAGGTATTCCTCCATTTGGTCGAATGTCACAGGCTCGCCGTTGATTGTCGGTGCTTCGGCAACCTCGTCGAAAACCTTTATTTCGATATATTTAGGGTTGCTTGCAAGGACGTCGAGATCCCACACGCTTTTACGGCTGCCGGCATTGGATGAGGTTCCGGGGGTGGCACTTTCAGATAATCCAAGGGCGGCAGGTTCCTTGGTGGGGGATGTCATTGCCATATCGGGCATTGCGTTTTTGATTGCGCTCCCGGCTTCAGGCACCTGGAGTGACAAATAGCCATTGGGCCCGGATTCGTCAAGAGCCATGTCGTAAGCCACGATGTCGGCATTGTCAGGCATCTGCACTTGCAAATCTGTATCGGCAATGCTGTTGAAAATCGAGGCAAAGGTGCTTTGTTGTGAAAGCAGCATTATGCCGCAGAAGGCTGGAAGGATGGCGACGGCACGCATGCGCGTCGACCTGTCGGGTGTTTTTTCGTACATCATGGCGAATCTTTGTTTTAGTTTGCTGTGGTTAAGGCCGCTTGCCACGGCTGACAGCTTTGTGCCTGCGGCTTTTCGGACTAACAGCAGTTGGTATTCCTTTATGTCGCGGCCTGTGCGGATCACGCTTTCGTCGGCCTGGTATTCATGAACGGCACGAAGTTCTCTACCCAAAAGCCATGCTGCCGGATTCCACCACATGACCGCCACGCACATTTTCGAAATCATCAGGTCGATGCAGTGCATGTTTCGGATGTGTCCCAGCTCATGCTCTATAATCATGTCGCTATCGTCGAGATAGTCGCGTCGTGTCATGAAAATCAGGTTGAGCAGGCTGAACGGGTTTATCCGCTCATCATCCAGGAGGATAAGCCGTATCTTTCCAAATCTCAGGCATTCCCCGCGTCGGCGCATCCTTGCGATTGACAATATCCCGGAGAGAAGGCGCAACAGCATGACTACGCCCCCTGCAAATGTTATTGCGCATGCCACGCGGATTAACGTGGCCACATCCGGTTGGCCTGATGGCTTGTCATATTCCTTGGATAGGGTGGTGGGTGTGAGTGCCTCCCGGCTTGTCTCCTCTGCGGTTTCTGATTTCGGAATCAGTTCCGAACTCCCGGATGGGAATGCATATCCATATCCATCCTGAAATGTTGCCGGTAAAGGCTCTCCCGGAGATGTGCCGGTGTTTTCCACGCCGTTGTCATGTGCCCCGGTTCGGGAAGCCGTTGTGTTTACCAATGCCGGTGCAATCAACGACATGATGTAAATGGCGAGGATTATTGCACGGTTGAACGAGGGCATCTTAATCCGGGATAGCAGGAGTTTGTATATCCCGTAGCCTGCGGCAAGGAACAGTGCGGCATGAAGCAGGTATGCAAGGAATAATCCGATAGTCATTGGGGAGGGTGGTTTGTGTTACGGGCTTATTTTTTATTTGCCGCTGATTTTGTTTCTATCATCTCAAGAAGTTCCCGGAGTTCTTCGGCGGAGAACTCCTCATTGTCGACCAGCGAACAGACGGCTTCCTTATAGGAGTTGTTGAAGTAATTGCGAATCATTTCACCTACGGTGCGCCGCCGGTATTCCTCGATGGGTTTTGCGGCAAAATAACGATAAGAGCCGCTTACTGCCTCATGGGTGACATAGCCTTTTGCCTCTAGGGCGCGGACAAAGGTGGAAATTGTGTTGACATGGGGCTTTGGATCGGGAAGAAGTTCCATAATTTCCTTTACGAACAAAGGACCGTTCTGCCAGAAAATGAGCATTATTTCCTCCTCTTTGTCTGTAAGCTTGATTTTGGGTCTTGATTCTCTCATATCAAAATTTTTTTGTGTCGGAAGCCGGGATGGCTTCATGGTTTTAGACAATCCCTTAGTCGGCTTTGCGGCAAAGATAAAACGAAAAAAGTCGTTGAACAAATTTTTCAACGATTTTTTTCGTTTGCAGGGTGAAATAATTGTAGGGGTATATCCTGGTCTTATCGGATAATATAGGGGTGGATTGCTGCAAATTGGTGATTTACAGTATTGTTGCAGTCTGCTTCATCCCGTTCAGCGCTTTATGAGGCGTTTTTGCAGCCATTCCCTTACAGGCATATCGTATAGTTTGAGACATGCGTAGGCTGTGAGCAGCGAAAGGATGAATGTGGAGGCTGATACGAATATGTGGGCGCCAACCGAGGCTGCGGGGTTACGGCCTACCGAAATGTCTCGTCATCTTATATGGTTGGACCTGATGCGTGCCACGGGCTTTATGCCGCAGTATGGTTTATGGCAGCGGCTGCAAGGATTATTGCGGATGTGACGGCACCTACAGCTATGAGTATGTCGCCTACGGTTACCGTGATTGTCATCCGACCGATATTTGCCCAGACCGGTCCTATAGGAATGTTGAATATGGGCTGGCTCAGACGTTCGATACCGTCGTTATTGTTTTTCACCGGGTCAAGATAGTTGGCTATGCGATAACAGAGGTAGCCGAATGCCGATCCGATAACGGCCCCTGCCAGTAGGTCGCCCGGATAGTGTACGCCAAGGTATAGGCGGGTGTAGGAATTGAGTGCAGCCCAGCCGAAAATGAACATCAGCATGCGTCGGCGTGGGAAGAGGAATGCCATGAATGTGGCCAGCGCGAAAGAGTTGGCCGAATGACATGACGGGAACCCGTAGCTTCCACCACGGTAATCGTCGACAACGATGGTAAGCGCCGAGAGCGGGTTTTCCAGATTCGAGGGGCGCAGACGTTCAACCATCGGGCGGATAAATGTGGCACAGGTCTGGTCGGTGAGGGTTATTGCCAGCGCTATCGCCAATACATAGATTCCGGCTGATTTAACGCCGTGGGTGCGCAGCAACACGATCAATATAGCCGCGTACATCGGAATCCATATGAACCGGCCTGTGAACAGCATCATGAACCGGTCGAGAAACGGGGTGTGCATCCCGTTGAAAAACAGGAATACGGAAGTGTCTATCTGGTTAAGGAATTCAAGCATCTGTGTCAGGTTAAAAGGGATGGGAGATTGGAGATGTATATATGTGTGTGGTTAAAGATTCGAGATAGTTTTGTAAAGAGTCTGCAAATAGGCTTTTGACGGTGTTTCGAGGTTGGCGGCATCAGGCCCGGATGCTTGCTCGGTGATACCGGCATCCACGTTATAGACGATAGTATCCGAGGCGGTTACAATCCCGATTAACGAAGGCTCGGTGAAAACCGCATAGTGTGGAGACGTGGGATTCAGCATATCTTTGCTGAACGTGAATGCGGAAGCATCCATCCCAAGCAGCCCGAGAAGGGTTGCCGCGATGTCGGTTTGTGAGCCGGGAACGCTGATTTTGCGCGGAGCCTGAGGGCTGATTGCGCCGCCGGTGAGGACTAATGGCACATGGTGGCGTTTGGCGGCATCGGGGAGGTCGAGAGGCCAGGCGCCGAGGTGGTCGGGCACGATAATGACCAAAGAGCATGCATAGCGTGGTGTTTGCTTGAGCCTTTCAAGGAAATCGCGCAGGCATCGGTCGGTGTAGGCAAACGCGTTTTTTTGCGGATGACCGGCAAACTTCGGGTCGCTATAGGGTACTTCGAACGGTTCGTGTGAGCTTGATGTCTGTATGACCCTGAACATGGGGGCATGTGGAGTGTTGACCTTGCTGTAGGCATCCAGGTCGGCCAGTACGCGGTCGAATAGCAGGTGGTCGTGTGCGCCCCATTTGCCGGTACGGTCGGCGATTGGGAAATCCTTGTCGCATACAACCAAGTCATAGCCTGCGCTTATCAGGTATGCGTTGATGTTTGCGAAATTAATGTCACCGCCGTAATAGTAGGTTGTGCCGTAACCGGCGTTTTTCAATTCGCGTGCGATTGATGGCAGCTTCTCAGTTTTATCGGTATATTTCAGCAGGCTCATCGACGGTTGCGCCGGGAAACCGCTGAGAATCGATGGCAATGCGCGGTCGGTTCTGAAACTGTTGGCATAGAAATTCGTAAAGCAGATTCCGGTTTGTGCCACCGAATCAAGATGTTCGGCTACATCCTCCCCTCCGAGCGACGGCATAAGCTGTGCCGAAAAACTTTCAAGAATCACCAGGTATATATCCGGTTCCGTGCAATCAAGCAACGTGTCGTTAACGGTGCTATTGATGGTGATTGAGTCTGTTACGGCTTTTTTGCCCGGGATCGGAGAGGTTGCAAATTCGGCGAGTGACACCATTGCTGCCGCCGCTTCCTCATCGGTCATGAATCTGTAGCGTTTGGCATAATCGTTCTGATGGGTGGCAGAATAAAGCAGACTGAAAGCAGGGTTTATTGCTGCATGGTTTAAGATTTTTTTCTGGCTGAAATATGCACGGCTGAGATTCATTGTCGAGACAGTGACACCGCCTCGGATAGGGATGAAGAGCGAGGCTGTGAGCAGGGTCAGGACTACGGTTGCCGTTACGCGCCGGTATGTGACGGGATGGATTCGGCACACGGTTCGTGAAAACGCAGTATAGATGCCATAGGCAATGGCTGCCACAGCAATGACACCGATGAAAATCTGATGCGCCGTGGCGCTTGCAAACGCTGCCGACGGGGAAGTGGAGAAATAGAACAACGGGGTCATGTCGAGGCGGAATCCCCAATAACCGTAAAGCTCAAGGTCAAGCAGGGCTATGGAGGCAAGCAGAATCGCTGTAACTGCGAAATAAGCTTTCAATGCCGTGTCAAGCCATCTGTGTCTCACCCATATCCCGGCCAAAATCATCAAGGCGGGGATAACGGTCAGATAACCGGCTACGGAAAAGTCCATCGGCAGCCCGTGCCAAATTACCGAAAAGTGGTCGGCCAGCGTGGCATCATGCATGAGACTGTTATAGTACAGCATGAAAACAACTTTTTGCAGCACGAAGAATGCCACAAAAAACGCCATCACCATCAAGAGTTTCAGCACTGCTTTTTTCACGGACTAAAAATTCAGAGATTGCTATGTGTTCAGAAATTGCTATGTGGTTTCAGTGAACGAAGCCTTGACGGCCTCAACATGTTGCTTTGGTTATACAGTTCCTTTACGCATACAAAGTTACATAAAAACCTTCGGATATACCCGCCCGTCAGGTATAAGATTGGTTAAATCCGCCTTTATTCGATTACCAGCATACCGAAAAGCCCACGTTCAATGGTGAGGTCGCGGACGGAGCCTTTGCGGATGCCCCGGTAGGTTGAAAACGTCACTTCGGTGTCCTTTATCCTGCCATCGGGGAATTGCAGTTTGAGATGCCATGTGTGATATTTGCCGTCGGGAACATGGCGGTTGCGCGATACACGCCTATAGCGTGTATGCTCTTTGCGGTATTTTTCAATCACCGTGGTATGCTCCACATGTGCTGTCGACTTATCGGCACACCATCGGTTCAGCCCTAGGAACAGGAAGAACGTTACCGAGCCGACCAGTAACAGATGGAAGGGGAGGGTATGGATAGGTTTGCTGAAGCCGAACAGGTGCGACCATCGCGGAATCAATGGTATAGCGGTGGCGATGGCCGGTATTGCGGCCACTATTGCGGGCACCCACCATTCAACCATGGTGTTGCCGAGTAACGATAATCCTCCTCCCAACAAAAACAGCGCCACACACAATAATACGACTCCGAAGATAGAAGCCATAGTCGATCCGGGTTTCATAGGTGTATCTATTTTTACAATGCTATTGAAAAGTCAAGATGGCTCATGATTCTAAATATTGAAGTCATTATGGCTTCACTTGCAAAATTACGCAATTTGCGCTTAAACGCAATGACGTTGTGTGACGATAAAAATTTGCATTAGCGGATAAATACATGTAAATTTGCCGCACGAATAAGGCGAATTTTCATAATCACTGTTGTAATATATTAATATTCAAAATGAAAAAGATTTTTGTCAAGGCCGTTGCGGCCGTTGCAATGATGTGCGTTGCCATGCCTGCCATGGCGCAGTTCAATTTGAAAAAGGCGGTAGGGGCTGCCGCAAATACGGTAAAGGCCGTGACCCTTACTGATGAACAGATGGCCGAATATGTGAAGGAATATATCGACTGGATGGATAAGCATAATCCTGTAACCCCGGCTGACAATCCTTACACAATCCGTTTGAACAAGCTCACGGAGGGGTTGACAAGCGTGGAGGGGATACCTTTGAATTTCAAGGTTTATGATGTTATTGATGTGAATGCCTTTGCATGTGCCGACGGCAGTGTGCGTGTGTTCTCCTCGCTGATGGATATTATGAGCGACGAAGAGCTGCTTGGTGTAATCGGGCATGAGGTAGGCCATGTGGCTCACAAGGATTCGAAGAAAGCATTCCGCACAGCCCTTCTCACATCGGCCTTGAAGGACGGGATTTCGTCGACCGGCGGTAAGGCTGCCGCACTTACTGATTCCCAGCTCGGAAGCCTCGGAGAGGCGCTTGTAAACGCTAACTATTCGCAGAAACAGGAGCGTGCCGCAGATGATTATGGTTATGAATTCCTGAAAAAGGGTGGTAAGAATCCCTGGTCGATGGCTCTTTCTTTCCAGAAACTGAAAGCCTTGCAGGAAGAGGCCGGTGCGAAGAAGGACAGCAAAATCAACCAGCTGTTTTCAACCCATCCCGACATTGACGCCCGTATCAAGCGCATGGAGGAAAGGGCTACCAAAGAAGGTATCGCCAAGCCTTAAGCAGGAATGGCGTCATAGCGAATAATATCTGGACTGCCCTTATATAGCCGTTGTAATATCGGCATAAAGATGCAGGTTCGCCAACAAACAAGCTCCCCAAAGTCTCATAAGGACTTTGGGGAGCTTGTTTGTTGTGGTTCATTGTTTATTTTTCGGCGAGGTCTACGGCGTAGTAGACTTTGCGTCCTGTTGGATAGATGCCTGTTATGAACATCACTTTGTCGGATTCGGAGGAGTCCATGATGGCTTTGTAGACATTTTCCACATCTTCCTGGGAGCGGACGCGCATGTTGTTGATGTCGAGGATGATGAATCCTTCGCGTATGCCTGCTTCCTTGAATTTGCCGTTGGTAAGGGCCTTGACCTGCACCCCTCCCGAAAGGCGGAATTCGCGGAGTTGCTCTGCGGAAAGTTCCTTGAAGGCACAACCTAGGGCTGTGAAATCGGATGATTTTGTCACCTGGGTGCCACCCTGGCTGTTGCGCAGTGTCACAGATGCCGAGCGGGTTTTGTTGTCGCGTATGTAGCCGAGGGTGATTTTGTCGCCTGGGCGGTATTTGCTGATTTCACCTTGCAATTGGGCGGTGTTGTGGGTCGGGGCGCCGTTGATGCTCACAATCACGTCGCCCTTCTCTATGCCGGCTTCAAGGGCGGCGCTGCGGTCGTTGACTTCCTCGACATAGATACCGTCGTTGGTGGCGGTTATTCCCTTCTCTTTGGCAATTTGCGGGGTCAGTTCGGTGAACAGCACCCCTAGCACAGCCCGCTGCACCGAGCCGTATTGCTTGATGTCGGTAACGATTTTGGTTACAATCGAAGTAGGGATGGCAAAGGAATAACCGATATAGTTGCCTGTTTCGGAATAGATTGCCGTATTGATGCCGACGAGTTCGCCATTGATGTTCACGAGGGCGCCACCCGAGTTGCCGGGGTTGACGGCGGCATCGGTCTGTATATAGCTCTCAATGCCCATTGCGCGGCCACGGGCTGCCGCCCCCACGCTGCGGGCTTTGGCGCTGACAATGCCGGTGGTAACGGTTGAGGTAAAGCCGAATGGATTGCCAACGGCCAGCACCCATTCGCCTACGCGGAGGGCGTCGCTGTCGCCCACGGGTATCACAGGCAGGCCGGTGGCTTCGATTTTGAGCAGTGCCACATCGGTGGCGGGGTCGGTGCCTATTACTTTCGCGTTGTAGATGCTGTTGTCGTTGAGTGTGACCTCAAGGCGTTCTGCTCCGTCGATAACGTGATTGTTGGTGACAATGTATCCGTCGGAGCTGAGAATCACTCCCGACCCGAGACCTCGCGGTTGCTCCTCGCGCGGCTGTTGCTGCTGGCGCGGTGCCTGGCGCCTGCCTCCGCCTTGAGGTGAGCCGAAGAAGAATTCAAACGGGTCGATATAGTAGCCGCCTCCGTTGTTTCCATAGCTCCCACGGCTGCGTGGTGTGGCATAGCTTTTGATGCTGACAACCCCGTTGACGGTGCTTTCGGCTGCCGAAGTGAAGTCGGTGGGTGGTGTAACGGTGTGTGAGGCGGTGTAAAGCGCCCCCCGGCGTTGTATGGGATTTTCGGAAACAGACGCCAGCCCGTTGCCGGTTGAATTGTTTTGGATGGAGTTTACCGCCAGTGCTGTAAGTGCGGAGCTGACGGCGGCTACCCCGATGGCTAATAATGTGATTTTGCCGTAAATTTTCATATTCGTAAGATAATGTTGTGATTGTTAAAGCTAATGTGAATTTTAACGGTGGTGCGTTAAAATCGATGTCTGAATATTCGATGCGAATTTAATGCAAAAGTTTAAATCGCAGCAAATGCCTGAAGGCATCTTAATCATATTTAATCTTGCGACCTTAAAATTAAGTGAAATTGATAATATAAGTGTGAAAAACGTTAAACATGTCAAATCGCCTGTCAACCTGCTATTCCCCGTAGAGACGGGATAGCATCCCGTCTCAATAGCATCCCGTCTCAATAACATCCTGTCTAAGTGACATCCCGTCTCACCTTTATCTTTTGACTCTTGTTTCCTCCTCCAGTCTATCCATTCAGCTTGCCGACCGAGAATTTTAACTTATTTCCGGCATAAATACCTAATTTGGATGATTAAATTGTTATCTTTGTAAGTGAAGTCGGTATGACTTCTCTATTGTACACGATAAATCGGTCGGAATGGGAATATTACCGGCTGATTTGCTAATCAGGATAAATAAGATATGTTGCAATTTATAACGAAGACTACACAACGGTTTTCTATGGCCGAAGAGGCGCAGATGGCTATCGAAGGGGGATGTCGGTGGATTCAGCTGTCGGCAGCATCGATTGGTGACAGCGGTTTGTCATTGCGTGAGGTGGCAAATGAGATAATACCATTGTGCCAGGAAAACGAGGCGTTCCTCATCATAGAGGATGATGTGAATCTTGTGGAAGAACTTAAGGTTCACGGGGTGTTCTTACGCGACCATTCGCGCACTACGGTAATGGAGGCACGTGAGCGCCTGGGGGCGCATGCCGTGATAGGTGTGTATGCCGCATCGGTCGAAGATGTTATTGCCCTGAAAGGGCTTGATGTGGATTATGTGGCCGTGCCTGTGCCGGTGGGTGACGCTCCGGTTGCCGATAATTATGCACGTTTTATACAGGAAGTCCCGGAGCCGGGTTTCCACATAGTGGCGCTTGGAGAATTCGGATTGGATGAGTTGCCGGGCATTCTCGAGGCCGGGTGTGCCGGGGTTGCTGTTTCGGCTGCAATTGCTGATTCCGACAATCCTGTCGAAGCTACATCTGCCATGATTGAGGTCCTTGAAAAAGCCCGCTATGGAGGGTGAGTCATTATAAATATAGAGATATTAAATATTTATGAGATTTATAGGGATAATCCCCGCGCGTTATGCCTCTACGCGCTTTCCGGGAAAGCCGCTTGCAATGCTGGGTGAGATGACTATGATCGAACGGGTTTACCGCCGCGTGTCGGTCGAGCTTGACGATGTGTGGGTGGCAACTGATGATACACGTATTGCCGATGCAGTGAAGGGGTTTGGTGGCAACGTGGTTATGACTTCTGAAACGCACCGTAGCGGTACCGACCGTTGCCGTGAGGCTTATGAAAAGGTGGGTAACGGTTTCGATGTGGTAATAAACGTGCAGGGTGACGAGCCTTTTATCGACCCTTTGCAGATAAGGCAGATAAAGGCATGTTTTGACAGTGCTGATACCGACATTGCCACTTTGGTTCGCCCGTTTGATGCCGGTGCCGGTTATCAGGCTCTTGAGAATCCTAATACGCCTAAGGTTGTGTTTGATGACGATATGAATGCCTTGCTGTTCAGCCGTTCGGTTATACCGTTCATAAGGGGATGCGAACGGGAGCAATGGCCGGCGCAGCACCGTTTTTACACCCATATAGGGATGTATGCATATCGTGCCGGGGTGTTACAGGAGATTACCCGGTTGCCCCAGTCATCGCTCGAACTTGCCGAGTCGCTGGAACAGTTGCGGTGGTTGCAGAACGGGTATCGTATAAAGGTCGGTGTGTCTGAATGCCCTACTATAGGGATTGATACGCCGGATGATCTTGCAGCTGCAATAAAACTAATTTCATGACTGTGTTATGACGGAACCTAATCGTTTGCATGCTCCTGAAATCCACCGGCTTGGCGGGATGGAACTTCCACCGGTAGGGCGCATGCGCCTTGTCAACGGGGTGGAGCTTGTAACTCTCGACCACGGACGCCAGCCGGTTAACCGGCTTACGGTGTCGTGGCCTGTTGGAACTGCCGATGCCGATTGCCCGGACGCTTTGCGTTTGCTGCGTCTGATGCTTTGTGAAGGGGCGGGGACTCGTAGCGGGGCCGATATTGCCGAATTATTCGAATTTAACGGCGCATGGATCAAGGTGGAGACAGGCAGGCACGTAACATCCGTAACGTTGCATTCGCTTAATAAAAGTGTAGGTGAAGTGCTGCCTGTGATTGGCGACCTCATTACCGCCCCTACATTCCCCGCTGATACTTTTTTGAAAATAAGGGAAAAAGAAGCTTCTGCATGTGCGTTGCGTCGCAGCAAGGTGGAGCAGAAGTGTGCGGAACTCAGTAATATACAGTGTTTCGGGCGGGGTAACCCGTTGGCATTGGCCCAGACTCCTGAATCTTTGCGTGGTGTTGAAAAAGAACGGTTGGATGATGTGCACCGGCGGCTTGTCCTAGGCACTATGCCTACGGTGTATTTGGCCGGGGCGCTTGATGACAGGCTTTTGGCGCAGGTAGAGGCGGTAATAGGCAGGATTGGGTTCGGAATGGCAACCGCCCCGGTTGTGCGGAAGGTGATTACCGCCCCGGTTAAAGCTACAGGGGAACGGGATGTGACGCTTGACGAAAATTCCATGCAGACTGCCATTAAAATCGCACTGCCGACAGTAAATCGTCATCATCCCGATTATGAGCTGTTGAGATACACGGTGTTTGCCCTAGGGGGATATTTCGGAAGCCGCCTTATGGCGAATATCCGTGAGGATAAAGGATATACCTATGGGATTTCGGCTTCGTTAGCCAGTATGCCCGAAGGTGCTTTTGCCGGTATTTCATGCCAGGCCGACAATAGTTTCGCGCAGGCTGTGATAGATGAAACGGAAAAGGAAATCAACCGGCTGGCCTCCGAGCCGATGACTGACGATGAGCTGGAAATTGTAAGGAGTACTGCAATAAGCGGTTTGACCACAATGCTTGATTCCCCGTTTTCGATAATGGACTATCATCAGATTCTAGATATGTACGGGTTGCCTCCTACATATTATGCACATCAGCTTGAGGTGTTGCAATCGCTTTCCCCGGAAATGATAACCGAATGCGCTGCAAAGCATCTGGCAGATGCCCCGAGGCTTGTAGCATTGGCGGGTAATCCGTCAGCAGGCCAGATGGGCTGAGGAGGGTTAAAGGCAGGTCGGATATCTGCATGGTTCTAAGAAGTATTGGCAAACTGAATTCTAAATGACACAGAATAAAATAAATAAATTGGAACTGACGTGGATAGGGAAGCACGATGACTCCCAGTCCATTGAACCACGGTTGCTGCTTGAGATTCCGGAATATGGTTTCGGTGAAGTCCAAACCGGGACTATGCCAAACGGGAAACCATGGCCCGGCAATCTAAAGATTCGTGGGATAATGAATACAAGACGTATATATCCGGAATCAGCGATGAAGACCTGGAGGCCGTCAAAGCAATACTCGCTGATGATCACAGGACTGCCGAAGACATAGAATTTGTAGACAAAGTATTTGAGAACGTGGTGTTTTCGAATATGAATACCGTGGCTATGGAGGAGTTGGGTACGAATGCAACAGACGAATGGAAGTATGCCCATGCCAACAGGATTGTTCAGGTCGCCACGCTTACCGGGGGTGCAAGGGATTTGGCTATAGCAAAGAAAAATTCGTTTGATTCAATACCGTCGGCATTTGGCATCACGACCAAACAAGGTAAGATGTATCTTATCAAAGGGGAGTTTAATACAGAAACAAAATTATCCCGATGCAAAATCCTGTTTGCCGACCAATACCTGACAATAAACCCTGGCGACCTTTGGCTTGACATCAAGACAACCGGCCTTGATAACGAGGGGGTAGTGGCCTTTAAGAATTCGAAAAAACCGGAAAAACTAATCAGGCGTATTATTGCTTTAAACACAAAGAAGGATGATATTGTGCTTGATAGTTTTCTAGGCAGTGGCACCACTGCCGCTGTTGCTCACAAAATGGGTCGTCGATGGATTGGTGTCGAACTTGGCGACCACGCATATACACACTGCGCGGTGCGTATGCGGCAGGTGATTGAGGGAGAGCAGGGCGGCATTTCAAAATCGCAGAATTGGCATGGTGGTGGCGGCTTCAAATTTTATGAGCTTGCACCGAGCCTTCTCAATCGCGACAAGTATGGCAACCTTGTCATTAACAAAAGGTATAATGCCGATATGCTGGCTGCGGCTATGGCGAAACATCAAGGCTTTTCCTACTCACCCGATGAAGAACTTTATTGGAAGCAAGGACGTAGTTCCGAACATGATTTCATATTCACCACCACCAGGCTGATAACCGTCGGGATGCTTGAAGCCATCCATAGCCGGTTGGGCGAAAATGAATCCTTGTTGATATGCTGCACAAAGTTCCAGCCGGAGTGCGGCAACAAGTTTTCCAATATCACCATAAAGAAAATACCCAAAGTCCTCCTCAACACCTGCGAGTTCGATCACGACGACTACTCCCTCAACATCCTGCCGTTGCCCGACAGCGACTATTTTTCTGAAGAAGAGTATGACATAGACCTGGGGGAGGAACAAACTCCAGCCGTGGAACCGAATCTTTTCGATTGACTGATATGGATTCAATGATTCGGTAAAATTTGAGGTTGTTCAGCCTTGGCTAAGCCGCTAACTGAGCCAACCGATGATTTATTTTCTGAATTATTTTGAGATGCGGAGATTTTTCGTAGGTCGAAATAA
>Ga0073906_1001339_pt1 | contig 38563 bp, 23 predicted proteins | sample Inofromicrocosms_FD_65485 | JGI IMG/M metagenome (GOLD analysis project Ga0073906, IMG submission 65485) | Mouse cecum microbial communities from Vienna, Austria - Inoculum for glucosamine and mucus D2O microcosms | ecosystem: Host-associated > Mammals > Digestive system > Large intestine >...
GCTTGCGCTCGGCATAATCAAAGTAAAACTTTGCTTCTGCTCTCGCTTTTTGCTATATTTGCAGAGTGAAATCAAAACTTAATACATAAATCATTATGAACCTTAGAGTTATCAAAAAAGACATTGAATATTTCGTTGACGAGTTTATCAACGACTGCACTCTTTTTGCTGCGCTTCCTTATACAAATTCAGAAGAGATCAGCAAAATAATCGATGAGGCAGTAGACCTCTACAACAACCTCAAAGACAAGGTCAACAAACCTGAAGGCAAAAAACGTTCATACTATATGAACCTCCGCAAGGAAATGTTCGAGAAAATAGATGAACTCTGCGAGAAACTCAACGCAGTAGTAGCCATCGAAGCAAAATAATCTGATATCATCAGAACCTGTCGAGAGGATTGACTAAAGATATTAGTCAATCCTCTTTTTTTTGAGGGGTGAGGGGCGGGTGGGTGGAGACGTCAGCCTTGAACCTAAAATCAGACATATTTCGTCCGATACACCCTCCATCTGTAAACCAGTGGAAATCAAAACGTTGTAAAACAGTATGCCATTTAAAAGCTATACTGTTTTACAAATAACTGGTATTTAATGCATTACAAGGCAAGGGTCGCGACTGGTGTATTCTCCGATATGCTCCAGTGTTCCGGTAACTCTATTTCCGAATACCGGAACGATTTTGTTCATCTGACATATTCCTTTAGCTTAACTGCACAGATGGCTTTAATCTGATTATCTCACCGCTTGGCTGTATGGTTATCTCATCTCGCCGCTTGGCTGTATTGCGTGCGTGGTATGCTCTATTCTCAGCAAACCGTACACAAACCTATTGTCACAGAGTCGCCCCTCGTGGACATCGGACGGGAAATGGGCTGATGGACACGCCGGACAAAAGGCAACAAACTGATAACCACAGACATAACAAACAGCACCGTGGACATCGGACAGGAAATGGGCTTATGGACACGCCGGACAAAAGGCAACGTATAAAAACCGACCGGAAAACCCAATAAGGCAGTGGTCATCAGTTTGCATCTGACCTTGTGTTTTCAGAGAATATGATATTATGCCCCACAGCACCATACCAAAGGATGAATATGAATTGTTTTACCGTAGACACCAGAGATTTCAGGAATATGACATATAAATGCGAGCTTATAGAGAAAGACTGAGACATAATCCCATCAGCTGAACGGGGAACAGCATTTCCTCCATTTCCGGCATTTAATGAAGAGCCGTCTTCCGACTGTCTTTGACCGACAATCATTGGCAAAGTCCGAGGACGGCTCTTCGTATTTTTACCCCGCCGCAATTACAGAACAGCACCGCAGAACGGCACCGCAGAACACTGCGGAACATTTCGAAAATATTGTCCTCCCATTGAAAGCCAGAATGTTCATAATACATTTTATTTTCTTATTTTCGGGGTCTGATTTATACGATATGAAAGATTCTTACAAATTGATTGAGATATTGCTGTCCCTGACCGTATTTTTATGCCTGTCATTGTCCGCATACGCGGCAGGAGGAGGGAAAATAACATTTTCACACCTTTCAACAAATGAGGGGCTGTCGCAAAGTACGGTATTGTCCATCGCCCAGGACAAAAAGGGTTTTATGTGGTTTGCCACCCTTGACGGACTCAACCGTTATGACGGGTACGAGTTCACTTCATACAAGAACAATCCTGACGACACTACCACAATTGCCGACAATATGATACGCGACGTCTTCATAGACAGCGGCAACAATCTGTGGGCGGGCACAGGCAAGGGACTCAGCCTATGGAACCGGGAAAAAGAAATCTTCAGGAACTACCAGACCCCAGACCGCGCCCAGGTAAAGGCCATAGAAGAAATATCCGATTCATTGCTTATTGTAGGTGCAGGAGACAGGCTCTGCTCGTTTGACATCCCGTCCGGGAAATTCATATACGATTTCCCCGAAAGAATATCCAGGCTTGACGTCAACTCGATGCACAGATCCGGAGGCACAATCTATATCGGATGCAACAGCGAAGGACTGTTTGAATATTCCATAAAAGGCAATGAATTCAGAAGAATATCCCTGATGCCGGGAAGCAGACAGATAAACTGCATACTTCCGCAGGGGCCGGACACCTTATGGGTAGGAACGGAAGGAGACGGCCTGTTCCTGCTTGACCTCAAAAATTCGGCACGCAAGAACTACAGGCACGGTACAGGAACCGTAAAATCCAATTATATACGCTCCCTTTCATTTGATACGGAAGGCAGGCTGTGGATAGGCACTTTCAACAACCTGACAGTTTACGACACCGGAAACGACAGCTTCACGCACTTCTCAAGCGACCCGTTCATACCGGAGAGCCTTTCCCAGAATTCAATCAGAAGCATATACAGGGATGACCAGGGAGGGATATGGCTCGGTACATATTTCGGAGGCGTCAACTACTGGCATCCTTTACGGGAACGCTTCACAAAGATACAGCAGAGACCCGACGGCAATTCCCTGAACGACAACATAATCAGCTGTATAATCGAAGACGGCGAAGGCATAATGTGGATAGGCACCAACAAGGGAGGAGTCAACAGATACGACCCGGCATCAAATACATTTTCACATTATGACCTCCACAACAGAAGCGTGGAAGAAATCGAATCTAACGACATAAAAGCGATCTATGCCGACCCGGCAAACGGGATGGTGTACATCGGAGCGCACGCTGGAGGCCTCAACATCCTTGACAGAAAGAGCGGCAGGATAGAACATTACAGAAGCACGGAAGAACAGCTTCCACAGGACATATACTCAATTATCCCGGCTGACGACGGAAGGCTGTGGATAGGCTCACTCCAGGGATTGTATGTTTTCAGCAAGAACACCGGACTCATATCGCCTGTCGAGACGGACCTCAACGGCGACCGGATACCGAAGATCCAGATCAGGGCACTGTTCAGAGATTCAAAGCACAGACTGTGGATAGGAGGAGAAAACGGTATGTCGGTATACGGTACTTCAGGCACAGGGCTGATACCGGAAGACGGATACCGCAGCACCCTTGACACCCTGTCATTCGTGCTTGGATTCATAGAAAGCTCCAGCGGACAGATCTGGATAAACTCACGGAAAGGACTTTACTGCTTCAATCCGGGCAACGGAGAACTTCACCACTACACTGCCGCAGACGGACTTCCAAACAACATTGTCCACGGCATCGAAGAGGATTCATCCGGACGCCTGTGGCTAAGTACCGACAACGGTCTCAGCTGCTTCAATCCGTATTCCGGAACATTCAGAAACTTCACGGCCGCAGACGGGCTTCAAGGCAACCAGTTCAGCACATATTCACACTGCAGAAGACAGAACGGAGAAATGTATTTCGGAGGGCTCAACGGAATCACTGTATTCACACCAGAACTGATGGAGGACAATCCTTATGCTCCCCAGCCGGTCATTTCCGAGCTCCAGCTTTTCAACAGTACCGTACTTCCTGACGACAACACCGGAATACTGTCCGAAAGCATATCGGAAACAGACAAGATCACTCTCAGGCATAACCAGAATTCAATCACGGTAAAATTCACAGTGATAGACCACATTGCCGGAGGACACAATACCTTTGCCTATATGCTTGACGGGATGGACAAGGACTGGAATATAACAAACACGGTCAGAAGCGTATCCTATTCAAACCTTCCCCACGGGAAATACCAGTTTCTCGTAAAGGCGGCGAACAATGACGGGAAATGGTGCGAGACACCGGCATCACTGACAATCCACATCCTGCCGGTATGGTACAGGACAATCTGGGCGAAACTGCTTTTCTTCCTGATTGCCGCGATATTGGCCACGGGCATAATCAAGTTCCTGATATACCGCAAGACATTGGAATCACGACTGGAACTCGAAAAAAAGGACAAGGAGCATCAGGAGGAAATCAACCAGATGAAAATGAGGTTCTTCATCAATATATCACACGAGTTGAGGACTCCTTTGACATTGATAATAACACCTCTGCAGGAAATCATAGACAGGGCGTCAGATGTATGGATCAGAAAGCAGCTGAAATATGTCTACAGGAATGCGCAGAGAATGCTGCATCTCGTCAACCAGCTGATGGACTACAGGAGAGCGGAACTCGGGGTATTCAAACTCAGGGTGAAACACGAAAATGTCCACAGAATCGTAAAGGAAAACTTCTCCTATTATGAAAAGCTCGCACAAAGCAAAAAACTTAAATACACCCTTATTTCAGAGATAGAGGACAAGCTGCTGTATGTGGACGAGCAATATATAGAGCTGATACTGAACAACCTTCTTTCAAATGCCTTCAAATACACCGACCACGGCAGCATAACCGTAAAGGCCGCATGCACAGGCAACGACTTTGTGCTGGAGGTCAGCGACACCGGAGCAGGCATTCCGGATGACCAGCAGGGACATATATTCGAAAGATTCTACCAGCTTGAAAGCCAGCATATCGGAAGCGGCATCGGATTATCCCTGGTACAGAGGCTTGTGGAGCTTCACCACGCCACGCTTGAGCTTGAAAGCCAGGAAAACAAAGGCTCGACCTTCAGAGTACGCTTCCCTCAGGACCTAAGCGCATATTCCGCTGAGGAGCTCGGAACGGATGAAGGCAAGGAGCCGCATCACACCACGAATGCCAGGGAAATGTATGTCATCGATACCGAAAAGCAGCAGGATGAAATCCTTGTGGACGACAAGGCAAAAAAAGGCAGAATCCTTATAGTGGAAGACAATGAGGAAATCCGGACCTATATGAACAACGGTCTGTCATCAGTCTTCAGCACATTGCTGGCATCAAACGGGGAAGAAGCCGTCAAACTTGTCAAGAGCAATGAGATAGACCTTATAGTCACAGACGTGATGATGCCTGTTATGGACGGGATAAAACTGTGTTCGGTTCTGAAACACGACATCAACACAAGCCATATACCGGTAATAATGCTTTCTGCAAAGGCAGACAGCAGAAATGAACTCGAGGCACTGCAGACCGGAGCGGACGACTATATACCGAAGCCGTTTTCTATGGCGGTACTGACAGCCAAGATACAGAATATGCTGCGGGCACGCTCGCGTATGCTTGAAAAATATTCCAAATCGATGGATATCGAGCCGGAAAAAATAACGTTCAACGTAATGGATGAGGATCTGATAAGGAAAGCCATAGAAATCGTGGAGCAGAATATGGACAATGCGGCTTTCACAACAGACGACTTTGCAAAGGCTATGAATATGAGCCGGAGCAATCTCCATCTTAAGCTGAAGGCGATAACCGGCGAATCCGCACTGGACTTCATACACAAGATACGTTTCAAAAAAGCCTGCGAACTGCTTAAGGAGGGAAGATATACCATTTCAGAAATCAGCGACAAGGTAGGATTCAACACCCCTTCATATTTCACGACCTGCTTCAAGAAATACTTGGGCTGCCTGCCGACCGAATATGTAAACAGGACATAAAAAACGGTGGTCGAAACAATACGGCCACCGTTCAAACCATTGTTTAAGGACTTTTCTACAGGTCGTATCCGAGATCGTATGAAGTCCCGTTCACTGAAACCGACAACGAACATGACTTGTCCGACCAGTCAGACTTGAATGAAGCATCTACCGAAGCATCAGCTGAAGGGTATATGACCGTGATGAAACGGACTACATCTTCAGCCGTCGGCTTGGATACGGTCACACGGTAGAACTTGCGGTCTATTGCCGTATTCAGTTTCGGAGAATATTTGCTTATACCGTTTTCAGCCTTATATCCTGTCATAGTCTCCGCGAATGTACGGAGAAGCATATTGTTGCCGTCAGAGAAAGTCGTATGGGCACCGTAATACTCCTGTCCACCATCATCAACAGACACTATATCCGCACCTTTTCCCCCTTTGACATCCGCACACAGATGGAAGCTGAGATTCACAGGAGTTCCGGCAGCCGTTCCGTATGCTTCGTCAACCACGACATAAAAACTCTTGTTTACCATAAAGACAGCCCTTCTGTGGGTCAGATCATTATATGAACGGTTTTCCGCCACCGCAACGTCATAGTCTTCTCCGCTCTTTGTCAGCAGACATCTGCCCTTGATCGACGACTGGCTTATGGTCTCCAGATTTTTTGTCAGGGTGTTATGGCTGCAGGTCTTGCGCAGCTCATTCTTCATCGCGTTGGTCTCTGCAGTTCCGCCATAGCTGTACACTCCAGGATCAGGCAGGAAGTTCCTTCCTTTGCTCCACAGGGAGATCGTACCGTTGTCCTGATGACAGTGGGTGGACTCGGATTCGCAGTAGTTGTTGCTGTAGATAAGCATAGTCGAATTGACATCCCATCCGTTCCTCAGGAAATAATAGCCTCCGTCAGGATACGAGCGCAAAGTAGCCGAAGGCTTCGTCCCTTTGGCACCTTCCGTACCCATATACAGCAGATCCTCATCATCCGGGAACAGCTCCGAATATCCGAGTATATTCCTGAGGAGGACATTCTTGGTCTGCTCAAACGTATCATTCATCCACTCCCAGGTATAGTCCGGCCACACATAATCCATCACAAGACGGCAGGCATTGTGGAGACGCTCAAGAAATTCAGAAGAAAATGCTCCGAGCTGATTGTTTACCGATGCGTTCTGATATATATTCCTGAAGTTGTCTATCACTCCGAGCTGGTAATTAAGGGCAAGCTCATTATGTGTCCCGTCCGCATTGAACTGCATGGTAAGCTGGTTGGAAACAGCGGAAGCTCCTTCAGAAAGCCACTCTGAAGCCACCTTGAACTCAGGCATAAGGATACCCGCTTTCGCCTCGGCAACTTCCTGGGCAAAGCGTATATTGCTTGTGGAGACCTTATAAGGATTTTTCCTGCTGAACTCCACGCTCTTGTAGAATTCCACAAGCACGGTTGAAAGCCAGTCACCGGTAAATTCATCCGATTTGAGGAAATACGGAAGGATATTCAGCTGGTTGGTAATCCTTGTAGCCACGGAAAGCTGATGCCATGATCTGTTGCCGTAGGCATTGGCTGATTCCGGACAAGGGAAATTTTCAAGCCAGTCAGAGTAAACTTCCTTCCAGGCGTTGAAGTATTTGCTGTCCCCGGTATTGTTGAGGGCATACCCGAGAAAACGGAACCACTGGTGCCAGTGTTTCTGATAAAATTCAGTACCCGCGCCCGGAGCCTCGAAATTCCAGTTTATCTTGCCTGTCCCGTCATCGAAGCTATAGTATGTATATTGGGAACCGTTCACGCTTTCATACCAAGTGGCTTCCTTTACGCAGAAACGGTACTCAAGAGCCTGGTCCGCAATCCTTTGCTGCTCCGGTGAAATCCAGGTATCGTCCACGTCAATTTCGGCATTGACAACCTGACGGTTCCTGTAGTATTCCACAAGAGCCTGAGCGGCAAGGGCATAATGCTTCTGCTCATATTCGCTTTTGACTGTCTCAAGTCCCGGATAATCAAGATTGACAATCTCAAACAGCTGAAGATTGACTTTCTTGTCCTCTTCAGTAAGGGTATAATCAGGATCCGGGTCCACGACAGGAGGTGTCGGTTCGTCCGGCTTGTCCACTTTTTCACTGTTGGCATCACGGCTGAACTCCGTTTCCGCCCTTGTGCAGGAACAGAAAGGGAGCACAGCCGCCAAAGCGAAAGATATAAATAATCTCAGATTCATAATCGTTTCACTGAAAAGTCAATTGGCACTATTCTGTATAGGAAGGATCAAGCCAGACAAGGAAAGGCCTGTGCTCCTTGTTCGCCGCAACAGGGCTTGCATTGCCTTCGTTGCATACGAGAGTTCCGCTGAAAATTCCTTCACCATATTCTCCTTCATACGCGAAAGCACCCGGCTTTACTGTAACCTCATAAGTTGAAGGATTGATGGAAACAGGCATAAACCCGTATGTGTCAGCTTTGTTGTTGGAATAAGATACCGGAAGATATGCACCGTTGCCTCCGTATGCAAGTCCGGCATCAGAATAATAGCTTCTCCAGGCTCCTTCCAAAGGATTTCCGACAGCCTCACTGTTGTCAAAACGTCCTGAAGGGAATGAACTGTTAATGCTGTACCAATGGAAAACCCTCCTGTAGTCTATTGTAAATCCTTCTACCATTGTCTCCGTACCTGCCATCCTCGCTTCAACCCGAGGTGTTGCAGAACCTCCCCTTTCAGGATTGAATCTCAGCACGAACGGAGTGAATCTTACATCATACGTCCTTTTGGTGTTTGTCACATGGTCCACGAACACCGGTATTTCCCGGGTAACGGCAGACTCGCCTTCACCGACAGTGACTGTCACGATCGCACACTGCACTGCGGCTGACTGTGCATCAACGTCACCTTTTGCCGCTATCTTCAGCTTTCCTGTCTGCGCATCGATTTCAACACCTGTCCTGTTCTTGTTGGTCAAAGTATATGAGCTGACCGCATAAGATACCGGACGTCCCTCAGGAATATCAGTCTCCTTGACCTCTATTTCCAGATCAGCTTCTCCGACAAATGTCCTGAACTGGTTGCCGTACTTCGCGGCAGGCTCAAGCCCGAGATTGTTGCCCCAGATGACATACGTAAATTCGTTCGGATTCGGAGCCGCAGCCTTGATTACCTTGACAGTATAGGAAGAAGTCTCTACAAACGCATTCTCCACCGAGATTGTAACTTCAAATTCTGTCGGAGTATAGACACCTTCATTGGAGGCGAAGGAAAGAGTGATTTCAGCATCTCCGGAACCCACAGGCTGGTCCGCGGTCACACCTTCCGGCACGGATACGCTCCACGGAAGATTGGAAACCACGGAAATCTTGGCCTCCGTAGCATTATATTCCACGTTGATATCCTCTGTATCTACGACAAACAGAGGTTTCTCATCAGACGCACCTGCCTGTACAACAGTCACGGTCTGTACGATCTCGCCTGCCGAAACAGTCACTGAAGCCGTACGCTGGCGTCCTTCATTTGCCGCAACAGAAAGGCGGACGATATCTTTCCTGAGCGATTTCGTCTCAGGGACAACAGATATCCAGTCCTCTGTGAAGTCTACGGAATAATTGTCCTTGTCTATATTGGTGGAAATCTCAATACTTATGATCTCACCGAATTCTGATACGTTATAAGCATCCGACGACACGGAAAGAGTACCTTCCTCGAAGGATATATACTGGGCCTTATATTCGCTTGTAGAATTTTTTACGGCAGTGATAAGAACATATCCGTCCTCTATAGGATCAGGCACATTGACTTTTATCGTTCCCGACACGGAATCCGCAGGGGTCACGACAGCTGAATATTTGTCTCCCCTTACTTCAAAGCGTACAGTCTCGTCAGCATCCGTAAGCTTGTATGCAAGCTCTACAGGCTTTCCTGCAACCACAGCGACATCGGTGTTTTCCACCTTGAATGAAAATCCCGGAACCTTCGGTATGACAAATTGAGTTCCGTCATAAAGAGTGAAATATACTGCATCGGCATCTTCAGTAATTTCTATGGAAGAGGACTGGTCATACGCAGGAGCTACCTCCTCCCAGGTCTTGCCTCCGTCATAGGAAATAAGCCATTTGCCGTCTTCTATCTTAAGCTGCGGAGTTATTCCGAGGGCGCTTATCTTTTTACCGTCATTGAGGATATACTCTCCATTGAGAGTCCAGTAATAACCGCCGTCGGTCTCATCGTAGGCGATGCTCACGACAGGGACCGCTCCCGTTGCACCAGTCTCGCCCTGATCTCCTTTGTCACCCTTGTCTCCCTTCGATCCTCTCTCTCCGTTTTTGAGGGTATATGTCTTACCGTCGGAAAACGTAATCGTAAATCCGTCTGCGACCTCTGTTACCGACCTGATGTACAGGTCATCCTGATGCGCAGCGACAAAAGCCTGGATTACAGTGATATTGCCGTTCATATCCTTACAGAGCTCTTCAAGATATTTCACTCTGCTTTCCAGATCATCGACCCTGCTTGAAAGGCTGTCGAAATCCTGGCATCCGCAAAAAGCGAGAAGCGCGGCGCAAATTGATAATAAAATCTTTTTCATTGTTTTATCGTGTTTATTAATTATTTCCAACCCTGGTTCTGTACGAATCTACTGCAGAGGTCCATCTCCCTCTGAGGTATCGGAAGAAGTTCATTCTTGTTCTTATAGGTGTATTGCGCGCCTATATAATATTCCGCTCCGAGTTCGTGCCAGTCTACCTGTTTGTAATATGTCTCCTGTACTCTTTCATAGTAGATTCCCCACCTTGTCAGGTCCTGACGGCGGTGTCCTTCGAAAGCAAGTTCGTATGACCTTTCATCCCTTATCGCATCACGGAATTCCGTATATGAAAGTCCGGCAGGAAGGTCGGCCTTTGAGGACACTTTGTTGACATCCAGACCGAAAGCCCTTCTTCTCACCATATTGACAGCATTGTATGCTTCACTTACAGGTCCCTGATTGACCTCGTTAAGAGCTTCGGCATAGAGAAGAAGCACATCTGAATAACGGAGAAGATACCAGTTGACATTCGAATAGTTGTTGTCAGCGAGCTGGTTGGCATCCTCGACATACAGCTCCGTATCCCATTTTTTCGGAGAAATCTGGAAGCTCATCTGCTTCCTCCAGTCCATCTTCCAGTTCTCAAGAGTCTCGTCCATCGCCATCTCGAACGTGACATCGACAGTCTCGTCGTTGATTTTTGCAGTAGTCAGGGCTGTCCTGTAATCCTTTACGGTATATTTATAATCCGCAAAGGACATTCCCCATCTCAAATCCCCGTCATTTTCTTCCTTCCACTCCTTGAGGAATGTAGGTACGACCTTGAATATGGCGAAATTGGAATTTCCCTTTATAGAACCCTGGGCGGCCGTGACACCGTTCCATTTTCCGACCCTTCCGCTTGAAGTGTTGGTGGACTGCGGAGAATAGAAGGAAACTTCAAGAAGACTCTCACGGCTGTCCCATACATTGTTGCCCGCATTTTTCCACAAGGTCTCAAAGTCAGGCAGCAGAGAATGGCGTCCGGAAGAGACAAGTTCTTCAGCAGTCTTCGCCGCATCCTCCCATTTTGAAGAATCATTCAGAGGATAACCGGCCCAGGTAGCATAAACCTTCGTCATAAGTCCGAGAGCCGCTCCCTTTGAAATACGGAAGCTGTTGTCTGCACGCAGGTTGTCGTCAGATGCGTATGGAAGGACATCTATAGCATACTGCAGATCGCTTTCAATGAATCCGTACACTGCTTCAGTGGCAGCCTGTTCGAACTGCGACGGATGCAGAGCCGACTGTGCAGTCGAAGTGACAAGAGGCACATTGCCGTACCAGCGCACAAGCTCAAAGTAGAACAGGGCGCGGAGAGCACGGGCTTCGGCCATATAGATTTCCCCGAGAGCCTTGTCCTTGGAAGAAAACTCTTTCATCCTGTCCTCCATAGCTTCAAGAAAACTGTTGGCGTAATAAATGCCTTTGTACAAAGCCCCCCAGCTTCCCTGCACGTATGAATCGGAAGTGCTGAAGGCATTGTTGGCCTGAAGACGTGCTCCTACGAGGGAGTTTCCTTCCACCTTTGCCTCGTCCGTAGGCATATTGAACAGCATAGAAAGGTTCAGACCATATATCCCGTCCACATTCATCTGCCTGTAGATGCCTAAAAGCACGGTCTGCGCCTCACCGGCATCCTTGATATATGTGTCCATATCCACCTTGGTATACGATTTCTCGTCAAGAGAGCAGGAGTTTGCCGCAAGGCATACAAGAGCTATTATGTAATATATCTTTTTCATTTTCTCTCCCAATTAAAATTTTAGTTCAACACCGAAAGTCAAAACCTTGCTCCTCGGATACGCTCCATAGTCGAAACTTGGCATAAGGGTGCTTGACTTCATATTCACCTCCGGATCGAATCCTGAATATTTTGTCAGGCAGAACAGGTTCTGCGCGCTCGCATAGACCCTGAGCTTGCTGACATATATCTTCCTTGTAAGTCTTTCCGGCAGCGTATAGCCCAGAGTGATGTTCTTAAGCCTCAGGAAAGAGCCGTCTTCAATAAATCTTGAATACACATCATACGCGACATACCCTTTTGCAGAAGGGACTTTGTTGGAAGCATTCGTAGCCGTCCACCTGTCCTTAACTTCGCTGAGGCAGTTCTGCATTTCAAGCCTTGACTGGGTGCTGAACATACGCTGCGCATTATACACGTCATTACCGACCGAGAACTGGAACATAAAGCTCAGATCCACCCCATAGAACTGGAAGCTGTTCGTAAGTCCTCCGAACCAGTCCGGCTGTCCGTTTCCGATGATCGTCCTGTCGGCCGCGGTGATGATCCCGTCCCCGTCAATATCCTTGTATTTCACATATCCCGGCTGCACAGCCTCGCCCGCGTGTTCGCTTATATCGGCAATACCTGGCTTCAGGTGCAGTGTTCCGTCCGCATACATATCGAAGTCGGAATACTGATATATACCGTCGAACACATAGCCGTACATACTTCCGATGGACTTTCCGACCTGGGCGATATAGTCATAGCTCGAGAAATTCGAGTTGAATCCTGAGCGCGACAGGATATAGTCGGAACCGTCCTGGAGGGCTTTGAGGGTATTCTTGATAAACGATATGTTGAAGTCCGTCGACCAGAAGAAGTTTCTCCTGTTGAAATTCACGGAATTTATGCTGATCTCAACTCCGGAGTTGCGGAGCTTTCCGACATTCTGCCACTGGGATTCAAAGCCCGTCACGAGCGAAAGGCTCTGGGCAAGGAGAAGATCCTTTGAATCCTTGACAAAACCGTCCACCGTAATGTTCAGCATATTCTGGAAAAATCCGAGGTCAACACCGACATTCGTAGTCGTCGCTCCCTCCCATCTGAGATTCTTGTTGGAAAGTTGGGTCGGCTGAAGCACGGTAACCTGTGAGGAGCCGACTCCATATTTAAGAGGGTCATACAGATCAAGAGAAAGATAGCTGCTTATCCTGTCGTTTCCTACAGTTCCCCATCCTGCCCTCAGCTTCATATTGGAAATCCAGGCCACATCTTTCATAAAATGTTCGTTGGCTATGTTCCATGCTGCCGAGAATGACGGGAAAAAGCCCCATTTGTTCTTGTCGGAGAACACAGTGGACGCATCCGCACGTACGGTAGCGGTGATCATATACCTTTCATCATAGTTATAGAAGCCGCGGGCGAAGAATGACAGCCTTTTGTTGTCCGTCTTGCTTGTGTTCACCGAACTCGGCACGGCTCCTATTCCAAGATTGTCAACCCCCAGATCATCCAGAGGAAACTCGCGGGCCTCTCCGGAAAGGAATTCCACAAGATTGTATGCGACCTCGTGGCCGAGAGTGAACTGTGTCGCGTGCTTCTTGTTGAAAGTCCGGTCGTATGTCAGCACATTATTGTTGGACCATTTCAATGTCCTGGTGGTCTTAGAATTTCCATAAGGGCCTGATCCGCGTATGGCATTTGCGCTTTCGGCTCCGTAGAATACGTCGTCACGCCTGAATGCCGTGTTGTATGATGCGGAAGACTTGAATGTAAGGCCTTTTATGATTTTGAAAGAAAGTGAAGCGTTTGCCACCCACTGGTCGATTTTCTTTACCTGGTCCACCGTCTCGGCATTCTGGATAGGATTGAAATAATTTGAATTGGACAGACCCACCTCTTCAAGCATAGGGTCCACCATATTGTACCTGAGCTGCCAGTCCGACACATAGAGTCCTCCGACAGGACGGTACGAGAGGATGTTGCTCAAAGTGCTTCCTCCTGTTCCTATACCGGTGTCCTTGCTGTGCGTGTAATTGACTGAAGCATCCAGGTTGAGCCACTTGAAAAGCTTCTGCGAGAATTTTATACGGGCATTGTCCTTGGCAAAGGTGTTGCTCTCAAAGATACCGGCCTCATCGAAATGCGAGAACGAGACAGTATATTTCGTATCGGCGTTTCCTCCGATGACACTCACATCGTGGTTCTGGGACCATGTCGGACGGAATGCTTCATACTGCCAGTCCACACCGGTATCAGCACCGTTATAATCCTCGACGCTCTGGAAACGGTAAGGTTTGCCGTTGGCATCCTCCCCCACTTTGAAATACCTTTCTCCGTAACGTGAAGGGTTAAGCTCAATCTGGAGCTTTACAAAATCATACGGACTCAGTACATCAAGCTGCCTGGACAATGTCCTGTAGCTTGCCGAACCGTTGTAGGATACTTCCGTCCGGCCGTTCCTTCCAGATTTCGTCGTCACGAGCACGACTCCATTGGCCGCCCTCGCACCATAGATGGCAGAAGCGGACGCATCTTTGAGCACGTCGACGGACGCAATATCCTGGTTTGCAAGATAACTGATATTGTCCACCTCAAATCCGTCCACGATATAAAGAGGAGACGAATTTCCGTTGACAGTACCCACACCGCGGATCTTGATGTCGAAGTCCCCTCCAGGAGTACCGTCGGCCGCGGTAATGTTTACTCCGGCAATCTGCCCTCCGAGTGCCTCGAGCACAGTACCCGACTTATAGCCTTCAATGGACTTGGAACTTACGGAAGAAACGGAGCCTGTGAGGTCGCTCCTTTTCATCGTGCCGTAGCCCACTACGACAGCCTCTTCAAGAATTGTCTTGTCCGGTTCAAGGGATATATTTATTTTTTCTCTGCCCCCCCCTGATCTCAACAGTCTGGGATTTGTATCCGATATAGTTGAAGACCAGCGACTCTCCCGCAGATACCTCAATCGTATAGTTTCCGTCTATATCTGTAATTTCACCGCGTGAAGTGCCGTCAACCAGCACACCGGCACCGGGAAGCGGCTCTCCGGTCTCGTCCGTAACGACTCCGGAAACCCTCATTTTATCCTGGGCCATCGCTCCCGCCGCAATCAGCAAAGCAGCGAGAACAGTAAGGAATTTTGTATATTTTGCTTTCATATTCTGCTTCTTTATCTGGTATAATCCGGGTCAAGCCATATTATTATAGGGAATATCTCGGCACCGCTGGTTACAGGATTGTTGTTGTTGACATTATACTGCATCGTACCTATCACCACGCCGTCTCCGTAGCCGTAGTCATCAACGAATTTGTCCGCATTGACGACCAGCTTCAGATCTCCAGGATTGACATACGCGGCACAAAGTCCGAGATATCCTCTTTCCCCGTTCGCGTCACCATAATATGACATCGGAGAGTTCGCGCCGGTATTGACAGGCTTCTTCAATGCCGAATAGTACTTGTACCACGGAGAATACAGGAATGTATCGGCAGCCAGCTTGCCTTCCTTGTGCTGCTCAGGACCTCCGAGCTTGTAGAAGTAGAAATTTCGTCTGTAGTCCATAGTAAATCCGGAGAACGCTGCCCCGTCTTCCTTTTTGACAACCGGAGCCACGGAAGTTCCTCCAGTCTTAGGATTGACTCTGAATGCAAAAGGAGTGTACTCTACCGAATACCCGTCCCTGTAGCCGGCCTGGTCGACGAACAGAGGGAAATTCCTTGTGACAGCCGCTTCAGATTCTCCTCCCACAGTCACGGTGATAACTCCGAAATATGTCCTTACCGCAGCCTTGCCTTTGGTCTGGGCTACAATCGTTATGGTTCCATCCTTGGCCACGCTCGCACCCATCTGATAGCTGGAGCCGGTCGTCTTGTTGGAGAAAGTGTATTTGACAGGCACTCCGTCAGGAATATCGCTATCCGCAACAGGTATCACAAGATCAGGGTCTCCTTCGGATATCCTGAACTGGTTGCCGTATTCCTCCGCAGGAGTCAGTCCGAGGTTGTTGCCCCAAATGACGTATGTGAACATATAAGGATTGGCGACGACATTGATGGACACATCGGAACGGCATTCGCTTTTGACATTGCGCGCAAGCACGGTAACGGTATGCCTTCCGACAGGAAGTTCAATGCCTTTTGCACAGGATATGGTGCCTGTCGCCGGATCTATCGCAAGTCCGGCAAGGCTTTCAGGAAGATTGTCAAAGGCAAAAGTCACCTCATCGCCGATGATGTCCTTGACAGGTATTTCAAATGAGACTCCTGTTATCACCTCATCTATATCATCATATTCAAGCAGCGAAAGCGGAAAGATGAAATCAGTGACATTGAAAGTGAACACATCGTCGAAATCCATTGCGCCGAATTTATTTTCCGCAGTAATGCTGACCGTATATTTGTCACCGTTGCTGACATCGTAGGTCTCAGGGAACTTGATGACTCCGGTAGCGTCATCAACGGTTATACCGATGGAGTTGTCAGGAGATACTGACTTCAAGGTATAGACCAGCCCTTCCAGGGAGCCTTTGATCTCAGGTCTGACAGATTTGCCGGAATATCCTATTTCCACGGTAGCCGCAGAAGGATTGTAGGAAATGCCGACAGGCGCGGAAGTCACATCGAGCCTCAACGCCTTTCTGAACAGTCCTTCCTCGTCTTCGCTTCCTGCAGCATACGTAGTAAGCCTGAAGTCGAAGGTATAGACTCCCGCCTCAAATGCGGGATTCTGCGGAACTATCGAGAAAACCCCTGTGGACGGATTCAGTTCAAACCATTCCTTGCACTCATTGTGAAGGTCCCCGTTCCTGTAGACATTGGAGATAAGGTACTTTTTGATCTGGACGTGCCTGTTGCCGTCGGTAGTGATTTCCGCACAAGGAAGCTCCGCCCCCTGCCCTGTAATGTCAGAGAGCTTGACAGTCAACTCTGAAGGGGAAAGAAAAATCCCGTCCGGCACAGGCTTCATCATATTTATGGAAATCGCGTCCTCATAAACATACCTGCGCCCGTCGGATCTGCATTCGATACCGACAGTCCATACGCCTGTAGGAAGATCGTCAGACCCGTTGATGCTGAATACACCTGATTCTGAATCAACTGAGAAGCAGGACGCCACAGCGGGACGTGCATTGAACCTGATGTCCACAATTGCGAAATCAACCGGTTTTGTACCGTGCCAGGTCGGATTGATGTTGATGTTGGTACCAGGACATATTTCGCTTATTCCGGAATAATACAGGGAAAACGAAGTGTCCGTCACAAGACTTTCCGTGCTGCACGAAGCCAAACCGGCAGAGAAGATCCCAAGCATTGCCGCCACAAGCCATACGCGGCCTGACAGCAGCGACCCGAATCTTTCAGATGGTTTTGTTTTCGGTTTCATTTTTTTGTTTTAGTGTTTCGGCGTTTCCGCCTTGATTATTTAACGTTTATCATGATTTTCCTTTTGCAAAATTACAATCAGATTACATTGTTCCTTTTTTACTTTTAATTTATTTGTTTCAAAAATCGCTATACGATATCAATTACGTTGAATTTTATATCAATTTTGTCCAAAACGGATTTTTTTGGACAGAAACGGAAACGGAATGGACAATTTTGACAGAACTTATATAGTATTGGATATTATTTGCACAAACCTGCTCTGCCGGGGGACAGATTAAGCCTAATTTTGTATTCATAGAAAATCAACAAAACAGAATATGATTATGAAAATCAAATCCATCTCCATCATCGCGATTCTCGCAGCTGCCGTATCATGCAGCCAGGAAGAGAATTACAGCTGGCTCAAAAACGGTCTTGATACTGCGGCAGAGCAGCTTGCAATCACAGCGGAACAGATTGACGGGCAGCAGATGCTTCCACGCTCCATCTATGTAGGATACGACCTTGACGAACTGAGCTGCCAGCTCGGTGTCGACCGGAGTGTCTTCAAAGATTCTCTCAGGACGCTTCCTGAAGCTGACAAGATCGGAAAACGCAGACTGTGCGGAATATACGACTGGACCAGCGGATTCTACCCTGGATCCCTGTGGCTTGCATACGAGATGACAGGAGACGAAAGGATGAAGGAATCCGCACAGAAATACACCAACCTTCTGAATCCTGTGCGCAGATATACTGAAACCCATGACCTCGGCTTTATGATGGAATGCAGCTACGGCAATGCCCTGAGGCTTTCCCCGAACGATACTATCAAAGCCGTGCTTGTGGAGACTGCAGACAATCTGTGCGGCAGATTCGACAATAATATAAAATGTATACGTTCCTGGGATTTCGGCACCTGGAATTTCCCTGTCATAATAGACAATATGATGAATCTTGAACTTCTCTTCAACGCATCAAAGCTAACAGGGGATTCCAGATACCGTGACATCGCCGTCACGCATGCCAACACGACTATGGCGAACCATTTCCGCCCTGACCGCACAAGCTGGCACGTTGTAAGCTACAATCCTGACGGAAGCATAGAGAAAAAGCAGACTTTCCAGGGAAGGAACGATGATTCCGCATGGGCAAGAGGACAGGCCTGGGGACTATACGGCTATACTTTGTGCTACAGGGAGACAAAAGACGCTACCTATCTTGATTTCGCAAGAAGCATAGCGGATATGATTATGGACAAGGTCAGGACGGAAGACTCCATCCCGTACTGGGACTATGACGCTCCGGAAGGCGCAGGAACACCGCGTGACGCATCAGCCGCCGCAGTTACCGCAAGCGCGCTTCTCGAGCTGAGCACATACTGCAAAGACGGTCAGAAATATTTTGACTATGCGGAAAAGGTCCTCAAGAACCTGTCCGGTCCGGATTATCTCGCGCAGGCCGGAAACAACGAAGGGTTCATACTTATGCACTCCACAGGCTCGCTTCCTCACGGCTCGGAGATAGACGCACCTCTCAATTACGCAGATTATTATTATCTTGAAGGCCTGAAAAGATATATGAACCTGAAGGGCATTTCATACAAAGAGCTTTAAAAGACATCGGCAACCACATAAGAACGACAAGATGAAACGTATGATCATAACAGCGGCATTGTTTGCCGCAGGCATTGTCATAGCGGGCGCACAGACATTGAGGCCTGAGGCATTCGAACTTCTGGACCTGGATTATCCCGGTCTGGAAAACGTCAGGGCCCTACACAACGAAGGAGAAGACCTGCAGGCCGCATACGCACTGCTCGACTACTACAGGCACAGGACAGGAATAACCACTCCTGAAATCCGCGACATCAGCAGAATAAAAATCACCGGACAGCAGCAGAAATGGGCGGACGACGCCCTTCAGCATACTTTCTTTGTACACAAGGGATATCAGCCTTCATTCAACTACGGAGAGGACATAGACTGGAGGTACTGGCCGATAAAAGACAACGAATTGCGCTGGCAGCTCCACCGTCACAAATGGTTTACTCCAATGGGATATGCCTACCGTGTGAGCGGCGACGAAAAATATGCCGAGGAATGGGCCAGGCAATATATGGACTGGATAAGGAAAAATCCTTTTGTAAAGATAGACAAGCAAGAATACGAGCTGACATCCGATTCAGTGCTGAAAGCCGATGCTGAAAACGCGCGTTTCGCCTGGAGACCACTTGAAGTCAGCCACAGGCTTCAGGACCAGACATTCCAGTTCCAGCTTTTCATAGACTCCCCGGCATTTACGCCGGAATTTCTTACGGAATTCATAGTCAACTACTACAGGCACGCAACACATATCATCAACAATTATTCAAAACAGGGCAACCATCTGCTGTTCGAGGCCCAGAGAATGCTTTATGCCGGATCTTTCTTCCCTGAATTCAAGGAAGCAGGAAAATGGAGGAAAAGCGGAGTTGACATCCTCAACAGGGAAATCCATATACAGGTTTATGATGACGGCGGACAATTCGAACTCGATCCGCATTACCACCTTGCCTGCATAGAGATTTTTATGAAATCGCTTCTTATCGCCGACCTCAACGGTTTCCGCAACGAATTTCCGGAGATCTATACGGACACTGTCGAAGATATGATAATGTTCTATCTCAACATCTGTTTTCCGGACTATACAAACCCTTGTTTCAGCGACGCGAAGATAACGGGCAGAAAAGAAGTCCTGTCACATCTGAAAAAGTGGAGCGCGCTTTTCCCTGAAAACAAGTTCATAAGATATTTCGCGACAGAAGGCAAGGAAGGGACTATGCCTGACTGGCTGTCAAAAGGATTCCTCACATCAGGATTTTTCGTATTCCGCAACGGTTGGGGACAGGACGCCCTGCAGATGACGGTGAAAGCCGGTCCAAAAGGCGAGTGGCACTGCCAGCCGGACAACGGAACATTCGAAATGTGGTACAACGGCACCAATCTGTTCCCTGACTCCGGTTCATACGTATATGCAGGCGACAAGGAGGTAATGGAATGGAGAAACTGGTTCAGAGCATCCGCCCATCACAACACGCTGACTGTCAACGAAAAGAATTTTGACAACACAGAATCAAAGACTCTTCTGTGGCAGCCTGAAGGAGATGTGCAGATTCTCGTGACTGAAAACCAGAGCTATAAGAATCTCAGACACAGGAGAACCATATTTTTCGTTGACCAGAAATATTTCGTCATTGTCGACGAAGCGACAGGCAGTATGGAAGGATGGGTAAATCTGCATTACCAGATGCCGAGAGGAAATGTTCCCAACAGCAGAGAAGACATGACCTTCTACACTGATTTCAGCAACGGAAGCAATTTCTTTCTGCGATGCTTCGGTCCGGAAGGAATGACTATGCGCAAGGAAAAAGGCTGGAGATCAACTGACTATATGAAAAAGGAGCAGAGGATGAACGTCAGTTTCAATATCAGAAAAGAAGACGGGACACCGGCAAGATTCATCACGGTCATATATCCGAAGAAAGAAGCAGGAAAGACCCCTTCGCTGGAGGCAAAATTCATAAACGGCTCCTTCAACGAAAAAGGTCTGAAGATACAGGTCAGAATCGACGGGAAGAAGAAAAATCTTGGATACAATCTATAAAATCATACCACAATGAGAAATCTGGACAAGGCATTTGCTCTTTCTATGGCAGCCGCGGCATTATGCGGCTGCCACGAAAACAAGAAAGAATCACGGAAACCGAACATCCTGTTCATTATGACAGACGACCACACCACACAGGCAATGTCCTGCTATGGAGGCGGTCTTCTGCATACCCCGAATATGGACAGAATCGCAGAAGAGGGCATCAGGTTCGACAACTGCTATGCGACCAACGCCCTTTCAGGGCCGTCGAGAGCGTGCATTATGACCGGAAAATTCAGCCATATAAACGGATTTACCGACAATGCCTGCATATTTGACGGTGACCAGCAGACTTTTCCGAAGCTCCTGCAGGAGGCCGGGTACCAGACCGCTATGATCGGCAAATGGCATCTCATTTCAGATCCGCAGGGATTCGACTGGTGGAGCATACTTTCCGGACAGGGAGAACAGGGCAACTACTATTCTCCGGAGTTCAAAGAAAACGGCAAAGAAATCATAGAGGAAGGATATGTTTCCGACGTGATTACGGACAAGGCTATCAACTATCTCAAAAACAGGGACAAAGACAGACCTTTCTGTATGATGTTCCATCACAAGGCACCGCACCGCAACTGGATGCCGTCTCCAAGACATCTCGGCATATTCAACGACACGGTATTCCCTGAGCCGGAGAACCTGTTTGACGACTACAGCAGCCGCTGCCCTGCCGCTTCGGAACAGGATATGAACCTGGAGTCGACATTCACGGAAGACTGGGACCTGAAGCTTATGACGCGGGAGGAGATGCTCGCGGATCCGGACAACCGTCTGGCCCAGGTGTATTTCCGTATGCCTGAGGAAGTACAGGAGAAATGGGATTCAGTCTATGCGCAAAGAATAAAAGAATACCGCAGCGGGACTCTCAAGGGCAAGGACCTTGTCCGGTGGAAATACCAGCAGTATATGAGAGATTATCTTGCCACTGTAATGGCTGTGGACGAGAGCATCGGCAAAATCATGGATTATCTTGAAGACACCGGGGAACTGGACAATACAATCATAGTATATACTTCAGACCAGGGATTTTTCCTCGGGGAGCACGGATGGTTCGACAAAAGGTTCATGTACGAGGAATGCCAGCGTATGCCTCTTGTCATACGTTATCCACAAGCCGTCAAGGCAGGAAGCACTTCAGAGGCATTATGCATGAATATAGACTTCGCTCCTACTTTCCTTGATTTCGCAGGAATACCGGTTCCTGAAGACATCCAGGGAAAATCACTCAAAGGAATACTTTCCGGCAATGGACGTATCCCTGACGACTGGAGGGAAGCCGTCTATTACCATTATTACGAATATCCTGCGGAACATTCGGTAAAACGCCATTATGGAATAAGGACAAAGGACTGGAAACTCATACATTTCTACAATGACATTGACGCCTGGGAAATGTATGATATGAAAAACGATCCCAAAGAAATGACAAATGTCTTTGACCGCCAGGAATATTCATCAGTCCGTCAGGAACTTGCAGAGATTCTCCGCAAAACGCAGGAACAGTACAAGGACAATGACCCCGATGAAATGGAGCAGGTCCTTTTCAAAGGCGACGCAAGATATACAGGACGGAAGAAATAACAATTCAGAACAGAACACTAACCGCAACTACAATGGACAGAAGAAAATTCATAGAAGCTTCAGGCTGGTCGCTGCTCGGTCTTGCATCAGCAGGAAGCATACTTAACGGATGCGTACCCGGAAGCAGGGAGGCAAAGAAAAAAATGCCTTCGGCAAACGGATATAAAATATACTGGGGAGACCTCCACAACCACTGCAACATAACATACGGCCACGGCGATATGAAAGACGCATTTGAAGCGGCAAAAGGCCAGCTTGATTTCGTCAGCGTGACACCGCATGCGATGTGGCCCGATATCCCCGGGAAAAATGATCCAAGACTGGAATGGGTAATCGGTTATCACACGGACGCATTCAGAAGGTTGCGCAAAGGAGGCTATGAAAAATACCGTGAAATGACCAGGGCGTACAACGAAGAAGGAAGATTCCTCACATTCATAGGATACGAGGCCCACAGTATGAAAAACGGCGACCACGTAGCACTGCATCACGACCTTGACGCCCCTCTGACCGGCTGCTCTTCAATAGACAACTGGAAAGAGAAGTTCAAAGGTCAGAAAGTCTTTGTCACCCCTCATCACATGGGTTACCAGACAGGATACAGAGGCTACAACTGGGATTATTTCACAGAAGGAGACCAGACTCCGTTCGTGGAAATGTATTCACGTCACGGTCTTGCAGAAAATGACATGGGAGATTATCCCTATCTTCACGATATGGGTCCGCGCCAGTGGGAGGGAACCATCCAATACGGTCTGTCAAAAGGGCACAAATTCGGCCTCATAGGCTCCACGGACCAGCATTCAGGATATCCCGGAAGCTATGGGGACGGACGTGTCGGAGTGCTTTCCCCTTCCCTTACAAGGGATAACATCTGGGAAGGACTGCGCTCACGCCATACCTGCTGCGCCACAGGAGACAGGATTGCCGTGGATTTCCGTATCAACGACGCGTTTATGGGAGATGCAATAAGAGGGAACAGACGAAAGATATATCTCAATGTCACCGGAGAAAGCTGCATAGACTATGTCGATGTCATAAAAAACGGCAGGCTCATAGCCCGTCTCAACGGACCGCATATCCCGGTAATGCCGTCCGGAGACACAGTCCGCTGCAAAGTGAAAATTGAATTCGGATGGAACAGAGAGGAGAAATATATCCCGTGGAACGGGGCCGTCTCAATCGACAAGGGACGCATAGTCAATGTAACCCCATGCTTCAGAGGAGCGGCTTTCACTTCACCTCAGGAAGGAGAGGCGGAATTCCATACACACGTCCAGAAAATAGTATCGGTATCCGAAAATTCAGCCGAGCTTGCACTTTATACATCCAAGAACCCAAATACGACCACGCCTGCCACCCAGGCAGTCATTCTTGAGGTTGAAATGCCTCTGGACGGAACAATCACCGCCGATTTCAACGGAAAGACATTCGGGCACAGCCTCGGTGAGCTTCTTGAGGGTTCACGCACACATTTTATGCGCGGATGGCTAAGCGAGGCCATCCTGTTCAACAGGGCTATGCCGGAAAGCTGCTATACCGTAGAACACTATATGGAGGATGACAGCCCCGAGCTTGACACGGACTATTATTATGTCCGCGTCCGCCAGAAAGACCAGCAATGGCTCTGGACAAGTCCGATATGGGCTGAGCGCGTCTGACGATCAAGAAAGTGACTCAAAGCGGGGCTGAATAAAAAGTATTATTCAAGCCCCGTTTTCTTATTTTTCGGTGAGGTCAACCTCAGATCAACATCGACCTTGTTTCCAAATATTCAATTCCCAGAGAGTTATTCCGACTTTTTAGTCACCCTCATTCTTTTATCTATATCTATCTTATTCTGTGGCTTTTGGCTTTGCCAAAGATTATGACCATTGGAGGCAAGGTCCCAATGTGGCCATCGGCCCATTTTTAGTCCGATGGGAACGCCAGCAAAACATAACTAACTGATAATCAATCATAGAATCAAACAGCACCGTGGACATCGGTTCATTTCTTGTCCGATGGCCACACTTCACCTGAATTCACCCAAATTGTCGCGAAATTTGTTGACATCAGCAAGAAAAAACACCCTTCAACTGCATTGAAACACCGTTTTTACAAATTATCCGCTTTCTTTTTCATAAAACGGATAATTACAATCTACTTTGTCAACAAAAAGCCATGCAAAAAATACATTTTTATCACATTTGCACTAAGGGGTACAACAGCATTGAGCTGCACCTTGACAATGACGACTTTCAAACGGCAATAAACTACAGCGCCATCTGTCAGTATAAGACCAGAATAAAAATTCTGGCGTATTGCCACATGAACAACCATTCCCATTTTGTAATAAGTGCAGAAGAATATGACGAAGCCAAAAACTTCTCATTCCTGTACAAACAGGCATACTCAAAATATCTGGCCAACAAATATGACATACACCAAACCTTCAAAAGGGAAAACTCCCTGATAAAAGAAATTTCCGACATACCGTACCTCAGACAATGCATCGCTTATGTACTAAGAAATCCTTTAGCAGCAAGAATTACATTATCAGCAAGCAACTACAATTGGTCCAGCATATTATGCTATTTTTATGATACTTCCCGGCATTCTGATGGCCATACATACAAAATTTCATCTCTCAGCGTAAGACAAACAAGAGTACTGCTACATACAAAATGCAAATTGAAAAACTGTAAGTACCTGATTGACCACAATGGAATGGTCATTCCTTTCAGCTTTATAAGCTTCAGGACAGTAGAATCAATCTTCAACAATTCACTGGATATGTTTATCAAATATATAAGCTGGCAAGAAGATCATAAATTTGATTTTGAACTCATTTCACAACAGACTTTTCACTATGACGACAGAGAAGTCAAAGCAATCGCAGAAGAGCTGAGTCAAAAAAAATATGGGAAAGGCATATATGAGTTAACTCCCGACCAAAACAGAAGACTGGCAACTATAATACTCTCAAGGCATCATATGAGCGCAGCAAGAATAGCCAGAATCTTGTCACTCAGAAAAAGTGAAGTAGAACAGCTAAAGAAGACACACAACTTATAATACCATCCTACAGGTGTGGCCATCGGGCAGGAAAAGGGCTGACGGACACGCACCAAGGCTAACAACCGACTGACAATCAACCACATAACAAGCAGCACCGTGGACACCAGGCAGAAAAACGGACGATGGACACGCACCAAAGCAAACAACTCGCTGACAATCAAGCATATAACAAAACAGCACCGTGGACATCGGGCAGAAAAAGGGCTGATGGGCACACCGAGGCAAGCAACTCACTGACAATCAACCATATAACAAACAGCACCGTGGACATCAGGCAGGAAAAAGGCTGATGGACACGCACCGAAGCAAGCAACTCACTGAACATCAGCCACATAACAAACAACACCGTGACCAGCGGGCAGGAAAAGGGCTGATGGCCACGGTAAAACCCCAAAAGTCAAGGTCCACAAGGCCCAAAGCGTAAGTGAAAGTGAAGGGGAAAATCTGTTTCCGCCCAAAACATCCACTGCAACAACCACTGCAACAGCAACAACCACAGCAACAGCCAAATAACCAAAACTGCCGAAAAACTGTTGAAACCGCCGTAAAACTGCCAACTGCCGTGCCGAGCGACCTATTCCGGAAGGAAGCGGAGGTGACGGGATTTGAAACGGGAGTGCTCCAATATCCATTTTCTGAGGACTTCACGGTGTTCCTTTACTATGTCGGCATAGCGCGACTCCACCGCAAGGTTGACCATCTCACCACGGTCCGAAGCCATATCGTAGAGCATCTCGCGGTACTGTCCCTTGTCATAGAGCACATATTTATACTGCGCAGAACGAACCATCCATCCGACAGTTCCGGAAGTCTGAAGGAAATTGGTCTCGGTGACGATATATTCCGGACCTTCCATACCTTTCTCCGCGTATGGTCTGAAACTTGCGCCATTACGTCCTGCTGGCATCTCAGCTCCTGTCCAGTCACATATACTCGGCATAAAGTCGATACAATTGTTCACCAAGGCCTCGGACACTTCTCCGGCATTCTTCTTTCCAGGCAGACACACGATGAGCGGAATATTGTTGACCTCTTCATAAAGGGCGGTTTTCTGGTTCCATTGATGTGCTCCATTACCATCTCCGTGATCGCTCGTGAATACAATGACTGTATTCTTCCACAGATTCTGCCTGTCTATCTCGTCCACAATCTTCCCGATTTCAGCATCGACAGCCTCGACAAGTCTGTAATAGGCATATCGGAAGCGTCTCCAATCATCAGGAGTATAGCTGACCGTCGGATATAGAGAATAGTTCTGATGCTTCTCGAACTGCAAAACGCTCGCATCATAGGGAGCCACAGCAAAGTTCTCAGGAAGATTCGGACAATCTTCCAATGTCGCAGGACCGGGGATGCTGGCATGCGGAGTCCTCTGACCACGCGCGAACTCACATATATTATGAGGGTTGGTAAACGAGGCCACAAGAAAGAACGGCCCTTCAGGTCTGTTGCGCAGATAGTCAACACAAGCCTCAGCCAAGCCTTGATCGCCGTTGTCCTTGATATTTCTGAAGCCGAACTCACCGTCCGGGATGGAAATAGTATTCACATGCCATTTGCCGGCATACGCGCAGTCATATCCAGCATTCTTCACCAATGTCCCGACAGTATTGTGACGCAGAGAATCCACAAGCGGGACCTCATTTTCAAGCATTCCGCTTTCGCTCGGCATATAACCGGTAAACATCGCCGCACGTGCCGGACCGCTCAGAGGCATCGCCGTATAGGCATTGGTAAATCGCACTCCGTTTGCTGCAAGCCTGTCCATATTAGGTGTATGCACATCCGGATTCCCGGCACAGCTCATTGCAGTCGCGCTCTGCTGGTCGGTCATTATGTAGATGATATTCGGACGGCTCTGAGCCGCCATCATTACAGGAAGTGCCAACGCTCCTGTCATTATTGGAAATTTAATATTCATAACAATTTACGGTTTACATAGCCATTCCCTATCCATAATCCTATTACATAGTCATTCCTGATGAACCGCATCAAGTGCAAAACAAAACTCAGAGAGGATGACCTTTTTCAGTGGGATGGAATGAGGAAGCATTTATCGGAACATACGGCAAGTCCAGGCACCGCCTTCGAAATACAAAGCACCCTCGTATGCCCAGGCTTCAATTGTCGGAATGCTCATTATTTCATATATAGGGTATAATGTCCTGACTGACCGCTGAAATATAATGTGCCGTCATCAGCACGGACCTCGGCAGCAGGAATCAGGACTTTTCCGTCTTTAATCACTTTCCAGACACCCGGCACAAGGTCTGTGACAAGTATCCTGAATTCCTTTTCCGAATCAGGTATCTCAAATCCGACCCTTTTGTCAAGAGCCTGACCGTCCCTGCCGAATATCACGACCCTGTCGGAAATCATCGCTCCGGCAACCTTGTCCCCGTCAATCCTCCTGACATCATTGAATGATCTGCAGCTGTTGTCAGCGACCTGGATCACATTCAGAAAGCAATCTTCCGCCGAAGGGTTCACAGGGACAACCTCAACCCTCCATTCTCCCCTCTCATTCGCAGGGTCCGGACGGGAAGTCGCGGCATTTGGATAATTCGTTCCGAAGACCCAGAATTCCTTTCCAGGTCCTCCTACCGCAGTTATGCTGACATTGTCCTTTTCCGGAAGCAGGACTGTATTTTTAAGCATTCCGCTGTCCCCGTCCATTGTCCTGGACACGGTAAATTCCGTACCGTCGACAGAAGGTTCCTCAATGCTGTGCAGAAGCCAGAATTTCCTGAAACCGGGGTCGGAAGACACGACGTGGTCATATATAACCAATGACGCAGGCACCGTACTGTCCTTGAGGTTGAGGAAAACGAACGAACGTCTCACATCTTTGACTTTATCCGAATATGCGGAAGTGATATCTCCTTTAAGATATGAATACTCAGGAACATCCAAATCAGGTCCAAAGCTATGCGCCAGCACATTTCCCACAGTATAATCATCACTCAAAAGACTTTTAAACGACCGGCAGGTATCCCATCTGTCACCAGGCATCCTCTGTCCCCCGTCATTCGCGGCGAACTCCGTCTTGTCGCCTCCTCCATAGTTCCAGCAGGCAAACTTCTCCTGCGGATCATAGATCAGAAGTGAGTTATGGGCGACAGTACGTTTGAAATAGTTTTTGCAATGCGGACTGTTGTACCCTCCGGATGAACCCTGGTACGCTCCTGAATCAATCGCAAGAGGACCTTTGTAATAGATCTGGAAAGAGCCTGCATCAAGATGCTGATGGTTGCCTACGAAATTTTCATTGACCTTCATCTCCGCAATCACGCAGTCTTTGTCCCATCCGGTACGGGCTATCATCCATCCGAACGGAGTACCGCTGTATCTTGTCAGAGGAAGGTCGTCAGGAGACTTAGGCTCAAGATCAAAATCCCTCCACAGAAGCTCCATCATAAGAAGATGCGGCTCAACCGAAGGCCTGCGGAAATATTCATTCGCTATATATCCGTCATTATAATAGCTTGCCGCGAACATGGCGGGCATAGCGTATGAGTTTGGAGTCTTGCGGTTACCCGGATTGACATCACCTGCCGGCAGGACCTGCCCGTCAGGACGGCGTCTGTAGATGAAATCATAGAGGACAAACTGCTGCGCAGGGTCATAGACAGCACCCGCTCCCATCTTGTCCAGAATGAACAATGAGATCAGGTCATTGACAAACCTCACTGATACATATCCTGTTCCCTGATGGTAATTGTGTCCGGAATATATAAAGTTGCGTGCCGGTATATAGTCACGGAACATCATCGTCACCACATAATTGTACATATCGGGATATTCGTCATAAATGGCTATTCCGGCAGACAGCATATCCCTGAGAATCATCCATTCGGAAGAATGTCCGGCAATCGGCTCCGTGTTTTTGGGAGGATAATGGCATTCCATAGTACCGGCTATCCTTATGAATTCCTTTATATATGCCTGCTTCTCCGCGTCTGTCATCTGGTCATAGCACCAGTCATATACCATCGCACCTGTCATGAGCATCACTCCGCTTGCACGGGAAAGGTCCTGACGGGTCCCGAAAGATGTCCTCTTCAGAGAATCGAGCATCGACACTATCGCCCTGCGTGCCTGTGTCCTGTCTCCGTCCACAAGATAGTCCAGAGCCTGAAGCTGCACTCTTGAAGTCAGCCCCCTCATTTTGAAATAGTAGCGGAATCCCCTGTCTTTTTCCTTAGCCTCTTCCTCCGGAGTCCTGTCCACCGCAGCCTCTTCAAGTGCGGCGAGAATCTTCCTTCCGTCAGGAGTCTTCATTTTCTCTTTGAGTTCAGGGATCTCATACGCACGGACATACAGTCTCGGATGCTCAGCCGGAGGTACCGGCACACTCACTCCATCTATCTCCTTCCAGATGGCATCCGTCCTGCCCCTGCCTTCCGATGATGATATGACCGTAAAAATGATACAAAATGTCAAAATGAGATGTTTCATAATCATATTGTTATATTTTCGTCTGCAACCAATGTCACTACATTATGCGAAAATACTCCGTTTCAATCAGACGGGATGTCCGATTTGTCCACAATATCTTCAATTTTGTCCAACATACCGTGAAAGACTTTCTGTTTTTCAGCAACGGGTTGATTTTTTGTCGGATTTTGAAACAGCTTCTTAGGTTTTTTCTTAATTTTATAACAATTTCTGAATTGTTAATCAAAAGCCATAATTATGGAAAGAATAATAGAATGCGTACCTAATTTCAGTGAAGGGCGCAACAGGGAAATAATCGGAGAGATTGTGGGAGCGATCGAGAAATCCGGAGGAGTAAAAGTTCTTGACGTAGACCCGGGAGAAGCCACCAACAGGACTGTGGTCACCTTTGTTGGATCACCGGAAGCAGTGCTTGAAGCCGCTTTCCAGGGAGTAAGGAAAGCAGGAGAACTTATCGACATGCGACATCATCACGGTGCCCATCCGCGCTCCGGAGCTACAGACGTGCTTCCTCTTGTACCGGTCTCCGGAATAACACTTGAAGAATGCGCTGAGCTGGCGAGAAGTCTGGCTGAGCGCATTTTCCGTGAATTGGAGATACCGTGCTACTGCTACGAATCCGCGGCCTTCAAGCCAGAGAGGAAAAACCTGGCAGTATGCCGGGCAGGTGAATATGAAGCCCTGCCTGAAAAGATGACAGATCCGGACAGAGCTCCGGATTTCGGACCCGGGGAATTCACGGAGAGGGCGGCACAGTGCGGTGCGACCAATGTCGGCGCAAGAGACTTTCTGATAGCCGTCAACTACAACCTCAACACAACTTCAACACGCAGGGCCAATGCCATAGCATTTGACGTAAGGGAAAAAGGGCGTCCAAAAAGAGAAGGCAATCCCGTCACGGGCGCAATCGTAAAAGATGCTGACGGCAACACCATAATGGTCCCCGGAACCCTGAAAGGCTGCAAGGCAATCGGATGGTACATAGACGAATACGGCATTGCACAGGTGTCCATGAATATCACCGACATCAACACCACCCCGCTGCATAGGGCTTTTGACGAGGTATGCAGAGCCGCAGCCGCACGAGGCATCAGGGTCACAGGGGCAGAAATCGTAGGAATGGTTCCCAAACGTGTGCTGACGGAAGCCGGGAAATATTATCTGGAAAAACAGCACCGCTCGACAGGCATCTCTGAAGATGAAATCATACGCATCGCAGTGAAATCAATGGGACTGGACGACCTGAGGCCTTTCAGTCCGCAGGAAAAGGTGATTGAATATGTAATGGAAAGCGAAGAGGAGCGCGCAGCAAGGGAACGGCTTGTAAGAATGACCTGCAAAGCATTCGCATACGAGACGGCATCGGAGTCACCGGCTCCGGGAGGAGGCTCGATTTCCGCATATATGGGAGCTCTTGGAGCCGCTCTCGGGACAATGGTGGCCAATCTTTCATCGCACAAGCCCGGATGGGATGACAGATGGAAGGAGTTCTCCGGCTGGGCTTCCAAAGGACAGGACATCCTCTCCCGGCTTCTTGCCCTGACGGACGAGGACACCGCAGCATTCAATATGATAATGTCCGCCCTCGGTATGCCGAAAGGAACCGACGAGGAGAAGGCCGCACGTACGGAAGCATTGGAAAAAGCCACACTGTATGCCACCGAGATTCCGCTGAAGACAATGCTTACCGTATCGGAAACTTTCCCTCTCCTTGAGGCTATGGCCGCTGAAGGCAATCCAAACTCCGTCTCGGATGCAGGCGTAGGTGCGCTTGCGGCACGTTCCGCCGTCCTCGGGGCATATCTCAACGTCAAAATCAACGCAGCCGGACTCACCGACCGCAGCAAAGCCGAAAGCCTCTGCGCCCAGGCCAGGGAAATAGCGGACTCGGCAATCTCCAGGGAAGCCGGAATACTTGATACGGTACACAGCAGAATATAAGTAAAAAGCAAAACACCACCAGATGACACTATGAACAATTTCCATAAAGACATCCTCTCCGGAATCCCTGAGATCCTTCCGGAAGCGAAGCCATACGACAGGAATATAAACCACGCGCCAAGACGCAAGGACATTCTCACAAAAGAGGAAAAGGTTCTCGCAATAAGCAATGCCCTGCGTTATTTTCCGGAAAAGCACCACAGCATACTTGCAGAAGAATTTGCGAGGGAACTGCACGACTACGGAAGAATCTATATGTACCGTTTCCGTCCGGACTATGAAATGTATGCCCGTCCGATCAACGAGTATCCGGCACAAAGCCGTCAGGCCGCAGCCATAATGGCAATGATACAGAACAACCTCGACCCACGCGTGGCACAGCACCCGCACGAGCTGATCACATACGGAGGCAACGGAGCGGTATTCCAGAACTGGGCCCAATACCGTCTTGCAATGCAATATCTCGCAACGATGACAGATGAGCAGACTCTTGTCATGTATTCCGGGCATCCTCTCGGACTGTTCCCGAGCCACAAGGATGCTCCAAGGGTAATAGTGACCAACGGTATGGTCATCCCGAACTACTCGAAGCAGGACGACTGGGAGCGTTTCAACGCGCTCGGAGTGTCACAATACGGACAGATGACAGCCGGTTCATACATGTATATCGGTCCTCAGGGGATTGTCCACGGCACTACGATAACCGTAATGAATGCAGCCCGCAAGCAGCTGGCCGCAAAAGGCATTGAAGGGACAAGGGAGAATATGCGCGGAATGCTTTTCGTGTCAGCCGGTCTCGGCGGAATGTCCGGAGCACAGCCCAAGGCAGGCGTGATTTCAGGAGTCGTAAGCGTAATAGCTGAAATAAATCCTCTCGCCGCACAGAAACGGCACCAGCAGGGATGGGTGGATGAACTTCACGAAAATCTTGATGAGCTTATACCGCGCATCCGCAAAGCCTGCGCAGAAAAGGAAGTCGTCTCAATAGCATATCAGGGCAATATAGTCGACCTTTGGGAAAGGCTTGCCGACGAAGGCATAGACGTCGATCTCGGTTCGGACCAGACATCGCTCCACAATCCGTGGGCCGGAGGCTACTATCCTGCCGGACAAAGCTATGACGAATCACAGCGGATGATGGCCGAGGAACCGGAACTTTTCAAGAAGAAGGTGCAGGAATCCCTGAGACGTCACGCCGCGGCAGTCAACCGTCTCGCAGCCAAAGGAATGTATTTCTTCGACTATGGCAATGCCTTCCTTCTGGAAGCATCCAGGGCAGGAGCGGACATCATCAGAGAAGACGGAAAGTTCCGCTACCCTTCATACGTGCAGGACATTATGGGACCGCTGTTCTTTGACTACGGTTTCGGACCTTTCCGATGGGTATGTATGTCGGAAAAGCCGGAAGATCTTGCCAAAAGTGACGCCATTGCCGCCAGGGTTCTGAGGGAAATGGCCGGGACAGCTCCTGAAGAAATCACAGGACAGCTTTATGACAACATCCACTGGATAGAAGAAGCCGGAAAGAACAATCTCGTCGTCGGGTCACAGGCAAGAATACTCTATGCCGACTGCGAAGGACGTACAAAAATCGCATCCGCATTCAACGAAGCCATCCGCAAAGGGGAAATCACCGCACCTGTCGTCCTCGGACGTGACCATCACGACGTCTCCGGCACGGATTCCCCTTACCGCGAGACATCAAACATATATGACGGTTCCGCCTTTACCGCGGACATGGCCGTGCACAATGTCATAGGAGACTCATTCCGCGGAGCCACCTGGGTATCAATCCACAACGGAGGAGGAGTAGGCTGGGGAGAAGTCATCAACGGCGGATTCGGTATGGTCATCGACGGATCGGACCAGGCGCAGAGACATATTGAAGAAATGCTGCTCTGGGATGTCAACAACGGAATAGCACGCAGAAGCTGGGCACGCAACAGCGGAGCAGTCAGTGCCATAAAACGGGAAATGGCAAGAACACCGGGGCTGAAGGTCACCATACCGAACATAGCGGATACGGAGATTGTCAGAAACGCACTTGAAACACTATAACAACCACACGATATGCACACTATATCCAATAAGCACCTCACAATAGAGAGAGTCCGCGAAATCATCTGCGGAAAAGAAAAAATTGAAATCGGCAAAGAGGCTATGGAGGCGGTCATCAGATGCCGGAGCTATCTTGACAGCAAAGTGGAGGACATAGGAAGACCTGTATATGGAGTCACCACCGGATTCGGCTCACTTTGCAACATAACGGTTCCTGCTGACGAACTGTCACAGCTTCAGCACAATCTTGTGATGTCCCATGCCTGCGGTACCGGAGAAAAAGTCCGTCCGGAAATAGTCAGGCTTATGCTTCTGCTCAAAATCCAGTCGCTTTCATACGGACATTCCGGAGTCCAGCCCGCCACGATACAGAGGCTTGCCGATATGTTCAACAACGACATTCTCCCCGTGGTGTATCAGCAGGGTTCGCTCGGAGCCTCAGGAGACCTCGCCCCTCTCGCCCACCTCAGCCTGCCGCTGATCGGAATGGGAGAAGTGGAATACAAAGGAGAGATACGAAGCTCCTCGGATGTATGGAAAGAACTTGGATGGGAGGCCATAAGACTACAGTCAAAAGAGGGCCTTGCCCTTCTCAACGGAACACAGTTCATGAGCGCGCACGCAGTCTGGTCGATCATAAAAAGCAAGGAGCTGTCCGGCTGGGCCGACAGGATCGGGGCGATGTCACTCGAGGCATACGATGGACGTATCGAGCCGTTCTTCCCTCAGGTCCATTCAATCCGTGCCCACAAGGGGCAGGCCGAGACTGCAGAAGCCTTCAGGAAACTGCTTGACGGAAGTGAAATCATAAAAAGGCCGAAAGAGCACGTCCAGGACCCTTATTCATTCCGCTGCATACCTCAGGTACACGGAGCCGTAAAAGACACGATACGTTATGTGGAATCAGTCATCGAAACAGAAATCAACAGTGCGACTGACAATCCGACGGTATTTCCTGATGAAGACCTGATAATATCAGCTGGAAATTTCCACGGGGAGCCGATAGCCATTCCTATGGACTTCCTCGCCATAGCAATATCAGAACTTGCAAACATTTCCGAAAGAAGAATCTTCAGGCTGATTTCGGGACAGAGGGGACTGCCTAAATTCCTTGTGGCGAATCCCGGACTGAACAGCGGTTTCATGATACCGCAGTACACGGCAGCATCAATCGTCAGCCAGAGCAAATGTCTGTGTATGCCGGCCTCAGCTGATTCCATACCGTCTTCACAGGGACAGGAGGACCATGTCAGCATGGGAGCGAATGCAGCCACGAAGCTCGTCAGGGTAGTAGAGAACACGGAGCGGGTACTTGCACTGGAACTTTTCAACGCAGCGCAGGCCCTCGAGTTCCGCAGGCCTCTGCATTCATCCTGGGAAATAGAAAAGATATTCGCATCATACAGAAAAGCCGTGCCTTTCATCCAGGACGACTGCTATATGCACCCGTTGATAGAAAAGACACTGTCTTTCCTATCAACATATTAACCCCCGTGCCCCCTAATAGGGGGATTGCGGTCAATCAAAGATTGACCAGCGACCTTTTCGGCTTTCCGTATTTGCCCTCGGCAAATACCCGCCCCGGTCGCGGCGGCTGATGCCGCCCTGGCAGGAACTTCGTCAGGACGTTTGTGAGAATGCAATTGAGAATCTACGATTCTTTTTCTCCTTCGCACCTCGGTAATTAGAATAAACCTGATTACACTTGGTTTGTCGTCGGTTAGTAGGATTATGTAAATTTCAACAAGGTTATGAGGACATTAATATATAATATCGGAACTCTGACAGGAGTACTGCCGGAAGAGGTCTTAAGGCTTCAAGGTCGGGAGATGGACTCCGTCAGAAGCATAGACAACGCATACTTGGTCATAGAGGATGACAGGATAGCGGAATTCGGGCAACAGAATGCAGAACTTCTGCAGAACTCCGGGCATTTTGACAATATCATCAATGCCGGACAGGGAATGGTGCTTCCGTCATTCTGCGACTCGCATACTCATCTGGTCTATGCCGGATGCAGAGACGGTGAATTCAGGGACAAGATCGCAGGTCTTTCCTACGAGGAAATCGCCGCACGCGGCGGCGGAATCCTCAATTCCGCAGACCTGCTCCACAATACATCCGAAGAAGAGCTGTACCGGCAGTCTATGGTACGGATCCGTGAAATCATCTCAATGGGCACGGGAGCCGTGGAAATAAAAAGCGGATACGGACTCACCACCGAAGACGAGCTCAAGATGCTCCGGGTAATCCGGAGAATAAAGGAGACGTCCCCTCTTGTGGTCCGCTCGACATTTCTCGGAGCACACGCCGTCGGACGCAGATATACCGGACGCCAGGAAGAATACGTCGACCTTATATGCAGGGAAATGCTCCCCAATGTCGCTGCAGAAAACCTTGCGGACTATGTGGACGTATTCTGCGACAAAGGCTTCTTTACCGTACCTCAGACGGAAAGGATACTGGAATGCGCAGCCAGATACGGCCTGAGACCTAAAATCCACGCCAATGAGCTGGAAGTCTCAGGAGGAGTACAGGCCGGAGTAAGACACAACGCGCTCTCGGTCGACCATCTGGAACGCACGACAGACGCTGAAATACAAGCCCTTTCCGGGACGGATACTATGCCGACAATGCTTCCGGGAACCTCTTTCTTCCTCGGCATCCCTTACGGCAGGGCCAGAGACTATATCAATTCCGGACTCGGAATCGCGCTCGCATCCGACTATAACCCCGGATCATCGCCAAGCGGAAATATGCGTTTTATAATGGCACTCGGATGTATCAGGATGAAACTCACTCCTGAAGAGGCACTGAACGCAACTACCGTCAACTCGGCATACGCTATGGGAGTCAGCGGCATAACCGGCTCAATAACCCCAGGGAAAAAGGCAAACCTGATAATAACGGAGTCAGTCCCTTCGCTCGCTTTCATCCCTTACAGCCATCAGACACCGTTTATCAGACATCATATCCTAAACGGAAAAATATGGAATAAAGCATAGATGAAAAAACAAACGGCATTGATGTTGCTAATGTCACCGATGTTTTCTAAATTGGATTAGATTTTAAATCAAAAATAAATTAAAGAACTATGATTACAACAAAACTACAGGAAGCAATCAACGATCAGATTATCGCCGAGCTTTGGTCTTCAAACCTTTATCTGCAGATGGGTTTCCATCTTGAAAAAGAAGGATGGAGCGGATTCGCACACTGGATGTACAAACAGTCAGAAGAAGAGAAGGAGCACGCCCTTTCTATGGCAAGCTATCTCATCAAACGTGGAGGTACCGCCAAAGTGGACAAAATAGATGTGGTTCCGGGAAGCTGGGGCAGCGTACTTGAATTGTTCGAACACGTATACAGCCACGAATGCCACGTTTCAGAACTTATTGACAAGCTTGTGGACATCGCATCAGCGGAGAAGGACAAGGCTACACAGGATTTCCTTTGGGGATTTGTCAGGGAGCAGGTTGAAGAAGAAGCCACCGCTTCGGACATAGTGGAAAAGATCAAAAAGGCAGGAGAGCAGGGACTGTTCTTCCTCGATGCACAGATGAAACAGAGATAAGTCCAAAAGTTTATTTGGGCTGATATCCAAAATGTTTATCTTTGCGACAGTTTTTCAGCAGATAAACTGAAATACGATTTACGACAGTACTATTAACTAAATATTAAAGGTATGAAAAAGATCATTTTGATGGCCGTTCTCGCTTTGGGAATCACCATCGCAGCAAACGCTCAGCCAAGAGCAATCGGAGGACGTCTCGCATACGGCGTTGAGGCAAGTTACCAGCATACTGTACAAGGAGCGGACTTCGTGGAGGCAAACCTCGGACTTTTCGGATTCGGAGCACTCAATGCTACTGCAACCTATAACTTCATGATTGCACAGCCGGCGTGGACAGACAGAGGAGAATGGGGATTCTATGCAGGTCCCGGAGCTTCCCTCGGATATCATTTCGCCAACGCAGTTACAATTTCAGCTGTAGGACAGGTAGGACTTGAGTACACATTCTGGTTCCCTCTCCAGCTTTCTGTAGACCTCAGGCCTCAGATCGGTATCGCTGCCGGAAAGAACATAGGCCATAACGGTCAAGATGTTGCTTTCTACACAGGCGGACTTTTCGGATTTGTTCCGACAATCGGCGTACGCTACAGATTCTAACAGAATCACAGGCTGAAAGCTGCCTGAAACAGAACAATAAACCGGCTAAAGTAATTTTAGCCGGTTTATTCTTTTATACTATCGATGATCGATGGAACGGTAAAGTCCGTCACGGATTCATAAGATCCACATTCACAAAGCCGTTGATCTCACAGATCAGCCCGATCGACGCCTCCGCACGGTCCCGCAGCACCTTTATTTCCGCAGTCCTGTCCGGCAGCGAATCAGACAATTCAATCACCTTACGGAACGCATTGACCGCCTCTCCGAACTTCGCCTGTTTCCGGAGAGAAACACCCATATCATACCAATATTGTGGAGACAGATCATCCATAGGAATTGCTTCAAAAAAAATCCCCTAAAGACAATTGCCGTTAAAAACAATCATTCCTCAGGGGATTATCATATAAAGATTTCAGTACTATACCAATCCAGAGAATCCCATAAACGCCATAGCCAGGATGCTGGCAGTAACCAAAGCGATAGGAATACCTTTGAAAGCCTTAGG